>Ga0307995_1000089_pt1 | contig 62169 bp, 75 predicted proteins | sample EllFjometagen262_FD_203132 | JGI IMG/M metagenome (GOLD analysis project Ga0307995, IMG submission 203132) | Marine microbial communities from Ellis Fjord, Antarctic Ocean - #262 | ecosystem: Environmental > Aquatic > Marine > Unclassified | place: Southern Ocean | collected 2014-11-02 | reverse complement strand
AACTAAAAGAAATATAATTAACAGAGCAAGATGAACGCTGCAAAGAATTTGGATATTAAACTATGGAAGAAAAAAGAACATACAAAACAATTAAATGGATATTAAAAGATAATATCAAAAAGAATGTTAGGTCTTTATGGACTTGGAAGGATGATAATTTTACTATGATCTATGAAAATTATGACGGGGAGGACCGTATTTACACAAGCAGCCAACTACTAAGACTTTTATCAGAATGATGTATCTAAACTTAATAGCCTTTTTAGTATTGTTTATAGCCTTTATGATTATATTTATAAGATATATAGAAGATAAGATATCAAGAAAATATAATAAAAAATCTAAACCAAAGAGTTCTTAAGGTTCAGTATCTCCGCACACTTCTCATACTCCTCAGTATAAATAAAGTAATCAATAAGAGAATCATATACATCATCCTCCATTATAACCAGCTTGTACTCAGGACTGAAGATTAAATATAAGTTATCATTGTTATCAACTAATTGATCTATTGTCTTCTTCCCTAAAAGCAATTCATAACTATTCCTCATACACAAGTCTTCGTTAAAGTTTTTCATATTATTTATATTTTAGTCTTTCATTTTCTTTCTTTATAAATTCAAGTTCTACGGTTAAAGCTGCAAGTTTCTGGCTTATATCCATTAGCTTATCACTACAATTATCTTTGTCTTTTTCTAATCTTTCTACTCTTGAAATAAGATCATCCCTATACATAGTCTGTTCTGATCTAATGCTTTTTTTATCTCCAGCCTTTTTCTTTATTATAAACTCATAAAATTTCCAAGCACCACCACCAAATAGTACGGCAATTAATGATGTTATTATTGTCATTAAATTTTGATCCATTATTTTTTCATTTTTCTATCTAACATTTCTCTTTGTAATTTAACCCATATCCAAACCCATATTAATAAATAAAAGAATGTAATTATTAATGCTCTTAATACAGATAAGTCAAATGTAGATTCAGGATTAGAAACTAAACTAACTACATATCTAACAGTAGCAAATAAAGTTAATATTAGATAAGCCGATACAAAATAACTACATCTCTTAATAGAATACATAGATAAAAAAACTCCTAAACTAACCACCAAGTAAGCACAATATAAATAATATGTATTAGGCTGACCTAAATCAAACCAATACTTATAGTCCGTCCAAAGAACTTGATTGTTTAATATATCAGATACGCACCAAAATAATAGTAAAGGTTGCACATCATAATACTTTAATATTTTAAATAGATATTTAAAATAATTTTTAATCATCAAACATTCCAGATGAATCATCAAACATATCACTATCATATGTTTTTGATTTAGATTTAGATTTAGATTTTTTAGAAACTTTTTTATCTGAGTTTCTGAGATCTTTATAAAGTTTTTTCATAACTACTTTTCTAATGTCTTTATATAGAGGAATTAATCCTAAGTGACCAAATACCTCTAATGGTATTCTTTGAGTTATCTCTTTAACCTGTCTCATTCGAGCAGCTGGTGTTTTTTTAACACTCTCTGTATATTTTTTAGTTATTAAATCAAGTGTCTTTAAAGCAGGACCAAATGACCCTGTAAGTCTAAGAAGAATATCGCCAATACCTGTACCTCTAAAATCTTCCTTAGCTTTCTTAGGAACTATAGTGTACTGAATACTATCTTTATACGGATCATACTCACCTTCTCTTAGAAAGTCAAGATACTCTTCGTTAAACACTTCAACTCCTTGATTTAGTATTGATTTAACAGCATTTCCAAAGTCTCTTCCAATTAATAATGATGTGAATGCAGAAGAAATAGCTTGTCCAATCTGTTTTCCTATAGATTTTTTTTCTTCTTCCTCATCACTACCAAACAGAAGTCCGATTAACCCAGACCCAAGCATTTGAGTTAGTAGAGTATATGTTATCATACGAGTTGTTACTGCAGCTAAAGTTGCTATCCCTTGCTTTTTTGTAATAGTACCATTACCCATAGCGGCATAAAGACCTGTTCTTGCTGTCACATATTCAAATAGTAAAAAATTCATCATAAAACCATTAAAGTTATTGAAAGCTCTAAGAAAAGCTGTTTGATTAGGTTTTGATTTACCTTTTAGTACATTCATAAATGGATTATCAGTTGCTCCAGTCTTAACAGATGTTTCATCGGCAGCATCTTTAGCCTTCTGTATTGCTTCAGAATACTCTTTCATATAAGCCTCATCATTAGCAGCTATCTTATTGAAGTCCACCTCAACACCTGCCTCAGCCTTAAATACATTAGCAAAATCCCCAAACCATATAGGCCTCATTACTAATTTATCAGGAGTAGATATTAAAGCGTCAGCAGTTAACTCTACAAAGTTTATATATTTCTTTAATGATAGATTATATATTTGTTGAATCTTATTAGCTATAATCCCCCTGGTTCTGCCATTTTCTGTACCTGCACTTTGGTTAAGTATATTAGTGTCTATCATTTTACCAGATAATGTATCTCCAGAAAATATTCTGCCTGTTTGCTTACTACCTACATTCTGCATTACAGATGGAGCTTCAGCAGATAAAATAAACCCTCTATTATTAATACCTGTTTTAAATGCCTTAGGATTAATCATTAATGCAAATCCTATATTAGAAGTAAGTTCAGCCATAAATCTGGGGGTACCAGCAAGAACAGATCTATATCCTTGCTTACTAATATAATTAACAACATCATCAGCTATAGTAGTTTCTGTAAATGTATTTTGTAAAAGATTATCTGAAGATTCTAAAAAAGCAGCCTTAATAGCATTAAACACCTTTCTTTGTTCTACTGGAATTGTTCCTCCATTTTCTGTTTCTAATGTAGATTCTGTCCTATTAAGAGTACGTCTTGCTGTTCTAATAGGTTCTGTTAGGTGTCTATCCATCAATACCATTTTAGATCCTTTTTGAACCGATGAATATATATTAAAATTGATAGGAGAAACCTTCCCAGTTCTTTCTATTAAAGACTTTGCTTTTGTAGATGGATTAAGAGATTCACCAAAACTTCTAACAACATCAGCTGTAACATCTATAGGCTTTGATTCATTCATTACAGGTAAGTGAATGTAATTTGTTAGTGGGTTTATTTTATCTCCTCTTATAATAGCTGATGTGTATTCAGCTACAGGTAAAAGAGATTGGTTTATTTCTCTAACAGTTTTTATAGAGTTTTTTTCAGCATTATTAAATGATTTATCTAACTTTTCTAAACTAATATTTCCGTCTTTATCACTAAAGTCTTTTAGTATTTTCTCAAGAACTTGAGCATCATTCTCTGTGTATAAAGCAGATTTCCCATCTCTTATAGCTTTTATAGTCTTTTTCATATACTCAGATGCAGGATTAACTTGTTTGCTATCTGGATTAGATTGAAACTCTAACTGAATCATATAAGCCATTTGTTTAAATGATGATTCTAATGTTTTAGCTGGATTACCTTTAAATGACTTAGATACATCATTAATAGATTTTTCTATTTTTTTCTGAATTTTATTGTACTCAGAATTATAAGTCGCTACTCCCTCGGCAACCTTAGAAAATAAAGAATCAAAAATTTCTTTCCCTTTCCAATTACCAAATAATTGGTCTATATTATATAAAGGATTTCTTCTTATCATCTCTAAATAAGCATCTTTCTTTTTTGTTAAAAGTGTTTTAATCTTAGCTATAAATTTAGAAATTAGTAATGGTTTTGCGTTACCTATAGCGTCAGTTAATTTTTCTGAATCGTTTATTGAATTCATTTGTTCTACTAACAACTGAGAATAGTGAGGCAAGTATCCATTATTAATATTATCAATAACCTTAAGTAAGTTCTTAAGTTGAGTAAGATTAAGCTTATCAAGAGCCACTGTATCTATTAACTTATTTAATCTACGAGCTAAATTTCTTTCATCTTGACTTGGAAGATTAGAGACATCCATAATTATATTATTAAACTCCTCTATAACCTCATCCTTTTCTTCTTGAATTTGCTCATCAGTTTTTTCTACTGCATCAATTTGAGGTAAAATATCACTCTTATACTTACGCATAATAGCTGCGGAGTCTTCATCAATTTTTCCGTCTTCTAACATAGCTTTAATAGTCTCAGCGTAGTTTAGTTTACCATCATCGTTGAATACTTTATTTTTATAATCAGCAAATATCAAAGCCATCTCCTCAGCTTGACTTTGCTCCTCATTTATTTTATCAAGTACATCTTGAACTTCCTTAAGAGTTTCTTGCTTTTGCTCTAATGTAAGAACTGTTGCTCTTTCCCCAAACACCTCTACAAGTGATAGGTATTTTTTAAATACACTGTCAGGAATTAATGTTGGATCAATACTAAATAATCTTTGTAGTGGATTAATTAAGTCAGTTGCTATACCAAGTTTTGTTCTGATGTTTTTATTAGCCTGTTTAACTTTCTTTCTTGCAAATGCAATCTGTTCAGCGTATTCAGCATTAGCAAATACTTTAGCCATATAGTCTACAAATCTTTCTATAGATGCCTCATTAAACATATTAACCTTACTGAATCTTTTTATAACAGCAGCAGCTTGTTTGGTAGATATTTTACCAATAGAAACCATTTCAGATACACCATCTGCAAGTTCTTTACTGGCCTTCATAAAAGATTTCTTAGCTGTTTTAGCTCCTTCGTTTAATTGCTTAAGTCTTTGTATTAATAATTGTTTCTCTGTTACAGTAAACTTTTTTATTTCTTTTGTTTCTCCAAAAAGAACAGACATTGCCTTACCTATTACATTCTTTACTGATGGAGCTGCTTTTTCTTTTATACCAAATTTTGCTCTCACATCCCTTATAATATCCTCACGCTGGATGTCAGTAGCTATTTCATAAACCTTAGATCCTTGGATGTAATTAATTACATTCTTAGAAATATCATTAAACTTTACCCCACGTTTTTCAGATTTAGATATAATATTTTCAACCTCCTTAATCATTCTATTATATCCCTCAATACTATCAGGAGTTGTTTTTTGCTCACGTTCATTAGATACTCCTTCTAATAAAGGATCTGTAGGAAGCATAGAATATAGATCTCTTTTTTTACCCTCAGCATCAATACGACTGCCTATAACTATTGCATCACCATCTTTAACTAATCTTTTCCATACTCCTTGTGAAGCATTATTAGTGAACTTAGAAGATGTTAATATTTTTCCTTTAAGAGCTAATATATTAGCTATCTCTCTATACATATCAGGAGCTAATCCTTTCCCTTGATCAAATTTTTTGATGTACACTTGGGATACACTTGGTTTATCAGATTGTAATTCAGCAATAGACATCTCTCCCGCCCTTCTAATTCCCTTCATTAATGTAAACTCTCCTTGACCTGTTTCTTTTACAGAATAATCATCCACTAATTGAAATCTTTCATTTCCATCTGGTGATATTTTTAAAGGCTTACCATACTTCACTCCTTTAGCCATTACTAATGGTCCAACTTGTATAATTTCAGCAGCTGATGTAACAGGCCTGCTATCTGCTTTATTATAGAATGATGCTTGACGATAAGGATTAAATCCTACCTGAACCCACTCATTACTATTAAGAGCTTCTTGAGCTCTCTTAGTTGCACTCTCTGTACTTTCATTAACATACGACCCATCCATAACGGCAAATGGTGATTTTGATTGAGTACCTTTAGCTACCCCTAATGCTTTTTTAGCATTACTTGTAAATTCTACATTTTTAAGAACAGCTGTCTGCCCGTATCCAAGTACTCCTTTACCTTTAGGACCATGAATAGTATCTACATATATACCATGAGATTGATATGATGGTATATCTAAACGAGATGATACTTTTTCTCCATCCTTAATTTCTGTTGTTAATCCTATAATTCCTTTCTGAACTTTATTAGGCTGTAATGCTAAAACTACATCCTTTATAGTAGCAGGCTTTGGAACCTTAGTGTAAGGAGTAATAGGCATTTCTTTTTGAATAATTTCATTGTATTCATTAAGAGTTATATCTCCATTAGAGTAACTATTAGCTGCCTCAAGAGCTGCCTTAGGATGAGGCATTTTAATACTTTTATTGTTATCCTTTTTCCAAGCCTTAACCTCATCAGTAGTCATTCCTATTTCAGAATATACCTCTTCAGTTGTTAGTTTCTGTGCTTTATCAGTTGTATTATTTACTTTAGCTACCTTTGGTATAGACCCTGCACTACTTGCTACGTTAGATACTTGAAACTTATATTCTTGAAACTCTGGGTATGTTCCCTCATAAAATTCACCCCCAATCTCTGATTTACTTCGCTTTACAACCTTTCCTTTATCGTTAATCTTTTTTCCTTTTAACGCTAATCCATATTCTCTTTCTAACTTATTATCTCTTGTAGATTTTGAAGGTCCCTCTTGATTATATTTAACATATGAATCAGTTATATCATAAGACTTCTGAAAATTAGTTGGTTGGTATATACCTTTGATTTTTGCTTTAATAGTCCACGCAAAAGATGGATGATAATCAACATCTCCTTTTTTAGGCTTACTTATTTCAAAAGTTGTATTATCAAACTCTATAACGGACATAAGATCAAACGCTTCTATACCTTCATTAAGAGGATCCATTATCTTTAAAGCAAAGTCTGTTTTACTTGTTACTCCAGTCGCATCTTTAAATTTTTTGATAGAGATTACCAATGAGTTAAATCTTTTTCTTAAATCTGGAGAGTAGTTGTTTTCAATATCTAATAATTTAACTAATTGCAACGGATCTTTAACAAAAGAATCAAGGTTATTTATGTCTTTACCTGTAGCCTTCTTGTAATTTTCCTTAAATATTCTCCACTCTTTTATTTCTTTTCCCTTTTTATTTACAAGACCCTTACTAAGAGATGATATTAATTCTTTGTTTGTTACAATCTTATTGTCTAAAATAACTTTAATAATCTGTTCAAATATAGATTGTTGGAACTGCCAAGACCCTTCTAATGTTCCAGAGTGAGGCATAAATAGTTTAGCGTTACCCTCTTGTGAGTTTCTAATAAACCCTTCAGCTTGAGACTTAGTGTTAAAGGCAGCAAGATTTGATACATCACCTATTTTTAACCCTTTTCTACTCATCATTAATGGAACATAACTTTTACCGCCCTCCAACTGTAAAGTAATACCATTACCAATATCAACTATACCAGCTGTAGTAAAGTCATACATATTGGTAACAAAGTTTTGACCATCAAAGTCACTAATATCTTTATTTTTTATAAGGCTTGAAAATGGCCTACTATCTGACTCGACTTTTGGGGCTGGGTTTATTTTAGATTCTTTATCTGAAAAGTTTAAAACACCTACTTCACCGCCTTCTCCTTGTTCAAACGTATCTAATTGAGAAATATCAGACTCTGTAATTTCTTTACCTTCCTTAATATTCTCAGCAATAGTAGCTAATAAATCTAATGTATCAGCATCAGTATCTATTACCTCTGCCTCCATACCCATTATATTCTTTAATTTATTTAACCACTTCTGAACTATAGTTTTTTCAGGCCTTTTTAATGATTTATAATTATCTGCAAGAGTACCAATTAATTCAGCAAGATATTCTTCATCTTGAAACTGTGGAGTTTCAGTATAATTATCACTAAATTTCTGTAGTTGTTTCTTTAATTTTGGATCTGTAATTTTTTTCTTAATAGACTCAACCATTTTATAAGTAACAATACCTATCCTCTCATCACTCTTAAACTTATTATAAAGTAAAGCATGAAATATTTCATGTGCTATTGTCTTGGCATTAGCATGAGTCATATTAATATGAATATCGTTTGTGGTTGGCTTAAAAACCCCACGTGATCCCTTTTTTCTTGTATATATTTGAGATACTTGACCAGCTCCCTTATTATATGAAGCCTCTGTACTATGTAATATTATATTTGTATTAGGCAATAACTTAGCAATAGATTTAGCTGCTTTAATTGCAATTTTTGTTATATAATTCTCTTGCTTAGTTTTAGCTTCTGTATTACCTTCATATGAAGGATCTATGTTTTCAGATATCATATCTGAAATATAAAGATTTGATGTTTCCCCTATCTTTTTACCTTTTAACTTAGCAACCTTTCCTGTTTTTGGATTAGGTATACTTAAAGTTCCATCACTATTTTCAGTAACCGTTTCTACTTCCTCTTGCGATTGCGTTTCAGTATCTGCTTCACTCTCGATACTTTCTTGGGTAGCGTTCCTTTGGGTGTTTCCGTCTCCCACTTCTGTGCTACTTTCGGTAGGTTCTTGTACATCCACGCTCTCTGTGCTTGACTCTTGAATGGCATTTTGTTCAGTTTTAGTTTTTAATAAATTATCATGTTTAGCTTCCATTACCCTTTTTGCTTCCTGAGCTTCTTCTAAAGTAAATCCTTCGTTAAGGTTTTCTGCAGAGTATGAATAAGTCTCTCCTTTATCTTTATTTTTTTGATTTTCTTCATCAAGGGTAAAATATTTTTTTTCATAATCATCCCTCTCTTTTTGTATTTCAACCTCTTGTTCTTCTACGCTTACCTCTTGAATGGCATCTTGTTTAGTTTTTTGGTTATTTTTTTTATTTTGATAAGATTCAAAATTTAGAATAGCTTGTTGAAGAGGATAAAACCTATTAGTATTTCCTAAATTTAAATCTCTTAAATCAGGAGTATCCGCTAATATATCTTGTATTGTTTTTACTGGTAGGTTTTTACCTTCAAATATTAAAGAATAAGCTGATACTAATTCAGCAAATGATTTTCCTTCAGGATTTAGTAATGTGTCTTCGGCTTTAAATTTTGTTGATAGTTGATTTCCTTTACCAGTATTTTTAGCTTTATTTTTAATATGATTATCAATCATATCCTGACTCTTATTTTTATCCCTCATCAGTTGCAATACTTCTAAATCTTTACCCTCTAAAGTTTCTTCTAATGCCGCTAATCTTTCAGACTCTGTAGTTACTTTATCTTCGATTGTAACCTCAACCTCTTGTTCTACTGCTGCCGTATCAAGTATATCATCAATACGTTGATTAATTTCAGCTAATCTTCTCTTCCCTGCTCTTGTATTATTTCCCTTTAAAGCTTCTGCCTCTTCTTCTAAAGCAGTCATTTCATCTATAGCATTTTGATCTGTAATACCAGCATCTTTTAAATCTCTATTTAAAACTTTTTTATCTAATATTTTTTTCTTAGCAGCCTCAACTTGTTTACTTAATTCAGGATCATTTTCAACACTAACTTCAGCATCTAATATAGCATCAGTATCATCACTTTCTAAAAGCTCTATTATATCTGCTCTTGTAGCAGGGCCTTTATTCATTTCATAAACGGGAGGTTTTCTTGCAGCATTAAGTAATCCAGCACCTACAGTAATCGGAGCTGTAGCAGTACCAGCAACACCTTCAAATAATATTTCAGCAACATCCATTTCTTGACCCGCAACTAATCTACCAACAACTTCACCTGTTGATCCACCTACAGCCTCAAGTGTACCGCCAGCTGTTGCAGCTGTTAATCGAGATACAGTTTTACCAGCTTTTGATGTAGCCTTAGCAACACTTGTAGTTAACTTAGTTGCAAGACCACCTGTTAAACCATCAATAGCACCAATAGCTAAACCACGCCCCAGTGCTTTCATTCTTATACTACTCATTTTTTCAGCATCTTCAAGTACAGAACGAATGTTAGCGTTTGTCATTGGCTCACCATCAAGAGCCTCCTCTAAAAGCTCACCAAATGTAAGGGCTGTTTCTAATGTAGTACCTGCTGCAAACATTCCACCAGCTATAGTACCCGCTCCTGGAATAACACTACCCGCTACAGCACCTGCTGTAGCCGCTGCAAGTACAGTAGGGTTTACCATAGCACTTACAGATGAGATAAATAATTGAGGTACAACGGTTGGGTTAGCGGCAACTCCTTTTATAAAACCTAATATACCTCCGCCATCTTTTTGGTATATTTTATTGAAGGCATTCATTTCATCAGATACACCAGCCCTTTGCATTGCTTGATATGAAATTAAGAATTCTTCTATATCATTCTGAGAAGCATTTCCTCCTTTCATTAAAAGTTCTAATGATTCATCTACAGTCCCTCCTTGAGCTTGCCCTTGAGCTCCAGCTCTCCACATATCACCAAAGAAATCAGTGAATTCATTTTTACCAAATATTTCTTCAATAGTAGTATCTTCCTCACCTGGCTGAACGCCAATAGCAATTTCATCATCATGTAGAAACATCTCTTCTTTGGGAGTGTCCGCTCCAAATCTATTTGGAACTTCTTGAATTTGTTCTATTTCACCTAAAGTTTCAGGATCAACAATTTCTTCTTCAGAATTTATCTGAACAGAAGGCTCCGATGATCCACGCTCGTCCACCACTTCTGTATCGGATACCATAACTTCCTCTTCCCCAGTAGGTTGAGAATCGTCTTTTTTTTTTACCTCTTCAACAGGAGATGTAGCAAGTTCTGAAAAATATTTTTTTGAAAACTCATCTGGACTTCCAGTAAACAAATCTTCACGACTTACTACATTAAATATTTTATCCTGATAGTCAGAATCCTGAGTTGCTTGATCAACGAATTCATCAAAAGATTTAGTAATAAACCCATCCCTTTTTAAAACGTTATATAATTTTTCTAAATTATCCATATTTATTTATTTAATCTAATTCGCCTCCACCACCTCCTTTGTTATATCTTTTATTTTCTTTTTCAATAGTATCCTGTATTTTTTGAATTAAAATCCTATTCTTACTACCTATTACATTCTCATAATCATCTATTTTAATCTCACTTTTCCCAATAGTGATAACTAATTGACCATCCACTGATTCTATTGATTTAACAGAATCTTTTAAAGCGGGTGGCAGAAATCCTCTTGAGGCTATTAAATCGTCAAATTTTAGTTTTAGATGCCGTATCTTTCTTCCGCTATGTTTTGATGCTATAGTATTCCAATCCTCCATTTCTATTCTTTCTCCCGTTGCTGGATCTACTGGAGTTCGATTATACTTACTTTCCTTTCGTTTACCCTTACCCCCAGCATTACCAGAACCTAAAGACCCTCCGATTTCATTATCTTTATCATTCAAATAATCAGTTGGTTCACCTTTTAAACCTGCTTCTTTCCATAATGTTGTTATAGCATTTTCAACACTAAGTTGGTTGCCATCATCATCATAAGCATCCAGTGGATCAAGAATCATATCCTTAATTTTTATTTCATAAGATCCTATAATATCCTGCCCTACTTCATCAGCATAACCTTTATCCACATCCAATTGAGTTGCTTTCCTATCTACTCTTCTAAAGCTCTCCATAACTGGAGAATCCTTATCTTTTTCTTTATTATATTTTAATACAATAGCATTACCAGCAGCATTAGCTGTATTTATATCCCCAGTCACATATTCATTTAAAAGAACACCTGTACTACGTATTTCTTTATTATCCTTTTCTTCTTCATATTCAGCTCCAGTTTTACCTCTTACCTGACTGTTCGAAGTTTTTATAGTTTTCTTAATGTTAAGAGTATATCTTATTAAACCTTCAGCATACTCGGTAGCTACAGCTTCTTGCTCTTTAGTAACATCTGGTACATAAGTACCGCTTTTCATCCTCATTGCTATATAAGGGTTTAAGCTTTGATCCTTACCAGAATTTTCTTTAGCCCAAGCATCATGTAATTCTCCACCATAATCTCCTTCATATACTGTATCAGTATTAGGAATCTTAACATTTTGTGTCATCATAACCGCTAAGTTTTGAGGAACTGCAGTCATTGTTTCAGCGAATGTTCTTAATACTTTTGCAGCTTCTTCTGATCCTAAAAAGTCAGCCGTTGCTTTACTCTTTTGTAAAGATTCAATATCAACTCTTATACCATTTTGAGTAAGAGTATCATTAACTATAGTACCAATTTCCTCTCCCGCCTTCTTTGCTGCAGCTACAGAATCGTAGTTATCAATCTTTTGATTTAAAAGGTTTGTTAGTTCGTTAGCACTCATAGATTCCCCTGGAAGAATATTTCCCTCTTCATCTGTTCTAACATAAGACATATTACCATCATCATCAGCAAGATAAGACATATTTTCTAAATTACCAAACCCCGCTAAAGATTGAGCTAATTGCTGTTCTAACTTAGAACTTAGAGGCGGTACGGCATTCATTCTTTCTGTATATTCTACAAACTTTCCATTCCAATTTTCTGCATTTTTTTTAAATAGAGTCCAACCAGCACTTTGATTAGATTTAAATTGCATCAATTCATTAGGTTTAATTTTACCATTCCTCATTAATTCTGCCTTTCTGGTAAGCATATCAGCACTTTGTTGAGATGATTTTAAAGCAAGTTGCCGTAGGTTTTGAGAATCATATTCACCAATATCATTAAGAGCTACCCTCTGCTCTTCAATGTTTTTTTCTAAAAGATCTTTTCTCCCCTGTCTTTCATCACGAATTCCTTCAAATTTTTTTGTAATTTTAGTAGCTTGTGCACCCCAATCTACCTGTGTTGTGGGGTCTTGCCTTTCGTAAACATCAAAGTCTATATTTCTTTTACTTGGTATTGCCATGTTTATATCTTATTATTATTTTATTGGAGTCCCAAATGTTTTTCCTTGTTGGTAAAAGTTAAAATCTTTTTTATTTTGTCTTTCACTCATTAATTTAGCAGGCGTTCCATCTGCATTTTTAAAAGTTTTACTATCTGCCTGGAAATTTTTATTATTTTTATATAATGGAACTAAATCCGCTGCTGATTGTAAACCACTTGTAACAGAATTAATTCCAGAGTTTATACTTTGTGCTCTAAATGCATCCGAATCTGCTCTTCTTTGGTTTTGCTCCCTGGCATTAGCCACATCCATCTCAATAAGTTGTTGGTTTATAGAATCTTTAGATTGAGCCTTCATCATATTTAAGTCTGAAATTTCCTCACCCATTTCGATACGTGTTCCTTCTGCCGCATTTGTAGCTTGAGCACCTATTGCTCCAACCCCTGCCGCTAAACCTCTTGCATCACCTTCTTGAAGAGCTTCTACAGATTGAGTTTGAGTTTGTAAGTTATTTTCAAACTCTGCTTCATAGGCATCTAAGGGAATTGCTAATCCTGAGTATTCATCTTTCTCTGCTTTTCGTTTAGCGTCTGCCATTGCCTCTGCTGCTGCTTCATTTGCTTGAGTAGATGCTTCTTTTGCATCGGCTGCTGCTGAAAAAGATTGCACTGCTGAAACTCCCGAACCTACTATTCCTATTACTGCTGCTGTTACTGCTGCCATATTATATTTTTTTAATCATTTCATGGGTGTAGGTACTCCCTTCAATAAAACCTACTTTTTTATATACATTAACTAAAGGTTTATTTTTTATTAATGCATATATATATTTTTTTCCTAATCCTTCAGCCTTATCACTTATAGTTTGAACTAATAATTCTAAGCCATCCTTCCTGTTTTGTCTATCTAAATAAAATCTATTAGATATAATCCAGTCACACCATACTGCTTTTGAATTAGTTACATACATAAAGCCTGCACATACTGGAATATCACCATCATAAACCATAAAACCACCCATCCCATCTTCAGGTAAAAAGTCTTTAGAAGGAGGTGTCCATTTCCAATCTCTCCACCAACCACACAGAATATCTTCATAGTCTGTTTTTTTTAGTGGTTGTATATTTAATTTCATTTATGCAAAGATAGTAAAATTCTACGGAAAACTTTTCATTACACTACTACCGACTGAAAATAATTCAACAGTATCAGTATTGGTATTTTCAAGTGTAAAATGTAAGTAATATCCTCTTGCACCATGAGACTCTGCAACTGAATTTTTTAGTCCTAAACAAAAGTTTCCAACAAGTGGAACAACACCTGCAGAATTTATAGTAATAGATGGTAGAGTAACTACCCCTGTAGCAATATTTGTTGTCTTTTTTCTAACAATATTATCAATAGGACCTATCAAAGTAGGAGCTCCAGCTGGAGGATATGGATTTAAAGGAGTAGGAACTACTATGGAAGGTAGTACTTGATAAGCTATATCTCCTACACTAATTATACTTCCTAAATCATCTAAGTCAAACGTCACAACAATAGCACCTATAGGTCCAGTAGCACTAAGTATAGTCCCTATACCAGCTGATGATCTTGCTTTAAAGTTTACTGATCCATCATTTTCTCTTAAAAATGTAAACCACTCTCCTTCTTTTTGTACAAAATAAGTAGACAGCATTGACCCTTGACTTAAGTCTGTAAACAAAGAAGTACATTCCCATTTATCATCAGACTCATAAGACATAGTCTTAAATAATTTAATAGTCATAGCAGCCTCATTAAACACAGAAGTTATTGTAGAGTTATACTGTACTCCATAATAGTTATTGCGCAATACATTTGTATTGTGTCTATATAATTGACCTCCCGCCCATGTATAAAAAAACCCATTCATACCTACCATGTAATCTGCTAAGTAAGAATAGAAGGATGGCCACCCCTGTACGTCAGGGCTATATGTTAATGTTGTTGGTGGATAATATTGTTTTGGCATATTTATTTATTTATTAGCATCCTACAAGTGCAGTTATAACTCCATTACTTGATACCGTCATTATTTTATGTGGACCTCCTGGGAATCTTGCAGGATAATCACCTGCAGGTAAAGGAGTTACACCGTTTATATCTTCAAACACCCAGTCATGAACCTGTAAATTGAATTGGCTTAATCCATCAGTTGTATGTGGAGATGCTGTATAAAAATCAGTAGTATAAGCTTGGCATATACCGCCTAAAACACCACGATTTTTTAAAGATAATTCAACAGGGCAATTTGCTTCAAAATTAAATATAGTTGAACCACAAGGACCATCCATCTGAAATGACATTAAAGATGGAGTTGCATTAGGTTTTGGTACTACCATCATACTATATCCAGGCCCTGCAGCGTCTGCTGTAAGAGTAACGCCTCCAGCAGCCTGATTAGTATAAGGACCCATATTTACTGAACTCCCTGTTGAAATAAACGTACTTGTAATAGGATCCCAATTTGAAATAGTACCAGCAAACTGCACTCCATCTGAACCATCTGCATTTGTAATCATTGGATTTGATCCACTTGGTTGTCCACAACCATTTACTCCACCACCATCCTCTGACCCTATTAATCCTTGTAGATACCCAACAGTAGGAGAACTATATTCCGATGCACTAACGCCATCATACGTCCATGTGCATCTATCAGGAACTTGGTATGGCTCAAAACGAATAATAACTGCTCCCGTTGTTGAACCTGCATCCATATCTATATTATATTGCCCTACAGGTAATATTGGTGTAGCAAAAGATCCACTACAAGGAGCTATAGGATTACAAACAGCATTACAAGCAGATAATGTAGAGTACTGGCCTAAACCTGTACCTGGATCTACACAGTTTCCTCCAACACAATCCCAAGATTGAGGTGGATTACAATTAGCATTACAATCAGATAATGTAAGGTACTGACCTAAACCTGTACCTGGATCCGAACAATTTCCAGTTGTAGGATCACAATCAAAAGAGTCAATTGGATCACAAGGAGTAATTGATCTAACTATGCCAGGTACTCTCGCTCCAGTAAGTTGCACATCTGCAGCTGTAATTCCTCCTGCCCAATCTGGAGCCCAAACTTGATCAACATAATCTTCAGGAGGCGATGCAACTAATCCTCCTATTACATTAGATAAACCCATGTCTTTATATTCTCTGGGTCCAACTTGTACCGCCCAACTACGAAGACCTAAACCATCTAATGCATCAAACTGAGTTTTATAAACACCAACAGCTACAGGAGTTACTCCGTTTTCATCTTCAAACACCCAATCTCCCAATCCTAAAACTCCCTTTGGCTGACCTAAAGGAAGGCCAGTAATTGGATCAAAATTAGAGGCTAAAGGAAAAAGATCTCCAGGCACATGATAAATAGAATTAGGGTTAGCATTACCCCAAGCATCTACGGGAACATGATAAATAAATCTGTTTAATGGATAAGCACAAACATCCGCAAGCGGTGTTTTTAATTGCCCAATTGAAGGCTCTTCTAAATCACCAAATGTTGTTGAGCATGGTATTTTTGTTAATGGCTCTGGACATTTAACATCAATTGCCCACCATGTGCTGGAGCAAGGACCAACAATAGATATTGTTAATACATTAGAAGTTGTATTGGGTGGAGATGGTACTACCATTACACTATTACGTGTTTCATTTCCTTGAGCATTCCACTGAGTATTTCCTCCTGGAGAAAATGATTGTAAGTTTGGAGCTAAAGGAAGGCTATCATTATAAGGACTTGAAGGGACGCCTAACATACCAGTATTTACTCCTCCTACACTACTATTTCCACCACCGCAATTCACTGTTGTTTTATCTGCGCAATTCCAATTTAATAATGTAGATTGATATGCCCCTGCATTATTAGTTAATCCTGTCCATCCAATAGGTCCAACTTGACTTCCTAAATTGACTATAGGCCCAGAAGAAGGAAAATTATTTAAAGATATATCATAAGGGTACTCCTCTCCAACTGACTGTAATCCTCCAGTACCTAAGTTTACAGTCGTTAGCCCTGCAGGATTTTGTTGGTAAAGACAAAACTTAAGTCCAGAGTTATTAGGGTTAGTTCCATCTGGACCTCCGATAAGTCCTTTCATATAACCGCCTGTTAAAGAGCTGTATTCAGAAGCACTAACACCGTCATAAGTCCATGTGCACTGATCTGGAACAGGAAACCAAGTTGTTTCACTAATACCAGTATTAAAAGTAATAACAGCCGCACCTGAAGTAAGCCCCATACCAAAATTAATTATATACTTACCAGTTCCTCCACCATTAAACATAAAGGGATCACCACAAGGGATTACACATGAATCACAAGGAACAGCACTTAATAAAACACCGTTTAAAATTTGCCTAATCATACCACCAAAAGCATACCACCCGTCAGGTGATGGAGTTGTAAGAGTAGAATCACTAAAAAATGCAGTAGCTGAAAAGAAAGAAGTTCCGTTCCAATATACTTGAGTTTGATTATTACACGAAGGATTTGACATTTTATTTTATTTTATTTTATTATTTATTAAGGACATACTCCTGAACCTATTACTTCACCATTAACACCTATTTGAATCCAATTTTTAGGAACTGTAGCTGTTGAACCAGGAGTTACAACATAAAAACCATTAGCTAAATAATTACCATTATCACAATTACTTGAATCAAATACAATATCTCCTATTGTAGGTATTGATCCTGTTCCATTAAATCCTAATTGACCAAGATTTCCTGGACTATTAATATTTACACTACAGACTCCAGTTTGACCTTGCACTTGAGGACTAAAGTAAGCTGTTTCACATGGCAGTATACAGTCACAACACGCATCTTGTGCACTTGTAGAACAGTAACATACTGTTTGACTATTTTCAAAAACAAACTCCCAAACTAAATATACATATAGATTACCAAGTGGCATACTAAATGCTGTCTCAGTTGCTTGAAATATTCCAGCTGATGGATTAGTATATACACCACCACCCGCTACACTTGAAGCCGCTAACAATGCATTTATATCTGCATTACTATTAGTGTATAGGGTATTAGAAGATAATATTTTAAGCTTATGAATATTTGGATCAAAATTAAAATTATCAGGATTTATTTGTTCAGTTCTAAGTGTTACATCCCAACCATCATATGGAAAATTACCTACACCTCTAAACCCATTACTTATTAGATATTCAGAAGGTTGAGGTATAACTAATATTGAAGGAGATATTCCTGTAAAGGGACTAATATATGAACCATCAGTACAGCTATAATTAGTGTGTATAGTTTGGGTATCATAATTAGGTGAGTTAACCACTACCTGTATAATTGTTACAGGAATTTCAGGAGCACACTCTACTTCAATGTCATAAGTACTTGCTACTGAAGCTACAATCTCTACTTCTGCAATTGTTGGAGCGTTAGTTGTTTTTGCAAAACTAAAAGTTGAAGTTGATGCTGGTGTTAAAACTCCTGAACTATAAACCACTCCATTCCAAGTTACATTAATAGTAATACTACCTAAAGTTACAGTATAAGGAATATTAATATCTCCTATATTTAATCCTAAATCAACATCATAAGTAAGAGTTCCAGAATTACCTAATTGACTAATAGTAGTACCACAAGGAAGTTTAGATTTTGGTCTTGGAACTGATTCATTATTTATAGTTAATACATACTCATTCATGTAAGGGTCGTAAGCACCTAATTTTTGGCTTGTTAGGGTAGCGTTAAATCTATCTCTAAACCATGAGTTCATACCATAACGAGAAACAATTTCAATTTTATCATTACCTCTATCTGACCCTCTTAAATTAATAACGGATCCTCTTTTAGTATCTGTAAAAAATATTTGTTCTCCCCAAGCAGAAAAACTTTCAGGATTAAAACTAATACCAAATTCTTCTATTCTTGCAATTTGCGTTCCTAAAACTTCAGGCACAGAGGAAATAGCTCCTCCGCCAGTAGAATCAGTAATAACATTCTTTTTTGCTAATACATAAGATATTCTATCTTCTTGTAAAGTAAGTATATCAGTCTCTCTGGAATGTAATATTTGTATAGGTCCAAATGAAGTTTCTAAGTCTTTATAATTAACTAATCCTAAGTTAAATTCATTTAAATTATTAGAATTATTAGAATCACTATATACTCCGCTATATGTCATTCCAGCAAAACGATCTGCCTCTTTAAAATCTTGATTAGAAACAGCTAAAACTCTTTCTCCTAAACTAAATGTTTTTCCTGAAGGGCTATCATTAATTCTAAAACTTTCTACTCCATTCCCAAATGTAAAACAGTTTATAAAATCTAAGTTTGTAATTAAAGGAACTCCTAAATCTATATTTTGATTTTGCCCTCCATCATCAAAAGTATATGTATTAGGCCCTGGTACAAAAGTTCTATCAGCCATGTGGTTTCGAGTACCACCTGGAGTAGCAGATTTAATATCTAATAAATCTGAAGCATCATAAAATAAATTTGGATCAGCATCTAAAGGAACTGTCTCCCACACTAATAATGAACCTCCTCTTGTTACTTCAATAAGAGTCTGACAGTGACCATTATAATATTCTGTCCATTCCCAACATCTTGGTATACCACAGGAGTTTACAAAATACATTCCTCCATTACCAGATTTTCTTACCTTACACACAGCTGTAAATTGAGTAGAAACACATCCACCACCAGCAAGAGCAGGATTAAATTTAATGTTCATCTCATAAGCTGTAGAAGAATTAGCTTTATTCATTTGGCTTTGTAAATCATCACCTACTGACCATGCATGAAAATCTGGGTAGTCAGTTGTTGACACAAAACTTTTGTCATATTTTAATTTTTTACTATCACAATTACCACCACCACCACCACGCCAGTTACTAATTTTTATCCTAATACTTGATCCAGCAGGAATATCATAAGGTACTTTAGGATTTACTGTTGATGATTCATCCACATTAAGAGAATAATTATCAATACATCCTTTTGTAAAATTTCCTTTATCATCAGCATCTTTATTTTTTGCTCCTCTAAAGTAATTTTGTTTAGTAGATTCAATAGTCCATCCTCCTGGCTTAAGTAACATGTATAATCCTTTTAAAGAATTTTTTGTAATACCTTGAGAACTAAAAGATTCAATTGCTAACACCGTAGTTTTCTCTTCATCTAAAACAGGCCCTGCTGTATCTACTTTTACTATAAGCTCATCACCTACTTTTACTAAATTCTGATTATTACCATCCAACTTAAACCATACTAAACTTGGGTCGTTAGCATTATCTACATTAGATGGATCTTTTCCAGAACCATCTTGAGGGTAAAATATATTAGAGAATATAGTAAAATAAGTACCCTCACTTGGTTTAACTACAAACTTATATTTTGTAGCCCAGTATGGAGGTTTATTATCAAGAGTTACTTTTATTTTATTTTTTAAAACAGATGTCTGAGGATCAAAAAATGTGGTATTCTCATTACTTACTAATACAGTAGACGCTCTACCTTGATCATCCATATAAACAATCCCTGTCTCATAATCTCTATTAGAGTGTAAACTACCTTGATCAGAGGTTAGAAAGTATCCAGCTGTACATCCGTAGGGTACAAAATAATAGTATATATATTCTGAAGTTGTTCCATCATAATATTGAGTAGAAGGAAGAGCAATACTAAATCCATCTGGAGTAGTAGTTGCATCAGAAATATATGTAAACCCCTGTGGAGAACAAGAAGCTGTTCCTGCCCCTCCTGAAAATACTTGATAGTCAGCGCCTGACACCTCTAATAATGCTACAGCATCATCTAACCCATTAGGTGTAAATCCAGATACAGTATTTATTAAAACCAAAGTATTAGTACCTATTGGAGCTATAGCTTCTGCAGTAAACCCTGTTGTATTGTCTTTAACTATATCTCCTACAGCAATACCATTTGGTGGAAATTGAAGTGGATCAGTAAAATCTACACCAGCAGTATCATCTGTTAATACACCAGTAGAGCATAGAATTGTATTTGGTGGATTAGGACCACAGGAAGTTGTTCCAGAACCCATAATAGTAGTATTACATGGCGCAGGAAATATTGATGGAGTACATGCGTCTGCAGCGTCTCTACCACCATTAACTAATTCAAAAGCAGTTCCTGTAATTATTTCTGCTGCCTCTCCATAAAATTTATCTGATAATGTAGCTCCTGAATCAGAATTATTACAAGGATAAAGGTCTGACATTATTCCTTGATTTTGACCTATAGACCCTCCTATTCTATTTCTAAATTCTTGAGAAGCACACATAGCGGTAGCATCTGCATAAACTTGATCTGCAGTAAATGTCATGCTTATAGTAAATGGAGATTGCTGATTAAATCCACTTATTGTAGTAGTTGTAGCTATTTCAAATCTAAAATTAAACACTGTTCCTATTGGAATTCCACCTGCAATATTAGCCGCTGAAAGATCCCATGTAAGTACAGAATCTTGTCCTGAAACTGAAGTACCTGATATAGTATAGGGTGAAGAAGAAACGATAGGATTAGTAGCTCCAGCATCACCTATTTTTTCTCCTGCAATATCTTCTGAAAAAGGTTGTGTATTATATTCTATCCTTATTTCATTTCCACCTGGAGCATCTTTAATATCATACCCATCTACATAATTACCATAAATCAATCTATTACCTTGAATAGTTTGAGCCTTAGCAATTCTTGGTACATTATCATATAATCTTAATAATTCATCTGACCCTAATGTCGTATATATTTCACTGTTATCAAATAGAATTGTGTGAAAGTCATTATTTGACCATCCTTCATCTACCTTGTTATATCTTTTAATTACATATATAACATTACTTGTTGTCTGCTTATAAAGTAAATCTACTTCTACTACCTGTTTCGGTCCTGTAGAAAAGGTAACATTACAGGCATTGTACCTATTAAACATACCAGCATTTAAATAGTTTTGAATACTAAATTGAAATGATTCGGGTTGAAATGCTGGAAGTGAAAATAAAGATATAGCACTATACCCACCATCCTCATATCTATATCTGTATGCAAAAGATAAAAATCTTGTTTTTATATAATTCTGTTCCCCTCCAACAGTAATTTGATTAGGGTATAAAGGGTTATCTTGATCTGGTGGTAGAATATCAAGTAATTCTACATGAGGTGTTCCTAAAGGAGCAACTTGTGTAAGAGGATCGTAATATTCATAACCTGGTGGTTTTACAATTACACTAATATCTTCTTCTACTAACAGATCTATATTTGCAAAAGGCTGTAAATATCCTGGTGGTGATTTTTGTACATTTATAACTCTTGGAGGATTTAAATCATCAGTAAAAAATAAAAGATTTTCTATTTTACTAACTCCTGTTATTAAAAACTCTTTATCAAAATTTAAAACAGATGTACTAATAACATGATATATTAAAGTAGAAGTGTTTGTATTATAAGAAACTATTAAATCTACTTTTCCCGTTACTACAGAGTTTGCATTAGAAGGATCATTTATAAACCAGTATAGAGTCTCATTAACCCCATCCTCATAAACTCCTATAGTCCTTGCTGCAGGACTTAAGGTGGATCCACCATACTGAACATCTGCAAGAAGAGTATTTCCCTTAGAGTTCTCTACAGCGCCTATTTCAGTACCCTCAGTAGATCCTAACCTAACATTTAAAGCGTCTACATATTCTCCTTGTGGAACTAACCTTTCGTCCACCGTTTTATTCATCTTCCCAGCTATGAAATCAGTACGTGATTGTGCCATATTATTTTATCAATTTATTCTGACCCCTCATATTCATTAGAAGCCTCCCTGGGTGTATATTACTTAATCTTATTTTAGCATTTCTTAATAAAGATGATTTATCTTTTCTTGCTCTATTGATAATATATTCTTGAGCTCCATGTCTACTATTTAAAATAGCGTATTTAATATATGCATATATAAAATCTTCAAACATTTTATTTACACTCACGTTTGAATCATCACCATTTTCCATTCCATCAGAAACATATTCTAATACCACATACTTACCTGACATTACTGATGTAAAATTAATTACACCTCCTTTTTTATTAATACTAAAAGTAGGATTTACATTTGCAGTTTCTGTATTTAATCCGAATCGTCCTTGCACATTATAATCAAAACACCAATTACCATCTACATTCCATCCCATCTGACCATTATAAGGACCACTACCTAAATACATGTTTTGTTGTTTACCAGCCAACCTTTCTATATCAAAGAAAGAATCATGAGGTTTAATAACATTTCCATCTATATCAAATAATACTTTACAGTCATGATCTTGCAAATAAGCTCCACTCCAATTGGTTTGAATATTTTCTGTTAAAGGAAATAACATTCCATCTCTCATTTCTGATATCCTTACCCAATTAACATAATCTGGTGGTAACACAAATCTTAACTGATCACAAACTTGTAATTCTAATATTTTTATTTCTTTCATTGCATCGTAATTCAATTCTTGAATTCCTCTCTTTGCATGAAATATAACTTGATAACGATTTATATTATTTATAATTTCATTATTACCTTGATACATTAACATAAAATTATTTACAATATTTTCTAATGTTACATATTGATAAGAACCCCAGTTAGCGTCTTCAGGAATAACTCCTCCGTTTTCATAGTATTGATAATCTGTAATATATGCCATAGTTAACTTGTTTCTTGTGTATCGTTACCTTCTTCAGTTGCCCCAAAATTATAAACATCAGCCTCTCTAATTTCTATTCCTACATACTGACAAATTTTTGCTATTAACGTAGGCTCATCAGAATCTGGTAATTCAAACTCTTGAAAGTCAGATTGTGTTGGATCAAATTGTGGCTCTCCTAATTCTAAATTTAAGTATGTCCATCTTGGAGAAAGTGGATACCTTACATATTGAGCTTGTATATCTCCAGCATTTAAAATTGTAGAAGGATATATAGTAACTATATTACCACCTAATACATATGCTGGATAAGTTTTAGTTGGTGCTGTTAACATAGAATTAGTTAACAAAAATATTTTATTTTGACTTACTCGTTCCACCTCCCTAATATTAGTGTTAGAATATATTATATAAGATTCTCCAATAACATTAAATATATTATCACTTAAAGTTATTTGAGTTGTACTTACAACTCCAGTAACATAAGCTTGTTTTAAGGTAGTTGTGTTTACTATTAACGATCCTATTTTAGGTGTTGGAGATGATGCTGGTATTGTATTCCATCCTACAGCATTAAAATCTACCAATGAATTAGCAAGTACAGTTGTTGCGGTTCCTGTAAATAAAGGGGTAGAATAATAAAATAATTTATTAATTAAATAAAAATCATTAGGTAAAGAGAAAGTATTAGAAATATTTTGAGCTAAAAAAACTTGAGTTGAAAACCCATCTATTACCTCAACTAACCCCTTGGTTATATTTGCATATCCTGTTCCTGAAGTTCTTCCATTTTCTCTATTAATCCAATTATTATATGAATAAAAGTAATCCTCAAACATATCCATTTGAGCTTGTTTAGCATAAAGGTTAAAGTCCTGAGGAGATATATATCCGTAGTTATTTTTATTCGCTATTGCTAATACAGTATTTCTTACTTCGTTTATTGATGCAGCCATATTATTTAAACATTTTTACAAAGATAATAAAAAAAAAGAGGCCCACTTTATTTGTAGACCTCTCTTTATTTACTGATATACTTAAACTAATTAAGCATTTACAATACTTGTTACAGCTTTAGGCAATGCAATAGAATACATTGGTCTTGTCCAACTTGTAACTAAAGCAGCTTCATGAGCAATAACAATAGCATTATAAACATTGTGAGCAACTTGTGCTGCAGTTGTTACTGTAGTAGCTGTTCCATCCATGTACTTGATCACAACTGTTGTTGCAGTTGCAGATGTTGTACCGATTGATTTTACTCCGCTAAGACTAATTAATGCATTAGTAATAGGAGCATTTGTAACTTTGATAAATTTTTCCATTTTATAAAAAGGTTTTAATGGGTTAATAAAGTGCAAATATAAACAAAAAAAAAGCACCCTTATTAGGATGCTCTTTCTGAGTTATAATTAGAAATTTTTATTTCTTTTTTTTCATTGTATTAGATAATAGCTTATATGTTTCTACACCATCATCTGTTTGGAAGTAAGAAGCAACAATATCTGTAGGGTCTTCTCCATAAGGTACTGTTAACATTTTACTTTTATTTTTTATCAAGTTAAAGTACACGTCTCTATTTTGATTTTTCATAATAAGATACCCTACTCCAAAAAATTGAACTACATCATCATACATTTGTAATGCAGGATCATTTAATACATCAATAAATTCTTCAGGATAATTTCTTGAGAAAACTAATATATCTCTTTTAAGTTCTGCTGTACTTAGTTTATCTGCTGCAGATCCTATAAGAACTCTTGATACCGTCTCCAGCATTTTGATATCTAAATCTCTTGCTAAAAGTTGAGCATCTAAAATTAATTCTTCAATCTCTAACTCTGCAGCTGCATCTTTTTTATTATCTATTTCTTCAAATATCATTCCATTTCCTGGATGATAAGATAAAAACTCTTGAAGAACTTGATTTGATCTATCTACATTTAAAAATCCATCTTCAAATACAACAGGCTCTAAAATAGCATTTCCATCTTGCTCATCTTCAAATGGGCTTTTCTGATTCCTTGCGTAACGAAGTGGTCTGTTGGTATTAGTGTCTTCATCAAAATAAAGTAATGAGGATCTTTTATTGTGGTTTGACGCTAACATAAAACATAATGGTGCTACGTCTCTTTTTAATCTGTACTGTCTTGAAACAGCGGTTGTTGCTTTTTTCATTTTATTATAATTTAATTAAATTTAAAAAAAGGGGAGGATTTCTCCTCCCCGAATTATTGTTATTTATTAATCTCTAAATAAGAAGAAGTTGTTTGCACCTAAAGTACATACAGCTCTTTCAGATAAGAAATTAACAGTCATTGCATCTAAAGAAGATGTTCTTGCTCCACCAGCTGAACCAGTGATCCAAGTTTTGTAACGTCTATCTTCAGTTTCAGAAGCTCTGTATCTTACATGTAAGAATGGTCTCTTAGCGTTCTTACCTAAGATTTGGTCATATACAGTAGTTGAACCAGCTGGAACCATAAGTCCGTTGATTGCACCTCCTGTTAAACCACCTCTCATTGTAGGATCATTTAAGTATTTCCAGTCAGACTTGTAGAAATCATAACCTCTACGGAATCCTGTGAAACCTAAGTTTAAAGCCATTTCTTCGTCATTGTCAAATAAACCATATGAAGTTCCACCTGCTCCGTAAGAGTTTTGTGCAGCTAACATATCATCAATATCGAATGAGAATTGTCTATTACAGAAAATAACATTTTCTTCAATAGCACCTTGCTTATCTAATCTTTGGATTACATTATCAAATCCTGCAAGAGCAACTGGGTTACCTCCATTCCAAACATTTCCTCTGTTGTTTACTACAAAGAATACTCCTTCAGAACCTTTATTACCCATTCCTCCTACAGCTCCTGGTAAAATTGCTGCTGCACCAGAACCTGCTGCTGCTGGAACTGCTTCAACCATTGCAGTCTCAAGATAGTCTTCAAAACGAAGTCTTGTTTCATGCTCAGATTTTAAGTACCATAAGTATCCTGAACCACCATTCTCAGTAGTTACCTCAACCCATCCAATTTGTGCCATGTCAGAACCACTTACTTCGTAAGTATCCTTAATGATAATTGGAGAATTTTCAAAGATAAAGTCTTGAGCTTCGATAGATCCAGCCATACCTTCAGTTCCTTTTTGGAATTCAGAACCATAAATAAATATAGTTGTTGTAGCTGCTGGCAACATAGCTTTACCTGCTGCCTCATAGAATGCTACTGAAACTGTAAATGGTGCTACTGATGTTACTGCTGTTACAATACCTTTATTACTTAATACAGATCCTGCAGTCTCATCAGAGATCATAACTGTTTGACCTACTCTAATAGCTGTAAATCCATTTGCTGGAGCACTTGATGCTGGAACTCCTGGGTTTACTTGTGCTCCTGGAATAGTAAATACATCATTAGCTGCTGCTACAGCTCCTGGAGCTGTACATGCTGTGTATTTAGTGTGTAACCTTCCTTGTTCAGCCCATTTGATAAGGTCTGAGTTTGAAGGCATTTCAGCACCTACCATTCTTAAGAATGATGCTACTGTTCTATTACCAAATCTTTCAAATTCTTTTTCATATGTATCTGGAAGATACTGATTAAGAAAATCAAAGTTAGTAATGTAATTTGATGCTAAGGCTACTTGCTGACCACTTGGTTGCAAGTCAAAGCCTGGGGGGGTGATTACTGGCATTTTTTTTGTTTTTTAATTTATAATTTTTTTGCACTTCTAATTTTGAGTCCTTTACCACTGCTCGAATCGCCTACAGCTCTAATCTTCAATCCATCTTTACTGAAATTCTGAGGGGTGGGACGTACATCCATATTAATGTTTTTTGATTTTTTAGAAACATTATCAATAGTATCCGTCATCCCTTGATTAAAAAAGAATTCAGCAAATTTGTCAAGATTCATAGCTACTGACATAGCTCTATGATATCCCTGAGCGTCATTCATCAATCCTGATTCTTTATCCATGAACTTATCCACGAAATTATTCACATTAGATTGTTTACTTTTCAACTCATCTTTATCACCAGGTTTAAAGGTTATACTCTTATCTCCGATATTGAACTCAAAACCTTTGAACTCATCGTTAAAGACCTCATCAGTCTTATTTAAAAAGTAATCATACCTTTTCTTCTGTGCTTCTTTTGCAGTGTTAGATTCCTCTACATAACTTTTATAGCTATTAAAATCTTCTAATTGATCTCCAGATAATCCATTCCCGCTTGACTCAAGAGGAATGTTATATTTATCTTTCTGTTCGTTTAAAAACTTTTTAGCTTTTACAAGTTCTCTTTTCTTTGCCCTCTCAATTTTCTTAATATCACTTGGCTCATCTAAATCTTCATCATAACCAAACTTATCCTCCATTAAGTCTTTTATATCCTCACTATCTAAACCTTCTTCAGTTTGAGAATAATATTGAGACAACAATTTGTTGCTGTCCATTTCATCATAATTCTGTTGTAATTTAACAAAATCTTGAATACTACGACCAGTCTCTTTTTTATATTTAAAATAAGCAGATACATCTTCAGGTAATTCTTCATTTGATTCTTTCGTTTCAAACAACTGATCTACTGATTCAATATCTTTATCATACCTATTCTTAATATAAGAAAGAACGTCTGCATCATTTAACTCTGATACGGGAGTTTCTTCTACAGGTATATCTACCTTGTCTATTGAATCCTCATTACTTACTGGATCAAATTTTTCTTCATGCTCTTTAAGTAACTGCTCTTCAACCTCTACTTTGGATTTTTCAACCCCACTAACGTCCTTGACGATAAATTTTTCTTCTGTTTCCATTTTATTTAATTTAATTTGTGCAAAGTTAATACTATTTTTATTGTTTCATTAAGGTCTATCTTGGGTTGAATTCAGCTAAATCAAAACCATCTAAACTATCTTCATTAGATTCAAAATTTATAGGTGTTCCTCCTGTTTTTCTCTGAGTAATCATTTTAGATTGTTGAGTTCCAGCCTGACTTATACGCTTTGCTTTTGCATCCTCTCTCTGAGTTTCTCTTGCGTCAATCTTCTGCTCATCCATTCCTCTTAACTGCATATTCATATTAAACTCAACCTGCATTAATTGACGCTTAAGATCCGCCTCATTCTTTTGTTTTTCTATTTCAAAAGCTATCTCAGCCTGTTTAATTTGAATCTTAGTCTGCATTTCCTGTTGACTTTGCTGCATTGCAGCTTGAGCAGCCTGTTGTTGAAGTTGTTGTTGTTGCTGATTTTGCATAGCTTGAGCTTGTTGTTCTTGTTCTCTCTTCTCAGCAGCACTTTGCTTACGCTTAACCTTTAACAACTGGTTAGCCATTTTTAAATTATTGATAGTTCTAATATCAATAGCATCCTCCAAGTCAATCCCACCTTGCTGTAGGGCCATTTGAATATTAGTTTCTAATTGAGCTTTTTCTTCTTCATCTGGACTCATTTCTATAAATATACCAAAGTCATGTAAATAAAGATTTTTAATATCTTCTAATATTCCTAAATTATATTTACCTATTTGCATTGCAAACTCCTCTCTAAAATCAGCATACTCTAAAACATCAGCTGTTCTTATAGATAAGCATTCTGCTAAGGTTTTAGTTATATAAAGACTTGATTGTAAAATGTGTCGTGTTGCTACATTAGAATTTAAAGCCGCTAACTTCTGAACTCCAACTAAAGAATTTGGATCAGGAGTAGAAGCATCTCTTGCTTCATTAAGCCCAGTTACCTGCCTTAACATTCCTAAATAATGATTATAATTCCCTATGAGCATTTGCATTTTACTCTGACCACTATTAGAAGTAAGTTGAGTAATTGGTACTTTAGCATTATTATATTCTCCATCTTGAGTATAACTTCTACCAATAACAGAACCTGTTTGAAAATATAATCGCAAAGCATCTTCAGGATTATATGCCTGACCAGTTCCTAAATCAATTTCATTTAATCCATCAGCATCTATAAACACTCCATCGGGAACTACTTTAGCTACAACTTGCTGTATCTTCAAATGACTTATTTGAATTAAATCAGCAAAAGGAATCATTCTTCTAACTAAAGATTCTAAATTTCCTTTATACATTCTTGGAGCACAAGCTACATAGTTAGGCATTGCATATTGGTTTGCAGAATTTGGTCTAACCATATTCTCCATCATCTTCCATTCTAACATAATGTTTGTTCCCATCACCATAACACCTTCATACCAAACATCAATTCTTTTTTCTACTCTTTCAAAATTCCCTTCATCCATCATTTCTTGAGGAGGATTAAACTCATCATCTTTTTCTACAGTTTTAAATGTACCTTCAGCCATTTGTTTTTTCTTGTAAACAAAACTGTTTGTGCTTTTATAATTAAAATATAAAAGAGTACAAGTATCTCTTGAAAACATGCTGTTATTATACATTGCCTGACTATTATAATAATCATACCAAGACTGGCTGTACTTAGATATTTCTTCCATCTGTTCAAGAGTAACAGTTGGATCAATTTTAACTACCTCTCCAATAGGAACAGTTTTTATTTCTCCCCAATAGAATGTATCTTTAAAATAAGGGTCTTCTGTGTAACTATAAACAACATTAGCAGGATCAACATACTCAACCTTAATACCATCCCCTTTCTGAAAACTATGTTTAGCTATACCTATACCTAAAGTAGTAATATCAAGGTCAATTCTTTTTCTTGTATCAGAATAATGATTTTCCCGAAACATTGTATCTATTGCTATTTCATTTGCTATTTCAATCCCTGGCTTATAATTGAGCTGCATATATAATTCCATTTCAGCATCACTTGTTGGTAGTGTCTTAGGATCAACCTGAAACACCTCCATCTGAAAGTCTTTTTCTATTTGTTTAAATAAGTCTTGAGCTACAACATTAGTTTGTACCATATCCTGAAACTCACTTCTCTTCTCAGCTGACATAGCGTCCATAGCAGTACAATTAACTTTAAATAATCTATCAGACATACCATTAACCACTATATCTACAAATTTAGGTATTATAGGTACTGGTGTCCAATCTAAATTTAAATAAGATAAATCACCATCTACAGCTAATTCATTTTTATACTTAGCTACTGATTGTTCTCCACGTGCATATAATCTTAATCTATGAAATTCTCCCCACTGATCATAAAACCTACATCCATTACCATCCTTTCTAAACCACTCATATTGTATTGCTTGACCTACTTTTAAACCAAATTCAATTTTAGCTTTTTCTTTGTCAGAAGCAAATTGATCAGGGAAAGCAGTAGACTGTATTTTTATTGTAACATCTTTCATGTAATTATATTGCTTGTATTGCTTGAATTATTATATCTTGCAAAGTTAATACTTATTTTTGATTTTTGTTTAGATGGTGTATATAAATGCTTCTGATTAGCCATGATAGCTAATCCAGAACTAATAGCGGCATCAAATTTAGTTCTATTACTTATATCAAACTTTGCCCAATCCTCTAAAGTTTTTCCAAAATACATTACTCCCATATCACCAGCCTCTCTGTAATCTCCATTAAAATCAATACCTATATGCTTCTCAATATATGATTCAATCGCAGAAGCATGTGATTGTTTAACGTCTTCAGATGTATTAGGAATACCTCCTAATTCTTTTTCTGTTTTAGATAATTTTGTATATACTTTATCTGGTCGGTTTAATGAATACCCCCTATAACCTCTATTCTTAAAGTGATATAATAATCTGGGCTTATTATTTTCACAAAGTATTGGCATTCCATAATAAACACATGCCATTAAAACTTCTTCAAAAAATATCTCCGCAGTTTGTGGTCTGGCAATATATTCTAAAAAAAAGTGATTACTTGGCGCTTGATCCATAGTAAATTTAGTCAATCCATGTAATGCTCCATTAGACCCCTTACCTACAACTACTCCAGAAATATCATAAGAGTCACATCCAAATGAACCAATATGTTCGTTCCCTGGTTTTTTATTACCTCTTTGCATTATAACTTTATTATCCATACCAGGAGGCGGAGTCCAACTCACTAAAAATCTACCATGCTTATTTGGAGACCATATTACTTTAGTATCTTTTATTCCGTTTTCCCAAGAAAAAGATCCTCTTGTAATGTGATGATCTATTATTAAAGAATCATTGTAATCTACCTGTTGATATATTTTTGTTAAGTTAAAGATAGATTGCTTACTTTCATCTCTAAACGCATGTGACTCAGTACGAGGGAATTGTCTATAAAATTCATTTAACGCATCTGGATCTTGAGATAAAGATGCAACTTCATTTTCCCAATAGTTAATAGCTCCTATAGTAATTAATTCCCCATCAATTCCCATTATGGGAACTTTTGGAGTTTTAAATACAGGCATTCCATACACATCTATATATCCCTCAAAGTTCCATTCCATAGGAACAAATAAGCAATACAATCCACTTTTTGTTTGACCATTTGCATTTCTTTTAGAAGGAAGAGAATCATCAAAAAGAGATTTAAAATTTCTCCCACCTTTATCTAAAGCATTTGATGTTGATCCCATCATACATTTACCAATAACTTTACTCCCTAATCGTAAACATGTTTTAGTTACACGCCAGTTATTAAGTATGTTATCTGGACGTTCCCATTTACCACTCTCATCATGTAAGAGTAATTGTAATTTTTCACCATCATAACTATTGTCTCCAGTATTTTTCCAGTCAATAGTTGTATCTAATCCCTCTAACTCATCATCTGTTAAATGAAACATATTCTTTTTAGTAATCTTAGACGCAGGAACTCTATATGCTAATTCAGTTTTAGGTTTATCCATACCATCCTGTATAGGTTTAAAAAAGAATGGATAATTATTAGATATAGGTACTACTTTATCTGTAAACATTTTTTTAGCATCTGCTCCACTTTTAGAAAGTATACCTATTCTTGAGTCTTTAGTAATAGTAGCTTGATTAACTCCCTCGCAAGAACTCATAAAAGAAAATCCTGAACGTCTTATTTTTAAATAACACATACCAAAACTTCTTTTATCAGCTTTGCATGCCTCCCAAAATAAATAGAAAATTCTATTAGCTTCTCTGAAGTCGGGATTTCCGACATCAATCTTAGTCCACTGAAGGTACATGTAATGAGTTCCTGTTATATAAGTGGGAACCCCATTATTCATAAACCAATAACCCTGTTCTCGTTTATCAAACTCTGATTCTATATAGTCAACCCACTTATCCTTAAATATATCAGGAGTATCATGCCACTGAAATATAGATTTTATCCTATTTAATTCCTTTGGTATTGGAGTAGAGTGCCAGTATTGTTCTTCTTTTTTATTATCTCTTTTATATACATCTTTAGGGGGTTTTGGTAATGCAATCTTTAGCCCATTAATATCTATAACAGATCCAATCTGACCTGTCTTTGATATAACAACCACATCATACTTTTCATTATACCCATATAACCAAGTCCTACCCCTGTTCTTATTAACTATAACAGAGTTTGTAATGAGCTTATTTACTTTAGTATATAATTTATTTTGATCTTGACTCTGCAAATCCTTTTGGGGTATTAGTTTTTTTATCAGCTACCTTTCCATCTAACAACGCTTTTTCTTCTTCAATTCTTTTAAGTATCTCAAAAGCATCAAAGATAGCTAACTTCTTAGTAGCTGCAGCATTCTTTAATTTATCAGCAGCTAAAGGATCTTCTGCATCAACCTTTATAATTTCAGCCTTAGCAACCTTTACAAGTTGCTTAACTGCTTTTTCTCCAGCCTCTATTATACTTATCTTAATCTCTCTTATGTCCATCTTCATTTCTTTCTGTTAATTGCTCTAATGCTTTATCATATCCTGGCATTAATTTTAATAATTCTAAACAGCCAACAACAAGCTCTCTTGTTTTTTGCTCTTCAATAATTAACATTTTTAAATTTTCTGTTACCTGATCGTTCTTAGATTTTAATAGTCCGATGTTTTTTTGCACTCCCATGATTTAATTTTTAAATTTATAAAATATTACATATACCTGTCTTCCTTCTTTCCAAGACTTATTAGGATACTTACTATGAAAGTAATTAGCAGGATAAGATATTATTCTGTTTTGCTTATATCCAGAAACAGAAACTAATCTCCACATATCTAATTCCTCTGAATCTTTTCTTAGAGTTCTATCATATTCTTCATCCGTTATATGAGAAGGTAAACTATCACCATACACCTCATGTTCCCAAAACGCTGTACCATGAAGCTCCTCCCTTTCTCTTGGAGACATATAAATAACCGCTGCTCTATCTGGCTTTTCTCCTTTTATATTTAAATCCGAATGTATACGCCAAGTGTTGTCTAACTCATCTGTAGACACTCTAAAGAAGCTTAATATCTTTTCTAATGACTTACCTTCCATTAGCCCTAACTTCCTTAAAACGTAGTTATCGAATGACTCTGGAGATTCCTGTACGTAAAAGTCTTTTTCTCCTACAGTATGTTTTAAAAAATCTCCTTTATTTAAATAATCAGTAGCAATTTTAAATAAATCTTTATCTATAAAATTATCTAAAGTATATATCATAATACCATAGTTATATTATTAGTAAACATTCTATATAGTTTTTCATCATCCACAGTAAATGGATATTCACTTTCTGGAGTAAATGATATTTGATCTCCAACGCTTACTCCTAAATCTAATAGTTCTTGATTAATATATTTTACCGTACCAAACAATGGCTCCTCTTTACAATTTTTAAATAGATAAGAATCTTTAGTAGACATTGGTTTTATAAAACAATATTTACCCCAAGCCTTCCAATTATCATCTTGCTTATATAAAAAGAATTGATCAGGGTCTACTAAGAATAAATTGTCTTTTAGAAAACTACGTCCACTTTTTCGCCTACCCTTTACGTCATTATAAAACTTAAATACATTATGGTGAACTAATAAAGTGTCTCCTTTTTTTATAGGTCCATTATAATTTATAGGTAAGGATATAACTGTAGCTAATCTATTAGATGCAATATGGTCTTCTTCAGAAACGCTTGTAATAAATTCAGTATTACCTATTTCTTTTGTATTGTCATACCTCTTATTATTTAAGGGGGTAACAATAAAGTTATATGGAGACCTCATTAAAAGTTTATATTAAACTCTAACGATATTGGTAGTGTAGTTAAAAATTCTTTCCATACATAAATAACATCACCTTTTTGAATCCATATTTTATATGAACTCTCTACATGCTGAATAAGATGTATTTTATGTGACCCCCCTAAGACGTCTTGCCCTACAATATAGTGCATTGCGCCTGACTTATAGTCTGCGCCAATTGATATTTTTCTAATGTCCATTTCATTTAATTTAATTTATTTTTATTTATGTTGCAAAAGGTACAATATGCATAGAAACATAACCTTGTATACTTACAGTCGCATTATCCCCCCTTACAGTAAAAACAAGACTTTGTGTTTGTGTTAAACTTATATTTAAAGCCCCTCCTCCAAGAGCAGTAAAGTCTGCACAAAATTTACCACCTCCCACTGGTACCGTAACTGTACCTACTCCAGTTGCAACTTCTCCGTTACATAAATCAAGTTTATATAAGTCAAAAGTAAGGGAAAGTTCGTTATTTGCAACACCTGTAATATGAGCAGAACATACTTTACTTCCCTCTGCGCCAGCTGCACATGAACCTTCACCTGTATAATCATTTGAAAAAACTGTACCTCCTATTAATTCTATATCATTCCAATTATTTGGAGCATTTGGAGATCCAATTGAGACAAGAGTATCCGCTCTAAGTGAATTAAATCCATTTTGCAGAACATTACCAAAAGAATGAAATCCAAAGGATTGATTAAAATTTGTATTAACAGCAGAAAAAGTAAATCTTTCTATATATCCTCCTGCTCCTCCTGCTCCTCCTGCTGGTGTTGCCCATGTACCATCTGCCCTTAAGAAAGTTGTTGTTTGTGAAGATGCTATTGAAGATGGAACATATCCTACAAAATTAGATCCACTAAATACATTGTTTTGAAGACTCAATACAGTACCAGCAATTGAAGCATTCAATGGAGCAGTATTATTATTTCCTAAAGTCTGAGTTACGGACTGAACACCCGAACCTACAGGGGTTACCCAACTACCATCTGCTCTTAAGAATGTTGTGCTTTGATCTGAAGCTGATGAATCTGGAACATATCCTACAAGATTAGATCCACCAAATACATTTGAATTCAAAGTTAATGTAGCCCCACCTATACTACCTGATACAGGTGATGTTAGTCCAGAAGTTGTAGTTAAAGATAAAGTAGTTACACCTGCACCTGCACCAATTACTTGCCATGTACCATCACCCCTTAAAAAAGTAGTAGCAGTTCCGCCAAGTGGAACAAAACCTATAGAACCACCTCCAGCATACGTTTTAGGAGTAATTACAACCGCTCCTGTTGTTGCATTAAGTGCTAATGGAGATGAATTTACTGAGGGTATTGCTGTTGTTAAATTTAATGATGTTACACCACCAGCTCCAGGTTGCCATGTACCATCACCCCTTAGGAATGTTGTATTATTTCCTCCTGTAGGAACCATACCTATATTTGAACCACCATTATATCTTAATAAGGTAATTGTAGATGCGGATCCAGCTGTATTATTAATTGTACAACCCTCAACAATTGCAGTTGTGTTAAGTAATGAAGTATTTGCAATTAAAGAAGTTGTACCAGTATTTTTGAATGTTAATTGTGACGAACTATTTCTTGTAATTGTTAGGCCTGGTGCTGTTGCTGTTAAGCTAATATCTTGAACTCCCGCATTGCTATCTAATAAACTTAGAGAAGTTGTTCCATTTGGCACGTCATAAGTATAAGTAGTATCTACCAAACCTGGAGAAACCCATGAAAGAACACCTCCTAAAATTCCTAAAACCTGACCGTTTGCTCCTATAGATCCTCCCGTATCTTGTATGCTTGCAGGGATAACTTTTGGTACAGTTAAAGTTGAAGTTCCTGTTAAAAGTATACTTTGAGCAGAGGTATTACCCATTGATAGAGTATTATCTAAATTACAGCAAGCTATATTCACCCAAGATAATCCAGTTGCTGTTGAGCTTAATATTTGACCTGATCCTCCAGGAGATAAAGATGTATCTAATATAGTACCAGCAGTAAGAGAACCTGTTATATTTATAAGTGCATTAGTTCCTGTAGCGGTATTACCCGCATCTAATACTTGTTGTAATGTGTTTGTACTTGATGCTGGTGTAATCCATGAAACTCCAGATCCTGTTGATGATAACACCTGCCCAGCTGTTCCAATAGTAGTACCGTCAGAAACTGTTGATGATAATATTATTGGTCCACTAAATGTATTCTGTCCTCCCCAAGAATTTGTTCCTAATGAAGTTATACTATTGTTAGCCGTAAATGATGTTGTACTTGTTCCTGTGAATATTATTCCAATATTATTAGCGGTATTTCCTCCAAGTAAAGTAGACTGTAAAGGGCAGCAAGATGCTGATGGTATAGAACTTGACCACTCTAATCCTGTGCCTGTAGATACTAACCATTGCCCTACTGTACCTGTTGATCCCCCAGCACTTATTTGACCTGTAGTGTTAAAAATTAAGTCTGTAGAATTAATATTTACATTACCTGTGAATGTACTAACTCCTGCATTTGTTAAAGTTCCAGCAGAGTTTATAGCTACTCCACTACCTACTCCATTTGCTGTAAATATACCACTGTTTAATATTATGTTTTGTGAAGATGTATTCCCTACTGTTAGCGTTTGATCTAAGCTTTGATTAGTAGCCCCAGCCGCAGCAATCCACTGTAATCCTGCACCAGTAGAACTTAAAACCTGCCCTGCCGTACCCACTCCATTATTAGCTCCTATAGTAGTAGGCTGAACCATACCTGTAACTATTATGTTACCCGTAAGGTTAATATCTTCTACTGCGGTATTACCAGTAGTTAAAACTGATTGTAAATCTTGAGCAACTCCTCCAGCCCCTGTTAAACTACTTACTAAAAATGTAACGGTTGCGTTATCATTACTAACATCAGTTGCAATTAGTAAGTCATTTGATGCAGGAAGTACCGTAGGATATACGGTGGTATTTTCTATTTTTGCCATTACTTAGTTTTTTACAAAGATAATAAAAATAAATTTACTATACTCCTTTTATTGATAGTCGACATCCAGTAATAACAGTTGTGATCCCCGTTCCTGTTGAAGCTCTACCTTCTATCCAAAATTGTACCCTAAATTTAGAACTTTCTTGTTCTATATCTTCTAAAACAGTGCTTGAACCACTTCCCGCATATATATACCCATATGATGAGCTGGCTTGACCAACTCCTCTATCATAATTATAAACCTCTGTTCCTTGTATATCTTCCCACCTTTCTCCTGAATCATTTAGTTTCTGAACAACAGCTGCGGCTAATATTCTATTAGGATTTGTACTTGCAATACTTGCAAAATTTAAATTAATTTCTATAGTTTGTGTATTATCAACTGTAATTTCATTTCCATTTGAATTAGATGACATATTTACAGCAACAATACTATTTCCTGGTAATAATAATGTTGTTCTTGATAACACAGAACCTCCAGAACCAATTGATTGCGTTGATGTAGGATAAAAAGATCCTTTATCTCCTGACGGACCTGTTGCGTTTAGTGTAACTGCACCAGATGTTCCTCCGCCACTCAATCCTGATCCCGCAATAACATTAGTAATAGTACCTACATTAGAAGTCTTATTATTAAAAAGTTGCCAATCAGCACTTGTTAAGTAACCATTAGCTGATGAAGTTGCAGCTGGCATTGAAATTGCTGGAGTTGTGCCTCCTGATGATACAACAGGAGATGTACCCGTTACTGCTGTAACTGTTCCTGTATTTGTAGTATAACCAGCACCGTTACTTAACTGATTATTATTAGTTATATAATTAGCATTAGTTGCTCCTGTAAATCCAAGGTTTCCAAGTGTTAGAGTTCTTGTTGTTGCAGATGTAGCTACACCATTTGTAAAGTTTAAAGTTGCAAATACAGTAGAAGTGTTAAGAGTATTATTTTGATTAATACCTATAGTTGTGTTTCCGCTTGAAGTTACATAACCAGCTCCATTGGTTATTTGATTGTTATTAGTAGGAATTGTAGCGCTTGAGAATGCTAAAGTTCCTAAAGCTAATCCGCCAACCTGTATATCTGGCACTTCAATATCATCCTTAAATACTATTGCCATTATTTAAATTTATTTATGCTGCTTTAATTATACTATATGCTAATGTATTTGCCGTTACTGACGCTGCTACCGTAATTGTTATTGCATTTACAGATTGTCTTATTACCCTTGCATAAACAGTATCGTAATTACCACTATTTAAGTACACCTCTACCTGAACCGCTCTTGTTCCAAAATTATGAGTAATTGGAAAGGAAGTTCCAGCTCCAAGAATTCCGTTTTTAGTTGTAGCAGTTGAGATACATGATTCAACCTCAGTACAAAAGTTCTGAACCTGTGATGCTGCTATATCTATTGCTTGATTTGATGCTAATGTTATTAACCCTTCAGCATCTACAGTGAATTTTCCAACTGATGAAGCTGATCCGTAAACACCAGCAGTTACGCCTGAAGTTCCTAATTGAACCCATCCATTAGCCGATACAGTAAAGTTTGCAGAGTCAAATCCAGCAACACCTTTTTCAGTACCTCCATCTGTCGATCCTGCACCTGCAATGTTTGCGTCTTGAATTACTACTGTATAATTAGCAATAGCTGGAGAAGAATTCGCTGCAATATTATTATTAGCAAATATTAAATCACCAACTTCAAGTGTTCCTAATACTGCATTAGTACCGTCTACTGATACAACAAAGTAATCACCTGTTGTAAGAGCCACATTACTACTTCCAGTTAATGCTGGAGAGTTAGTAGTTGCATTATATGCTCCTTGGAATACACCAACACCTGCAACTAAAGCTTGAACTTGTGATAAATTAACTGAATCACTACCAGCAGTACCAGCTCCAAGCCCTGTAAATTTATTTCCATCCATTGAAATATTACCATCAGCAGTTCCCCAATCATTTATTGGGATATTACCTGATAATATTTTTCTATTATTACCTCCATCAACTACAGTTAAAAAATCAGAAGCTTGAGTCCATGTTGATGTTGTAACTAATTCGTTTAAGTCTAAGTTAACTGTTACAGTATCTGTATTACTAACCACTGTGTCTATTCCTACAGAACCCAGTAAACTTACCGTTTGTCCGTTACCTACAGTCTGAGAAGTACCAGTATCACCAGTTAATGTAAAACTTGACATTGTCCCTGGAGCAGAACCTGCAGTTATAGAAGTTATGTGACCAGTACTATTAGTTGTAACTGAAGATGGATAAGCGAATGTTGCTGCTGTACCAAATGCATCATGATTAAGAGTTACAGTTCGAGTACCAGCTATAGTTCCTGATATTGCTGTTCCACCAACAACATCAACTACCTCACCATTACTAACTGTTTGATCAGCACCACTTGTTGAACCAATTTTCCATGATGTCATTGTTCCTCCACCACTTGAAGAGGCTGCTGTAACTCTACCAAAAGTATCTACTGTAATATTTGCTGAAGTATAAGCTCCTGCTGTTACTCCTGAAGCTGTTAAGTCAAGCTTTATTGTGTCAGCTACTGCTGCACTTATAGATATTGTACTATTTGGACTTGATAACGTAACAGTATCCCCTTGAGTAACAGTATAAGAAGCAGATCCATCCGAGATAGAAAAACTCATTGCTGCTGGGATAGTTGCCCAACTGTTATCACCTCTTAAGAAAGTTGTTGAATTTGGAGTTCCAGTAGCACTTAATGTAGACGTTAATACTGCATTAGATGAACCATTAGTAACTGTATTGGTAACAAATGTAGAGGTACCTCCACCAACAGAGGTAACTGTACCACCAGAACCTTCCCCATCTAACTCAATCCAAGCATTAGTTACATCATCGTAGTACTTTATAGTACCCGCAGTTGAATCATATACTATTTGTCCTCCACCAAGATTTGTTCCAGGAGTACCTGCTGAGTTTTGTAGTCTTACTTTGGTTATTTGTAGTCCTGTTAGGTCTAAATTGTCTAAAAACTTAATTGCCATTATCTTTTTTTGTTAGTTACAAAATGCTTCTCCAGAAAAAGGAGATGCAAATGTTATTGTTAAATTATTTTTATCTATATATTCTACGTTGCCAAAAACTGTTTCATCAAAGGAATTTACTACTGTAACAGAACAAAATTTATTTAAATTATGCTGTACCGTCCATACTGCAGAAGGTATTGCTTGATCAAAAACGAAATTTTTATCTGTATCATTAGCTGGATCCCATTGCAGCAAAGATATGAAATATTGTTTACCCGCTATAAGGTCACCTTGACCTTGTATTTTAGTTAAACTTACGTCAGTAAAATTAGGTTCTGCTGCATTTTGAACAGCATTAGCCCAAGTATAAACTCCAAATTGAGTGATATCCTCTGTATTAGTTAAAAAAACACGTGAATCAATTAATTTAGTATAAAAAGAAGATATGTCTGGAGATAATGGCTGAGATAGATACTTTAGAGAATAATTACTAAGAAGAATCTCTAAATCAGAATTTAACGATATTGTTTTACCTGGAGGTGCTGGTAGTTGTGGCTTAAAAGATATTGTTCCTTTTTCCCTTACAAGATCAGGCCCTACTCCAGATAAATTTAAAAATTGAAACTTATACCTTAAAGTTTGAGAATCAACAGATGAAGTTTCATTTAAAAAATCAATGACTTCTTTAACAGAGAAATTTTTAGTAGCATTGGTTCCTTCTTTAGTTCCAATCCACTTATCTCCAGTTTTTATATCTGCAGCTATAGGGTATGTTTGAATTCTCATTAAGTTTTACTTACTCTCTATTACTTCAGCTTCTTCTTCTTTTTCTTTTACCTCTCCAGTCTCTAAGTTAATTACAGAGTTATCACCATACTTTTCCATTAAAGATTTTTCGCAAATTTGAAATTCACTTTTTATTCCTTCTACTCTTAAGCAAATACCATGCTTCTGTAATTCTAAATCCCCTAAATTGGTTTTTAATTTAGAAAATTCATTATTTAATTCTTGTAATTGTGCTAACTCTTGTTCTTCGATCTTTTTCATTTTAATAGATTTTATTAATAATTAATTTTTTACAAAGATAATAAAAAGATTGGAATATGTTTTATTTATTTTGCTTACTACTACCTCCAAAGAAAAAGTCTATAATTGTATTGACCTTAGCGGACATAGCCCCAAATACAGTAGATATAAATCCTATCTCATATTCAGATAAAATAACTTCGTGGAGAACGAAATACTTAAACATAGTGTAGGTAAGTGCAAAGTATCCTAAGGTAAAAAGTGCTGCTAATATTTTTTGAATAATAGCATCGTCCTTATATAATGACCTTGCATCCTTTCGGTCTTCTACTTCTTTATTGAAAGCCTCTCTTTCGGCATCCAACATAATTTTTTTTATAGCAAGCTTCGCTCTATCTCTCTCCTCATCTGTAGTAATAATCTCATCTAATATTCCTTCAGCATGCTCAACAACCTTACCAAACAAACCTCCTAATATATTTTTTATCATCGTCTTGATTTTTTACCTACACACCCCCACCTCTTACGAGATAAGTTATTAGGTGTGTTAGGATCATTTCTTTTACCTATAGGTAATCCCATTTTTATTCCATAGCTTCTTGCACAATAAGCATCTCCTTTTGACGTTCCTGGTTTAACTCTCGGACCACCTCCTTTAGCTTTTCCTGCCTGACCATAACTAATCCTCTTACCTGTTGAGGTAATTTTTACTTTAGCCTTTCCCTTTCTTGGAGTTGCCATATTAATATAACCAAATTGCGTCAGACTTATCAGGATCGTTGTCTACATGTATGAATGATTTTGCAATCCCCAATCTTGTATAACCGACATTAATTAAAGCTCTAACTATTATTGATCTGTGTTTTGAATTAGTGCAGTGTATATCCGCTGCATATCCTTTTAAATGAGAAGATCTAACTGGATCCTTACCTAAACCCTTATAGATATCATTATTCTTAGCTTCAGTACGAAACCCACTATTAATTTTAAAAGGAATCTGTGCTTCTTCACGAGCACAATCTAACATCTCTAAGAAATCATCATCCATATATTTACCTGAGCCTGGCTTATCAGAGGAATCAAATTCCTGTAAGGTAAAATATTTCATGATTACTTTGTTTTCTTAATAAACTTATAAAGTGTAAATCCTATTGCGAGTGTAAGTGAAATAAATTGAAGCATTTCATTACACTGTACTAATGTTAATCCTAACGCTCCTCCATTGGCAGCGATTACTTCTACTGTATCTTTCAATTCTTTAGTCATTTTTTATTTGGTAGAAGTAGAAATATATATTATCTCTTCAATTAATGTGCTTGTTTGTATCCAATTCATATTACCACATTGCTATAATATCAGTAGCGGTAGTATTATCATCTACCCTAACTACCTGTATTGGCAAGAAAGATCCGTCTGCAATATTTTTGTAGGTTACCGCCTCATTAGCTGGTGTTGCTGCTGTTGAAGTGTTTCCATTTTGTTGTGCCATCTGAACTCTAACATTACCTGTTGTACCAACAAATAGAGTACATCCAATTGTAGGTTTAGTATAAATACTATATGAATCAGTAGCACCTCCTGCAGTAGATCCAGATAAAGTAATCTGAGTGTTACTATCCACAGATACAACATGGTATGCCTTTCCTGCTGTAGTGTTATATACAATAGCCCCTGTGCTTATACCTGCAGATAAAAACTCAGTACCTACATCTGTTAATGTATTTGCAACATTAAATGCAGCTGCACCTACTGTAGCTCCTGTAGCCGTATCTAATACAACAACTGTGTTAGGATCAGGTATACGAACATCATCTGATGTTATTACTGCTAAAGCTTCTCTGGTTTGTAATTTTTGATATGCCATTTTTTTATTTATTTTTGTAAGGGAACATTCTATTAAGATTATCTTTTCTTGCACCACAACCGCATCCCTTACTGCCTGTTGCCTCTACTACTGTGTCTACTACTTTTTTTACTCCTGTAGCTCTGGTAAATCTTTCTATAGTATCTCCTAAGCCTTTTGATTTTGGTTCTATTCGAGTTCTTTTCATAATTACTTTTTACAAGTACAGGTTTTGTAAGGGCATTTATCTGTATCAAACATTAACATATTCAATAACGAGTTCCATTTACATTTAATTTCTTTAATCATATTATTTTGTTTTACATCCAAAGTTCTTAGCATAGTTTGCCATTTCTACTACTGACTTAGAATAATTACTTGTATTTTTCATTACAGCAGAAGCACCACTACACGCATCTTTGAATCCGTTATTCATTGCCCACTTAGTAAACTTGCCTTCATTAGACTTTTTAATTTGTGGGAATTTCTTTTTAGTTCTACCAGCCATTATTTTCTAATATTCTTAGTATTTTCCTTCTTAGTACCTTCATACTTCATACTATAGTCTCCACCGTATTCATGTCCATACATCTTTTTAGACATAGCCTTAGACTCATTTCTTCTTGACTTCATAGACTGTGAGTGTGATCCTTTATGCTTTGATCCTAAAGAGTCATCAAGTCTTGCGTTATAACCTTGCTTTTTCATTATTTTGTTATTCTTCCGTATAAACTCTTTAAAGCTTTTGCTCTACGAATGGTTGGTTTAATGTAATATTTTTTAACCTTACTTGTAACGGCATTAATTGATTTTTTAACTAACTGTTTAGGAGTAGAATTTTTAATATTCTTTATTTTTTGTCTCACCTTCTTTTTAACCATTGGTACTACATTTTTCATCTTAGTATCTACAATGTTTTTATTCTTAAGAACAGGCTTTTTTTTAACCACAGGCTTTTTTTTAACCACAGGCTTTTTATTAACCACAGTCTTTTTCTTAACAACAGTCTTTTTCTTAACAACAGGGGCTCCAACCATTGGTATGGTTTTTTTTCTATTTAAATTTACTTTTACTTTTGGACCTCCTTCTCTTGGTTTTACTTTAACTCCCATGATTTATTTTTTTTTAATATTTTGACAAAGATAATAATATTTATTTATTACTTTTGGTATTGCAAAGATACAAATTAAATTTAATGGCTAATATAATACGTAAGAATTACGATAGAGTTCAACCCTCTCATGATTACATGAAGTACTGGAGGGTGATAAGGTATTGGGCTAAAGCCAAATACAAAGTCGGAACTCCCGCTATAGACATGTTATTCTTTCTATACAGCGAACAAATATTCAATAAAACAAAGTTTAAAGAGTTTGAAGAGTGTATGTCTTGGGATGAGTCCAGGTTTCATGAGCTCCTTAAAGAAGGATGGATACATGTTTGGAGAAAGAGACAGGGTAATGAAACAACTCTATATGAGTTATCATATAAGGGTAAGCGACTTATAAATACTATATACAAGAAACTTAACGGAGAGGAGATTGGTGAGACACCAAGGGCAAATCCTTTATTTAGACATGATGCCTCTTATATGGATAAGGTTTATAGAAATATGATTATAGAGATGAATGAATTTATAAAACAACAACGACATCTCTCTCCTGAATAATGGTGTAAGGATTTTCTTCAATTAACATATTATGACCAGCTCCTGCATCATAGTAAATTATATCTCCAGTAGTAATAACACTCACATCAGTACCTTCCTTAATTACTTCTCCTTTTTTATACCTAAACTCTGAAGCATCTTGAGCAGACAATAAAAGACCAGACTCAGTTCTAAGCTCTTCTTTAATCATTTTAATTACAATGTACTTACCTATTGGTTTCATATTCTTTTATTTTTCTTAATAATCTTTGGTTTCCACTCTCCTTTAAAGTAAATAAACTTTTTAAAAACTTAAGCATCGGTATGAATTCTTGCATGAGTAATAATAGCGTTCGTAGTAAGTATTGTGGTTGCAACGCTGATTGCGTTAGATAGGGCTTGTATTGTAACCTTAGCAGGATCAATAACACCCATCTCAAACATATCCCCAAATTCACCAGTAACCACATTATAACCTTCATTTTCTTTTAATGCTTTAGTATATATTTTAGTAACATCTAATCCTGCATTTTTTAATATCTGTGCTATAGGTGCTTCTAAAGTTTCCTTTAATATTCTATCACATGCACTATCTCCCTTAAACTCTTTAGCTAAAGTAGATAATAACAACCCACCTCCCGCTACAATTCCTTCCTGTAGTGCAGAACGCACTGCACAGACAGAGTCATCGACTCTGTCGAATTTTTCTTTTTGCTCAATGTCTGATGTAGCACCTACTTGAATACAACCTATACCTCCAATTAAGGACGCTATACGCTCATTCACAAACTCACGCTCATGTTTTGCCGTTAAAGTTGTTTGCTGCACTCTAAGCTCTTCTACACGATCCTCTATTTCCTTAGTAATCTCACCATCCTTAATAATAATGGTAGAGTCTTTACCTACTATAACTTTATCAGCTATACCTAAGTCCTCCATTCTGATTAAAGATAAGTCATCTCCTGTTTGTTCTGAAAAATATTTAGCTCCTACAGAGAATGCGATGTCTTGCATTAGCTCGTGAGCCTTGTATCCAAAGGATGGTACCATAATATTACAGAACTTTAACCCATTACGCTGCACATTTGCAGCTAAAGTATTAATAACATTAGTCGAACAGTTACCTATGATCAGTAATTTGTCACCAGAATTAATAATTGGTTTAAGTATATTCTCAATTTGCAGGATATTAGTAATCTCAGTATCGCATAAGAGAACCTTAACCCCTTCCAAAATACACTCGTCTTTTCTTTGGTCATTAATGAACATTGTAGAAGTATACCCTCTATCAACCTTTATACCATTAGTGACCTCAGCATATGTCTTATCAGTTTGAGATCTCTCTACAGTAACTATACCATCTCTACCAACCTCTTTGTATGCCTTAGCAATGATATCGCCAATCTCCTTGTCGTTATTTGCAGAGATAGTTGCAATATCTACAAGCATTTCGTCAGTTACCTCTCTTGACTCTTTTTTAATTCTTTCTAATAGCTTATCCCCTGCAGCTCTAATCTCTCTAACAACCTGGATAGTATTATCCTTTTTACTAATATACTTCTGACCAGCCTTTACTAATGCCTCAGTCAAAACAATTGCTGTAGTGGTTCCATCACCTGCGGTGTTAGCCGTCTTCTCCGAAGCTTGCTTCATCATCCTAACCGCTAAGTTCTCTACAGGATCAATAAGGAATATACTCTTAGCTACAGTAACACCATCTTTAGTTACTGTTAATCCTTGAGTATGTTCTGTAGATTCAATAAGCACTGTCTGCCCTTGTGGCCCAAGAGTACTCTTAACTGCATTAGATATTTTGGAGATTCCCGATATTAGTTTTTCACGAGCAGACTCATCGAAGTGAAGGTCCTTAGGTACGTATCCCTGTTCTTGCATTGTAATAGAATTTAAATTGATTTAATTTGCTGCAAAGATAATAAAATAAAATAAAGTAAAGAATTATATTTAAAATATAATATGACAATATGATAAAAAAAAGTTTTCTATTTATATATATATATATACACTACTCTTCTTTATACTTTTCTTTATAGAATAACTACTTTATTCTTGTCATCTTGTCATAAATAAATATAAAAGAATAGAAACCAATTAGTTAGGCTATGACGAGTTTGTTTTTAAGCTATCATGAGTATGACAGGTTCTTGTCATGGATATAAAAAAAAGGGGGTGAACATCAAATCAATGCATCCAACCCCTTCTCAACAGTCAACAAATAAATTATTTAGTAATCGTATTTATCGAAACGATCCATTTTTTTTCTCATCTCAGCACGCTCAATACCGTCCGCTATACAATCAATCTTGTATTGTTTTTTCATTTGCTTTCTATAACGAGAAGCCTGTGCTATACCAGTCTCACCGTCCTCACGTTCATTCATTAGTCTACCGTCCTTTACATATAAGCCGTCTACATTGTCAGAGCCTATAAATGGGTTTGTCATTTTTTTCATATTAATATCCTTTTGTTGTTTTTACTTTCTTTTTAGTTTTCTTTTTCATAGTGTTTATTTTAGCAAAGATAAAAAATTTTTTTAGACGTCTCGGGGTTGAGGGTTATTATATGTCATACGCACAGCACCCCCTCTCAGGAAACGAATATTTTTTTCAAAAGTTTTCTGGAAAAGCTAAATTTTCATTGATTTAAATCCGTCTTTTTGTCTCAGCCCCATGCACACTGCCAGTCTCAGCCCCATGCACACCCCTACTGTTCCCTCGTTACACGCATTACTTACTCCTTAATGACTCCTTAATGACTACGGATTCCCCAATACTCCCCACATTATAAACTTAAAGAGAATTAATAGAGACAAAGAGATGTCTCTTAGTACCCCATCGACACCCCAAACACATAAACATATCACCAATTTACCAGGTAAATTAAGATATCTTATGTATGCTGATTATCAATCACTTACAGTATCTTGAGTATATGGAACAACAATTCTTTTGAAATTATAGTTGATTATCCAATTTAATAAACTATCTTTGCACAGAATTTAAACACAACATTAACTTAAAGCACACAATTATGAGTAAAATTAGAGTCTACGATGAGACAATTACAGCAGTAAACAAGAAGAATCAATCCCTTGTAAACAAGGCAACAACATGGTTAAGCAAGTATCATTCCTGTAATGATGCAAGAGATATAATTTCCAATCTAATTGGGGAAGAAGGGAGGGAATGGGATAAGATAAATGATAAGTGCGAGTCAATATGGGATGTTTACACCATGTACTTAGATGAATTACCTAAGTATGAAATCAAGAACATTGAGAAATCAGAATTATACCTAAATAACTAATAAAAAAGAGAATAAATTATGCTATTACACACATTACATATGGACAAGGTTTGCGAGGGATACAAGATATATCTTTATAAGGAGAAGATGTCAGATGGTAACGGATGTATTACTTACTATCAGAGTATATCCAATCACCCTACTTCAGCAGGTATAATGTACCGTACTAAGGAGGAAATGTACAAATTTTATAACGAATGGTTATCTGAGTTAGGATACGATACTATCTAACCTAACACCACTACCGAACGACTTGCATAGAGATATGTGAGTTATTCGAGGTAGAGGGAATCAGCAATTGATTCCTACCATTAAAACACACAAGATGAAAAGAGATGAGATGTTAGTACCAAGATTAAATTTCCTTATGCCAATGAATTTTTTCCTTAGCCAAGATTGGCAGTTAAACTTTGGAGTAGATAGTAAGACGGCAATAGGCAGAGTAGTAGAATTAAACCCAGAATGGGTAATAGCAGTAGTAAATAACTTAGAGCATAGGTTAACGGATGTACTGCATGATTTCAAAGGTATATATGCAGAGGATGAGCATTTCCTACCGAGAATAGCTGGAGAGGAGTTTGAACCTATTTGTGAGGTATGTGATAAAGACATGACAAGAGAAGAACATGATTTCTGTGATATATGTCCTGATTGCAGAGATGAGGATATCTTAGGAGATTTTGATGAGAATGGAGATGCAGTTGATGTTAAAAAATATCAATCAGATGCTTGGGTAGATGCTCAGAATGATGCTTGTATTGATGAGAATGGAGATGAAATTGGTAAATCAATTATGGATAGTGTAAAGGTTAACGGATACACAAACATCCAAACCTACCGATTATGTTTAGTGTTAGATAATACTGAGTATTGGAAAGAGGATATCTTACAAACATTCTTCAGATTAGTTAGAGAGGATGAATTCAATGCAAATGATATAAACCTTATAGATTGGAATGAGGTAATCAAGAGATACTCTGATGATTTGATAGAGACTCACATACACCATCATAACAAATAATAGATACTCTGATGAGGCTTCTATTAGCCGAAACACTACGCAAGTAGTGTCAGTATCATAAGATACCAATTAACACCAACAACATGAAATTAGATACACAAATTCAACAGATACAGATTAAGGAGGTATCATCCTTAATGAGAAAGATTGCTAATCAAGTAGGTAAATCAACGGGAGGTTACTATAATGATAGTATAATCTGTACTGATGATTCAAGCTATATATGGGATGAGTTTGCTTATGCAAATGGAATAATGGATGCTGATGGATACTACTTAAAGGAGGAGAGTATGGTTTATAGTGTTGAGATAGGACTTCAAAATAAGGTTACTATCAAGGACTTAAAAGAAACATTATCATCAATTACTAAGATGGTAAAGGTTGAATTACTAATGGAGGAAATAAAAAGATAATTATGAAATATGCAAGATGTTGCTCGGTAACGGGAGAGGGAATGAATGATGGTTATGTATTCAATGACAATGAATATATCAAGCATAAGAAGGACTTAATTAAGCTACTCAGGAGTAAGGATTGGACTGCTGAAGATGAAGAGGGAAACGATATACCTCTAAGTTTATTAGATGATGATGGACTACTTGAATGGGCTTACAATGATGAAATTTACTATTGGACTGAATGGGAATGTCCTGAAGACTATGAGTATGAGGAGATTAACGGAATATTAACTGAAATATAATAGATATGATAAGAATGAAATTAAGATGGTTAACATATGATATGTTAATGGAGATATTTTTAGGACAAGTACATATGCCTAATGGAGGAGATAGTATGAGATTAGTGTATGATAAAGATAGTCTTATTAGGTACAAGCAACAGATCCTAAATAAATATGGAGATGTCATCATCAAATTAGATAATAGTAAGGATGTAAAATGGTTTGATAAGGTAGAGATAGATTGTTCTGAATTTAGAGAAAGACAAAGGATAATAGGTAAAGGTATAATGAATGCCTTAAATAGATAAATTGTGTGTTGGACACCATTTGCCTTGCTACGAAAGTAGTGAGGTTTTGGTGGTACAAGGAGTCAACAGTTGATTCCTAAAATTTAAAGCACACAAAATGAAAGTATTTAACGATGTATACGAGGTTGAGATACCACAAGAACAAGATAAGCAAATTAAGGAGATGCAATCAATAGTTAATAAGATTTCAAAGGCATTGCACAAAGGTACTGGAGGATACTACAATGATTCTTTAATTGAGATAGAGGCAATATGTGGAGAAATTATTGGGGAGTTTTGGTATAACAATGATGGAGATGATATTATGCCAAAGTATAGTGATGAGATAAGTAAAGAGAATGATAAATCAATATTAATATTAAATGTGCAATTAACATCCATCAAAGAGCTGGTAAAGATTGAGCGATGGATGGAATGGCAATTATTTTGTGATGACTACCGATAAGTGTAAATAAGTTGTATAAAACTTGTGTAATAAATATATATTACTTATCTTTGCAAACGAATTAATAATCAAATTTAAATAAACAATGAAAGCAATAAAAAGAAACCAAATGATGAATTGGTTATCAAAACATCAAGAGTTTGTAGGTACATCAGAAGACTTTAGCGGAGGCACTGGAGGTATACACTTATGTGGAGAATCTATGGAGGAGTATAAAGGAGAGGTAATATATGACTACTATTCTGAGGATCATAATAACAGAGTATTTGGAGTACTTAATAAATGGGAAGAAGAGTTAAAGAAAAGAGGATGGTACTCTGAGTGGTATGATGCTGGTACTGTAATGATTAATTTAATATAAATAAGATGAAAAATAACAAATTACAAGAATTCTTAATCCAAGAGATTGAGAAACTTAAAAAATCTAAGGGTAAGCATAATGCTACAATAGATAAAAATATTGATAATGTTATCAAAGACTGGACACTTAGCTTAAAGAAAGCTATTAAAATTAACGATGGACTAAAAATAAAATAATGGAAAGAGAAATTGCAGTAAACCAAATTATAGTACCAGCATACTATATGAGAAATAAAGATGGTAGTATAACTTATGACTTTGAAATGATGGCTGAAGAGTTTGAAAATGAATTATCTAAATTAGATGATAGTGTAGTAATAATGTGTTCAGTAGAAACTAAATAAAATGATAGTAAAAATACAACAAAGAAGTGTGTACCACAAGTTTACAGAGATAGAAATTGAAGTTCCTAATGATGTTGAACAAGATGATATGATGGATTGGATAAATGATAACGAGCAATTATGGGCTGACCAAATGGATGCAAAGTATACATTCTCAAAAGTAGAGTTTGGAAGTGGGGTAGATGATTATGATGGAATGAATGAAACTGAAATGGATAGTGAATGGAGATTTCAATGTCCCGTTGATGAAGATGGTCATTCATATGGAGGACACTTATAAATATATTATGCAAACTAAATTACAAGGATTACATAAAGAGTTGAAAAATATTAAGGCAAGGAAAATAGAGATGTATGGGAATTACAACGAAACCCATAAAAAAAGGGACTTAGAAGATTGTCTTGCTTCAATAGAGAGAGAAGAGAATTCGGTAAGAGGGTATTATGATGATGATGATGATAATGACTATCATCAAGCCAGTATAAATTAAAATTAAATAAAATGGGATATAGAAGCAAAGTAATTATAGGAGTAAAAACTGGAGATTTGTCAAAAGAATTTGATAAAATACTAAGGAAACATGAAATTGACGTAAACAAAACAGATGGAGATTACCTACATGTACATGAAGACCCAAATGATAAAACCTTTTATACATTCAATTACATTCAATGGTACGATTCAGATGATTGGTGTAAAGAGATTATGAATTGGTTAGAGAAACAAGATTCTAAAGGATGTAATAAAGATCCTTTCGGTAAGGATACTGTATTTTGTGTAGGACTTGGAGAAGATGGGCAGACACATTCCGAGATAGGAATGTACTGGGAATATGTAGAGCAAATTAGTGAAATTAACTTAATAGATTAAATAAAATGGAGAAAATTAAAATATATAAAAAGATATTATTAGAGAAATTAAAGCCAAATCCTAATAAAAAAATCATACAAAAACTACAACAAATGGCAGATTACATTAAAAAAATAAAGAAATGAAGACAATAAAATTTAAAGGAACTAAGGATCAAATAGAAAATTTAGAGGAATTATTTAAATTCGGTAGTAATGATTTACCTATTAAAGTTTCAGATAATGATAATATTAATATACCAAACTATTACATTGGATCGGTCTATGGTTATGAGGCAAGGAAAGTAATTGAGGATTGGAATTTATCATACAATATAGGTACTGCCACCAGCTATTTACTAAGGTGTGGAAAGAAATTTGAACAAGGGATGGATAATAAGGCTAAGCACATTGAGGACATTGAGAAAGCCATTAATCATCTTAGGTTTGAGATAGATAAATTAAATAATTTAAAATAAATTGAACAAAATTTGGTAAAGTAATACTAAAGTATTATCTTAGCCACCTAAATAAATTTAATATTAAGTGTAGTAGGGATTGGAAGGAATATCAATAGAATGGCTAACGAGATTTAGACTACTGCACTTGATATTATATAATTAAATTAAATATGAAAAAAGATATTTTTGATGGTTATGCAATAGCAATAGCCAAGCAGTTTCATCTGACAATGGATCAGATGTTTGATAAAACAAAGAAGAGGGAGATAGTAGATGCAAGACAAATGCTATACTATTTATGTATGGAGAGACCAATTAGAATTTCATACATCCAAAGATTCATGGAGGAACAAGGACACTCAGTTGCTCACTCTACTATCATACATGGATATAAGAAAGCTAAAGAACTTATTGATAGCGACCAAGACTTTAAAGATGTGGTAAATAAATTACAAGATGCATAGTATAGAGGATATATATTCTCAAGCATTAAGTGATTATAAAGCCATTCACTCACAAAATAGTATTATAAATTATGGAGTTAAGATTCAGAAATTTGACTCTGATATTCAGATACTAAATTGTAGTAGAAATGGAGATTACTTCCAAGACTGCAATGAAGATGAGTATGATTTATTTTTCATTCATGGATGGATCAAAGGAGGCTTAAGATTATCAATGATGAATTATAAGAGAAAATTAGACATGATAGAGGATAGAATAAGGAATGAGGTAAATACTCGTAAGAATGATAAGCATATTCAAAAATTAAAAACAAGTAGAGAAAACTTACTTATTAATTATTCAAAAAGACAAAAACAATTAAATAAATTAAATTAAATTATGAAAAACGAAAACATTTTTAAGGATTTATCATCCATATCTGTAAAGGATAAAACAGAAAAGAAAGGAAAGTTTAGTTATCTATCTTGGGCATCTGCTTGGAGTATGATAAAATCAGAACACCCTACTGCACAAAGAGTTGTATATGAATCTGAGCATACTGGACTTAATTTTTTTACTGATGGTAAAACTGCTTATGTTAAGGTAGGAATTATTATTGAGGGAATGGAGCATATAGACTACCTACCAGTTATGGATTATAGAAATAATTCAATAGCAATTGAAAAGGTAACTTCAATGGATGTGAATACTGCAATCCAACGATCAACTGCAAAGGCAATTGCTATGCATGGATTAGGATTAAGTTTATGGATTGGAGAGGATATTGTACAAACTATCAAGCCATCTATGGCAGTAAGTAAAACTCCAGTACCAAGTAAGCCAACCCATGTTGAATTAAATATTGGAGATGAAAACTTTGCTAAGGTATTAAAGTATGTAGGAGATAATAAGGATCTTGGACTACCTAAAATTGTAAAGAACTTAGAGGTTAAGTATAAGATAAAGCCATTGGTAAAAAAGGAAATATCTAAATACATTAAGTAATGGAGTTTAAAGACCTTAAAGAACTTATAAATACTAAGTTAGATAAATTAACTTGGATAGATTATGATGATTCTTCTATAATAAGTGAAGAGGGGTTTTCAGTTACAATAGATTATTATAAAAATATAGGAGAAAATAAAGATAAGAATCAACTCCTTGTTAATGTATATTATAATTCTATTAATATATCTGTTGTAGCATCTACTGATCCACCAGCGTGTGATAACTTTGCTAAGTGGTATTTCAGTAAGGTTGAAAAACTTGATCAAGATAAAGAAAATGAGTTAGAATTATTAAGAACTGAAGGTGAAAAATTATTTAAAGAATTATGAAAGATATATTAGAAAAATTAAAAGATGATGACCATTACTATGGGGAGTTTGGTAAACAATACTTATCTAATTCAGATATTATAACCCTACTTAATAACCCTAAAGAATTTAGAAAGCCTAAAGACTTTACAATGCCAATGCTACTCGGTAGGTATTTTCATACTGCAATGTTAGAGCCTGAGAAGTTAGTGTCAGAAGAGTTTACAAGCATAGATGTAACAAGTAGAAATTCTAAAAAGTACAAGGAAGAAATACTTGGTTATGGTAGGACTTTAATGATGTTAGATAAAGAAAAAGCTAAAATAGATAGTGCAGTACTTGTAATGAAATATAACTTAGAGTTCTTTGAGGATATCTATGATGATGCTAATGAGTTTGAAGTACCCGCAGTACAAGAGGTTATGGGTATGATGTGGAAGGGTAAAGCAGATATTGTAGGAAAAGATATGTTAATTGACCTTAAAACTACTGGAAACATAAAGGACTTTAAGTATAGTGCGAGGAAATATAACTATGATAGTCAAGCATACCTATACCAACAATTCTTTGATAAGCCTATGGTATTCTATGTAGTTGATAAGACTACATTTGAGTTAGGCATATACCATCCATCACAAACATTTCTAATGAATGGTAAGGAAAAAGTAGAAAGAGCAATAGAAGTGTATAATAAATTTTATGGAAAAAATGCTAAAGAAGATATTGAAAATTATATCATTAAAGAAGTACTTTAATGTAACAAAAAAAAGTGTATGGATTGAAATTCCAACCAATCTATATACTCAAGCCGAAAGAGATAATCTCATGGAGGCTACAATGAATCAGTTGGAAAAAATAATTTATAAAAATTAAATCATGTCAGAAAAGATCTATGTAGGAAACGGAACATCAAAATTTGATGGAAACCAAGTTGCTTGTAGCGTATGTTTAACAGACTTACCTCAAGAACACATGTTTGAGTACAACGGAAAGAAGTACATCAAACTACTTGTACAAGAAAAAAAGGCGGTAGATGAGTACGGAAATACTCATTATGTAGCGGTTGACACATGGAAACCAGAGCCAAAGAAAGAAACTGCACCAGCAGTTGAGGAAGATTTACCTTTCTAAATTTCAACCCAAGAGAATAGATTAGGGGCTTCATGCCCCTTTTCTTTCCTCTTAAAAATGATGAGATGACGATTTTACTTGTAATTTATATACTCTCTATATAAAGCCTAAACCTAAACTTACTTCTTTTATATATATATATATATATTTCTTATCATATAGTCATAAATAAAGAATATATAAGTAGTAGTTAGTAAAAAAAAGTTAACATAAAGTTAACATAATAAATAATAAATCAAATAAAATGGAAATAACAATATTTAAAGATATTAAAGATACTGCTCAACCTTTCTATAGAGACGTATCAAGAATATTAGAAAGGATTCAAGTAGGATCATCCCAAGACATAGTAAAGTCAATAAGAGGAGAAAAGGATAAAGAAATAAGAAATAAATTAAAGCAATCATTACCAGCTATATGTTTTAGTGGTAAATTTACTAAAAGAAATGATTCTTCTTTAGTTGAGCATAGTGGAATTATGTGTTTAGACTTTGATAACTTTCCCTCAGAGAAAGATATGTTGGAAAAAAAAGAAACCCTAACTAAAGACAGATATACATTTTCTGTTTTTATATCACCAAGTGGTTTAGGATTAAAGGTATTAGTTAAGATACCAGCAGAAGAAGAAACACATAAACAATTTTTTAATTCTTTACAATATCATTATGATAGTGAATACTTTGATATATCTTGTAAGAATGTATCAAGAGTATGTTATGAATCCTATGATCCGTTAATATATATTAATGAGCAGTCAAGTATTTTTAATCAAGTTATAGAGCAAGAGTATCAAGAGGTTGTTAAGCATAAAGATGTACAGACTATACCAATAACTAATGAGAATAAGATTATAGAAATTCTTTTAAAGTGGTGGGAAAGAAAGTATGGTTTGAATAGTGGAGAGAGAAATCAAAATGTATTTATATTGGCATCAGCGTTTAATGACTTTGGAATTAATAAAACTTTAGCAGAGTATGTTATGGGTAATTTTGTAAGCAAAGATTTTCCAAAAAATGAAATAATAAGAACTATTAATTCAGCATATAAGCAAGTACAAAACTTTGGAACTAAATATTATGAGGATGAGGAAAAGGTAAATAATGTTAAAAGAAAATTAAGAAAGGGGGCTACTGCCTCTGAAATTAAATCTGAGATTGCAGAGAACTTAGATGTTGAGGATCAGGTTTTAGATAATGTAGTAAAAAGGTTAGAGGAAGAACAAGACGAACAAAAGTTTTGGACAAAAAGTGAGAAGGGAGTTGTAAAAATTATACATATATCTTTTAAACAATTCTTAGAAGATAATGGATTTTATAAGTTTAGTCCCGAGGGAAGTAAAAGTTATGTTTTTGTAAAGGTAACTAACAATTTAATTGACCATACATCTGAAAAAGAAATAAAAGATTTTGTATTAACTTTTCTTTTAGACATAGATGATAAGAGTATATATAATTATTTTGCTGAAAGTGTAAAATATTTTAGAGAAGAATTTCTAACTCTACTTGGATCTATAAATGTATACTTTGTAGCTGACACTAAAAACACAGCATATCTTTACTACATTAATTGTGCAGTTAAGATAACTAAAAATGAAATTATTCCTATTGATTATTTAGATTTAGGAGGTTATGTTTGGAAGGATCATGTTATTGATAGAGTATTTGATGTATGTGATGTTACTGATTGTGATTTTAAAACCTTTATATATAATATATCGGGAGGGGATGCTAAAAGAACATTATCTATGGAATCTACTACTGGATACTTATTACATGGATGGAAAAACTTATCCTATTGTCCAGCTACAATACTAAATGATGAGGTTATATCTGACAATCCTGAAGGAGGAACAGGGAAGGGATTATTTATGAATGGGTTAGCACAAATGAAAAAGTTAGTAGTGATAGATGGTAAGTCATTTAACTTTGATAAATCATTTGCCTATCAATTAGTTTCCGCTGACACTCAAATATTATGTTTTGATGATGTAAAAAAACACTTTGACTTTGAGAGATTGTTTAGTGTGGTTACGGAAGGATTAACTTTAGAAAAGAAAAATAAAGATTCTATTAAGATACCATTTAGTAAATCTCCAAAGGTGGCTATCACTACTAACTATGCTATAAAAGGAAAGGGTAATTCTTTTGCTCGTAGAAAGTGGGAGTTAGAACTTAGTCAATTTTATACTAAAGAGTTTACTCCATTGGTAGAGTTCGGTAAGTTAATGTTTGGAGAATGGAATGATAATGATTGGTGTCAGTTTGATAATTATATGATCACGTGTTTACAATTATATTTAGAAAAAGGTTTGTTAAAAAGTGAATTTGTAAATCTTAAGACTCGTGTACTATCTGCCGATACATCTCACGAATTTATTGAGTGGTGCGGAATAATTGATGGGATAGATAACCCTAAGCTATGTTTAGATACAAGAATTTATCAAAATGATTTATATTTAGATTTTATTAATGAGTATCCTGACTATGGTCCAAAAGCAAAAATGACTGTGAGCCGAATAAAGTTTGGTAAATGGCTCATATCTTATGGAAATTATAAGTTTGATTGTAATCCTTTACAAGGAAAAGATATGTTAGGTAAATGGATTAGTTATATAAGTAAATCAAAACATCAAGAATATACAAATGATAGAGTTTAGAGAGTACCAAAATCATATTATATCAGATGGTGTGGGTATAATAAAACAACATAGATTTCTTTACTTAGCTATGGAGGTTAGGACTGGAAAGACTTTAACAAGTTTAGGAATTTGTGATCTTATTGATGCTAAGAAAGTTTTATTTATTACAAAGAAGAAAGCAATATCAAGTATTGTTAATGACTTTGAATTACTAATGCCTCAGTTTGAGTTAGAGGTTATAAACTATGAGTCTCTACATAAAATTAGACAGACTGGATGGGATGTAGTTATCTGTGATGAGGCCCATGGTATGGGAGCATTTCCAAAACCAAGTGGTAGAACTAAAAAAGTAAAGAACATTATATTTAGGTCTAATCCTTATGTAATATTACTTAGTGGGACTCCAACACCAGAGTCTTATTCTCAGATGTATAATCAAATTTCTTTTATACCCAATAATCCTTTTGCACATTATAAAAATTTCTATCAATTTGCTAAGGACTATGTAAAGGTTACTCAAAAAAAGATAGGAGGTCTATATATCAATGACTATTCAAAAGGAAGTAAAAAAATTATTGAGGCTATGTCTCCTTATACTATAAACTTTAGTCAGAAGGACGCTGGGTTTGTTGTACAAACCAATGAGCATGTATTAGAGGTTGAGATGAAATCATCCACCACAAAGCTTATAAGCAAACTAAAAAGAGATTTAGTAGTAGAGGGTGATTCTGAGGTAATATTGGCTGACACGTCAGTTAAACTAATGACTAAGGTACATCAGCTATGTAGCGGAACCATTAAGTTTGAGAGTGGTAATTCTATGGTAATTGATTTAAGTAAAGCTGAGTTTATAAAGAAAACATTTAGAGGATTTAAAATAGGTATATTTTATAAATTTAAAGAAGAGTTAAATGCTATTAAAGAAGTTTTTGGAGATGACATATGTACGGAGTTAGATTGTTTTAATACCACTGATAAAAATATAGCACTTCAAATTGTAAGTGGAAGAGAAGGTATTAGTTTACGAAAGGCTAATGCCTTAGTATATTACAATATTGACTTTAGTGCTACATCATATTGGCAGAGTAGAGATCGGATGACAACTAAGGATAGACTTAAGAATGATATCTATTGGATATTTAGTAAAGGAGGTATAGAGAGTGATATATACAAGGCTGTAATAAAAAAGAAAGACTACACCCTTACACACTTTAGAAGAAAATTTATAAATTTGTAAATAATAATTATGAAAAAAGGAATAAAAAAAGAAGAACAAGGAGAAGGAGGTAGTGTTGGTACTATTAAAGTATTAACCAAACCAAAAAAATGCGATATGTTTTACACTTATGATGATTTTATGGGAGATGAAGAGAGGTGGTGTATTAACTGCGGACAAACAGAGAGTTCACATAAGAAATGACCGAACAACAAATACAAGCAAAGAGGATTAAGCAACTGGAGTCGGAAGGATACTATGTTCTTAAGCTAATAAAGACTAATAAGAATGGAATCCCCGATCTCCTTGCAATTCCTCCTAATTGTGATGTATTATTTTCAGAAGTAAAAAGACCAACAGGTAAACTGTCAAAATTACAAGAGTATAGATTAAAAGAATTAGAAAAACATGGGTGCAGAACAGAAGTATATAAGGGAGGCGGGCTATGATGTAGCAGAAGACTTTATGGAAAGTATTTCTGACATGGATATTAGGACTGGAATAAAAATTGCAAAGTTTATTGAGCAAAATGTAGATTCAGTTCCTACAAATAAATTAATATCTACAGTTTTAGGAGGTGTAATTGTGGATGATGATGAAGAACCAATTACTTTTGCATTAGAAGTAATAAAGGATGATTCAAAGTATATTATTTTAGCAGATGTACAGCTTATATCTATGGATGAGTATTTAGATCTACTAAATTTAAAATTAAGTATAAAATGACACATCCAAGCCTTAAAATAAAACGTGGAGGACCAAAGAAAAATAAAACATTTCTCAGTCTAACCCAAGAAAAGAAAGATAAAATATTAAAATCTTTTTCGGTAGCTAATAATGTTACTGAAGTAGAAAGGTTTTTTAATGTATCTAAAGAAACTATAGATAAGATATTTAAGGAGAAGTTTAAAAAATTAAATTAAAAAAGATCTAAAATAGTTGGTAAAGAAAAATAAATTGTTAAATTTGTCCATAATTAATGTTCAAAAATAGTTAAATAAGACAAATGGCCAAAGTATCTCCTAAAGATTCAAAGATGATAGCCCATATAGAATTTACCTGTGATAATATACATAGATTTGGCTATGATATGAAGGAGGATATGATGAAAAGAGATTATGATCAAGCACAAGACAGGTGTATAGAATTAATAAAAGTATTGCAAGATATAATTGAGTCTATGGAGGATGAACTGTAAAATTAAAAATGCCTTATAAAGATCCTAAAGATCAGAAAGCAGCAGTAAGACGTCATTATTTAAAAAATAAAGAAGAAATTAAGGCCCGTTCATTTAAAAGAAACAAAATACAGAGATTAAGAAATAGAGAGTTTGTAATGTCTATAAAAGAAATATCAGAGTGTATAGATTGTGGAGAGAATAACCCTTTAGTATTAGATTTTGATCACGTTAAAGGAGATAAGATTCTGGCAATTTCTGATATGTCAAACAAAGCTTATTGTATTAATGCAATATCAAAAGAGATGGACAAGTGTGAGGTCAGGTGTGCTAACTGCCATAGAATAGTAACAGATAAAAGAAGAATTAAATGATAGATGAAGAATTAATGCAACAATTGAGTGATAACGAATGTCTTCTTGCTGATGGATACGAGTCAGCTTTAATAGGAATAACAGAAGGATCAAATCCTGTAGCTGTATATGATATGGATTTATGTATTAAAAGTTTAGTAGAAGAAGACGGAATAGAAGAAGAAGATGCTCTTGAACATTTTTACTACAATACTGTAGGATCTTACGTAGGAGAAAAAACTCCTATTTTTATAAAACGATATGAATAATAACATAGTAGTTATCTGGCCATGCAAAAAGTAATAGCAAAAGAATTACATACATTCGCTAAAGTAATAGCGGAGAGATTCTCTCACAAGAATAGAAAAGGAAATGGAAATAACGAATCATTTTTAGTGGATGAGGTTATACCAACTTCAGATCATACTGCTGTGATTAATTTTAAAAAGAGCAGTGGAAAGATAGGGGTTGCTTTTTGTTATTATATAACTAAAGGAATGTCTAAGGGATGGAAATATTTCTTTCCTACTGACTCACACCTTAACGGTTTCCAAGCATTCTTATATTATAAGTTAGATGCAGAAAGGAGAAACTACGACAAGAACTTTAATGTAGACCAGTATAATAGAAACAGACCAGCAAGCGAACACATAAAAAAAGAACACGAAATATAATAAGTTATGAAAGCAAAAGAATTTTTACACTCTGATGAATTAAATGAATGGGATACAATATTTGATCCAGGAGGAAAGCAAGAGTATACTGAAGAACAATTGATACGCTTTGCAGAAGTGTGGGTAAAAATACAAGTCAATGAAAAATCTGATCAGTATGGAGGTAAAACACGAACAGGTGGATTATCACCAGACACAGGGCCAAGAGCATAAACATAACTTTAAATTAACACTCAGGAAATAATTAATAATAAATAAAGGGTAAGACCTAAAAGCATTTAATTTTTCAGCCCTGAGTAGTAGAGGGGGGGTGTGGTTACCTCCCCAATACAATTAACTAAGAGTAAAGTCCCTCTCACTAATTATAGGCGAAATAGAATTATGAAAACAATTACATTAAATTTTAAAAATTGGAACAACGGAGCGTCAGGAGGTAGGCTAAGAAGAATCTATAAACGAATTTATAT
>Ga0307995_1000085_pt1 | contig 63946 bp, 61 predicted proteins | sample EllFjometagen262_FD_203132 | JGI IMG/M metagenome (GOLD analysis project Ga0307995, IMG submission 203132) | Marine microbial communities from Ellis Fjord, Antarctic Ocean - #262 | ecosystem: Environmental > Aquatic > Marine > Unclassified | place: Southern Ocean | collected 2014-11-02 | reverse complement strand
CATTGGAAAGCTCCCTCAATGATCACATCTTCTTTAGCAAAGAAGCCTCCTCAGGAGGCAATAGCGCTGCTGGTGGCGGCTGCGGCTGCAACTAGCACTCCGTCCTAACATGAAAAACAGCGCCTCTCGCAGCATTATCGCTCTTTCTAGTACCGCTCTAGCGCTGCCTGGCATAGCTCTGGCAGATGCACCGCCTACGCAGAGCACCATCTCCTACTAATTATCGAACTCGATCTCGCGCGCGCAGAGGCGCCGTTCGGAGAGCTGGAACGCTACGACATCGACGTTCATCAGTTTCAATTGGTCTCTCCACTCGGTCGTAATATGTCTCTACACGTGGATGCGAACTACGAATCTCTCAGTGGTGCGTCGCCCTGGTTCACGAGTCTCGGTCTGGATGGCGAACCCATCGTTAACCTAAGCGGCCCGAGCGGCATCAGTGACCGACGCACAGAGCTTAGTGTCGGCAGTCGCTACTACCTAGAGAACGGTAGCTTCGCCGGAAACATTGGCTACTCCGAAGAAAACGACTATCAATCCCTCTACTTCGGCCTAAACGGAGAAAAACACTACAACAACGACCTAACCACAGTCTCGGCGGGCCTGAGCTATTCATCGGATGAAATATTTCCAACCGATGCTGCACTCTTCAATCGTGTCATTGAAGATGATAAGCAGAGCACTTCTGTTTTCGTTTCCGTCAGTCAAATTATTAATCAAGTATCCAACTTTCAATCAGCGTTAAGCTTTACGGAACAATCTGGATTTCTAAGCGATCCATATAAGCTTAGAGACATAAGACCGGATGACAAAACGCAGATAGCATGGAGCAATTCCTACAGGAAATTCTTCGTTTCCGCGAATGCCGCACTCCATGCTAACTACAGTTACTACCACGATTATTTTGGTATCAGCTCTCACACGAGTGACCTATCTTGGCACCAAAACCTCGGACGCACATTTCAGTTAGTTCCGCAGCTGCGTTATTACAGCCAATCTGCGGCAGATTTTTTTACCAACGTCGATGACTTTCTTAACCCCACTAGCGAGTATCAATCTAGCGACTATCGCCTATCGGCATTCGGCGCTGTAAGCGGAGGCTTCTCCGTGATCGCCGACATGGGCTTTTGGAAGGCCACGCTGACGGCTGAGCGCTACCTAGCAAATGATAAGTATTCCGCCTTTGATGTGTCCCAGCCAAGCACAGCGTTGGTTAAATACAACCGCGTATCACTGGGCATCGATTTCCGGTTTTAGACAATGCCTGCCTATTCCGCCATGCATTTCTATCTGACCCAAACTCGACTATGAATCCGACGCCACAGCACTTCTCATTTAAGGCCATGGGAAGTTTTTGCGAAATTCAACTATTTGATGAAACGCGTATCCGCGCCAAGAATATCGTCAAGCAACTTGTCGACGAAGTTGCGCGCTTAGAAAAAAAATACTCCCGCTTTCGCGAAGATAGTTTTCTGAACGAGATAAATTCTTCGGCGGGAAATAAGCTTGGCTTAGCAATCGATGACGAAACTCAATCACTGTTCAATCATGCGCTGAACTGCTTTGAACAGAGCAGTGGTTTGTTTGATATTAGCGCTGGTGCGCTAAATGAAATTTGGGATTTCAAGAAGGAGCTCGTCCCAAGCCAGTCACAGATAGACGTAGCTCAATCTCATGTTGGCCTCAACAAGATATCCTGCAAAGATTGCCACATTCACCTACCACGAGATATGCAGATAGACTTCGGTGGCATCGTGAAAGAGTATGCCGCGGATTCCGTCGCTCGCCTGGCGCGCAGCTTAGGCGCAGAACACGGTCTGGTGAATTTAGGCGGAGATTTCAGTGTTATAGGATCACAGCCTGGGAATAAACCCTGGGCTGTAGGCATCTCTAGCCCGGTTTCGAAAAGCGGCATCATGGCCAAGATCGACCTGTTAGAGGGCGGCCTCGCCAGCAGCGGAGACTATGAGCGTTTTTTCATGCATGAGGGGCTTCGTTATAGCCACATTCTAAATCCAATGACAGGCTGGCCTTCTAGTGGCTTACGCGCGGTAAGTATTGCTGCAAATTTATGCAGCGTCGCCGGCTCGGTAGCAACGATAGCGATGCTAAAGGGCGAGCTTGAGGCAAAAGCTTGGCTGAAGGATTCGGGGCTTGCCTACATCTACATGGATAGTAAAGAAAAGATTGGAAGCGCTGGACTAAGCCCAGGGAATTAAACGAGGCGCAAGGCCGGCTCATCTAGTAGAAAGAGTTGCTCACGCAGTTCCTGTATGTGCTCCGCCCAATAGCGCTCGGTATTGAACCAAGGAAAACTCTTCGGAAATGCAGGGTCCTCCCAACGGCGCGCTAGCCAGGCGGCATAGTTCATCAATCGCATCGTACGCATGGATTCAACTAACTCCAATTCCGACGCCCTAAAGTTATGAAACTCGTTATAGCCTTCTACCAGCTCTAACAATTGCGCCTGTCGTTGATTGCGATCGCCGGACAACATCATCCATAGATCTTGGATCGCTGGCCCGGTCATGGTGTCATCGAAATCGACAAAATTGGGAGTCTCGTCTTTCCACAACACATTTCCCGGATGACAGTCTCCATGGATACGTAATTTTTGCACTTCACCATGCGCTGCAAAGCGCTGCTGAATCTTATCGACCAAATCTTGGGAGACAGTTTCATAAGCAGGACGCATATCGCGAGAAAGGAAATCATTCTCTAGAAGAAACTCTCTACTTTGCACAGCGAAGCGCTCAGCAGTGAGCTCAATCCGATGCTTAAATTCATGAAGCGCGCCAACCGCATGAATGCGACCGACAAAGCGCCCCATGACTAACAGATTATCTAAATTATCTAACTCAGGCGGACGCCCTAAAAACTGCTCGAATACCGAGAAGCGAAAATTATTGAATTGCTGAAGCGTCCCACCGTCTGGGTAGTCAATCGGAGGCACGACTGGGATTTCTAGGTCGACTAGCTCTTGAGTATAACTATGCTCTTCGAGTATCTGCTCCGTCGTCCAACGCTCAGGGCGATAAAACTTGACGATTATTGATGGCTTACCAACGAGCCCAACCTGATAAACACGGTTCTCATAACTGTTGAGAGGAAACATGCGTGCATCAGTTTCATAGCCGAGACTCTCTACAGCTTCCAAAACGGCAACTGGTGATAACTCAGCATAGGGGTGGCTAGAGGATTCCATCTACTCAGAGACTACTGTCTGAGTGTTTGATGGAAAAGCAGCGCGATAGAGTCGACGAGTTAATTTCAAGAATCTTTTCGATCTACCTTGCTGCCCACAATGGATACGGGGAATGGGGACACATTATCGCCGTTCGAGATCTTGCTAACACCACTCTTCTCGACCTCATCGATTCGAATGATTGCCTGAATGGGGATGAAGCTTCTCTTCACACCATTGAATTCTGCCTTCAGCTTCTCTTCAGACGGGTCCACGACAACCTGAGAACGCTCATCGAAAACATAGTCTTCGATCTCGACAAATCCATACAGGTCGCTCTGATAGACCTGTTTTACGAATACTTCGTAGACCTTCCCCTTGTTGAGGAAGGTTATCTTGTATATTTCCGAGGAATTTCCCATGACTATCAATCTCTTATACTGTCTCTTATACTTTGACTGAGGGCGCCTTGAGGGGCCATCTTCAAGCCCCCTCAGTGTTTGCATAGGGGCATGTTTGTGCAAGTAGACCTAATATCAGGCTAGAAGCTCGAATTTCAAGTCATTATGCGTCAATTCTTGGTTAAGTACTGCTGATTTTTGCTGTTATAATTCGGCCCCTTTTGAAAATAGACCAATGCACGGAAATACTGTGAAATCTGAACAGAGTGAAATCCAGCCGGAAATAACCCCCAGCCCCACAATTCAGACAAAGAAGGTCTTCATTAAGACTCACGGCTGCCAGATGAACGAGTATGACTCGAATCGCATGCTGGACCTGTTAAAAGAAACGCAGGGCGCGGAGTTAGTGGATGACCCCGCAGATGCCGATTTACTGCTACTTAACACCTGTTCCATCCGCGAAAAGGCACAAGAAAAGGTTTTCCATCAGCTAGGTCGGTGGCGCAGCCTGAAGGAAGCGAAGCCTCATCTAAAAATTGCCGTCGGTGGCTGCGTAGCAAGCCAGGAAGGAGCCGCAATCGGTAAACGGGCACCTTATGTCGATGTCGTGTTCGGCCCCCAGACTCTCCACAAGCTACCCGCGATGCTGGATGCCAGCGGCAACGGTAAACCAGTAGTGGATATTAGCTTTCCTGAGATCGAGAAATTCGACCACCTGCCACAACCCGATGCCACGTCCTGCCAGGCATTTCTAACGATCATGGAAGGCTGCAGCAAGTATTGCAGCTTCTGCGTCGTACCCTACACGCGCGGAGAAGAAGTCAGCCGGCCGCTAGATGATGTGCTCGCTGAGGCGGTCCATCTAGCAGAGCAAGGCGTGCGGGAAATCAATCTCCTCGGTCAGAACGCAAATGCCTATCGCGGTCTGAGTCACGAGGGCAGCATAGTGGACTTGGCCACGTTAATTCAGTACATCTCCAGCATAGAAGGCATAGACCGGATTCGCTTTACTACATCCCACCCGATCGAATTTTCTAGCTCCCTGATCGAGGTCTACGGGCAGATTCCCGAATTGGCAGATCATCTACATCTTCCCGTGCAGAGTGGCTCAGATCGAATCTTGGCTGCCATGAAGCGGGGACACACGGCGCTCGAATACAAGTCGATCATCAGGAAAATTCGCGCCATTCGACCAAACATTAGTCTCTCGTCCGATTTCATCGTGGGTTTTCCCGGCGAGACTAACGCCGATTTCGAAGACACGATGAAGCTAATAATCGAAATAGGCTTCGATACGTCGTTCAGTTTTATCTATAGCGCTAGACCCGGAACGCCTGCAGCTGATTTGGTCGACCTAGTGCCTGCGCAGGAAAAGAAACACCGATTAGCAACGCTGCAATCTCAGATCGTTCAGCAGGCGAGTGCGATCAGTGCCGCCATGGTTGGTAGTGAGCAACGAATCTTGGTTACCGGCCACTCTAAAAAACATACTGGCGATCTACAGGGGCGTACCGAAAATAACAGAGTAGTAAACTTCAAGAGTGACGATGCTTCGCTCATTGGCAACTTTACTAACTGCAATATTACCGATGTACGGCCAAACTCCCTGCTCGGTTACATTTAGCATCTTGTGATCGATCAATTGCTTGCTATACTGAAATCCATCACTCTTATTCCTTTGAGGCAAGCTTCAACTGCATGACAACTCACACCCTCAGTTTGACTCTGCTGCCAGACAACGCCCAGCGACTCTCCAACCTATGCGGGCGCCTGAATGAACACATACACCAGATAGAGAGCCATCTTTCACTTAGCATTCAACAGCGTGGCAATATTTTCCAATTGTCGGGCAGTGAAGCGGCGAATGCTGACGGTCGATATATCCTTGAGAGCCTCTATCAGGCAACGTCGCAGGGTAGTTTGCTGAGCCCAAGTTTGGTGCATCTAGCTCTCCAAGAAACACTGCCCTCAGAGTCCGGCGAGAACGGCCGCGAGTTCGAGCAGTTACTCATCAAGACACCAAAGTCTTCGGTAAAACCACGTGGCAAGCACCAATGCGACTACGTACGCAGCATCCATCAGCATGACATAAATTTTGGCATCGGCCCGGCGGGCACTGGAAAGACTTACCTCGCCGTCGCCTGCGCGGTCGAAGCACTACTCAAAGAAGAAATCAGTCGCGTGCTTCTGGTTCGTCCTGCCGTTGAAGCGGGAGAGAAGTTAGGCTTCCTTCCCGGAGACCTGGCACAGAAGATCGATCCGTATCTGCGCCCCCTCTATGATGCGCTATACGAAATGCTTGGATTCGAAAAGGTCTCGAGGCTCATCGAGAAGAATGTAATTGAAGTCGCTCCGCTGGCCTATATGCGCGGCAGAACACTGAATAATTCATTCATCATTTTGGATGAGAGCCAAAACACGACCTGCTCGCAGATGAAGATGTTTCTAACCCGCATCGGCTTTGGCTCCACCGCTGTAATAACGGGCGACGTTACGCAAATTGATCTACCCAAGGGAACCCGTTCCGGCTTGATACACGTGAGCAAAGTTCTCGAAGGCATCAACGAGATCGGCTTCACCTATTTCGAGGCAACCGATGTCGTACGCCATCGCCTCGTGCAAAGAATTGTCGAAGCTTACGATGAGTTCGATCGAAGCTCTGTCTCCACACTGAACAGCAAAGATTCTCAGCAGACCAATGAACGCGACAGTTAATATTAGTAATAGCTGCGCGGATAAATGGGTTCCCTCCATCGAGCAATGTGAGAACTGGCTCAACTGCGGCTTACAGGTCGCGCAGCAGAGCAAGCCTTGCAGCATTAGCGTAAGTTTCATTGATGCGGCGAGCTCACAATCTCTAAATCACGATTATCGAGGGAAGGACAAGCCAACCAATGTCTTGTCCTTCCCGGCCGAATTCCCAAGCGAGCTGGCAGAGCAAGTAGACAGCTATCCCTTGGGGGATATCGTGATCTGTGCGGCCGTCGTTGAGAAGGAAGCCTTGGATCAGGGAAAGGAGCTGACCGCACACTGGGCACATCTCACAATACATGGCCTTTTCCACCTGTTGGGGTATCTACACGACCAACAAAGCAATGCTGACGAGATGGAAAAGTTGGAAATTAATACACTGGAAAGACTTGGAATCCCTAACCCTTATTTGTTAGTGTGATTACCAAGCGTCTTCGACAAATCCAGTGGATATCGAAGACTCGCTCTACAGAGAAAGAGAACGCAGAGAATGACTGACGACGAATCAAGCATCGATCCAAGACCTAAGTCCTGGATCGATAAAATAGCGCAAGTGTTTTCCGACGAGCCTACTGACACCAAAAGCCTTCTCGAACTCGTTCGAAATGCAGAAGCGGACCAAGTTCTTGATGCTGACGCGCTCAGCATCATCGAGGGCGCACTGCAGGTCTCCAGCATGCAAGTGCGTGACATCATGATCCCTAGGTCTCAGGTGGTCACCGTGCCCGCAGATCTCGCCGCTGTTGAGATAATAGAACTCATTACCAAGGCCTCCCATTCCCGATTTCCTGTTATAGGCGACAATGTAGACAATGTCTTAGGCATTCTTCTAGCCAAAGATTTGTTGCCACTCGCACTAAACAACGCAACTGAGAAGTTTCGAATCAAAGATGTCATTCGACCCGCCACCTTCGTCCCAGAGAGCAAACGCCTGAATGTTCTGCTAAGAGAATTTCGCGAGACGCGCCAGCACATGGCCATCGTCATCGATGAATATGGCAGTGTCTGCGGCGCAGTAACTATCGAGGATGTTCTAGAGCAGATCGTAGGCGAGATTGAAGACGAGTACGATGTCGACGATGACAGCTATATTAAGAAATTCGACGAAGAGAATTACATCGTCAAGGCACTAACTCCAGTTGATGAATTCAATGACTACTTTGCTACCGCATTCAGCGACCAGGAATTCGCCACTGTTGGCGGCCTTGTACTACAACAATTTGGGCACATCCCCGAGCGCGGCGAAACTATTACAATCGGCAAATTCTTGATAACCGTCCTGAATGCCGACAGTCGGCAAATAAAACTGATCAAGGTCAAATCTACTAAAGCGCCTGCTCTGGAGTAGGTAATTCTGACAAGTTTTTTACTCCCGCCTCTACCTGTTGAGAGCGGTCTGCGGTATGCTTGCAGGCCTCGCAGCGCCCTAAATAAATCCAGTTAATTCACATAGTTAGAGATCAAATGAGCAGCATCGACCCGCAGTATCCTCCACAGGCAGTTGAAGCCGAGGCACAGTCTTATTGGCAAGAACACGAAAGCTTTAAAGTCAGTGAAGACAAGTCCCTAGAAAAGTTTTATTGCCTATCTATGTTCCCCTATCCAAGCGGGCACCTGCACATGGGGCATGTGCGAAATTACTCCATAGGCGATGCGATAGCACGCTACCAGCGCATGCTTGGCAAGAATGTCTTGCAGCCAATGGGATGGGATGCCTTCGGACTCCCTGCCGAAAATGCTGCCATTGCGAATAAGGTGCCACCGGCAAAGTGGACTTATAGCAACATCGACTATATGCGCGAGCAATTGCAGCGGCTGGGTTATGCCTACGACTGGAGTCGAGAAATTGCGACCTGCCACCCTGACTATTACCGTTGGGAACAGTGGTTCTTCACCCGCCTCTTCAAGAAGGGGCTGGTTTACAAGAAATCATCTGAAGTAAATTGGGACCCAGTAGATCAGACCGTGCTCGCCAATGAGCAGGTAGTGGACGGACGCGGTTGGCGCTCAGGCGCAGTTGTCGAGCGTCGCGAGATTCCACAATGGTTCATCAAGATCACCGACTTCGCTCAAGAGCTTTTGGATGATCTCGACGACCTGGATGGCTGGCCAGAGAAAGTCCGCACCATGCAGGCGAATTGGATCGGCCGCTCAGAAGGCGTTGAGCTGGATTTTACAGTTGCAAACGAAAGCGACGAATCGCTGAAGAAGCTTAGCGTCTACACCACAAGGCCAGACACCCTAATGGGTGTTACCTATGTGGCGCTCGCCGTGCAGCACCCACTTGCCAGCAAAGTCGCTGCATCAAATTCAAGCGTTGCCCAATACATCGAACAGCAGGGCAATATCAAGGTCGCCGAAGCAGAGATGGCGACCATGGAGAAGACCGGAATAGATACCGGACTAAAGGCTATTCATCCTATTAGCGGCGAAGAGCTGCCGATCTTTCTAGCCAACTTTGTGCTCATGAGCTACGGATCTGGTGCCGTAATGGCGGTACCCGCGCACGATCAGCGCGACTGGGAATTCGCGAAAAAATATCAACTTCCTATTCAACAAGTGATCCAGCCAAGCAGCAGCGAACAAAGCTGTGATTTAGAAACCGAAGCCTTCACAGAGAAAGGAACGCTTATAAATTCTGGGGGATTTGATGGCCTAGATTTCGAGGGAGCGTTCGCGGCCATAGAAAGCCACCTAAGTGAACGTAAGCAAGGGCATAAAAAGGTCAACTTCCGCCTCCGTGACTGGGGTGTATCCCGCCAGCGCTATTGGGGCGCCCCAATTCCGATAATCAACTGTGAGAATTGCGGTTCTGTGGCGGTACCCGATGAAGACCTGCCTGTCATTCTACCTACAGATGTGGAGATAGACGCGAGCGGCTCACCTTTAGGCAAGCTAAAAGATTTTGTAGGCGTGGATTGTCCGCAGTGCAAGTCGAAGGCGAAGCGAGAGACTGACACCTTCGATACTTTCATGGAGTCCTCCTGGTATTACGCGCGCTTCGCCAGCCGCGATCAAGACAAGAGCATGTTAGACGAGCGCGCAGACTACTGGCTGCCAGTAGATCAATACATCGGTGGCATCGAGCACGCCATTTTGCATCTGTTATACGCGCGCTTCTTTCATAAGCTTATGCGTAACGAGGGACTGGTAACTTCCGACGAACCAATTAAGCATTTACTAACGCAAGGCATGGTGCTCAAAGACGGCACCAAGATGTCCAAGTCGAAGGGCAACACGGTTGACCCACTGCCACTGATCGAGAGGTACGGAGCGGACACGGTGCGCATGTTTACCATGTTTGCATCACCTCCCGATCAGTCACTCGAATGGTCAGATAGCGGCGTAGAAGGCAGCTTTCGTTTCCTGAAGAGGCTTTGGAAGATCGTTGCGAATCATCAGCCAATACCCCTGGAAGGCTTCTCCACAGTGAAGCTCAGCGAAGAACAGACCAAGCTGCGCCGGAAAACCCATCAGACTTTACAGAAAGTTACTGACGACTATGGTAGGCGGCACACTTTCAACACCGCCATCGCCGCTACAATGGAATTGTTAAATACGGTTACCCGGTTTACCGACGCCCAAGATGGTGAGCACGATCAAAAGGTCATACAAGAATCTTTGGAGATAGCGATCCTGATGTTGGCTCCCATCGTGCCACATTTCTGCCATGCCCTGTGGCAGCACCTAGGTCATGAAGGCACGGTAATGAATGCTTCCTGGCCCATCGTTGATGAATCGGCCTTGACCGAAAGCTCAATCACTGTCGTGCTGCAGGTGAATGGAAAATTGCGCGACAAGGTAGAAGTGGAAAAAGATATTAGCAAAGAAGAGCTGGAGAAACTGGCGCTAGACAATGAAGCAGTCAAACGTTTTATCGCGGACGGCACGATCAGAAAAGTCATCGTTGTTCCCGGCCGTTTGGTCAATATCGTCGCTAACTGAATGTTGGAAAACTCATGACCCAAGGCCTTGCCCTCAGAACACTTGTCCTCTCGGCGCTATTGCTAGTTCTCAGCAGTTGCGGATTTAGTCTGCGTGGAAGCGATGCTCTCTCAGCCAATTTTAGTGAACTGCAATTTTACAGCGAGCAACCCAATAGTGAGCTGGCTCGGCTATTACGTCGCAGCCTCGATAGCGCTGAGGTAAATACCACTCTCGTAAACCTAGATGATGCAGATTCAAATGTAGCCCTGCTAGGAATTGCGAATGAATCGCTTGTCTCCAGACCAGTAACTATCAACCCTCGTGCGCGAGCTGCGCAGATCGAGTTACGTCTATCGGTGGACATGGGACTAGTACTAGATGAGCAGACCCTGTTAGAGCCCGAGACGCTATTTGTTGAGAGAACTTACTTTCAAGACATTGAGAACATCAGCGGCAATCAAGAAGAGGCGGAGATCATTTCTGCGGAGATGCGCAGAGAGCTGATCAACCAAATGATGCGGCGATTAGCTGCCATCGATCCTATTTAGAATACCTGGTTGCTATGAAAATAAAGCCAGAACAACTGTCCCGAACCCTCTCTAGCAACAACCTACCCTTGTACTGGCTGAGCGGCGATGAACCGCTGCTGATGCAAGAGGCTGCAGATCTAGTTCGAACTCAGTATAGAGAGAAGGGATATATAGAAAGAGAAATACTCACTGTCGATAAGAGCTTCGACTGGGGCCAGTTTTTGCAATTGACCGGTAACCTTTCTTTGTTCGCAGAGAAAAAAATCATAGAGCTACGACTTTCGACTGCCAAATTGGAAGACGCCGGCAAGAAAGCGATCCAGCACTATCTTAGCGAACTCAATCCCGACTACCTCATCTTGATAAGTGGGCCGAAATTAGATGCCGCCACACTTAAAACCAAGTGGTTCACTGAAATCGAGAAGCATGGCGCTTTCATGCAGATTTGGCCAATCAATAGAGAAAACCTCACTCCTTGGCTAGAACAAAGACTTCTGCGCGAAGGAATTCAAGCAGATACTGAGGCGGTCCACTTGCTCGTCGATAAGGTTGAGGGCAACTTACTAGCTGCCATGCAGGAAATCGAGAAGCTAAAACTACTTTCTTCAGATACGGGTGAAAACACTATACGACTGGACGCCAAAACGGTTATGCAAGTGGTCGCAGATAGTTCTCGCTACAACGCCTATCAATTAGTAGACGCCGCCCTACTCGGCGATGTAAGCCGGGCGCAAAAGATGTTGGCTGGACTTAAAAATGAAGGGCTTTTCCCGCTCATCATTTTGTCTGCGATCTGCCGCGAATTGAGAACGCTGCTGCCCATGCTAGAGAAGAAACGCGAGGGCCAAGGGGGCAACGCTATCATTCAATCCGCACGGGTTTGGTACAATCGCAAGCAGGCAGTAGCTGCCGCGTTAGCCCGGCTCGATACGGACTCTGTCTGGAAGCTCTTGGAGCATAGCCGCCTGATCGACCAAAGCATCAAGGGCCTATCCAAAGCAGACCCCTGGATTGAGCTCAGCTTGCTTCTCTTGCACCTTAGCGGTGCTAATACTGATGGTGCCTAACCTATGCTACAGCCATGTAGCGAAGTGCTTTAGCTCCTTGAACATAGGACATCTCCCTCTTTAATAGCGGGCTATCTCGACAAATAGCGCAAAAGCCTCAACTGTTTCTCAATTTTATATGACATCTGTCGAAACTTGCCCCAGAACCCCCCTATCTGGGGATGGCTATCATATAATGTGCGGAGAATGCGCGTTTAGACGCTTATGAGACACCGAGTAATTTCTTGACCTATCTGCTAAAGAATCTTCCATCGATACGCCCTACGTTGACTAGCCTATTTCTGGCACTAGCGTTCTTGCTGCTGACCGTCTCATTTGTCTCTGCCGCCGAGCTGAATATCACCCAGAACCAACTACCAGTGACTCTGGGCCCCTATCTAGATTACTTCGAAGACCCAGAGCGCGCATACACCATTGAGCAGATAACCTCTGATTCGATTGAATGGCAACGATCTACCCAAGCTATCCCGACACTGGGCATGAGCAGTTTGCACATTGGTTCTGCATAGTCCTCAGCGGCGAAAACATGCTGGACGAAGATCTAGTGCTTGCGTTGGGCACAGCTGTCATGGATCGAGTAGATTTTTACTTCGTGGATGGCAGCACGGTAGTACGTACTTCAGTAGTCGGAGATACGATACCGCTATCACAGCTCGATTATCCCTACAGATTTCCAATAGTACCGTTCGAGATCGCCGAGGAAGGCCAATACACTAAGATTATTTTTCGAGCCGCCTCGTCAGTGGGCGTAGAGATTCCTCTAACTCTTACCACCGTTTCGCTATTAGCAGAAAGTCAGCAGGGCATTCTTGTATTTGATGGCGCATTGTTAGTGATGTTCTTATTCTGCTTTGGCATCACGGTGATTCTTTTTAGCTATACTCGGGACCCGCTCTTCTTTGGCACCACATTGTTCTTTGGAGCCGGCACCATCTTCATGCTAACGCAGACAGGACTCGGCAGGATCTGGTTCTGGCCTGAGAGTATTGGCGCGAATACTAGAATATCTCTAATCTCAGCGAGCGGCATGGTTGCAAGCCTCTGCATAATCGGGCGAGCCCTGCAATTTGAGAACCGATACCGAGACTCGATCAACATAGTGCTTCGGTTTCTTACCTATTCCTTGATTCCCCTCGGTCTGTACTATCTGATAATCCCCTTCGATCAAATTAGTGGTGACAACGTAATCCCTATAATGGTGATTGGCCTATTGGTCGCACTCACCGTGCTGATCATGGCATCGATCACAGCGATTCAGGGCTCGAAGGCCGCTATCTATCTGGTTACATCATGGGTATTGATCATATTAGCCTACAGCTCCTTGCTCGTTTACAAATTCGAGATCATTGAAAGAGCTGCATCATCGAAGGTAGTTGGTGAGGCGCTAGCTATTACCGCTGGAGTTTTCTTACTGATGGCGATGGCTGAGTTTGTTCGCTCTAAGAGTGACGAGCTTATAGATGCTCGCATGGAGACAAAAGCAAAAGGAGACTTTTTAAAGAATGTGTCCAGAGAATTCCTAACTCCAGTTCATCTAATCCTTGCCAATTCAAAACGGCTAATGGCGACGCAGTCGGATAAATTAGATGATTCAACAAGGCGGCATATGACGACCGTCATTACCCAGAGCGATCATCTGCACAATCTGATAAACGACTTGTTGGAAATGGCAGAACTTGAATCCGATAGTTTCGAACCCGAATTCGAGTTGGTAGAAATGTCACAATTCCTTGGTGAAATTAAAAACACAATGTCGCCTTCCATTATGGAAAAAGGACTTCAGCTAGAAACCGAATTCGCTTCGGCAAACTTATTAGTACAAACCGATAAGTCACGCCTGCAACACATATTAATTAACATCATCACCAATGCGATTAAGTTCACGGAAAAAGGCAGTATATTACTGGCGTACAAGGCGATCTATTTTCAGCGCAGACTAGGCATTGAAATATCCATTGAAGACACCGAGCGCGGAATGAGCGAGGAATTTCAGCAAGTATTGTTCAGTGAATTCTCTCGCGAAGACGAAAATTCCGAGAAAGATCCACAGGGCACCGGACTCGGATTGGTAATAGTCAAACGTATGGTAGAGAAACTAGGTGGTAAGATCACATTCGAATCTCAACAAAATGCGGGAAGCCGATTCCATATTCGACTACCGCTTCGGGTGGTTAAAGACTAAGAGACTTTCTAGCCTGCTTCCTTCTCCAATTGGTAGATCGACTCACCTACGTCTACCATCTTGCTCTCAAAGCTTTTGAGAGCATCAGCCAGCCCCTGATTGTAATAGTACCCACCTACTTGCTTAGAGAAGAAATCCAGCAAAAACTCAGCATCGAAGCTCCCTATCTCTTGCTGTAATTCGTCTGAAAAATACTTTTGTAACTTCGCTACGGCTTCGACCTTAACAGAGTCATCAAGTTTAATTTCTGCCAACATCAAGCCCCTAGTTGCCGCGCCAAATCATTGAAGTCTTCAGCGGTATAGTCGAATTCACCATCTGGGTTTCTGTTTACTGGTCGTCCGGGACCGCGCTCTAAGGGACGAATTACGTAAGCCGTCTTAAAGCCGGTGCGCGCTGCCGCACGCAGGTCTCCCGGATGAGTCGCAACCATCATCACTTGCTCTGGCTCCAGGCTAAGCAGATCTGCAGCCTTCAGGTAGGCCTCCGGGTCAGGTTTATAGTGTCCGGACAGTTCCGCTGAGAGTACCGCGTCCCAGGGCAGCCCGCCATTCTTCGCCATGTGCGTCAACAAGGAGACATTCCCATTGGAAAGTGTCGTGATCACATATTTGCTCTTCAATTTGTTCAATCCCGATACCGTATCGGGCCAGGGAGAAAGCCGATGCCATGCCTCGTTGAAATGAACAAGTTCCGCTTCACTCATTCCAGTCAAATTGTATTCTTCGACTAGGTCATCAAGAATCATACGGTGTAGATCGTCGATCTTCGTCCACGGCATTTCGCCGTTACGTACTTTATTCATAGCGGGGCCATAACCCGCTCGCCAACTTACTGCAAAATTTGCCCAATCGACATCGTAGCCCTTATTCGCAGCAAGCAATTCACCCTCGCGAATAATAGACCCGTGCCAGTCTACAACCGTTCCGAAAACATCAAAGGTTAATGCCTTTACACTGTTGGCCACTGAGTTATCAGCAGCATGAGAAAGTAATGGCACCGTACCGATACCCAGTCCCATAGGCAGCAGTGAAAGCTGACGTAGAAACTGTCTTCGATTGGACTTTCCTAATTGAGGCGATTGGTTCGAATGTGTAGGAATTTTCAGCACAGCAATTCTCCTAGGCCGATAGAGCTAACCGCTCTTTTCAACCTAAGTTAGCATACTGCCTCTTCTAAAAGAACGCCTACTGGAAATAAACAGCGAGGATAGCGACAGGACAAATAAACTTGACGTAGAAGGGCCAAATTTTCCAGAATAAGCCCTGCTCCGCCTCTGGACTACCTTGACGAATCTCGTCGAGTATCTCATTCCGGCGCCATATCCAAGCCGCAAAAATACAGATAAAAAGACTGAGTAGTGGCTGACTTCGCTCGGTGGTGAAGTTCACAACCATGTCAAAAAGGGGATCGAAATTGAACACAATAACTAAGGAAATAAAGGTGATGATAGCACCGACAATCATTGCAGCCTTCGGCCGAGATATCCCCTTGCTCTCAACACTATAGGCAACCGGCACCTCCAGCATTGAAATGGAAGAAGTGAGTGAAGCAATCGTCATCAATGCAAAGAATGCCGTTGCAACCAGCAAACCTATGGGACCCATATTATTGAATAACGCGGGAAGCACTGAAACGATAAGACCAGGGCCTGCAATTAACCCACCAGCATCGTCATAGATTTGTACGCCACTCTCCAGAGCCACATACATAGCCGGCAATATTAGCAACCCGGCTAACACCGCTATCCCAACATCTAACAACGCAACAAGGCCACCCACGACAGGAAGGTTCTCATCTTTGCTGATATATGAACCATAGACCAGCATCGTGCCGACACCGAGCGAGAGAGAGAAAAATGCCTGCCCCATTGCATTGACCAATAATTGCGGATCAGTGACGCGCGAAAAATCTGGCACTAGATAGGCGCGCAGTCCATCCATCGCTCCTGGTAGCGTAAAAACATACATGATTAATAACAAAAGAATGCCGACTAGCGAAGGCATTAGTCTTGATGCCCATTTCTCAATGCCATCCCTCACGCCAGCGGTAATAATGAGAACAGTCAAAACCATGAAGATAATGACGAAGATTGCATTGCGAATTTCTGTGTCAGTTGTCAGCCATGCAGACAGGCTAGTCAAACCTAACAACCTTGAGAGAGGGTCTAGAAAGAACGCCATCATCCAGCCGCTAACAATGGCGTAGAAGCTGAGAATCAAACTCACTGTCACTATGCCAACAAACCCAATAGCGAGTGCAAGGAACTTGCTCTTCTTGCCGCTTGATATGGATTTCAATGCTGCCACAGCGTTGGAGCGTGTATGTCGGCCAATAATGAGTTCAGCCATTAACGCGGGATAACCTAAAGCGAAGGCTAGGACTAGGTAAGCGAAAAGAAATGCCGCACCGCCATTGCTTGCAGTGTTTGTAGGAAAGCCCCAAATATTACCGAGCCCGACTGCCGAACCCGATGCGGCCATAAGAAAGCCAAACCTAGATGAAAATTCTCCGCGTGCTGCTGCCACTATGCTCGGTGCCCCTTGAAATTATCTATTGATCGAACGATTCCAGAGTGAAGCTTGCAGTTGCCGCATCGGTGAGAACAAAGACAACATTCGTCGCCACAGCAATAGACCCGTTTAAATTTACTTCCAACGATGGAATGTGCAGACGGCCATCTACAGTAGAATACTCGGCGATACCGTCAAAGCTATCTCTGCGCGGAATCACGCTCTCCACATTTGCGCGGATAACCACATTCGGCGAGGAAGCTACTACATTAAAATTCATGCTGACAAGATCAGCTCCCGCGTCGATGCTCACAGAGGTGATCAGCAAGCCCGTTCCAGACTCGAAAACATGCGGTGCTGAACTAAAACGTTGCGTTACCTCAGCGTTGATATAGAGGAAGTCTAGAGGGTTATTATAGTTCGGGGTAATATGCGGCGCATTGGAAGCCTTAAACCCCAGAGAGACGAATGGCAGAGCATCGATCTCATCCACCATAACCATCCCGTCGCCTAGTACGACGCCAAAGACCGTGAAGCCACCGTTGCTCACATCCAATGACTCGCTATTGTCGGCGACATTGACGAACCACTGGTTTGTAGCACTGTTTGGGTCACCATCTATCTTGGCCATCGCTACCGTGCCACGTGTATTAGAGACCCCGAACTCATTTTGGATGGGCGGGTCGGTCGGCACATCTATAGGGCCTTCAAACAGGCGAAAGCGAAAGGCTCCACCCTGCACTACGAAGCCATCGACGGCACGATGGATATAGGTGCCGTTGTAGTCATTGCGATTGACGTAATTCAAAAAATTCTGGACTGTGCCTGGAGCTGATTCATCCAATAATTCAATCGAGTAGTCGCCAATACCCGTACTGATACGAACAATGGTCCCAGCAAGGGTAGATGGGACATAGGCAAGGATGGAACAGGTGGCAATGCGGATTGAGGCGCTGGCCAATCTTTTCCCTAGGCTGCGCCGACTAGCTGCGGTCATGGATACTCCTGAAACACTGACTATTATAGGTCTTTCTTAACCCTATCTGACCGAGGCAGCATAGGTTAAGTTCCCTCAAGATTCAACTCTCATTCCTAGGCGGCAGATCCCTCCCGACAGAGACCTGAACGGGAGGGGCAGAAACCGCCTCAGCCCCATTATTCGGTGTCCTCGGACCACTACACCAGTATTTTTAGCTGGCGATTCACAGCCTGTTTATGATATAACATGCGGCCTTTCGAGAGTCTCCAGCTCGAAAATTTTTGTCTAATCGTTCAGTGAAAATAGGTCTGCTTCCTCCCTTGCCAAATCATCAAAACTCACTCCCCGGTTTCGGAATATCAAACCAAAATTCTCCAGAAGAACAAAGCGGAGCTTCGCAAGCAGAAAAGCGAGTCTCATTCGGCATCGGAATAGACTACGGCACAAGCAATAGTGCCGCAGCGATATTCGATGGTACTAAAGTCCACCTTGTACAACTTGAGCGGCATTCAGTAATCATGCCTTCCGCTACCTATATGAATAAAGACTTCCAGATCAGCACTGGTCAAGGCGCAATCAATCACTACATAGAGAGCAACACAGGGAGAACCGTTGAATTGAGCGCGGAGATCCTAGGCGAAAGCAGAACCACTACAGGCCAGATCGGTGACAAGGGCCTGCCCGAAGAAGGCAGTACACAAACCTTATATGGACAATCATTCGTAGATGGAGGCCAACAAGGCAGGCTATTTAGAGGCATAAAAAGACTACTAGGCAGCACCGACTCACCTCGACTGATGGTATTCGACCGGGCCTTTCGGCTCGTCGCCCTTATCACCCCTCTACTGCTTAGAATAAGAAAAAGCATTGAACTACAAATACCTAGCGGAGTATCAGACTCAGCAGCTACCGATCATGCCTGTATTGGGCACCCAGTAAATTTCGAGGGTAGTGCTGAGAATCGAAATCGTGCCGCTCTCGATATGCTCTCTGAAGCCTATGGCTATGCTGAATTCGTCAATCAGTCCTATTATCCAGAGCCAATCGCCGCTGCCTTGAGCTATCTTCATGAAAACCAGGAGCAATCAGCACAATCTCAGCTTCTGCTCGCAGTTGACTTTGGCGGGGGCACGCTCGACCTATGTGTTATTCGCCGAGAGCAGTCAGATTTTGAAGTCATTGCTACTCACGGCATAGGCCTAGGTGGAGACCACATCGATCAAGTGATGTTCAAGAAACTGTTGTTTCCACTCCTAGGCAAAGGTGAGCGCTGGAAGCGTGCAGGAGAAGACCGGGAGATAGAGACATTATTTCCATTTGAAGAGTATGAAGATCTATTATTGAATTGGACCATCAGCTACATGCTCAATCAAAATAAATTCACCACGCCACTGATGAAGAGAATTAGCGTCGGCGACGAGGCTTCTATCAAGTTTCAGCGTCTCTACGATATGATTAAGAGCAACTACAGCTACTTGGTTTTTCAGTGCATTAAAGAATTGAAGGCAGAGCTTTCTGAAGCTGATTCGGCAAAGCTAGACATACCTGAGCTCGATATCGAATTTGAGCTCAGTCGAGAAGAGTTTGAGATCATGATCGGTGATCTGCTCGATAAATTCAGTCAATCAATAACCGACCTACTGCAGCGCGTCGAACTGGAAAGTGGTGATATCGACTTGGTAATTCGAACCGGCGGCTCTTCGCTCATACCCGCCGTGAAGCGCATCTTGGAGGCCCGATTCCCAGGCAAGGTAATTGAGCATGACCCTTTCACTAGCGTGGCTGCGGGGCTTTCTATAGCGGACTATGAAGGGCTGGGAGAGAAACTAGGACAAGAATGAGTCGATACAGCGAGTTGTCATAGCTCGATGCGAAGCGACTCTGCAGAGTCGGCAAAAGACAGGGAGTAAATCTGTCCATCTTTCTCTACATTCACCAGATTGGCCTGATCTGGCCAGATGTCTCTTAGAGCAACATGAACCACAGACAGCGCACTTACATCCTGCAGTTGCCCTGCCTCCTGATAGACCCAAAGAAATTGGCCCTCGATCTCCTCACCTACATATTGCAGATTTAGCGCGGTAGTCTCGCCTCGTGAATCTTCGGCAGCAATAGCGAATCGGTTCATCACATAATTACTGAAAAGTTTTCGCGAGTCAGCCGATTCCATTAAGTTTTGGGCTTCACCAAAAACGACACCTGCAGCATGCTCGGCGTCGTGTATGAAAAAGCGATGCATGACTTCGATATTGCCAGTGCTATCGTTGAATAGAATGCGTGTTACCGCCGTCTTCTGTTCGTGGGCAGCACTGAGACTAGGCACAAGACAACACAAGAGAGTCAGCAGCGCGAGGAGGACCGTTCTTGCCCCACCTTGCACTACTACGATGCTTAGACTAGTTGCCCTGCTCATCTTTATCATCTTCATCAGTCTTCAGCCCTGTCTTGATATCTTGCATGACATCTCGACTGATCAAGCTGCCGCCGCCTTCGGATTTGAAACTCTCGATGCGCGAGGGGATGATTCGCCGTGGATAGTAGTTATTCTCTATGTCCGCATCGGCTGTTTCCTGCATTGGGTCGATCGCTACGCTACGCAATTCGTTCTCACTAACGATCAGCTTCTTTACCTGCGTGGCGTTTTTTCGCCATATCTCAGCGGGCAATCGTATTTCTTCTGTACTTCCGTCGGCATATTCCATCTCTAGGATTACTGGCATGACCAGACCGCCTGCATTGGAAAGCTCAAGGATATAGTAGTTCAGGTCTTCCGAGACAGCTCTATCAAGGACCTCGCGCTCCCAATCTTCAAGACCTTCCAGAAAGCTGTTGTAGGCGTTACGCTCTTTGTTCGTGACAGTAAACTGATCGTTGTCATCATAGAAGTCGCGGACATCAAGATTGCGATCAACCCAGGTCTGCCTTCCCTCTTCGCGATTTCGCTGAATATACAGCGAAGGAGGCAATGCCTTCTCGGTCTCGCGCTGGCGTGCATAGTCGATATCTGGATTCTCAGTATCCATGCGCATCTCATAGACTCGATCGAGAGAGATATCTACATGATCGGTAGTGTAGAACCAACCCCGCCAGAACCAATCCAGATCGATACCCGAAGCCTCTTCCATCGTGCGGAAGAAGTCTGCAGGTGTAGGTCGCTTGAATTCCCATTGACGCGAATATTCTTTGAATGCGAAATCGAAAAGCTCGCGACCCATGATGGTCTCGCGCAAGATATTGATCGCTGTCGCTGGCTTTGAATAGGCGTTCGGGCCCAGACGTAGCACACTGTCGGACTGAGTCATGATCGGCACTTGGGTCTGCGAAACCATGTAGTCAACGATATATCTAGGCTCTACACCCCACGGGATCTCCGCATCCCATTCGCGACCGGCGACGGAGTCAAGGTAGCTATTGATACCCTCATCCATCCAGGTCCATTGACGCTCGTCCGAGTTCACGATCATTGGGAAGTAGAAGTGCCCTACCTCGTGAATGACGACACCAATTAGGAAACGCTTCTCAGCCAAGGAGTAGGTTCGAGACCCATCGTCCTGCAGAGTAGTGCGCGGGCCATTGAAGGTGATCATTGGATATTCCATGCCGCCGAGAAAACCAGCATTCAAGGAGATTGCCGTCGGATAAGGAAAATCGAAAGAGAAGCGGCTATAGACTTCGAGGGTATGAATAACGACTTCGGTGGATAGATCCGACCAGAGCGCTCCACCCTCCTTTGGATAATAGGACATGGCCATAACCAGTTCCTGATCCGCGCCTTCTTGATGATGCCCTTTCGCGTCCCAAATAAACTTTCTTGAAGAGCCCCAGGCAAAGTCACGTACGTTCTCTGCCGTAAAGCGCCAAGTCTTCGTGTCATCAACCCCTTCGCTCTCATTCTCGAGGGCTTCTTCTGGGGTTACAATAAAAACGGGCCGATCCGCCGTCTCAGCCTCTTGCAGCCGGTCGCGCTGTTCTCGTGTCAGAACCTGGTTCGCGTTCTGTAGCTCGCCAGTTGCAGCAACAATATGATCCGAAGGCACCGTAAGCGCAACTTCGTAGTCGCCGAACTCTAATGTGAACTCACCTGAGCCCAGAAATTCTTTATTTGTCCAACCTTCGTAGTCGGTGTAGGCAACAAGGCGCGGAAACCACTGAGAAATCGCGAACAGATAGTTGCCGCCTTCGTTCTCATCGTCTGGGAAATATTCATAACCACCGCGAGGTCGAAGCACATCACCATTGACTACGTTATAGGCATAGTCGATTTCAAATTCTACATCTTGACCAGAATTCAGCGAACGCGCTAGATCGATGCGCATTAGTGTTCCGACTATAGTATGTGGCAGATCATTGCCGGAGCTGTCACGAACTGAGTTTATTTCGTAGCCAAGATCAGTGTCTTCGTTGTATTGAAGAGCACGCAGCTGGCCTAAGCTGATGCGCGCAGGAGAATCGGAATCAGGGCTGCTACCACTAAAGGTCGAGCTCATATTCCCCATTGAATCGCCACGGAAGCGGTTCTGGTCTAACTGCAACCAAAGATAAGTCAGCGTATCGGGAGAATTATTCTGATAGCGTATCGTCTCAGTACCCGAAATTCGTTGCGCATCTTCGTCGAGAGCGACATCTATCTCGTAGTCGACTTCTTGCTGCCAATACTGATGGCCGGGTTGGCCGGACGCGTTCCTGTAAACGTTTGGAGTCGGCAAGACTTCATCTAATTGACGAAATTTGTCCTGATACGTTCCCTTCGTTTGCTGAATGCCTTGTGCGAATAGTAGTGAACTGCTGAATAACGCGCTAATCGCAGCTGCAAGCAAGACGACTCTCTTCATAACGACCGATCTCCTGATATACCCTTTATTAATGCGAATAATACCTCGTTTTGCGGGATTTGTGGTTATCCATTTAATATCCACCTTTGTTCTGAGGTAGACTAAATCCTATGGAACTCATCATTATAGCGATACCGTTTTTCTTCCTGCTGATTTTTGTCGAATTGGCTTACGGCTTGCTACGCGGGAACAATACCTACCGCCTCAATGACAGCATAAACAGCATCTCCATGGGCAGTCTCAGCCGTCTGCAAGGCCTTGTAATTCTAGGCTTTTCCGGCTCGATCTATGAAATTGTAGTAACTAAGTATCAGCTCGCTCAGTTAGCAGATGACGCACTATGGGTCTGGATTAGCTGCTTCATACTCTACGATTTCGCTTACTACTGGAAACATCGCTTCGGACACGAGGTTGCACTCTTCTGGGGCTCTCATGTCGCCCATCACCAAAGCGAGGATTACAATCTGAGCACTGCGCTGCGTCAAACCAGCATCGATTTCTACGGTTTCCTATTCTATCTCCCCTTCTTCTTCCTAGGCTTTCCAGCAGAAATACTTTTCACTGTTGTGAGCCTGAACTTGATCTATCAATTCTGGGTTCACACCGAGCATGTGCCCAAGCTAGGCCCGATCGAATGGTTATTCGTTACCCCCTCGAATCATCGCGTTCATCATGCTCGAAATAAAATTTATGTAGATAGGAACTACGGAGGCGTGTTCATCCTGTGGGATAGGATTTTCGGCAGCTTTCAGGAGGAACTTGCAGAAGAGCCTGCCGTCTTCGGCCTGCGTAAAGCGTTAAATAGCTGGAATCCAATTTGGGCCAACGTGCACGTGTATTGGAGACTCGCCTTGGACTTTCTTTCAATGCCTGGAATAACCAATAAACTAAAACTCTTGTTCAAACCGCCAGGCTGGCGTGCCGAACTACAGCAGAGCCATTGCAAACTCGGCATCGATCCTGTCGACCTCACTGCGCGCTTCGACCCAGCAATATCATCCTTCAGCTTAGTCTACACCTTCGTCCAATTTCTCTTCACTGTCGTTCTAAGCCTCGCTGTGCTTCTCGGCGCGGCATCGCTTAGTTACTCACTAATGAGCCTGGCAGTGATCTATCTGTTCTTTTCATTCTTTGTTACTGGAGCCTGGCTCGAGGGAAAAGAACTCGCACTTACCCTCGAGATAGTACGACTGGTATTTCTTGCGCCCTGCCTTTTATTGCTCGATCTGAATCTGGCAGTGACAGCACTGCTAATCGGAAATGTGATTGTCGCACTGCCACTGCTGCTTATTATTGGATCTAAACGGGTTCAAATTCTGGCATCGAGCTAACAGTAGCTTGGCGTGACTTTTCTTCTAGGGCATTCCCGCAGCGAATCTAACTTCCTATAACTGTCTTATTTCTCCCTTAGCAACTACTAAGAAAGAGACAGGACACTCCGACCAAGCCCCGAGGATGACGCCTAAATCGGAATGCCTGCCTCTTTACAAACGAGCAGCACTCGCAAAACTACGTTTAGAGGAGTTCAAATACTTGTTGAGATTACACCTAGGTTACGGTCGGTTGACCGCTGGCTGAAGGAGCTACAGTTAGATCCTTGTGAGGGGGAAATCCAATAGCAGGACGCCATTTTCTGGGTCGCGCAATTCGAATTGCGCGTGCGAAGCTCTATCCAGCGCATCGGTAAAAGTAGAACCGTTATCGACACTACTTATGATAAAGGCAACGCGTGTAGTTACACTGCTCGCAGGCGGTATCTCTAGGGGAATAAATTCATAACCTGAGGATTCACTCAACATGCCCTGCACAGTGGATTCTACGCTGAGGCTTGAGCCGGGAATTCGTTTCCTCACGGCTCTAAATAACACAACTTCACCATCGCCATCTGTCATTCTTAGGAAGACATTGACCTGCTTCGTAAACAGCTCTAGATTTCCCACCCGCAATGCAGGCGTATAGATCGGATAACTAAAGCCCACCTCGATAATTCCATTACTAGAGCTATCGGTAATGAGTTCATTGCTAATCTGCTCTCCGGTTAGACCCATTCCCGCCTGATTAGGCAGCAGGATAAAATAGTACGCTAACACGGGAATTAGTGCTGGAACGCAAACGGTCGCCGCATATATCCCCGGCCTTCGAGAAAAAAACGGATTGAAAGGATACGCTGCGATTAACGCCGCCACTATAGCTAACGACAATAACGCTGCTCGAATAAACAATGGCTCGCTGCCAATTCGAGCGGGATTCTGAGCAATAAAAACCACCAACGCTACAGCGACGAGAAGTGCTGAAATGCAGACGATGATTTTTCTTAGCGTGGTATTCATGACTGCCTTAACGAGCAATTCAGCAAGGGTGTTAGGGCTAGGGTGCCCTTAAACTTTCTCGCCCTGGGCCTGCTTGTCAGCATGATAAGAAGATCTGACTAAGGGTCCGCTCGCGATATGCTTAAATCCTAGCTTCTCGCCGTAGACACGCAGCTCTTCGAATTCATCCGGATGCACGAAACGTTCTACCTTGAGATGGTCCTTCGATGGTTGTAAGTATTGACCTAGGGTCACCATGTCGATGTCGTGTGCACGCAGATCATCCATTACCTGCCTCACTTCATCTAGAGTCTCGCCCAGCCCGAGCATCAGCCCTGACTTTGTCGTTACCGTAGGCTGAAGGGCCTTATATCTCTTGAGCAATTCTAGGGACCAGGCATAGTCGGCACCTGGTCGGGCTTTCTTATACAATCTAGGCACCGTCTCCAGATTATGGTTAAACACATCCGGTGGTGTGTGCTTAAGAATATCTAGGGCAATATCCATTCTTCCGCGAAAATCTGGCACCAACACTTCTACTTGGATGTCTGGATTCAACCTACGCGTTTCGCTTATGCAGTTGGCGAAATGTTGTGCACCGCTGTCTTTCAAATCATCGCGATCTACTGACGTGATCACCACATAGCTTAAGCCCATTTCGCTGATGGCAGAAGCGAGTTCGGTTGGCTCATTTTCATTGAGAGGGTTTGGTTTCCCATGGGCAACATCGCAGAATGGGCAGCGACGCGTGCAGATTTCGCCCATGATCATGAATGTAGCAGTGCCGCTGCTAAAGCATTCCCCTAGGTTCGGGCAGGATGCCTCCTCACAGACTGAAGCTAACTTGTGCTCTCTTAACTTCTGCTTAATGTGATTGATCTTCGGCGAGGCGGGAATTTTCACACGAATCCAAGCAGGCTTACTAAGAAGCTCAGTCGTGGGGATGACCTTCACAGGAATGCGGCGAACCTTATCCGCACCTCGAAGCTTCTGTCCTTCTACCAATGTATTTCTTCGTTTTCTTTCCACCATTAGATTTGTATTTCACTCAGTCGAATTCGTAGAAGCCTTTCTCCCTCTACTAAAGTATTTCTGCGCTTTCTTTCAGCCATTAGATCAATATCTCAATCAGTCGGATTCGTAATGTTCAATATAACCTAGTTCACTCAGCAATTTGTTACTGAGCACCTTGCTCACCTTCTGCATAAGCGTGTCACTCGCAGGCACATGGTCGGCTATCTGCGTGACGGCGAGGTTCTCAAAGCCACATGGGTTGATGCGCGAGAATGGCTCTAAATCCATCTGCACATTTAGGCTCAAGCCGTGGTAGCTCCAGCCCTTGCGTATGCGCAAACCCAAGGCAGCTATTTTAGCATCATTCACATACACACCGGGAGCCTTGGCTTTATTGCCCCCTGTTATGCCAAATTCCTCAAGAGTCTGGATGATTGCCTGCTCGATAAGGTCTACAAGGTCGCGAATACCCATACTACGGCGAGTCACATTCAACAGCAGATAAACCACCAATTGACCGGGCCCATGATAGGTAACCTGACCACCACGGTCTATCTGCACCACAGGAATTTGAGCTGGATCTAGGATGTGCTTCGCTTTACCTGCCAGACCTTGAGTAAAGACCGGCTTGTGGCTCAGCAGCCAGATTTCGTCTTGACGAGCAGCGTTGGCATGCTCGACCAAATAACGCATGGATTTCCAGATTGGCTCATATTCCTGCAACCCCAATCTACGAACGATTAGCGGCGGATGAGTTTGACCCTCATCTGAATTCGATTCTGCATTGAAGTGCTTATAGCTGGCGAGTATCACCCTATAAGACCATCTTCACATTTTCGTGAGTCTTCAATTCGTCGAATAGGTTCTGCAATTGATCCACGCCGGTTGCTGCTATCGTGATTCTTACCGATACGTAAGTACTCTTCTTACTAATCTGCAACTCGATTAAATCCGAGGAGATTTTCCCAGCGTGTTTTTCCACGATCGTAACAACCTCGGTCTGAAATTCAATACTAGCCACGCCAATAATCTTGATCGGGTACAGACAGGGGAATTCTATCTTGGGTGCTTCAAGTTCGGTATTTGGATCCAGCTCTTTAGACATTCAATTAGCCCGAGAACATATTACTGAACAGAAGAGTAATCCAGTCGACGAAACGTTTAAGAATACCACCCTGCTCTACGGCCTGCATGGAGACGACACTGCCCTGATAGAGAATATTATTATCCAGAACTACCCGAACCTCACCCATGATCTGTCTATCGCTGAGTGGCGCACGAATTACCTCATCGACATCCACGGTAGCAGTCATTGCCTCAGCCTGACCTCGAGGAATAGTAATATAAACCTCATCTTCTATTCCCAAATTTACAGAATTCTGTGCACCAGAATAAATCGGCACGTTAGTCAGCACCTGATCCGCGTCATACAGTTTGTGAGTTTCGTAGTAGCGAAAACCATAGGTAAGTAATTTCTGTGTCTCTATTGCACGGGCTTCCTCGCTCGCTGTGCCCATGACCACAGAGATCAGTCGCATGCCATCACGCTCAGCTGAGGCAACGAGGCAGTAGCCCGCCGCATCGGTCCAACCTGTTTTCATTCCATCGACATTACGATCACGAAATAGCAGAGTATTTCGATTCGACTGACGAATGTCGTTATAGGTAAATTCTCGTTCGGCATACAGAGGATAGAACTCGGCATGCTTGTTAATCGTAGCCTGGGCAAGAAGGGCCAAGTCACGAGCCGACATCGTATTGTAGTAAAGCTCGGTGTCCAATCCGCTGACGTTCATGAAGAAGCTCTGCGTCAGCCCAAGCACTTCGGCGTATTGATTCATCATATCTGCGAAGGCTTCTTCGCTGCCAGCAATATGCTCCGCGATTGCCACACTGGCATCGTTTCCAGATTGAATAATGATGCCGCGCAGCAGGTCTTCCACTTCGACCATTGTGTCTACGCCAACGAACATCTTGGAGCCTTCCATACGCCAGGCTTTCTCGCTGATATGCACTTCATCTGTCAGCGCTAGATTGCCACTGAGAATCTCTTCTGTCGCAACATAGGCTGTCATTATTTTCGTCAGGCTCGCTGGCGGCAGCGCTTCATCGGCATTCTCTTCGATGAGTATGTGTCCAGTCTTTGCATCCATCAGGATGTAGCTTGTTCCGGCTATCTCCGGGGGCCTTGGGATAATTGCCGGCGCAGCGAAGGAAAGATTGCTCGCAAACATGACCAACACCATGAACAGAGAGAGCCCTCTCATACGCGGCACTGGATTTTTAGGGCGTGATGAAATAGATCGTGATGAAATAGAAAAAGATGACATAAAAATCCGTCTCGTTTGAGTGTAATGAGTTGTGAAATGACGAATCAATTGATGAAACTGGTCGTGGCTGTTACTCGGTGATAGCGCATATTTCTAAGCTATTCAGTAACAGTGTACGGGCTTCCCAAGTTAGCGGCAACAACACTTTCGCTAACTCGTTGGATTTGACCAGGATCAGAAATTGGACCGACTCTAACTCGATGTAATGTCCTGTTGTTCGATGTATTCACTGTGCGAATAAACACGGGCAAGCTAGTCATCTCTTCTACCCTACTTGAGACTTTTTGCGCGATGTGCAGTTCCGAGAATGCTCCTACCTGTAAATATTTGCTGTCGGAAGAACTGACACGCAATGTCTGGTTTCCCGCAGAACTCGCAGCACTTACACCACTCTCACGAGAGGCGCCAGTTACGACTATAGATTCCAGCTCTACACGAGCGGTGCCTCTGTCCGCGTAGCCCAGCTTTAATGCTGCGGCATAGGATAAGTCGATGACACGATCGCCATGGAAGGGCCCCCTGTCATTAACTCTGACGACGATGCTTCTGTTGTTGTCCAAATTCGTGACTCGCAGAAAACTAGGTATGGGTAGAGACTTGTGCGCGGCGGATGCCTGATACATGTCAAATACCTCGCCATTCGAGGTATCGTGCCCGTGAAATTTCTCGCCGTACCAGGAGGCTACTCCACGCTCGCTGTAGCCCTCTTCTGTAGTCAGCACCTCGTAGCTCTTACCTAATACGGTATAGGGGCTACGATTTCCTGCCATCGTGCGATTTAGTGGCTGGGGAATTACTTCGGGAATTACGGAGAGGTCCATGATTCGAGTCGGAGCTCGGTCCTGCGAGATGCTGTAGCGACCCGCATTCGGTGACGCAGGAGCTTGCTCTGGCACTGGCGCTGAGCTACAGGCCATCACAGCCAGTAAAATCGCTGAAACTATCGAAATTCTCAGCACGGTGCTGTTCACGATCATATTCATGTAACTACCATATTAACGTCGCTCTATGTTTGGACTTCAAAATTTCTTACTTGATTCGTTGCTGCTAAAAGGCTCTAGCGTACTATCAGAAAAACCAAGGACACCTGAAGAATAACGTCCGATTTGACAATACTTTTAACGGCTTCGTCGGTTCTTAACGCAACTCTGCCACAGAAACGGCAATCAAGTTGCGTTTTGAAAGGATAGAACTAAATTAAATCATTTTAATTCAATGACTTAGACTGAGCGACTATGCCCGTGAGTTTGAATCGACATTAGTAGACCAAATCCGATAAAAAGCGTGACGACCGAGGTCCCCCCACGACTCATAAGCGGCAGTGGCAGACCAATCACGGGTAATAAACCCGACACCATGGCCATATTGACGAACACGTAGAAGAAGAACGTTAGGGTTATGCTGCCGGCAAGGAGACGGCTAAACATATCGTTCGCTGCGTAGGCGATATAACAACCACGCACAAGCACGAACAGATACATCGAGATGAGGAACAACACGCCAAGCAAGCCAAACTCCTCGGCTAGGACGGCGAGAATGAAATCGGTATTACTCTCAGGAATAAAATCGAGGTGAGATTGAGCGCCCTCTCCCCAGCCTTTGCCATAGATGCCACCCGAACCAATTGCTATTTGCGATTGAATAATATTGTAGCCAGCACCGGTAGGGTCTCGATAAGGATTGAAGAACGTCAGTATTCTATTCTTCTGGTGCTCCTGAGCGAGAAAGATAAACCACGCCGGTGACGCGAGCAGTAGCGCTATAAATCCGGCAATTACGATGCGCCAGCGTATGCCCGCGAGTAGTACAACGAAGATACCCGACATGGTAACCATGATCGCCGTACCGGTGTCGTTCTGAATAATAATCAGCGCAGCCGGCACTAGAATCATCACCGCAGACCAAAATAGATGCTTGAATCTTGGCGGAAGTGGACGGCTCGCGAGATACCACGCCATCAACATTGGCACTACGAATTTCATCAACTCTGAGGGTTGAAAACTAGGTAGACCGGGTAAATCCAGCCAACTCTTTGCCCCGTTAGCCTCTACCCCAACCACCAGTACTAATCCGAGCAACCCGATTCCGGCCGCATACAGTGTCGGCGCCCATTGCCTAAAGAAGTGTACGTTGAATTGCGCGACGATAAACATGACCACGAGGCCGACGACCATAGTGAGTGCCTGTCTTCGCACGACGGGAACATCACCCCCGCTTGCACTGAATAGCACGAACAGGCCAAAACCGCAGAGCACGCTGATGCCAATTAGAAGGGGAGGATCGGTATGAATCGTTCGCCAGATAGATTTAGTGTATCTGGACTTAGAATCGAGACCGTCGGACTGGCGTATGAAGTCTTGGTTATTCATCGACCAGTGCAATTAATGCATCGCCAGCAGAATCCTGTGCGGCGAAATCAATCTGGAGAATGTCTAAGAGGTAAGCGTCGGTTATTTTTTTCGCTATAGGTCCAGCCACACTACTTCCGTGCTCACCGTTCTCAACAAAGACGGCGATGGCAATCTGCGGCTTAACGTCTGGATTTTCTGCCGGTGCGTAGGATATGAACAAGGCGTGATCCTTGTTCGGATCAGACACTTGAATATCATCGCTCTGTAAAATTTCCTGGCTGATGCCGACCACCTGAGCCGAACCGGATTTGCCTGCCATTCTATAAGGCATCTCTCGGTCTTCCATGGCTATAGCTTCGTAAGCCGTACCGTATTCACGAAATACATCATTGTAAGCCCGATGCACTACCATCGACATCGACTCTTCGATATAGCGCCAATAGTCAGGGTCGTTTACAACGACATCACTCACTGGATCTAGAATCTCGGGCTGGTAAGGCTCCCCATCGATGGCCTTCAACATACGCGGCTGAACGACTTTACCCTTGTTCGCTATTATCGAGACTGCCGTGGCGAGTTGCAGTGGAGTCGCCCACATGAAACCCTGACCGATAGAGGAATTTATAGTATCGCCTGGATACCATGGCTCATCTCTAGTCGCTCGCTTCCATTCGCGAGATGGCAACACCCCTGTCCTAGCGTAATTGATATCGACCGCGAAATTCTCCCCGAACCCAAACTGCGCCATGAAGCCATGCATGGTATCGATGCCCATGCGATTGCCGAGATCATAGAAAAAGGTATCACAAGACTGGTAGATGGCTTTCTGTAGATCTGTATGACCATGACCACCGCCGATGGCGGTTCTCAATGTATAGTCTCCCCAACGATAGCTCACCCCAGGCAAACGAAAATAGCCAGGATCTTCGATCGTGAACTCGTAGTCGACGAGGCCGTGATGCAGACCACCCAAGCCAAGAAACGGCTTGACCGTTGAACCCGGCGGATACGGGTTTGTAGATCTATCGAACAGAGGTGTGTTGATCTCGTCAGTAACAAGTACGCTATAGTTCTTGGTACTAATTCCAGTTACGAACAGATTCGGATCAAATCCGGGCTTGCTCACCATAGCCAAGATACCGCCAGTATTTGGATCTATAGCAACAACGGCACCACGATAATGCCCCAACGCTTCTTCCGCCACAATTTGGAGCTGACTATCGAGGTAGAGAGAAATATTCTTACCAGCGATCGGGTCGGTGCGATCAAGCCTGCGCATGACCTGACCTCTACTGTTCTTTTCTACAATCTCATAACCAACTGTGCCATGCAGCAGGTCTTCATATGTTCTCTCTATTCCAGTCTTGCCTATATGGTTTGTACCGCCATAATTTTCTCGCTCCTCGACATCGAAAGACTCCAGTTCGGCACGATTGATTTCTGACACATAGCCTACCGAATGAGCGGCGAGATCAGCGAGGGGGTATTGACGCACAAATTGAGGCTCGATTGCGACGCCGGGAAGGTTGAAACTATTTACAGCAATCTTGGATTTATCCACTTCGCTGAGAACATACCGTAGTGGCACAGAAGTAAACGGCACACGATTTCTGCGCAGTCGATTGTTGAACTGCTCTCGCTCATCATCAGACAAGTCTATTAGTGTGTCGAGATAGTCCAGAGTTTCGTCAAGGTCTTCTACCTGTTCCCGCACAACTGTTAAGTTGAAAATCGGTTGGTTGTCGGCGAGTAGCTGCCCTCTATTGTCGAAGATCAGACCGCGGGCAGGAGGAACATATTGGGAGTGCAGTCGATTCCCATCAGAACGGGCCGAAAAGTACTCGTACTGGGAAACCTGCAGATTAATGAGTTTTATGATCAGCGCGGTAAATAGCAGGACCACAAATACGCCAGCGACGACGAGACGGCGGCTGAATAGCTTCCGCTCTGCTTCGTGATCTTTAAGCTGCCATTTTCCTGCCATATTTAGAATTTCCTAGCTGCAACTAGATTAGTCGGCTAAGGGATTGCTCACTAAAGGACTGCTTCCTTCGATGTGTTCGACAACAAGCCCATTAAATAGTTTTATCGCAATTGCGATTTACCCGTAATTCTACAGTTTACCGCGGTTAGATGGAGTTTTTAGTGACGCCGATTCAAAGCTAACAAGCATCTAGTTGCTCGCCTAGCTACGATGATAGGGATGCCCCTTGATAATGCTGATCGCTCGGTAGAACTGCTCAGTAATCACCACCCTAACTAAGGGGTGCGGGAATGTCAGCGCAGACAGCGACCAACGTTCTGACGCTTTGGCTAAGCATTCTGGCCCCAAGCCATCTGGGCCACCTATAAGTAGACTCAGGTTGTCGCCGCGCTGGCGAAAATCCGATATCTTTCCTGCTAGGTCCTCAGTGCTGAATGACTTACCACCAACATCCAGCGCTACTACATAGTCTCCCGATGGAATCGAGGCTAGCAGTGCATCGCTCTCTTTCTTCCTACATTGGTCTATATTGCTGTTCTTGGTGCGCTTGGCCATCGGTATTTCTATAAGTGAAAAGTCCAGATCAGCCACCATGCGCTTCTGATACTCCGCGATACCCGCTAGCACCCAGGCTGGCATCTTGGTTCCCACGCTCAATACCCTTACCTTCACGCCTCAGGATTTTCCGATTCAGCATCGACTTTAGGCTTCTCTTCGAAATTCCAAAGCTCTTCCAAATTATAAAGAGCGCGCACCGGCGCCAGCATCAGGTGCAGGACGACACCACCTAGATCAACTAAGACCCATTCCGAGGCGAGCCTACCTTCCATGCCCACCACTTCCTGTCCCGCTTCCTTCACCGACTTGCTTGCCGACTCCGCCAACGCCTTCAGATGCGTACTCGAAGTCCCCGTTACGATGACCATGTAGTCCGTAATCGAGGTTAATCTTTCGACATTAATACAGCGAATCGATTGACCCTTTAGGTCCTTCACTGCCTCAACAACTACTTCTGATAATTCTGTACTATTCAAACCGCATTCTCACTCTAGTTAACTAATTCTGATAAAGGGAATTGTCTTTAATGTATTGAACGACTTCGGCATCAAGCTGTGCCGAGACATCATCGCCTCTGGTTAATTTTTTCCTGATTTCACTCGATGCCATATCATAGTCGAAGCCCTCACAGAAGATGATCTTGCCATTCGGGCTAGCCAACATCTGCTCACTCGTATCCACCCGCCTGTGCTTGATATCAACACAGGCCAACGTTTCATTCGACACGCTCGCACCATGTCTCGGCAATACCAACAGATGGCTCAAATCCAGAATCTTCTGCCAATCGTGCCATTCGGGCAGGCTATTAAACGAATCCACACCGAGCACGAATACCAGCATACTGTGCCGTGTCTGAAGTTCGGTGAGCGTATCGACAGTATAAGACACTCTATCCCGTTGCAGCTCGATGGGATCCACTTCTATTTGTGGCGAGGAAGCAGTCGCCAGCGTAAGCATTGCCAATCGATGCTCGGCCGGCGTGTTAGGCACGGCCTTGTGGTTAGGCAAATGGCAGGGGATCATTTTGATCCTCTGCAGGGACAAAAATTCTAGAGCGAACTGTGCGGCACTCATATGCCCCTTGTGCACCGGGTCAAACAATCCGCCAAGCACGGCTAAGGGAGAACTTAAGAGAGAACTCATTGCCTGATATGCCCGTCCCCCAACACGATATACTTCTGCGAAGTCAGGCCCTCAAGACCTACCGGACCACGCGCATGAAGTTTGTCTGTCGAGATCCCAATTTCCGCTCCGAGGCCGTATTCGAATCCATCTGCAAACCGTGTGGACGCGTTTATCATCACCGAACTTGAATCGACTTCTCGCAGGAACCGCTGGGCGCGCGTGTAGTCCTCAGTCACAATAGATTCCGTGTGCTGCGAGCTATAGGTATTGATATGACTAATCGCCTCATCCGCATCCCTGACGATCTTTATCGATAGTATGGGTGCTAGGTATTCTGTCCCCCAATCCTCGATGGTCGCCGGGATAACGCCCTGAGCCAGCGCCTGCGTATTTTCACAACCCCGTAGTTCTACGCCCTTCTCTATTAATTGCGCACACAGAGTGGGCAGCACCTGTACGGCTATTTGTTCGGCAACTAGCAAGGATTCCAAAGTGCAGCATGTTCCATAGCGCTGAGTCTTCGCGTTGATCACAATCGGTATCGCCTTCTCGATATCTGCCTTGTCATCGATATAGACATGACAGTTTCCATCCAGGTGTTTGATTACCGGCACTTTCGCATCGGCGCTAATCCTAGCTATAAGGCCTTTTCCGCCTCGCGGAATAATCACGTCAACAAATTCGGGCATGGTAATCAAAAGCCCAACCGCGTCCCGGTCGGGTCGATCCAGAACCTGAACTACGTGCTCGCTCAAGCCTGCCTGCTCTAACCCTGTCTTGATGCAAGCCGCTATGGCTTGGTTCGAATGAATTGCCTCTGAACCGCCGCGCAAGATTGCGGCGTTGCCAGACTTCAGACAGAGGCTAGCCGCCTCGCAAGTTACATTAGGTCGTGATTCGTAAATTATGCCAATTACACCAAGAGGCACTCGCATCCTGCCTACTTGAATGCCACTAGGGCGATACTTGAGATCGGAGATGGCACCAACGGGATCATCCAGAGCCGCTACCTGCCTAAGACCCTCGATCATGCTGTCGATTCGAGCGGCATTCAGCTCTAGGCGGTCGAGCAACGCTGCATCTAGACCCTTCTCTTTGCCAGACTGCATATCTTGCTCATTGGCCTGAATAAGCTGGCCTCGATTAGCATCGATCGCCTCGGCGATAGCGTTGAGTGCCGAATTTTTTTGGGCTGTTCCAGCCTTAGCGATCTGGCGCGACGCCTGCCTCGCCTGACGTCCCAATTCTTGCATGTAGCTTTCGATATCAGTCATTTTTACTTACTTCGTTTCGTGCCTTATTGAAATGGTGCTCAATCAAACAGATGGCCGTGAGTTGAATTCGGAAGCCCTGTCGAGAAAGTATCCCTGCAAACGAGCTTGCTAGTGCAGAAAGCAGCGAATTATAACCCAAAATCCGCTGCTGCGGGCCCAATGCATGGATATAGCATAGACAGGCGGCAACCCCAGCCTTTATGCTCTATACCAATCAAATTAGCTTAAACAGGTAGTAGGGATGGAATCAATACCAGAATCGGCAACTGACTCATCGCTGCGCCCCGCGACAGTACAGCAAGCACTAGTTCCGATTTTTGTGCTGATCAGCCTTCTCTCCTTCTCTGTCTATCTATTTGGAGCAGACGCGAGTCAGGGAGCCAACCAGATAGCACTTATCATCGGCGCCGTGGTCGCCTCGACAATAGGTTGGAGGAATGGCCAGGATTGGCAGCAAATTGAGAACGCTATTATATCTGGAGTCACCATAGCGCTGAAACCTATTCTTATTCTGTTTAGTGTGGGCCTGCTAATCGGCAGCTGGATTCTCTCTGGCACCGTGCCAACCATGATCTACTACAGCCTGCTTATCTTGGACCCAGCTATCTTCTATGCTGCTAGCTGTGTCATTTGTGGCTTGATCGCGCTCAGCATCGGCAGCTCTTGGACCGTCGCCGGCACGGTGGGTATTGCTCTCATCGGAGCGGCAGCCGGTCTAGGCCTCTCGGTTGAGATTACTGCGGGTGCAATTATTTCCGGCGCCTATTTCGGCGACAAGATGTCTCCGCTTTCTGAGACTACAAACCTAGCTCCGGCAGTAGCGGGGACCGACCTATTTTCACACATTGGTCATATGGTCTGGACCGCCATCCCAAGCATTGTTATAGCTATCGTCCTATACGTCATTATCGGGCTGAATATTGATACTGAAAGCAGCGCTAGCGACCTTGCCGTGACCATGCAGTTAATTCAAGACAACTTCACTATCAACCCATTCATGCTGCTACCAGTTCTAGCCCTACTGATTATGGCCCAGAAAAAACTGCCGCCTATTCCGACAATTCTCGCCGGTGCGTTTATTGGTGTGGTGCTAGCCCTATTGTTTCAGCAGAGTGCCGTGCTGAGCTTGGCAGGCGATACACCGAATGTTTTTCTTGGTTTGTTTAAGGGAACTTGGCAGACGCTATTCGACGGCTTCTCACTATCGAGCGGAAACGAAGCGCTGGATGACTTGATGACGCGCGGCGGCATGAGCTCGATGCTGACTACGGTCTGGCTAATTCTCTGCGCCATGGTGTTCGGCGCGGTGATGGATCATACCGGACTACTGCAGTGCCTAGTTGACTACGCCCTCACCTTCGTACACAGCACGGGAAGCCTGATTGCCACAACAGTAATTACCTGCATTGGCGCCAACATCATTACCTCCGATCAATATATAGCTATCGTGCTGCCGGGCCGCATGTACAAACTGGAATTCGAGAACAGAAATCTGGACCCTAAGAACCTGTCTCGCAGCCTAGAAGATTCCGGCACGATAACCTCACCACTCATACCATGGAATACCTGTGGCGCCTACATGGCAGGAACCTTAGGTGTGGCAACGTTCGCTTACCTGCCGTACTGCTTCTTCAACCTGATCTGCCCGGTTATCGCGGTGATCTATGGATACACAAACTTCAAGATCGCCCCGCTAGTTACAGAACAGACCGACCAGCCTACCCAACCTTCCCCCGCCCACTAGATATGATTCTGTAGACTCATCTCTTCGGGATAGGGGTTCATGTACCAGGAGTTGGCGATGTACTCATCCGGGTGCTTTCTAAAGAAATGATTGAGCAATGTAATCGGCACAATAAGCGGCAATTGACCTAGGCGATATTTCTCCACAGTTTCAGTCAACTCTAGTTTGTCGTCTTTGCCTAAGGGCTTCTTAAGATAGCCTTGAATATGCTGCAAAACGTTAACGTGATTCCCTCGCGTTGCTGGAACCTTCAAAGTACGCATCAACTTTAGTAAATATTCGTCTACCACCTCCCCAACATTATCCTTACGAACAGCAGCGAGCATTTGCCCGAGTTCGCGGTAGCGATTTTGATTGTGACTCATTAGGATTAGTTTGTGTCGCGCATGAAACTTCAAGAGGTTATTGAGCGTAATTCCCTGCTCTTCGAGTTGCTTCCAGCGGCGCATGATAAAGACTCGCTGAATGAAATTTTCTCTTAGCACGGCATCGCCGAGCCTGCCTTCTTCCTCTACTGGAAGATAAGGGAAATTCTCCATCATCTTGCCGGCGTAGATACCGACGCCTTCCCGAATGGGCATGACATCGTCCCATATTTTAACGCGCTCCATGCCGCAGCTCGGGGAGTCCTTCTTCAGAATGTAGCCACACAAATTGCTATGCCATTGCTTCTTCTCATTTGCAGATTTGCTGAGTGCGTCTGTGAAGTCTGGCTCGGGATTGTCGACCCGAATGCAACGAATAACATCCGAGCCTTTCCGCGAAAGGCGGATCGGCTTACGCGGTATACCTAGACCTATGTCCAGTTCCGGGCAAAATGTTTGGAGATCGAAATACTGCCCCAGAGTCTTACCGACATAGGAGTTGTTCTTGTGCCCACCATCGTAGCGAACTTTCTCGCCTAGCAGGCAGCTACTTATGCCTACAGGTATCTTGTAATTCTGCTCTTCGATCTGCTCAGAAGTTTCTTCTGTGATTATTTTTCCTGAAGCCACGCTTTCAATTCCTCTAGATCGTCAGTACGGCTTATTAGCCGCTGCTTATCGGTTCTGCTCAATTGCTTGACTCTATACTCCAGCTTGAGCGCATCGGATCTATTCCCAACAACTATTTTAAAGACCAGCGTCAGTGGCCCCTTGCCGCGCAGCGCCTTGGCACCCTTATTCTTCTTGTCCTTATTCTCGTGCTCAGAGAAGCGCCGCTGCACATCTGTAGTCACTCCCGTGTAGAGACTGCCCTCAAAGGTACGTACCAGATATAGCGACCATTGTGACGCCACTTCATTCTCTGCGGTCATAGCTTGTGCTTAGCACATTTCCCAGAGTTCGTTGCTATATTGAACCCGTTCATCCCGTTGCAGCTTCAGTAAGTGAGCCAGAAGCGTTCTCTTTGCCCAAGGGATAAGTTGTTTGGCCACGTCGTCGTAGACGGTTAATACCAGCTCATCCAAGCTGACCGCACCCAGACTCTCCAGCCCAGCTACAACCTTCTGCTCTCTTTTTAAACGATGCGCAATAAGCTTCTCAATCTCAAAGTGAGGCTCCCTCATCACAGTGCCATGACCAGGCGCCAAAGCCTTAAGTGGGATCAGTAACAGCCGCTCCAAAGCATCGAGGTAGGCAGTCATATCCCCATCCGGTGGCAGGATTACCGAGGTCGTGCCCTGCAGGACATGATCTCCGGTAAACAGCAGCTGTTCTTCGGCAAGCAGAAAACAGATATGGTTCGAAACATGGCCTGGGGTCGCAATCAGCTGCACGCTGAATTCGCCACAGTCGATAGTCTCTTCGTCGAGCCAGAGTCTATCTGGTACAAATGTCTTGTCGTGGCCCGCCACGTCAGGAGCCTTCAAGCCAACCAATCTTGCCCCCGTTGCCTTCTGCAGAGCTAAAGCGCCAGGAGAATGATCAGCATGTGTATGGGTAATTAGAATATTCTCTAGCTTGGCATCGCCAATGGCTCGAAGAAAATTCTGCAGCTGAGCCTCATCTTCCGGCCCTGGGTCCAGAAGAGACAGGCGCTGCTCTCCAATCAGGTAACTATTCGTTCCCGGACCGGTCATCGGGCCCGGATTGAGCCCTAGTATGCGTCTTACCGGCACGGTCTCTGTTTCGATGGGGATCGCGACCCCCGCGTCCAATTGATTCATGGTTTTCCCTTGTGCTTAATTCCTGCTCAGGCCACTAAATTGGAGGCCTACAAAGCTGACGCTACTCTGCAGAAATCCGGCTGGAGTTTCAGCTCGAATCACGACATAATTGCCCGCGTTATTTCTTAGGACGGCGCAACTCATAGACTGCCTCCTGCCCAAGCAAACCAGCTTGGATGATACACCCTCAACATGAAAAATCGCACTATTCGCTGCCATTAGCGCTCATCGCTACAGTGCATCCAAATAGCTGGCATAACTAGAAAAAAGCAACATAGCTCAGGAATTCAAATGCACAAAATCAAGACCTATAACGCGATCTCCCAGAAGGGTTTGACGCGCTTCCGCAGTGAAGACTTTCAAGTCGACGCAGACATTACTGATGCCGATGCCATTCTGCTGCGAAGCCATAAATTAGATGCTTCTGCGATAGACGCGAACCTGAAAGCTGTCGCTCGCGCGGGCGCAGGCACAAACAACGTGCCAGTTGATGCCTGCACTAAGGCGGGTGTTGTCGTATTCAACACGCCTGGCGCTAATGCCAACGCCGTTAAGGAACTTGTTTTGTGTGGACTTCTCCTAGCCTCGCGAGGAATTGTCCCCGGCATCGGATTTGCCAGCACGCAGACTGAAATCAAAGACGAAGCCGAATTATCCAAGCTAATGGAGACTGAGAAGAAGCGCTTCAAGGGCAGTGAGATTTCCGGCAAGACATTGGGAGTAATCGGCCTAGGCGCGATTGGTTCTCTGGTTGCCGAAATGGCGATCGATCTGGGCATGAATGTGCAAGGCTATGATCCTGCCCTCTCAGTAGAAGCGGCATGGCGCCTGCCAAGCAAGGTAAGACGCAAAGAGAACATTGCCTCCTTGGTTGCTAGCTCCGATTTCATCTCTCTGCATCTGCCAGTATTAGATTCAACTCGCGGCTTGATCAATGCGGAAGTTTTCGCATCCATGAAAGATGGCACCTCCCTATTAAACTTCGCGCGCGATGAGATCGTCGATTCCAAAGCTCTTCTCGAAGCTCTGGAATCAGGCAAGCTCGGAAAATACGTGAGTGATTTCCCTCGCCCCGAACTGATGGGCAGAGAGGATGTCATTTCCATGCCGCATATCGGTGCCAGCACCAATGAAGCTGAAGAAAATTGCGCGATTATGGGCGCAGACCAGCTAATGGACTTCCTTGAGAACGGCAATATCAAGAACTCGGTTAACTTTCCTGCCTCGTTCCTAGATCGAACTGCCGATGCGGGAAGTTGTACTCGACTAGCCATCTGTAATCGCAACGTACCCAAGATGCTTGGGCAGATATTGTCGGTACTTGCGGATCAGAACATCAACGTAAGGGACATGCTTAATAAGAGTCGTGATGATATTGCTTACAATCTAATCGACTTAGAGGCACGACCTTCAGAAGAAGCACTAGCAGCGATTTCAGAAATCGAAGACGTAATCAAAGTTACTTTGCTTTAGCACACCACTAATTAACACACTATTGGAATGAGATAATGACTCGAGTTTTTAATTTTGGCGCAGGACCGGCAATGCTCCCAACAGCTGTGATGGAAATCGCGCAGCGGGAATTTCTAAATTATCGCGACATGGGCACTGGCCTCATAGAAATCAGCCATCGCTCCAAAGAATTTGAGGATGTAATCAATACGGCGGACGCTTTGTTAACCGAACTTGTGAATATCCCTGATAACTACAAGATTCTCTATGTTCATGGCGGCGCGCAGATGCAATTTTCTGCCATACCCATGAATCTAATCAATCGTAATCCAGCCAAGAAGGCTGCTTACATTGAAACTGGCAATTTCGCCGGCCTAGCTAGGAAGGAAGCCTCTCGCTATGGCAACGTAATTGTCGCTGCTAGCAGCGAGGACACAGACTTCGGCCGTATCCCTGAATTTGACGTGGCCAGCCTCGATGCAGACACCTCCTATGTTCATATCACCAGTAATAACACGATCTATGGGACACGCTGGCAGCAATTTCCTGACACTGGCGAGATTCCTCTCGTTGCTGATATGACCTCAGAGTTACTCTCTCGTAGAATCGACATCTCTAAGTTCGGAATAGTCTATGCTGGCTTACAGAAGAACCTTGGACCTGCGGGTCTGGCCTGCGTGATTATACGTGAAGACCTATTGGGCCACGCGACACCAGAAACACCAAGTCTGTTGAACTACAAGACGTATGCTGACAAGCACTCCCTCGCAAACACGAATAACACCTTCGCCATCTATATGATGAAGCTGGTTTTGGAGTGGCTGAAAGGCGAAGGCGGCCTTGATGTAATGGAAGCCCGTAACGATGAAAAGTCTGCACTTCTATATGACGTAATAGACAACTCAGATTTCTACCTGGCGGCTGTTCAGAAAGAGCATCGTTCCACTATGAATGTCACATTCAATCTCGCCAACAACGATCTCTTAAGCGATTTTTTAGAGCAGGCATTAGAGAAAGGCCTATATGCCCTTAAGGGCCATCGCAATGTCGGCGGTGTACGCGCGTCGATCTACAACGCGATGCCTAGAGAAGGCTGTGTCGCTCTGGCTGAATTTATGCAAGAGTTTGAAAAACACAACGCCTAGACTAAGACGATCATGCAGCCGGCCCGATCACATTTACTTCTGTGAGGGCCTGCTGTAGTTTTGGCAAGCATTGCCAAACTAGAAACCGTCATGGACAGTTCTCGAAAAATCATTCACTGCGATTGCGACTGCTTCTATGCATCTATAGAGATGCGCGACAATCCAGAACTAGCCAATCTACCTATTGCGGTGGGCGGCTCGCCGAATCGACGCGGAGTAGTTGCAACCTGCAACTATGAGGCAAGGAAATTCGGCATCCATTCAGCGATGGCATCTGCCATGGCACGCAAACTCTGTCCCGATCTTATAATCATTCGTCCCGATATGGAGAAATATCGGAAAGCCTCCGAACTCATTCACCAAGTCTTCCAACACTATACTGAATTGATCGAGCCACTCTCCCTCGACGAGGCCTTTTTAGATGTTAGTGAGTGCAGTCAGTTCGATGGCAGTGCTACCCGTATCGCCGAGGCTATTCGTCAGGAAGTAAAGAGCAGCGTCGGCATAACTATCTCAGCGGGCATCGCACCAAACAAATTTCTAGCTAAGATCGCCAGCGATTGGGAGAAGCCCGATGGGCAGTTCGTTATTCGCCCCGAGCAAGTCGCGGCTTTCGTCGCCACCCTACCAGTGAAGAAGCTACACGGCGTCGGGAAAGTCACTGCTGCTAAGATGAAGCGCCTAGGCTTAGAGTGCTGCGAAGACCTTAGGCAACTCGGCGAGGAAGAATTACGGGAACACTTCGGCTCATTCGGTGACCGCTTGTACAACCTTAGCCAGGGAATCGATAACCGCGCAGTGCAAACTGATCGCATTCGTAAATCGCTTAGCGTGGAAAACACCTTCGCTGAGGATCTACCCTCACTCGAAAGCTGTCTCAATGCACTCCCGGCCCTTGAGGCGCAGCTACTTAAGAGAATGCAGAACCTGAAAGACAGCTATCAAATTCAGAAACAATTTATAAAAATTAAATTTCATGACTTCGTAGGTACTACAGTAGAAATGATATCCTCAACAACGGATACCGAGAATTATAGAGCGCTCTGCGAGTTAGGCTTTGCGCGTGGCAACAAACCGGTTCGACTGCTTGGCATGGGCGTCAGATTGATTCCGCTGATAGAGAATTCGACCACCGAAAACGATGTAGACCAATTAAGTCTCGGTCTGGATTCCTAAGCGCATGAGCAGATACCGTCCACCACGGCCACCGAGCGCTAAATATATAACAGCTGAAGGCGAAAAAATGCTCCAAGCGGAGTTACATCAGCTCTGGAAAGTCGAACGCCCAGTCATCACACAGTCAGTTTCCGAGGCCGCCGCACAGGGTGATAGGTCGGAGAATGCTGAATACATCTATGGCAAGAAGCGCCTGCGAGAGATAGATAGTAGGGTAAGGTACTTAAGCAAGCGACTGGAGGAAATGACGGTAGTTTCCGAGCCTCCTACCAATCAAGACAAAATCTATTTTGGCGCAGTCGTCACGCTCGAAGATGAAGAGGCGAACACACTCAAGTATAAAATAGTTGGCCCCGATGAATTGGATCCTCAAAAAGGCCATATCAGCATTGATGCGCCCTTGGGTCGCGCACTGCTGAGTAAGGAAGTCGACAGTGAGATAGAGATAGAGTCACCAACCGGCCGCAAGGTTTACTATGTTCTCGCTATCAAATACTAAGCTACTAAAACGCTGATGAAAGAGTTATGAAACACGTAACCATTATTGCTGTCCCTAAGGCACTCGGCTCAACTGTTACCATCCCTCTAGAGATGCTGAATGCCGCTAACGATATAGCCAAGTCTCGCCGGCAACTCGACAAGCTCGTCACTATTGAATTGGCTTCTGGCTCTGACACTACCGAGCTTGTACTCAGCGGCGGGATGCGTATCAACTGTCAAACCACGCTGGACAGTATAAGTAATAGCGACCTTATCTTTGTGCCAGGCGTTTGGGGAAATCCCAGATCGTCACTCCCCAAACTAAAGCCCATGATGAACTGGCTAGCTCAGCAGTACAAAGCTGGCAACACACTTTGTTCCATGGTGACTGGTAGTTTCTTCCTTGCTGAAGCAGGTCTACTGCGGGGCAGACCTGCTACCACCCACTGGCGCTTCTTTGATGAATTTATCGAGCGCTACCCTGACATCAAGTTGCAACGAAAACGCTTCATCACCAGCGATGAGAGGCTCTACTGCACCGGCAGCGTCAATGCAGTACGCGATCTCATGCTGCATTTTGTGGAACAGCTGTATGGCGAATCGATTGCCGGCGAAATAGCGCGGCATTTTACGCACGAATTGAAACGCTCCTATGAATCCTTGCTCCTCAATGAAGATCAACAACGCAGTCACCATGATGAGGAAATAATAAAAGTACAAGAATGGTTGGACCAGAACTACCAAGCAGACGTGGTCATAAGTGCTCTAGCAGAAAGATTTAAGCTCAGCGTACGATCCTTGAACCGGCGTTTCAAATTGGCGACCAATGCTTCACCACTGCAGTACCTACAGAGTCTGAGAATCGAGCATGCCAAAGAGTTACTGAAGCAGAGCAACCTCGCCGTGTCAGAGGTTGCTGATATGGTGGGCTATCAAGATGCGAGTTACTTCACTAGCTTGTTTAAGAAGGTAAACGCTGTGACGCCAATAGAGTACCGTAGCTTGGTTCGCAACAAGCTATTTTTGGCAGAAAAGTCCTAGAGGAAATTAGTGTACAAGAAACGAAAAAGGGAAACCTCCAAATACAACTCAGAGATTTCCCTCGATGTACATTACAACTACCTAGTCAGCTGATTGACTATCGAATTTCTGCAATTGCTCCGCACTGGCTTCCGATTGGTATTTAGACTTCCAATCGGGGTAAGGCATGCCGTAGACAATCTCTCGCGCGGATTCGTAATCAATATCCGTGCCGCGAGACTCCGCCTCTGCCACATACCATTTCGACAAGCAATTTCTACAAAAGCTTGCGAGGTTCATCAGATCAATATTTTGAACATCCTTGTTGTCATCTAAATGTTGCAGCAGCCTTCGAAAAGTTGCTGCCTCAATTTCCTTCCTTGTTGCGTCATCCATGTGCTTTCTACCGCCTTACGCAGCAGCCTCGCTATTGATCTCTTCCATAACCTCTTCCTCATCCAAAACTTCTTTCGCAACCGGGTCGACATCTGGTGTCATTCCTTCGATTTCTTGATGCAGCGGTGTTGCCCTATGCTTTTTGTCGATGGACTTGAACTGCCGCTCCGCCACGTTGAAGGCATCCCGGATTGCGACATACAAATCTTCATGTGCGTGGTTGTCGTGTTGATCTTGATTTACTCGAACCTCTAACTCTGGCGTATGTATTTCTAATGTGACCGAATAAACCTTGCCCTTATGGTGATTGTTGTGCGGGGAATCCAATACTACTCGACCATTTAAAATATGGTCACAATAACGCTCCAGCTTGTCTATCCGCTTTTGTACGGCTTCGCTGATCGCTACGGTTTGATCTATATTGTGATATACAACTTGGAATTCATTAGTCATAAATTACTATCTCCTGATTTCATTCAAATTAGCGAATTACAAACAATCTTAATTTAGATAATACCCTCCTATGTAGTGGTGAATTTGTTCTCGATCAATTTTCATGCGCCAAGGAATAGCCACAGTTGTAGAAAAAACAACAGTCGCTGCTAGCGAATATGAATTAGAAATTTCTCGAGAGATGAAAGTAGAAAATTTAGTTTGAGCGAGGGAGCTAAATACAGACGTATCTAGGTAATGCGTTAGGAAGTGCACCGGGTGGTAATTCTCGAACATCCCCTCTCCTTAGTAGTTCGACTTCTAGATTACCCCTTTCATTTACGTTTGTCTAAAAAATCATTCTTCTCTATAGCACCAGTGCCAGGGCTCGAAATCTATGCCGAAGGGGTTGTCGCGAGGATAGCTAAGACTGAATCCATAACTATCAGAATTCTCTACAAGCCATTGATACGCTTTAGTTTTCCCAAAATCTTCACTCAGAGCATCGCAGCCCATAGTTCCGAGGTCGACGGCACGCCCGCTGTGATGCTCGCTGTAGCCGGGAGCGGCATTCACTCGCAGAATCGCCTCTATCCCCTGCCCCTTTTCTAGCTTGCGTGCAATGAGGTCATGCTGATATTGATAGCCGCGGAAGGCTGAAATCAGAAACAATGAGATGCCCTGGCTGGTTGCTGCCTCGCGCATTTCTGACCACGCCGAGAACGCTGCGGGCGTTAACCTCTGCTGACGTTCATAGAAGTCGAGTTCTGTATCTACTAGCGCAACGGGCTCGAGGCACAATGGGAGCGCGCAACTTGCAGCGTAGTCCGCGGGAATACCCAACCCCTGGTGCAGCTGCTTCAAGCTTGATTGCGTTTCGTCGTTATTGCTCATGAGAGGCGAGGCCTCACCGAAAGGTTCAGCGAGGCGAACTCCACAGTACTAAAGGCTATCAGTTTGCTACATTCCAACTATCGGGGATAGCTTGCATAGACGGTCTCGATCCAACGCTGCTCGTTGATGAATCCCTGCCCCCAAGATTCGTATTCACCGCTCAAACCTTCAGCCACAGCATCTTCTACGCTTATCCCTTGCGACTTCATAACGCGAATAGTAGTCGATGTATCTTTCACTACGTTATAGAAGGCTAGCAAGTCGGCTTTCGTACCTAACGGTCCGTGGCCTGGGATTACAGACGTATCATCGTCGATCCACGATAGAGCCTTTTCCAAATTGCTAATATAGCCCTGAACTGTGCCGCCACTTGCGAGGTCGACAAAGGGAAAGCCACCGTTGAAAAAGTGATCGCCCATGTGGACAACGTTGCTGTCTTCGAACATCACGACACTATCAGTATCGGTGTGGCCTCTAGGCATATGAATCAGAGTAATGTTCTCGCCATTGAAGTGAACAGTGACATCGTCATCGAAAGTGATTACAGGCAAGGCCGAATTCGGTGAATCTCCAGCGACTAACCTACCACGGACGTTTTCATGAGCGATGATAATACTCGCTGTGCCGAAGTCGGCATTGCCACCGGTGTGGTCCCCATGAAAATGTGTGTTTAAAAGAAACTTCGGGGTATCGGAGCCTAGTTGCGAAAGGGCTGCGCGAATTTTTGCCGCCAACGGCGCGTACTGATCATCAATAATCAATAGCCCATCATCACCTGTTGATACACCAATGTTGCCACCGGATCCAATCAACATCGAAATATTGCCAGTAACCGGTACAGTCTCGATGGTTACATTGGCGAATCGGTCATCCTGAGCCAAAACGGTAGCTGCGGCGCTGATTCCGCTCAGCAAGAGACATGTGGTGGCTAGCTTTTTGATATTCATGATTCCTCCAAGGAATACTGATGGTTTGGTTTTATGCCTTCATGCTATGTGTGGCGCAGGGTTTATGCAAGCTGTTCAACTTACAAAGCCCACGAGCTGCATTTTTCCACGGCCTTTAGAGCGTGCTTGGGTCAGGACAAGAAATCTGGCCGCTATGACCTAACTACTGTCCAATATAGCCTAAAGTTTTCATGAATTATCCCACTATAGTCTTATAGGGGTATTTACCACTCTGTACTCAGCACAAGGCCCAATAAACGGGCAGCACAAGGAAAGCACAATGGCGAGATTACCTGTAATCACAGGATTTGGCGGAATCAACGCGGCAGGTCGCAGCTCGGGCCATCACGGATACAGACGTATGGTCATCGATGCCCTACCCTCCAGCCAGGAGCAATCCACTTACCATAGTCTCGCAGCACTTACCGGACAGCTGAAGAAAAGCATTGGCAAATGGACAGATGGCAGCGGGCTCGAGGTTAATCTTGATGAATATCTTAGCCAGCTAGGCCCAGCTCTTAAGCAAGGCACGCTAATTCGAGGATTGGAAAACAATCTATTCGACCCAGACCTATTGCCCTATCTTAGAAACGCCGCCTTGGGCTCCGCATCGGATCAACCTCTAGAATTTACGTTACGCAAAAAAGATTTACCCACACCCTTGCCTGCAGGATGGAGCGTCTCCGATCCAGACCTTGAGGGTCGCGTTCGAGTAAGTGCCGCGGAAAACTTCGAGGTGTCGCTGAGATGTAGTCGTGAAACTGCTGTGCATAGCGCTGGGCAATTGCCGTCTGGCTTTAATCCTGCCTCCTTATATCCTGCTAGGAATCATCCGCGTGGTTTACAACTAACCGTGTACGCCGCATCCGATGCGATTAATTCCATGGGCATCGACTGGGAGACCGTGAAGCAGAATGTCGCTGCCGACCAGATTGCTGTCTACGCCGGCAGCGGAATGGGCCAACTCGACTACAACGGCTACGGCGGCATGATGCAGGCACGTCTACTCGGCAAGAAAGTCACCTCGAAACAACTACCATTAGGTTATGCCGAGATGCCAGCCGACTTCATCAATGCCTACCTACTGGGAAATTTAGGGACAACTGGCACTAATGTAGCTGCCTGCGCAACATTCCTATACAACCTTCGCCAGGGTATTCGCGACATACAATCGGGCAGCCACCGAGTTGTTCTCGTCGGCACCAGTGAGGCGCCTTTGGTGCCTGAGATCTTCGACGGGTTTGCAACGATGGGCGCGCTAGCCGATGACACCAGTTTGCGGCAACTCGACAAGCTATCGGGAAATGAAACGCCCGACTTCCGCCGCGCTTGCCGACCCTTTGGATACAACGCTGGATTTACTCTCGCGGAATCGGCGCAGTGCATTGTGCTGTTCGACGATGAATTAGCGATGGAGCTTGGTGCCAATATCTATGGCGGCGTCAACGATGTATTTATCAACGCCGATGGCTTTAAGAAATCCATAGCTAGCCCAGGCTTAGGTAATTACATCTCCTTGGCTAAAGCCGCCGCGGCCACGAAGAACATCATTGGGCAGGAAGGCTTAGCGACTCGCAGCTACGTGCAGGCACACGGCACTGGCACCCTGCAGAACCGACAGACCGAATCACATATTATCAACCAGATAGCGGATACCTTCGGCATTCAGGGCTGGCCAGTCGCCGCCGTGAAATCCTATATTGGTCACTCGCTAGCCTCGTCCTCTGGAGATCAAATCGCAGCAAGCCTCGGTGTTTGGGCGGAGGGGATTATTCCAGGCATTCTTACTGTAGATGAGATCGCTGACGACGTTACTCACAGCAACATCGACTTCCTTCTTAAGCACAAAGAAGTAGGCAAGCAGGGCATGGATGCTGTCCTAATTAACTCGAAGGGATTCGGTGGCAACAATGCGAGCGCCTCGGTACTCGCGCCACATGTCGTAGAGAAGATGCTAACAAAACGGCATGGAGAGAAGGCGATCAACAAGTATAAATCGCTCAACGAAAACGTGGCGCAGGCCTCACAAGAGTATGATGCTTCCGCGATGGCGGGTGAGAACCGCACGATCTACAAGTTTGACCACAACGTGTTGGGCAGTGAGTCTATCGAGCTGAGTAACGGTAATCTTTCCGTAACAGGACTGACTCGAGAGATATCCTTGGAGCTCGAGAATCCCTACGAAGATATGTGCGACTGATTTGTCACCAGCAGCAAAAGCCGTAAGTACGAACTTGCGGGACAGGCAGCTGAGGCAATGTAATTAGTAAATGGGGTCAGAGCAGTAGTGAGCATTAAGAAAAATCACTACGAGCACGGATCGCCTTAGCCGCGCTCGCTCTTGCGACCAGCTTGCCGTTCTCCTGAAAAAAATCCGCTTCAACAAACCCGGTTGACCGACCACGATTAATTAGGTGGCCTTCTATGCGAATAACACCACCTTGCATGGGACGGAACATTCGCGTTGTCAATTCCGTGGTGGTGAACCATTCACCATCTTCCAGAGCACTGGCCATTGTCATCGATACGATATGATCGGCTAATGCTGCTATCCAGCCACCAAAAACACGCTCCTCTTGAATATCGCGGCTACCGTCATTTGGCCATTCATAAACAACATGCCCATAAGATACTTCTTTCAACCAGAGGTGGGGTTTTATTCCTAGATTGAGAATCCCCGGAGGAAGCTGTCCATCAGCAGACCTTAAGTTTTTAAAAAATTCCACTTGCTGTTTAGATAATTCTGTTCGTTCTATTTTATTCATTGTTTTCCAGGTAGCGAGGCTTTAGCAAAGTAAGTGAAGTCGGCGCAAAAATAGAGTATTTTTGTTCGTTCTGGAATTTTCTTCTCAAGCATAAGGCCGTTTAGTAATGACAAATTGTTCATGGATGAACTCTATACCGCGAAGACCGAGATTGGCACCTGTCACAGGTTTTAGAGGGCCACTCATAACTTAGCAATTTACGGCTGTGAGGTGTGTCGGAGCGGAGCAATTAGCACAAAGCGAATTAGGACAGCCGAAGGTGGGCTCGCGTGTAGCGCATCGTTGCAAATTGCTGACGCACATTCGAACCACCGACACGAAGATTTTCAGTCCCAGCCCCACCACAGCCAGTTATAAATGCCTGCTATCGCCGAAAGCGAACGCAATCGGCGATAGGGTTTTTCTAAGAACACATCCGCCATGCTTCAAATTCTGGTAGCAGCAGGAACTGATTAGTAGCAGCTTCCTACTTCACTTCAATGGCATGCTCTTCTGCAATTTTCTTCTTCCAGATCGCTGGACCAGTTTGATGAACCGAGGTGCCGTTAACATCTACGGCTACAGTAACCGGCATTTCCTCGACTGTGAACTCATGGATAGCCTCCATACCAAGATCTTCGAAGGCAACGATTCTTGCCTTACGAATTGCCTTGGAAACCAAATAGGCAGCGCCTCCCACGGCCATTAGGTACACCGCCTTATGTTTCTTGATGGCGTCGATGCCAGCCTTACCTCGCTCGGCTTTACCGATCATTCCGATTAAGCCGGTCTGCTCGAGAAGCGAATCGGTAAATTTGTCCATGCGTGTTGCAGTGGTCGGCCCAGCCGGCCCTATCACTTCATCTCTGACAGGGTCGACAGGACCTACGTAGTAGATAAATTTATTGTCGAAGTCGACACCATCAGGCAAGCCTTCACCTTTCTCCAGCATCGAGAGCAGGCGCTTATGTGCTGCATCTCTACCGGTCAACATAGTTCCGGACAGCAACAGCGTTTCGCCAGGTTCCCAGCTCGCTATAGCCTCGGGAGTGAGTGTATCCAGGTTTACCTTACGCGCCCGCGGACCTACATCCCAGACGATCTCTGGCCATAGATCCAGGCTAGGCGCTTCAAATTCGGCGATGCCGTTTCCGTCTAGAGTGAAGTGCGCGTGACGAGTAGCCGCACAGTTTGGGATCATGGCAACCGGAAGTGATGCTGCATGGGTCGGATAGTCTAGAATCTTCACATCCAACACTGTGGTTAAGCCACCCAGACCCTGTGCGCCAATGCCAAGTGAATTCGCTCTGTCCATGATCTCCAGACGCAGTTCTTCGACACGATTGCTAGGCCCTCTAACGCGAAGCTCATGAATATCGATAGGGTCCATCAGCGATTCCTTGGCAAGCAGCGCAGCCTTTTCCGCCGTGCCACCGATACCGATTCCTAGCATGCCTGGTGGACACCAACCGGCACCCATAGTCGGTAGCGTCTTCTCTACCCAATCTACGATGCTGTCACTCGGATTCAACATCGCCAATTTAGCCTTGTTCTCCGAGCCACCGCCCTTGGCCGCAACTTTTACATCGAGCTCACTGCCTTGGACAATCTGTGTGTGAATAACAGCAGGCGTATTGTCTTTCGTGTTTTTTCTTGCACCAGCCGGGTCGCTTAAAATCGAGGCTCGCAGCACATTGTCAGGATTCAGGTACGCGCGGCGCACGCCTTCATTGACCATGTCTTCTAGGGCCATATCGCCCTCCCACTGCACGCTCATCCCCACTTTTAGAAATACCGTTACGATGCCAGTGTCCTGACATATGGGCCGTTTGCCCTCGGCACACAAGCGAGAATTGATGAGTATCTGCGCCATCGCATCTTTAGCAGCAGGCGACTCTTCTCTTTCGTAAGCCTCGTTGACCGCGGTGATAAAGTCGATTGGATGGTAATAAGAAATATACTGCAGCGCATCTGCAACACTTTGAATAACATCTTCGTTGCGAATTAGTGTCATGCCAAATCAACCTCAAATTAGGGAATACCCATGCATTCTAACACTGAATGCGGAGGTTTTTATCGCCGCTCTTACAGTTATCAGAATCGTCTCTAGCAGAATTTGGAACATATTAGCCCTCTACTTCGGATGCTATATCCACTAAAATAGGGTTCGTATCAAGATATTGAGCAGAAGGAAACAGGATGAACGAGTCGGCGGATAAGAATATTAAATACAGCATTGATGGCAAGGTGTTTGTCATCGAGATTCACAGACCGGAGAAGAAGAACGCTCTTTCACCCGGCATGTATGCCGCACTCGCAGCGGGGCTACGTCAGGCAAACGAGGACACAAGCGTCAATGTTACTCTGATACGCGGCGTTGATGATTGCTTCACCAGCGGCAATGATGTGAGCAGCTTCCTTACGAGCAACACCCCCACAGCCGAACGTCCTTCGGTTGCCTTTATGAATGCACTGAATGAATCGAAGAAACCTATCGTCGCCGCCATCAGCGGATTCGCCATTGGCATAGGTACTACACTTTTGTTTCACTGCGACCTGATCTACGCATCTGAAAATTGCTTCTTGCAGCTACCCTTCACCCGCCTAGGTCTATGCCCAGAAGCTGGCTCTAGCTATTTGCTTCCTAAACAGATCGGCCACGTACGCACATCGGAATTAATGCTGCTAGGTGATAGAGTCTCTGCTACTAAAGCTAAGGAATACGGCATCATCAATGAAGTACTGCCACAGGATCAATATTTAGAGTATGCAATGGATAAGGCGAGGGAGCTTGCCGCCCTGCCCGCCGACTCCGTTCGGGCTAGCAAAGCGCTCATTAAACGCGGACAACAGAACACAGTTTCTGACACCATCAGCGTGGAATTAGAAGAGTTTGCCAGACTACTAGAGACGCCCGACGCACAGGCAATCGTTGAGGCGTTCCTTAACAGGAAGAAAAGCGCTTAGAAGTTAGATTTAGAGAGACGTGGCTAGAGCTTCTGCATTAAGAAGTCTTTCGCCGCATTGATCTTCTGCGCAAGATAGTCACTGCCACCCCTATCGGGGTGCATCTTTTGCATTAGGCTCCTGTGGGCCTTAGTTACCTGCTCCTTATCCGCAGACTCATCCAACCCTAGTATTTCTAATGCCAGCGTTTCTGTCATCAATGACTCGTCGGCGATGGCTGCAGCTCCCTCGTACCCAGCCTGGGCGTGCTCTCTCCAATCGGGAAATGCTCGATCGATGTAGGCCTCTAAGACTTGTGCCGAGTCAGCATCTTGGCGGCACTCCTGATAGAGTTCAAGCAAGTCCCGCAACTGTAGTGCCGAAAGCCTCCTCTTAGAAAAATTCCCTCTGAGCACCACTCCATCCATGCCACCATCGCCGTGCTGCAATTCCATATCGAAGAATTCGGTACGGATGGTTGAGACCTGGTCTCTATTCGGCGGCTTCACTGACGCAACTCTCCCTTTGAAGAGATGCCACATAGGAAGCAAGCGTAAGAGTGTGGGCAACATCCTGAGTAGAAATGTCGCGGCAACACCGATAGGAGCGAGGATGAATTGGAAGGGCAATCTACCTATCGCGATCATCACGCCAACCACCAAGAGACTCGCAACCAGGAAAAACAAGTACGTGTTCTGCCTTGGAGTAAGTGAGAAGCGCTGACTAATTGACCTAACAAAGAAATAAGCCATCACGGGAAGAAGGACTAGCAACAGCAGCCGAAAGATCATACGAGCCTATCACCCTGTTTTTCTCGAAACACGACTATTTCCTAAGCTGTTGCTCTATCAATTTTACACCACTGGATGATCCAGCACTGAAGTTTTGCAGCGCCTTTAGCCCGCCCGCCGCATAAATAGCGACTGCTTTTAGTAAGTCCTTTAACTGGTCGGCACTCGCGCTATCAAACTGAGAATAGGCACCACCAGACAAGCGACTAAGCTCTTTGAAAGCTGCCTTTGCAACTGGGTCACTCCGCTCTTGAAACATGAACAGCGGCACGTTCAGTAAGCCTAGCTTTCCGGCAAGCTGTGCCAACAGGTCGATGTTCTCCTCCATAGCATCGCCAATATAGATAAGGCATTTGATTTTCTTACTTTGATTCTCAGCTATAGCATGCTGCAGCAAGCGATACAGCTGTGTGGCACCTGCCTGGCATTGAATTGATGACATGATACGCAAAATCTCATCGGGATTACTCTGCCAATCGCTACTAAAAAATTCGCCGAAGCCACGGAAGTAACACAGCTGAACATTGAGCCCGCCCAGTGACTGAGAACTGAGGAACATCTCATTCTGAAGCTGGCTCGCCACATCCCAAGTGCCCTGTCGACTCGCAGTGGCGTCCAGAGAAAAAATCAGCCTCGCGTCTCCGCTTGTCTTCGGCAAGGAAGCAACCTTGGACAAAAACTGCTGCACATCGTTCTTGCTCGAAACGGGATGCTTATCGCGAGATTCGCGTACTTTCTTGGATTTTGATTGTTTGAATAGATCTTTCATTGCAACCACTGCTGTTCCAGCTAAAGGGGCGAAGCTATCACATCGTTATCGAGCGGCATTGCAGCAGATAGAGCTGCCCATCATGAAATGCCCATTCGATATCAATATGCTCACCGTAGACGGCCTCACAGTTTAACGCAAGAGTGTGCAATCTTTCGAGCTGATCCTCACTAAGACAGAGAGAACTCTGCCTTGCCTCATCAACCTCCTGCTCCCTCGTCTCGCCTTCCGCTACTGCAACTAACTCAACATCTTTATCACCCAACACTTGCTCGAGTATGCTTCCCTCACCCGATATTCTAAAGCTGTCGGGAACAACCATACCGGCAACCACAGCCTCGCCTAGACCCCAGCTAGCTTCGATATACCTTTCGTTCGCGTTTGTAATAGGGTTCTTCGTAAACATAACACCGGCAACTTCACTCAGGATTTGCTGCTGAATGACAACGGCTATAGCGGGCTCACCCTGAACACCCATCTTGGCGCGATAGGCAATCGCTTCTGCAGTAAAGGCGGAGGCGTGAACTTGTTGTATCGCCCTTATCATAGACTCGGCATCCATGACATTCAGCACTGTAAGGTGCAAGCCGGCGAAGCTGGCGTCAACGGAATCTTCACCTACGGCACTGGAGCGAACGGCTACAGCTGGTGCGAATTCTGCAAACAAGGGAGCTATACTGGCTAGAGCCGCTTCGTCTCCGCTGGCAATTGCACTAACCAGATCCACCGCTAAGGCATAACCACCCGGCGCCGGTAATTCAGCCCTCAATGCGCTGCCTAAGCTGACACACTTTCCGCCAAATCGCGCTTCCTCGATCGCGTCGGCTAGGAGTACTGCACTGCTCACTCGTGTACTCAAAGGATATCAACCTCCCCTGAGTCTCCATCAACTCGAATCTTGTCGCCGTCCTTAATTAACTGACTCGCGTTCTTCGTGCCGACAACTCCGGGTATACCGAACTCGCGACTAACGATGGCGGCATGGCTTAGGATTCCACCCCTATCAGTAACCAAGGCCCCGATGATTGGAAGCACGACATTGAATCCCGCCGAGGTGTTCTTGGTAACGAGAATGTCGCCTTTCTCGAGCCGATCGAAATCTCGCGTACTTAAAATTACCTTGGCAGTTCCTTCATAGACTCCCGGACTTACCGCCAAGCCACTAATCTTCTCAGTAGCCTCTTTCGGCACGTCGAAAACATTCCCCATTACTAAGCCGAATGCTCTTATAGTTGGTTGAATCTTGGGGGGTAGCAATTCTACCGGCGGTGGATCGGACGGCGGATCACCGAGAAAATCAGGCACCTCATCGATGTTCTTTGTTAGGCGCCATTCGCGTCTTTCCGATAACACTTCATCGGTTGCTGAAGGCTCTCCTTTCAACAAGCCGATTAACTCATCGTGTGAGGCGTCCAAGGACAGCTCCGCATTGGAGAGGATGCCCTCTTCCAAAAGACACCGCCCAGCTTCTAAAATAGCGTAGCGCGATATTCCAGCGCCCCATATATCATTGTAAATTCCTCGCTCATCTCGCATTCTATTCGCCGATCTTGCATCCGCGAGACAAAGATCAAACTCGACGCGATCTGCTTCAGGGATTTTCTCTCTGATTGCACGTTCCAGGCCGGAATCAAATCCAGAATCAATAGCTGGCTCCATAGCTTCGAAAATTCTCGCCATGATGATATTCGGCGACTCACGTAAGGTTTTCTCGGATATGCAATATCCGCCAATCAGCATGTGTCCAGTTATATTCAGGTAGTCTTCGAGGACAGCGTTGATTTGTGAGTTTTCACGCAATCCTTTCAATGCAGTTTCTGGCTCCTGCTCCGCGAGGTCTTTCTTAACAATACCGGCGGTGCTAATTGCTTCTACTACTGCGACTAGCAGCTCTCCTGCCAGTCCTCTGGATACTGGCGTTGAACCTTTTAACAGAGGGGCGACATCAACGGCGCAGAGCCCCGATGAAAGTGTTGCGACATCCAGGAAACGGCCGACCGGCATCAACGAACCAATGGAATATTTGTGGTGGCGATAGACCATTTCCTCTGCATTCTCGAAGCAAGTTTCCAAATGTGCGATCAATCCCGGCCTGTCTAATTTCCCCAACGCAATGGACTGCAGCGCAGTGTTTCTCTCGATCGAATCTTTCTTGAGTTCATCCCACTCCGCTAGGTCTTGCAGCCAGCGACGTGACTGAACCGCCTCATGGGCCGCATTCACCCGCGACCTAAGCTTAGGGTGGATCTTGAACATCAGCTGCAACAGCCACTTAGGGGGTGGGCTATCACCAGGCTTCCCCATTAAGCCAACTCGTTGGGTGAAGAAGAATCCGTGTACGAAGGACGGTTGTACACGATCTAATAGAATCCCATATTTTTCTAAGCCTTCGTGGAACCCCCTCGGCAAGCCTTCGAAACATCGAGCGGTATATAGTGTCATCGCCCCACTGCTATGCGTGGTATCCAAATCCCATGTGCCGGGACCAGGCGCTTCAAATTTTCGCTCCATTTTCATCTCCCTATTTATTGTGAGTCCGCGCTGGGACTCGCTTTTTTATTCGAAACTGGCAAGAGGAAAGCCGATATCAATACGACAAATAATGCACCCGCATAGTAAGGAATCATGGACAAATGCTGCTCCAGCGTAGTTACCGAATCAGACCCAAGGCGCAGCGAGAGAATGGAAATTCCCAGAGCACCACCCAGATAGCGCATAGTGCTCAGTCCGCCAGCAGCCATGCCTGCCTTCTCCTTCTCGATGGCTAACATGCCCGTCGCCTGAACAACGGGGCCCGCCATTCCGCCAGCAAAGCCCATTAAGGCCATAGGAAGGATGATATCCATCGGCACAAGGGCCGACTCAAGATCAGAATACAAATACAGACCGAACATATTGGCACAGGCAGCCAATGCAGCGGTGTAACGGATACCAATTAGTCGCCCCGCTACTGCAGACATAGGACCACCCAGCATCATGCAGAGTGTCATCGCCGTTAAAGCGCTAGCAATTTCAATCTCTGCAACCTGGCGAATATCTACGAAGAAAATAGGTAACTGGAATAACAACGCATACATGGTGAAGTTACCAAACGCTGTAGTGCAGCCTGCAGCCACATAGGCTGGCCGTTTAAAAAAACGCGGATCGAAAACGGGCTCATCAACCCTCAGCTGCACCCAAACAAACAAGCTGAGAAGCAGCACGCCAGAAACAAGCAGGCGTGGATCGATAGTTTCACCGATAAAACCGAGTTGCAGCGCTCCAATTGCGAAGGCTAGCAATACAGTGCTGCGCAAATCCAGACGCCCCTTACCCTTTTCTACCTGCGGCTTCGATGTCATGACAATTAGGCCTAGCGCAAGCAATGCCCAAGGCACGTTCACGAGGAAGATTGCTGGCCAATCGAAGAATTGAGTTAGCGCACCACCCAAGAGAGGGCCCACGGCTGCAGCCGCTCCCATTGTGGCTCCGAATATGCCGTACGCGAAAGGCAGCATGGATTCGGGAAGTTGCATTCTCAGCATAGCCGACGCATTCGGCACGATCATGGCGCTCGCAGCCGCCATCATCATTCTAGAAATCAGTAAAACCTCGATGCTGCGTACCAAATAGGCTAACAACGATCCAAACATGAACACGGCCAAGCCAATGTAGAGGGCCTTCTGATAGCCAATGATATCCCCCAGCTTTCCTGCTGGAGCCTGACCGATAACAGAAATAAGTAGATAGCCCCCGACCAGCAGCTGTGTAGCATTACCGGGGTCCATTTCCATAAACGCTGCAATCTGTGGCATGGCCACCGCAATGGAGGTGGAGCCTAGGGGAGCTAGAGCAGAAGCGAGTAAGACACCGGCTAGTAGGAGAAAGGTACGTTTTTCAGGCAATGGCGGTATCCAAATGAGGGCTCAATCAGAATCGAACTAAGATTCTAATGCTTCCTCCGCCTAAGTAATAGTGTCGAGCAAGAATGACTAGGACCCTAAGGGCCTAGAAAACTGGAATTATGAAACATTTTCGGGCCGACCTGCGACCCTAACTGGAAGTGTTCTGATTCTGACAGGAAGATTTTCCGGCTTGTACATTATAGCTGGCGAGTCATCTCCTGACGTGTTGGAACAGGAAGGATCAATTCTCATCCGGGGATCATGTGGCTATGTTTTTTCGAATCATCCTTTTAGTCGTAGGATTAGCTTTGAGCCTAGGGAGCCGGTTGAGCCCCCGTGTTCGCTAGCAACTGTCTCGCGATATGGTTTTGGTTATGGAATCTCTGAACGGCGTGTCACGGAGTTTTGTTGTGCGAGGACGTCGTATTTCTTCTCACTCTGGAGTGTCTGCTGACGCGGTGTGCACCGTACGTTTTCGCACGTCTGCCATTGGTGCTCGCATATTTCTTGCAAAGGATGCTATCGGGCAATTAATTGACGGATTCGGTTCGCTGGACGTCGAGTGCAAGGGAGAGGCCGCACATGTTCTATGGTTCTATGAACTAGCAATGGGTTTGCTGCCTTGGCGCAGGAAAACAAGAGAAGTCTGGCCGCAAAGTTACGCTGAACCTGATCTCTCACACAAAGCCTCTTCAAGAATCATTCGAGAACCTGCTGTCGACATCCTTGATTCGGCGTGGGTAGATGCCGCTGCGCAACGAGATAAGCTAGTAATCTGGCAAGTAGGACAAGGTGCCGTTCCAACTGGAAAAGTGAAGAGTCATAAGGTCGTGATTAATTTGGCCGCAGATTCCCAGGATATTCAATCATGAGTGAGGCATTAGAGCTTAATAAGAGGGCACGGGGTTGGTTGCGTTTTATTTGGGACAAAGCTACCACCGAGGATGACTGGAGCTCCACTGGCGATCCCCTCCCCTGGTGGGACCGCACAACTACCGTACCGATGTGCGCGTTTCCACGTTTTGATCTTTCCGAAACCTCGTATGCCTTGCCATTGATGGCTGATCAAACGCCAGCCTGGCGAGAAGTCTATACCGAGATTGCTGATCAACTAGTCGGGCGCTACACAACCTTCTGGGCAGCTATCGACTGGCTGACTCTTATCGGACCTGACCCCAATCAGCGTAATTATCCGCCGGAGTGGCTAGTGTGGATGCCCCAGGCGCTGCGCGGCCATTACAATCCACCTGGCTGGACAGCTAACGGGGTCAAACCATGGGGTCTGCAGCCAGACCCGATAGCTGCCGATGGCAATTTGTTTTTCCGTGGATTCTTTAACCTGCTGCTCAGCACCTACTCCTATGTATCGGGTGATGATAAATGGGAGCGCCCGTTTAAGATGACGGGCTACAACAACCGGCTGTTCGATTGGACGCAGCACAGCATTACTGGATTTATTGAAGATCAATGGGCAGAAAGGCCTCAGGGCCCGCATTGCGAAAATACCAAAATCTGGCCTTATTGCATGAGTGCAGCAGGACTTAGCTTACAGTTGCACGATAAGGTATTTTCAACATCAACTCATTGGGTGGATCGACTATGCCAAGAAGCACTTCGTAAAGCGTTCAAGAGGTGGGGACATCGAATCCTTCGCCTTCTATTACGACCCTATCGAGAAAATGGCCTATACGATGCCGGATAAGCTAGCTGGGTATGGCACATTGGCACCGCTGTTCTATCTCTATCCGCAGGCTCCGGAATTTGGTCGTGAACTCTATGAGTCAGGAATACAACAGCTTGGATGGAATAGTCGTAAAGATAATTTCGTGCAAGCAATCGATGACCCTAGATGGTTGTCCATGGTCTTGATGCTTGCCCGCGAGCTTGGCGATGTTACCACTGAGCAACGACTCTCAAGCGTTGCTGAGCGAGAGTTCGGCCCCAACTTTTTTGGTGACGATCCGGATCGTTTTGCGTGGCGGTTTGGGCTGGAAGAGCCCTACCCAAGAGGGCAACTCAATGGACTAATGATCCTGAGTGAAATAGGCGAACCCGGTGCGTGGGGCCGAGTCTACAATGGCAGTTATACACCCCAGTTCCATCTTCCGACGGTGGAAGGGGTCGATTTCCCCAGTCTAGGCATCAGTGAAGCACATAACGATGAGGCGGCAGGTCAACTTCATGTAACAACTTATGCGGCGACTTCAGCAGATAGTGGAAACGAAACCAGCTGGCGAGTTACGCAGTTGCCTGATCCGGAGATTGTCACTGTGTATCGCGACGGATCAATATTCACGCACTGGAAGCGCATAGGAGATAAGGCGATTGAGATAAACTCCACTATCGGGACGCATCGTTTTCGTATCGTCTGGAGTACGCCTGGAAAGACCGGCAAACCGCTCGCTGGCAAAAAATCGATAGTGATGAGTGCTGCGCGCAGTAGCGAGGCGTCACCCACGTCAGCTCCGGCTAAGCAATATCGGCCAGCAGCCCCTTCGAGTTGCTCATGTTGTTAATGCGAGCCTAACAGCCGCTTTACTGAGAATACGACTCGCTGGATAAAATCAGAAACAAGACATAAAGATAAAACGGCGAACAGGCAAAGAGTGTTTCGGAAGAAGGTATATCCAACAGCTTTCTGAATCCATACCTCGACCAGACACGCCGCTGCTCAAGCAATAGTGTAAGAGCAAAATTAACTCTGCGCCCTATAGCTCAAAAAATACCGTTGTGAAGATCAATCATGAAATCAGTGGAAATCCATCGAATGGAGAATTCGACGGTGCGGACTGGGAGACTTGAACTAGGACTATAACTTACTAATAATAAATACATTATTTTAACAAATAAGTTCTAGTGTTACTTTCAGTGTTACATTAGAACAAAGTCACCGAGCCATTCAACACCATCTATTAGCCCCCCCTAATCGACACTTTTCATACCTAATCCTCCGTGGGTGCGAACGCTACCACCCCCTTGCCCGAGAGTGGTTCCATCTCACCCCTATACATACTATTCTGGGCGAAGGATTAGCTTTTTTATAAAGGGCATCATGTAAACGTCGCTTTCGGAGGCTGAGGTATTAAGATTTATACTCGCGATATTTTGCAGAACGATGCTGCCAGCTTGTCTACATCAATTTATTGGGGCGTATAGTTTAATAATGAAGATCTTTATCTCTCTCCTTCTTGCAATTGTCGTATCTTTTCCCACCTCTTATTTTTATTTTAAATATTCTTTTCTCAATAACTTAAAAGCTAATTCTGAGATAGTGGAGACGAGTTTAGGTTCTGTTGAATACACCTTGAAGGGGAATAATGGTCCAGTTTTACTCTTCATTCATGGGACGCCTGGCGGGTACGATCAAACGACTGAGGCGACTGATAAGTTCAGAGTATTGACTCCATCAAGACCTGGATACCTACGAACATCTATTCTTCTTGGGAAAACTCCTCTTGAGCAAGCCAAGGTTTTTAAGGCACTACTTGATGCATTGGGTATCGATAAAGTAACAGTAATGGGTGTTTCTGGTGGCGGCCCTTCATCTTTGGAATTTGCTGCAAAATTTCCAGAAAGAACACATGGGTTGATTGCTTTTGAGGCGGTAAGCTACGCAGAAGATTTTACTGAAACTGATGCAGAAATCATTGGCGCGTCTGATTTTAGTCTTTGGTTCCAACTTGCTTCTATGTCTTTTCTGAGTAATGAAAATCTTGCTTCTGCGATTCTTCCTAATCCAAAAAACAGGAAAAAGCTTCTTAATAAACCAAAAAATGTAGAGGAGCTAAAAAGATTGGTATGGTCAATTTGGCCTTTAAGCGCAAGACAAGAAGGGATTAAAAATGATTATGAGCAATTTTCAAATTTCTCCGCTCCGTTAAATGAAATTACAGTCCCGACATTAGCTATTCATGGAAATGAAGATATTAATGTGGACATAAGTCATGCAACAACGCTAATTGAAAATATTAAGGGTGCTGAGTTATATACAGTAAATGGAGGAGATCATTACATGAGTTCAACTCATGCCGAAGAAATAAATCCTTTGATTGAAAAATTCATTCTTAAATATAGCCTTCAGTAGCTTGAACTTTTGGAATTCACAAGAGACTTTGATTATTTCAACTATTTGCTGTGGGGTCAGGGGGCAGGTGGCTGATACGGTTTCGGTGATAAATGTATCAAGATGCTCAGCATTACTCTTAAATTGTCTCTAGAGTCTCTAGGAGCTACATAGTAACCGCCTAGCTCGCACCCACCCAGCCACGGGATACACCCCCTAGCACAAGGATGGTTAATTTCTAATAGTTTGTAGAATGAGTAGCAGCCTAGTCAGCCCATAACCTCTACAGTCCAATGTCTATCTTCCGGCTCTTCAGCCCGAGATAGCTCAACGTGGGTCTTCTCAGTCCACCCCGCTTGAGTCTTTAAGTAGAACTTAAGCTCTCATACCGCCGCTTAGAGCCTCCTAGGTCAGCCCAGCAACCGTCTAGTACGCACCCCCCACCCCCGAGCACACCTCCTTTGCTCAGGGATGGTTCCATCTCACCCCTATACATACTATTCTGGACGAACGGTAGGTTAATTATTAAGTTTACGATATCAGGCTGCTAATTTCTTCTTTCTGTCACATATTGGGCTTGGAGGGGGCATTGCTTTTATCCTAGGTAAAATAAATGTCGGGGCCTTGAATTCTTAAAAAAATCAACTAGACTAGGAAAAATTTCTAGAAATTAGAACCGCAACTTATCAGTGAAAATAACCTATGGAACCAAATTTTGATGCACTACAGTTAATAGCTGAGCTTGCTCTAGGCATAGTTGGCTTCTCAGCAATATTAATTGGTTTAAGTAGAAGTTCTGATGGGTTTAGTGCTCCAGATAATTTTCGCATCCAGCTTTTAACTTATTCTGCTTTTGGGGCAATGTTTGGCTCTATTCTTCCTTTTGCTATCTTTAGTGATCGGAATTTAGAATTAGCTTGGCTAATTAATTGTTGGATTATATGCCTTTATTCAGTCATAGGACTATTAGTGTTTCCTAAAAAAATGCTTTTACTAAGAAAACAAGGACATAAAGAAATCTTCCCCATTAAAGTTTATTTTTTCCAAACCGGCATATTATCAACTATTTTTATTATCTCTGGATTGATGATAACCGGACATTTAACTGAACTTACAAATATATATATTGTTTGTTTGATTTTGTTTTTATTGCAAAGTACGGTAGCGTTTATTAGAACGATGTTTGTGAGAGTAAATTAGGTAATTATTAATGGGGAATAAGAGCGCTGATATAAAATTCCATGAACAATTTTGAGTAGGGTCACAACATATAATCTAGGTATATTATCCATTTATTTAGATAGGGTTTTGGTTTTGGTTTGGGTGTAGTGGCATAGTGAATTTGGCCACCTAAATAGAGGTGTTATTATGCACCTCATACTATTACTTGACCACTACACCCCTAGCACAAGGATGGTTAATTTCAATAGTTTGTAGAATGAGTAGCAGCCTAATTAGCCCATAACCTCTACAGTCCAATGCCTATCCTTGAATCGCTATCACTTTACTAGACACCTTTCAGTCATACAAAATGGCTATAAGAGAGGTGAATATGAGCAACAATCGATACACAGAAGAATTTAGAATAGAAGCGGTCAAGCAA
>Ga0307995_1000084_pt1 | contig 64190 bp, 60 predicted proteins | sample EllFjometagen262_FD_203132 | JGI IMG/M metagenome (GOLD analysis project Ga0307995, IMG submission 203132) | Marine microbial communities from Ellis Fjord, Antarctic Ocean - #262 | ecosystem: Environmental > Aquatic > Marine > Unclassified | place: Southern Ocean | collected 2014-11-02 | reverse complement strand
AGCAGCGTTGACGGCGCAGCAGTCGATATCAGCAACCTTATCGACAATCTCGAACCCGGCAGGCTGGAAGTCGACCTCGTCGACCTTTCTGGACCCGCGTTTCAGGCCACAGATTCAATCGCAGCGGCCATGGTCATGGTACGCAACGGCCTAGCTGAAGCCGTATTATTAGACGCCAACGGCCAACAACAACCGCCGACAGAAATATTCCGTAAACGGCCAGCTATTATCAGGCGAACAACCGTTCGCTACTCTTCACCCATTGACTCAAGTGCTTTCGACGCTAGCATGCAGAAGCTAAGACCTGAGCTGCCCGCCGACGGCAAAGCACCCTTGTGCATTACAGAGTTCAGCGTCAACAATGTTCACGCCAGTGGCGATGTTGCCGATGATAAACAGCTAGCGCATCTGAGAAAAATTGTGCAAGAAAATGAGTGGGTGATGCTAACGAGATTGCGTCAAAGCTTCAAACTGAGCAGCTACGTTCGACGTTATTCACAACAGCCTCTGCGCTTTGTGATGGGCATATCGACGCTTGCAATGCTCTTTTCTGAAAGGTTCTACCGAGACTCGGGCACCGGCATACTGGAGGCAATTGGCAAGCTATTCACGAACGATGTGAAAATTTCGGTTAAACCCATGACGGTCACTAATTTTCGCTCACATATCGATTCCGCCGACGTCGATGCCGACTGGTTTGACCTGCGCACTGAGAAAGATATCGTCTCTATCGACACGCTTAACCTGCACGGACCGATGAACCACTTGCTTCAATATCTACTTGAATCGGACTGCATTGAGACATTGCACGACGAGGCTGAAATTTCTGACTAAGCTCAGCGAAAAGTTACTGGCTTGACGCAGCCATTGTAAAGCGGTCATCCCTACTTTAAGTCTAGTGCTGGGATCAGCGCATGCGGACAGGCTAATCTAACGGTTAGCCTGCTCGCTCAATCGAGGCTATTGCTCTGCCCCGCTACGCCTTACGACGCTGACTTATGATGTTGCCAATGGCGCTACGAAATCTCGTTTCAGCGTGCGGGCAGACATCAAAAAGCATCCGGCAGCAACAATGAACCACAAGACCGTCACGGAGACTGCATTCTTTAGCCCCGTTGAATTCGCCTGGTCGCATACTATGCGTTGCGCCTCGCCCAATACAGCATCTTTTGCACCACAAATTGAGGGGGTTAGCTGGCTGGCAAAATTGCTATCGGCAAGTTGCATACTCATAAACATGTCGCTCATAAATCCGACAAAATACGGCCCAATACCGTTACCTATGATTGAGACGAGGATGAGCAGCGTCGCAATGGCAGTGGCTCGCGAACGCGCACTTACAACGCCCTGGCCAATATTGTACTGCGCCCCGAGGTAAGCGTAATGACATACTGATGCGATACCCCACAGGACAAACACGACCACTAGATCTTCCGCAAAAAAAGCGGCTATATAAGCTGGAACCGCGATCAGTAAGCCAATAGCTGGGACCCAAGCCACTGCAGTCTGAGAACGGGGTGTGAACTTCTCCGTCAAGTAACCGCCCATAAACGTACCGATTGCAGCAAGGAATGCAAGTGGTGCACCAAAGTTTACAGCTGCGTCTCTAACATCCAAGCCGTGTTCACGTTGTAGAAAAGGCGCCTGAAAACTGCTCAGACCATAGCCGACAAAAGCAACCATAGAGGCGCCTATAGCCATCCACCAAAAGGTCGGTTTGTACTTTAGTTCTTTAAACGCATCCGCCCAGTGCAGAGGCGCGGGATTGTGCAAGTCGGGGCTGTCAGAGTAACCACGGGGTGGCTCCTTGATGGTAAACAGCACAACCATAGCGATTAGAATACCCGGCAGTCCGACAACAACAAACGCTATTCTCCAGCCTTCAATTGATGCCCAGTCAAGCCCAGTAAACAATCCGCCAAGACCGATGCTAGAAATCCAAGCGCCAAAATCAGCACCTTCCATCTGTGCAATGGGACCGCCAAAGAGATTGGCAAGGACCGCTCCCAGCGTGACGCCCATTGAGTAAATACCCAGCGCCGTCGCCCGCTTACGGGAAATAAAGTAATCGCCAATAATGGAGTTTGCTGGCGGCGTGCAACCTGCTTCCCCGATGGCAACACCTATTCTAAAAAACAGCAGCATCGCAAAGCCCGCGGCGATACCACACAAAGCGGTCATCAACGACCATAAAATAATACAGACCGTAATGACTTTGACACGATTAGATCGATCAGCCCAAAGCGCTATGGGTAGACCCATGACAGCGTAAAAAATGGCAAACGGAGGGCCATACAGCAATCCCCATTCGGAATCAGTCAGCCCAAAGGAGTCAATGATGGGCTGCGCGACAACCGCAATCAGCGTCCTGTCGACGAAATTCAGCGTATAAACGACCATAAGCAAAAACAGTACATAGTTTCTGTACGCCGGCTCACCATAACCGGTTAAATGACCATCGTGCGCTACTTCTGCGGTAGTACTCATTAACATTTCCTTATTATTCTTGTTGCTCTCTTGACGCGCGGCCAAGATACAAGCTCTGCATTATCGAGATATCTGCTAAATCGAATGACGTAATAAACCGCACCATAAAATCGATGCTTTCAGCATCCCTTCCCACGCCACCAATGACTAGCGCACGTGAGCCTTGACGGGCTACATACTATATTTTCCAACAAGCACTAAGCAATAAGTCTTTACACCTGTCTTAGTCTGCGCCCGACTATCAGAAGCGCGCTTATCTAACACATATATTAAGGCGCGAAGGATTCAACGTCTACTTTGACTTACCAATGGATGGTAAAGAGATAGGGCTCGAGTAAAATGACAGGACAATATAACCCTTTGCTGGCAAGTATCACTCAATGCAAGCCGCTGCGTCCCCTTATTCTGACCCGACTACCTATTTGGGATAACGCGCCTTTGTGCGTAGATGATAAGCGGCGCCGTTTGTGTCGTTCAAAATCGAATTTTCGCCAAATATGTTTTCTTTTTGAATGCCAAACTGCTTACGATTTACTGCCAAAGGGGCAAGCTCTTCTGCCTTGGCCACAGCTTTTTGCAGTAACTCATCCATTGTTGCAACGTCGTTAACAACGCCAGCCTCGCGTGCAGGGGGACCACCCCAGCGTCTTGCCAATTGCACAGACTCATAAAACACGTGCGCGGGTAACTTGTGGCGAAACAGTGAAAGTTCAGCTGCCGGAATAATCATTCCAAGTTGAATTTCATTTGCACACATATAACCACGATCTTGTCGCATAATTCTGTAGTCGTGACAAAGCGCGAACATAAAACCAGCGCCAAAAGCATGACCGTTAACGGCAGCAATGGTTGGCACCGGCAGCGTAATCATGCGCGCCATAAACTCCATAAACATAAAGGCTTCTGGATCACCTGCTTGCGGGTGATCAGCGGGCGCATTACGCCAGTCGAGATCCAATCCATTGGAGTAAAATTTCTCACTTGCTCCTGTCGTGACCAGTGCCGCGGCGCCCTTGCTCTGTTCGACCTCATCCAACGCGGCGCTGAGTTCGTCGACAAGCGCCGTGTTCCACCTATTCTCACCCGCATCCATCGTCAACGTGAAAACAGTGCCTGTCTTATCTAATTTAACGAGCGCCATGTCTTTTCCTTTTTGTGAACCATCGGTGCGAAGAGGACTCTTATGAACGTAAAGCAACGTCGCGAACAGAATAATCGCAACGACACTCATAATACAATAAGCGCCTCGACATGTTTCACGTAAAATTCAAGACACCCGTCAATACCTTAAGCCTTACAAAAAACGATTATCACTTGTAGCGAGTGAAAGATTGATAAGGCCCGCTAATGGTTTTAATTCCGACCTACATCGATGAGCTTTTGGTAACCAAAACGTTATATTGATGCCGAAGACCAATGCCTGTCATGTTAAGCGTGCCCGCTTACATCGTCCTTGTGTCCATTGAATATGAAAACGATGGTCGCGATTGTTCCGAGCACCCACACTGAAGTACGTAATACGGCTATCGCTGCAAAAAGGTCCCCTGGTATCGATTTTCCTGCAGTAACAGCATCGAATTGGTCTGCGAATTGTACTGCTCCAACAAGCATCAAATACAGCAGGATTGACACAGACGTGTATAGAATAGCGACAAGATATTGCAGTGATTTCGCGAGACGATGCCCAGCAATGTAGGAAGCAATTATCACGGCGAACGTGATTGTTATCCAGAGTTCGAACTGTGAGTTAACGCTACTCGTTACCACGTCATATAGCTGAATGAGCTCTTCATTTGTCAGTTCTTCACGCATCTTGCCCCCTAACAGCGTTAGTTGATTTCATTGTTATGTGTTGGTCTCACTCGCTAAATTGCTCTTAGCTCAAAAGCGGACTGCACGTTAATGGATGGATTCAAATTAGTGATCGGTTTCACCATTTGACCGCTTATAAATATCGAGAGTTTCAATAGAATCTCGCACCAATAGTCCGTCGACGTATTCTGCGAACCCTGTGTGGAAGAAGCCTTTTCTTTGCTTCCAATAGCGTGCCATACCCGGCATGTCTTTTACCGCCACTATCGCTGTCGTTACAGCTTCACGAAACTCCTCATCCAAGGTCCCTTCCTTGGACAGAAGATAGCTATTTTGCATACCCAATATGGCTGTATGCATCGACATCATGAACTGAAATTCGTCCCGCGCTGGCAGTGGCTCTGCGCTCGTCATCGCGTTATACCAAATGTCACTCGCCTGCCGGTTCCTGCCCATTTCGAGATACCACGATTGCATGGTTTTGGTCGCGTCACTTGCAGCGGAAGACCTAATTGCAGAGGTACTATCGTTAACCTGAAGGCCAACATAAATAAGCGAAACAATTACCGCAATACCACCAACGATTTCTGCTATCGAAGCCCAATCTTGCAAACTCATCGTTTAACTCCTCTCTAATAGGTTGCACTAGGATAAAGCAAAATTGAACAGGATAGATAGCTGCGACTTCGACCAAAAACCTATGCGATAAATCACATAAAGCAATAGCGGGTTGTGACATACCTAATGCCACCACTACATTTCATTGGCTTTCCGCGGGAACATGGAAATATCGACAATCACAAAAAGAACTCACTAACACAGAGCTTAGTGGTTAGCTTAGTGGCTAGTTTGGTACGCTGCGCAAAACCAGTCCAAAAACAGCAGTTTGTTAGCCGTCTTCGTTCTTAGAATTAACAGCTACGCCTTTGTTAAGAACTGGAACTATCATCGCTCTTGAGCTCTGTAAACATTGCAGCCATGGTCGAATTGCCCTTGGTTAACTTCTTCACTGTCAAATCGTCAGCTTTATTGTTGGCAAGCCGAAGATTGTTTTCAGATCCGAGTAATGCATCCTTGGTCTTTTGAAGATGGTCAATCGTCTTGTCTATCTCATCAATCGCTGTCTTAAATTTCTTAGATGCCAGTTCGTAATTCCGGGCGAAGCCCGTCTTAAACGAATCAAGCTCGCTCTCGAAGTTCGTGATATCAATGCTTTGTTCTTTCACAAGCGCGAGCTCTGTTTTGTACTTTAGTGAGTTCTTAGCAGCGTTGCGCAGAAGCGTAATGATGGGGATGAAAAATTGCGGGCGCACAACATACATCTTCGGATAACGATGGGATACATCGACGATACCTGTGTTGTAAAGCTCGCTATCAGACTCAAGCAGTGAAACGAGGATCGCGTATTCGCAATTTTTTTCATTGCGGTCGCGGTCGAGTTCTTTCAAAAAGTCTTCGTTCCTTTTTTTAGTCGCTGTTTCATCGAGTTCATTCTTCATCTCGAACATGATCGAGACGATCTCGGTGTCAGCATCATCGGCGTCACGAAATATGTAGTCGCCCTTGCTACCCGCGCGCGCGTCGTTGTCTTTTTCAAAATAGGCAGTTGGAAAAGCGGTGGCCCGAATACGGTTGAACTCCGTTTCACAGTGCTGTTCAAGGGATTCCCCAACCATCTTGGTCGACAGGCGAGCCTTCATATCTTTAAGGCGTTCGATTGCATCGTCACGATCCTTAATCTGCGTCTCGTACTTATCCTTGAGCGCGGTCTCGGCGAGTTCTTTCTCAAGCTTTGCCTGGGCAAGATCGTTTCTAAACTCATCGCGTTGTTTCTCGACTGAATTGACTGCCTCTGTAATCGCCAGTTTCTGCGCAACCCCAGTGGAGGCTATTTGAGCCTTCAAGCCCTGAATTTCGGCATCCTTCGTTGCGGCTGTTTTCTGCAGTTCGTTCGCAAGCCTTGCTGCGGCAAGTTCGGAATCGGCTCGCTTGTCGTGGGTTGCTTGTTTGAGTTCATTGGCGAGTGCATCACGCTCCTTTTCTAGGTCGTTTAGTGCTTCTGATACAGCCAACTTTTGTTTGACCTCACCAGCATCGAGCCTGGCCTTTAGCTTATTGATCTCAGCGTCCTTGGCTGCGGCACTGTTTTGCAACTCGCTGGCAACCTTCGTTGTCGCAAGTTCAACCGCGTTGCGCTTATCCTGCTCAGCCAATTCGAGCCGCTCGTGCAACTGCTGTTCAAAATCTTCGTCGCGAACCTGCTTGAGAATGTCTGCGTAGCCGGTCTCGTCAACCTTGAAGGCCTTCTTGCAGTTCGGACAAGTAATATCGTGCATGAATATTTCCCTTTCGGAATAACTGAGTAATCAATGTATTGTGCATTTATTGAACGAATATATTATGAATGGATCGAATATATTATGAATATATCGAATGTATTGTGAAACAGACAAAACAACACTCGCATCATGGACGTGATATCGCACACAACATTGAGGCGCAGTCTTGCTGATCAGCGAACCACAGTAAGCCGACAGCACAGATCCTATCGAAATCAGAACGTCCACATGGCAATAGCCAGAGACTAACTCTGGCTGATTACTAGGACCCCAACTCTTTTAGGCGGGCTTCGACTCTTTTTGATATCTCATCTAACGCCGTTATCTGTTGTTTAAGTTCGGCGGTTTTATGCGACGCATGGGCTGCAAATATATTGAGCTGCTCTGCTATGACGTGTTCACTGTGAATAATGTCGTCGATTTCCTCTAGGGTCAGATCCTCTGGGTTGTGCGACTTAGCTGTGCTCATAGTGCTTCCCTTTTCTCTGTTCGCTTTGCAGCGTTTACGGTTAACGTATGCTGAATTAATCTTAGCAAGAACACCGCTCAAATCGCCAAAAATTACTGAGCGGTAACTTGAGTCAGATCAATCAAAAACAAGTTAAAAAATGATAAATGTAGATTATGTATATTTTACTGTTTCTACTTTTAGTTGCATTGGGAATCCGGTTTCTGTTTCAGGGTCTCCAATACCGCAGAAAACAACGCCTGTATTCGGGTGTTTCGTTGCTGATCGGCACACCGTTGTTCTTTGGCCTTATGAGCCTCTGGGGCGAATGGCTCTGGTTTGAAAACTTAGGCTACAGCAGCAGGTTCTGGACTCTAATAACCGCACAGGTCGCAAGCGTTGTCTTAGGTGCAGTGATTGCCGGCATGTTTGGCTTTTTGTTGTCGATCAAAACAGGCATTCACCTGAGACGATTAGTCACCCTGGCCGCGATTTTTGGCGGTGTCATCTGGGGCGTGGCAAACACAGAGACATTGCTGTTGTTTATCTACAGTGACAATGCCAACGTCACCGAACCCATTCTCAACCTTGATACTAGCTTCTACCTGTTTCACCTGCCGTTTTATGACGGCTTACTTAGCCTATTAATGTATGTTGCGGTTATCGCAGTCGCAGCGGCCCTGACCGTCTGGGAATCCGGCGGCGTCATTCGGCCTCGCCGATTCGATGAGGTTCAGGGCAGCATGGCTGTGTTGCCAATGGCAAATGCAGGATTGGCCTGGGTCATTATGCTACAAATGATTATGGGCATATGTCATTTGCTTTACTCCGATTGGGGCGTGGTACAGGGGCCTGGTTGGGTTGATATCAACGTACGCATCCCTGCCCTTTGGACCGCCGCTTTTGGCTTCTTTCTTGTCGGTTTATTACCCCTATTTGCAAGCTTCCGCAATTTGATAACGACCCGACTTGGGCGCTGGATCTATATTGGTCGTCCCGCAATCGCGGCAATGAGCGTGGTCTGGTCAGGGATTATTGTGGTAAGTATTACAGCCCTGCTGTTTGCCCCAGCGATGGTGCAGTGGTTAATCGTTAAACCTAACGAGATCACATTCGAGAAACCCTATATTGCCAACAATATTGAATTTACTCGGCGCGGCTTTGGTCTGAACAATGTAGAAGAGAGTGCTTTTTCACCTGCAGCTGAGTTGACGCAAGGGTCGATGGACAACAACCGCAATCTGCTTTCAGAAGTACGCCTGTGGGATTGGCGAGCGCTCGATGCCGTGTACCGACAGTTTCAGGAAATTCGCCTCTACTACGAATTCGTCGACGTTGATATTGATCGCTATATCATCGGCGACCGATATCGCCAGTTAATGGTATCCGCAAGAGAGCTCGGCCAACACAACCTGTCACCCCAGAGCCAAACCTTCGTCAACAAACGGTTCAAGTACACCCACGGTTATGGCTACACCGCCGCCGCCGTGAGTGATTTCACGAATGAAGGGTTGCCTAACTTATTGGTGCAAGACATACCCCCGGTCGCCCATGTACCAGAACTCGCGGTAGAACGTCCCGAAATCTATTACGGCGAGCTCACTATCGAAGCGGCTGTGGTGAACACAAAGGAAGAAGAGTTTGATTACCCGAGTGGCGAAAAAAACATCTACACCCGATATCAAGGTACCGGCGGCGTTCAGCTATCCAATTTTTGGCGCAAGTTTATTTTTAGCTGGAAGCTCGACGGCACCGTGCTACTGCTTTCCAACTACCCTACGACCGACAGTCGCGTCATGATTCATCGCCAGGTATCACAGCGGGTCGAAACCATCGCGCCGTTTATCACATTCGATGAAGACCCTTATCTCGTCGCCAGCGAGGGACGCTTATTCTGGATCATCGATGGCTATACCAAATCCGACTATTATCCCTACAGCCAGTCTTTCGATTCTCTCGCTGAGGGAACAAGAAACGTGTTGGGACTCAATCGAGCCAACTATGTTAGAAACTCGGTAAAAGCTGTCGTTGACGCCTACACGGGCAGCGTTGATCTTTACGTTTTCGATGATGAAGATGAAATAATAGCTGCCTGGACTAAGGCATTCCCCACGTTGTTCAAAGACAAATCTAACATGCCCGCAGGGCTGCGTAGCCATGTCCGATACCCCTATGACTACCTTTTGGTTCAGGGTCTAATCTACGCCCAGTACCACATGTCCGATCCCGAGGTTTTTTACAATCAGGAAGACCTCTGGGTTCGAGCCACCGAGAAACATTACAAAAGCATCATTGCGGTTGAACCCTACTACGTGATGTGGGAACTGCCAGGATCAGATAAAGCAGAGTTTGTATTGATTCTTCCCTTTACGCCAAAAAATAAACAAGTACTGATCGGTTGGATCGCCGGGTTGTCGGATGGTGATAATTACGGCCGGTTTTTAGCCTACAACTTCCCAAAAGAAACCCGAATGCTAGGACCTCAACAAGTTGAAACCAAGATCGATCAAGATGCGTTCCTCTCTGGCCAGTTAACCCTATGGAGCCAGCAAGGTTCTGATGTCATCCGCGGCAATGTGCTCGCCATTCCGCTGGACAACACGTTGATCTACGTTGAACCCATCTATCTTCGGGCCGAGACTGCCGCCTACCCAGAGTTACGATTGGTGGCTGTGATGCATGGTGACAAATTAAGTTACGCGCCCAACTTAGAAGAAGCCTTGCAGGGTCTGTTCGATGGTGAGCTAGAAAAATTCGAAACCAACGCCAGCCCAGAACTGCTGGCGCGACAAGCCAAATGGGCGTTTGAGAATTATTTAAAGGCTCAAGGTAATGGCGAGTTCGAACAAGCAGCAACCCACTTAGGGCACTTACGGGATCTGCTTAATCAATTGGTTAGTGTCAAAGCTTCAAATACGCAAAACTGATCGGACATAACGTCAGTGTCCCCTTATCGTATTCAATAGATCCCTGGAAACAACCGGTACCGCACGTGTCCTGCATAATCTGGATAGCCCGGTAATTCTTTGATTAACGTCTGATCTTCTAAAACGGTTCTTATTACCGTGATGATCAATGCCACCATCGCAGGTATCAACGCCCATACGGAGCTCAGCCCAAATACAATGCCTAACAATGCAAGAATACTTCCAGAGTAACCAGGATGCCGCACAAACCGGTACGGACCCGTATCACACACCACATGATCTCGATCCGCCTGAATGCGCACCACGCTGGAAAAAAAACGGTTCTCTGCCAACGACCAGGCACCAAAACCGTAACCGAGCGCGATCAATATAAAACCAATCATGATGAACCACATTGGAAATTCGGGGGACCAGTCATAACGGTGGTCCAGCCCTGCAACGATGACCATAGGGAAACTAATACTCACCGCCATCAGTGGCGCAAGCACTTTGTCCCAGGCTTTTGCGTTTTGAATACTTTCAACATTTTGTCGTTCTGCCATCAAGCCCGGATGTCGCTGCTCTGCCCACACACGCCCGCCTATACCTGCGAAAAGGAACAGTAGGAAATAAAGCCACCCCTGCCACCAACCGACGTCCCCGCCGCATAGCAATAAGATCACTGGTATCAGGACGTATACCAACACTAATCTCATCCACTGGCGAGTGGATACTGTTTGACTTGTCTCTTTATTTACCATCTTTGCTGACATGTCATTCCCGAAAATATAATGGGTATCAGTGTGTGACCAACACTCAGTTAAGAGCCGTCGTGGGCTGACTGCAGATTGCGACAGCAATAGCGTCTAGCCTTAGTGGGTTGAGCAAAAACCGAAGATGGAACTGCGACCTCACCTGGGTGTTAGGCGCTCTCATTTTTGTTCGAGATGCTCATCGACCCACGCCAAAGTTGTCTTGAAAACAAACTGCGTCTGTCTATTTCAAGCATCTGAGTCGCCTATCGTAACTAATATATATCGAGCTCAGCGGCATTGGCCTAGCCACAGCTTTTCGAAAATGCATCTCTTTGGATATTCAAAAAAAGATTGCTTCCATAACTCGCACCTGTTGTTAAATCATAAGATCAAACCAGACTCGCTCATAGCTTTCGAGAGACTCGGGCGCGATCAACCAAGCGGCCTCAATGCTATTTTTCGAGTGGATACTCGATACTGTAATCGACGGACAAGCCTAACGCTTTTTTCGCGTCCGCCACGCTGTTGACGTTTTGGTGGTTTTGGTTATTTTTCATCTTAGGAAAGCCGCGCAGGAGTCTCCGAGTTCTTTCAGAAAGGGCCTCGTTTACCTCCATGTTCTCTGCCTCTATCACTTTGACGATACACATTGACCGAAAATCCTGACCATAGCTCGCCAATCTACGTCTGAAATAATCGCCGAATGCGCCATCCGTATCGTCAAGACTCATATCGTTGACGTCCCGGAGATCGACATACAACCCTTTTAGCCGCGCATTAGGTACATGAGATTCGAGTGCGTGCAGAATCGCTGTAGCCGTTTCAGCACCCACAAAAGTACCGTAGTGGCGGACAAATAATATGTTGTCATCGCTGATATAAGATTGATACATATGTACCTAACCTCTAGTAAGTTAGTGTTGTGCCATGAGCCTAATTAATGCTGCTGCACGAACAAGTAGATAGAAGTTAATAGTGTGCCTTTAGATGTGAGATCTGTCTACGGGAAATACCTCGAAGCGTTCAGGCACGGGGTGCGCCAGGCTTCACTAGAATAGGGGCCAAGCAAGAATCAGGGTATAGAGACAGCCCGCGAAAAATCAATCGTGCTGTAAGGCTTCATACTCTTCACCTGCACCTGCACCTGCACCTGCAATTTCACGCGTTACCTGCGCGCGTTTCGCTGCGCCTATACTGTGATCCCTCTGCTTCCAGACAGACGTAAATTAGCTTACAGTGACTGTTACACACAATTCGCCGCAAAACACCGATGAACAAATTACTCTGTTTTCTGATTATGCTGGTGGTATTGAGTTTTCAAGCCTCAGCCGATATTCAACGCACCGCATCAGGCAAGCCTGATCTTTCTGGAATATATGATACCGGTACACTAACCCCCACGCAGCGACCGGAATGGTTAGGTGAAACCGAGTACCTCTACCCATGGGTAGCAGAGCTCCTGAACTGGACCTTCACTGTTGCATCGCAATGGCTGATTGGCAGCGACAGCGACCCTGACCGAGAAGCACCCGAAGCAGGTGGTGACGGCAACAACACTGCCGGTGCCGGTGGCGTCGGTGGTTACAACGCTTTCTGGGTCGACCCAGGCGACTCGCTGGGTACAATTCGGGGTGTTGTCCCAACCTCCATCATTTATGAACCAGCCAATGGCCGATATCCAGCCATGCAAGAAGGTGTCAATAAACGGCTAGGTGATCTCTATCAGAGCTTCGGTCATGACAATACCGGCACCGCATCGTGGCTAGATCTCGAAGGTCCTGGTCCCTTCGATGGACCAGAGTCTTTAGCACCGTCTGAGCGTTGCCTTATCTCCTTTGGTTCAACCGTACCAAACCTGCCAAGCTTGTATAACAACTATAAGCGTATCGTCCAAACGGACACGCACGTCATGATCCTGCATGAAATGGTACACGATGCTCGCATTATCCGAATCGATTCCGAGCATGCGCCGCTGACCGATGGGCAATGGCTTGGCGATTCAATTGCCTATTGGCAGGACGATGTATTGGTGGTTGAGGCAAAACACTTCAAAGCCGTCAACGGTTTACCGGGTGCCGATGAAAACCTGCATGTGGTTGAACGCTTTAGTCGCCTAGAAGATGGCAATCTAAATTATGATTTTACCGTCACTGACGAAACAGTGTGGACGGCCCCCTGGAGTGGTCGTTATGAATGGCAAGCGAAACCGGAATCCGGTGTCTACGAATACGCCTGCCATGAGGGTAACTATGCGATGGGGAACATTTTGCGCGGTGCACGATTGTTAGAAAAAGAGTGGCGCGAGCAGCAAGCGACAAATACATTAAGTTCACCCGCTAGCGATTAAACGCGAACAGCATTCGATTTTTAAGATGGGTGCAAGCTTCACCCATTTAGATTCACAAGATAAGAATTGGCATCACACGTTGACGCTATGCGTATCACAATGTGCGCGACGCATTGTCCGTCTATTCCACTGCTTTATTCTGCTCCTTTACTCTGACACCAAAATTTGTGGGTTGACGTGAACTGATTAAAACGCGGGTGATCGGTTATCCGTTGCGCAAGTCAGAAGCAAAGGATGCACATCCCATCCTAAATTTCGCCTACGCCAAAGCCGTTTTGAAAAGCGCAGTTAATCTGGACCATGCTTTTTCGGCCTGTATTTTGTTGTAAACCTGGCTGTCTGGCGGGCACCAACCATGGAGGGTGCCTTCATACACTTCAATTTCAGCGGACACGCCGGCCGCTTTGTAAGCAGCCGCAAGGACATTTTTTGCATCAGGCCCCCGCTCATCATCGTTTTCAGCAATCGCATGGAGCACGTGCGCTGACGAGCTTGGGATAAGAAGATGCGGGCTATCGTCAGCATCACTCACTAAGCCGCCACCGTGGAAAGATGCAGCCGCACCAACCCGATTCGGCACAGCGCCCGCGGTTCGCATAATCAGAGGACCGCCCATGCAATAACCCAGGGTGCCAACTTTGCGGTTTGTGTCGACATTGTCTTGCGCGTCCAGAAACTCAATGTAGGCCCGCGCATCTGCCATGCTGGCGTTCTGCGTCAGCTTGCGTGCCATTGCGATAAGAAATTTTCGTGTTTCAGGGTCGCTAAAGCTGGCTCCCTCGCCCACAACCGGCGCCTTTGCATCTCGGTAAAACGGGTTAACCACAAGCACCGAATAGCCCTGCATGGCCAAGCGCTTGCCCATTGCCCGAAAGGCCGGTCTAAGCCCCTTAATGTCGGGCCACATAAGAACCGCAGGATGTTTACCTGATGAGGGTCGAACATAATAACAATCAGAAACACCGTCGCGCATATTGACCATCACGTCCGATTCTTCAACGACTTCTTGTCCTAGTGCATTGGTCGGAAACATCAAGCTCATAATAGCCGCAGCGCTTAGTTTGCTGAAATCGCGCCGACTAAGTGCGCCGCCGCCGTTAGAAAAACCCTCATTGTCTATTTCTGTTAGTTCATCGCACATAGCCACCTCCTATGAATAAAATTTAACCCAACACCCTTTAAATCTAACACGCTGACGGGGAGAAAACTTAGCGCTGTGTCACTTGCGGCGACTTAAAGCGATTGCCGACAGTCTGAATTAGTATCGGCAACGAATTCACCGCTGCGAAATACTGTTAGCTAGAAACCTTGTTTCGGCATCAACGATACGCCATGCTGATGATGCTAATAATTCAAGGGATATACCATGACGAATCTTGAACGTTTTCAAGCCTACGCCGACGCCTTCGAAGAAACTTATTCAGATGATAATTGGCAACGACTAGAAGAATTTTTTACGGCCGATGCGGTGTACGCTCCCGGTGATGGTACCGAGGCAGTTGGCCGTGATCAGGTGTTTGCACAACTACGCGCGGGAGTTAATGGGCTAGATCGCCGTTTTGATGCTCGCACGTTGACGGCGACGCCACCTACCTCGCAAGGCGAAACGATTTCATTATCGTGGCAGCTTGCGCTTCACAAGACAGGCGCCCCAGAACTCAACGCTGCCGGTGTAGAGCACGCTACTTATACCAATGGCAAGATCAGCCGCTTAGAGGATATTTTCGACGAGGGTACGCCTGAAGGCTTGGGCATGTGGATGGCTAAGTATGGTAGCGCCCTGCCCTCTTAAATCGTCTAGATGATGCTCACAGATGAATACACACCTGCCCAACGTTATCATGAGGGTTGGATGTTAGGGCTTTGTGTCCATTTACAGCTTTCTGCCGATGACGACACCCGCCAATCGAGCTGAGTCTGCATCCTTAGAGCTCAAGGTAAGGCACTTCGCCAATGGCCGTTGCGCGATAGCCATGGCGCACTTGCGGAAAATAGTCCCATGCGGCGTGGTGCTGAACACAACGATTATCCCAGAAAACCACAGTGTGTGGCTGCCAGCGAACCCGAATCTGGAAACTAATTCCCGCCGAAATGTGTTGATACAACATGTCCAACAAGGCACGACTTTCAGGCTTACTGAGCTGTTTTATTTTGCCTGTAAAAGCCGAATTGACGTAAAGCGCTTTGCGGCCCGTGAGCGGGTGTGTGCGTACCACCGGATGCACCTGAGACGGCAGTTCTCGCAACGTCTTTTCGCCACTAAGGTAGAGGTAGTGGCCAGTCGGATCATGGCGGGCGGTCAGGCGCAGCAAAATGAGCTGCATCTCCGCAGATAGCGAGGCAAAAGCCTGATACATGTCGGCGAACAGCGTGTCGCCGCCTGAGTCGGGGACAATCTCCATACGTAGCATTGACAATGCAGGCGGACGCGGTTCACTCGAAATGTCGGTATGCCACCCCTCGCCGGCGACATGCTTCGAATTTTCATCGGCGTGAATTGTAAGCATTTCGGGTAGCCCACCCGACTGCTTCACCGGATAGGTCGTGAGTTCGCCCAGGCGGTGGGCAAATGCGGCCTGCTGCGCCATCGTCATGACTTGATCGCGTATGACCAAAACGCCTCGCTCGGCGCCTAGTTGCTTGAGCGCCGCCACTTCATCGTCTGTCATATCGAGCAGGTTAATCCCCTGCAGCTCAGAGCCAAAGCGCGGCGAGATAGCGTTGTGGAGAAGATCGACATGTTCTGAGATAGGCTTTATTTCGGTCGGCATAGCACTATTACCCCTAAGTCTGATGATTGTCTAAACGGTCTTGGCATCCTTCAATACTTGCTCTGGCATGGACTCATCCATCACGGCCCCATCGCGATCAATATCTAACGGCGAAACTGACTAAATCTCAAGGCTAAAACGTATTTTTCCTATCACTGATGCCATGCCGAGTATCGAAGCATATGTTGCCAGAATATGGAAGAATATGTGACACACACAAAATCACTCTCACACGGGCCACGTGATTGCGTACAGGACAATGGGGCGAAGTCCCCGATAGACGTGGCGCGATGATGCAATTGGTCGCCGATTGCGCCATTGTAAGCACTAATAAAAAAACGGAGTATTTATGAGTATCAACAAACTAACCTGGGGCGTGAAAGCCAGCTTTAGAAGTTACGTCGAGGCTGTGGGTGGGTCTTTCACGTTGGCGGATGGCGCAACCAGTACTGAGGATGGCTCCTTTGTCTTCATGGCAGTACCCGCTGGTGACCTGAATATCGCGCCAGACGGCAGTGCAACAGGTGCCATGCGTTTCCAAGGCTCAGTCTCTTTTGAAGCCCACGGCGGCATGCTCAAGTCAACGCTGGCCGAGCTCGGTATAGAGTCTGGACCCGATGGGCTCGTTCTGACCGTACTTGAATACCCACAAAACAAGGACCGCTGCGCGATCGCCCAGCTCGGCCCGGTTGAAGTCGGCACAGATGGCGTTATTACCCTACGCTCGGAGATCACATTCGACGGCATGTACCAGATTGCCGACAATTACCCGCAAGGTACAGAACTGGACCCGTTGCTATTAGACTAAATTGATGGCGCCGCGTGAAAGACCAGCGTGATGGTTCTAGATGAAAAGTAAAAAAAGTATCTGTGACACACATAAAAGGTCCTTAACCATCGCCGGTGGTACAGCGGAGATTCAACTCAACATTATTGAAAAACGTGTATTGGGCTCGCCTGGTTAGCACAATCGTTAACTAGGGCATTAGAATTTTGAAAAGCCAATTTGATATCAAAATCAGTAGGAGACAACATGACAGAACAGGCGCTTGAGATAAAAGACATTGCGAACATCGACGCGCACCTCGATTACCAGGCGATTGTCATCGGCGCAGGCGTTGCAGGTATTTACCAGATCAAGCGCTTGGCTGATCTTGGCGTTCGCGCAACGGTGCTTGACGCCAACGCCGATCTTGGCGGCACCTGGTACAACAATCGCTATCCCGGCGCTCGGTTTGATTCAGAGAGTTATACCTACAGCTATTCATTTTCCAAGGAAGTCCTTGATGAATGGCACTGGACTGAGCGGTTTGCACCACAGCCTGAGACGCTGGCTTATCTAAACTTCGTCACGGACAAATTTGAACTGCGTCAATACATGCAGTTCGGCTGCCGGGTCGAATCGATGATGTTCGACGATGACGACAACATCTGGACATTGCGACTCGACGACGGTCGCCAGTTAACCACCCGTTTTATCATCTCCGGCGTAGGCGTCCTGTCGACGCCAACGTTGCCAAAGATCGAGGGCATGGACAGCTTCAAAGGTACTTCTTTTCATGCGTCTCAATGGCCGCACAAACCGATCGATTTAACAGGCAAACGTGTGGCGGTCATCGGCAGTGGCGCAACGGCGATTCAACTCATACCTGAAGTCGCCAAAGTGGCGGCACGACTGACCGTCTTCCAACGCCGTGCAAACTGGGCTGCACCTTTGAACAACGCACCCATCTCCGAGTCTGAGATGGCGACAATACGCGAGCGCTATGACGAGATCTTCGCCGCGTGCGCGCGCAGCCCTGGGGGCTTTGAACATGAACCGGACCGACGTGGTTTTTACGACGTGAGCCCAGCGCAGCGGCGCGAGTTGTGGGACAAACTCTACGATGAACCGGGCTTTGGTATTTGGCTTCAAAATTTCACCGAGATTTTCTTCGACGAAAAAGCCAATGCGGAATTCTCCGAGTATATCGCCGACCGTATTCGCCAACGTGTAAACGATCCGGTACTCGCCGAACGGCTAATTCCAAAAGACCACGGCTTCGGCATCCAACGCGTGCCGCTAGAGACAGGCTATTTTGAGACCTACAACCGCGACAATGTCGTGCTCGTCGATTCAGCTGAGACCCCCATTGTTCGCATCACGCCGACCGGACTGGAAACCAGCGATGGGCATTTCGAGTTCGACGTCATCGTTTACGCAACAGGCTTTGATGCGTTCACTGGCGCCTTTGATCAAATCGATATTCAAGGTACGGGCGGCGAACGGCTGCGCGATAGGTGGGCGACAGGTCCAGAGACCTACCTTGGCGCAATGGTCAGCGGCTTCCCCAACTTCCTCATGTTAGTCGGACCACAGACCGCCGCATCAAACTTTCCCCGCGGTGCAGAACTGAGTGTCAACTGGGTCACGCCTTTTCTCGAGCATATGTGGGCGCACGGCCACCAACGTTTCGATGTCGACGAAGCAGCTGAGACTCAGTGGGTCGAGCACGTCAAGGATATGTATAAAGGCATGTTACTACGCAACGCGAAGAGTTGGTTCACCGGCTACAACTCGAACCTTGAGGGGCATGAGCACGGCAATATGCGGTACAACATCTACAACGGTGGTGGGCCGAGATACGCCAAGATGCTAAGCGACGTGGCCGACAACGATTACGAGGGTGTTCATTTCAAGTAAGTCGAAATCTCACTACACGCACTGTTTCACCGTGCCGAGTCGTTGACAAAAGCCTAACGATTCGACGCTGTGTGCAATGGTTGTGGGTGACGTTGAAAAATAGCAATACAACTTGTATGAACTTGTGTCATAAGCCATACCGCACAACGATTAACGAAGTGGAATAAACATAGCGAGGCAACAAAAATGAGTTTAGACAAAAAGATCGTATTGGTGACTGGCGGCGCAAGCGGCATTGGCCGAGCAACCGTCAACCGCCTCGCCACCGATGGTGCGCACGTGATCGTTGCCGATACACAAGTCGAGCTTGCTGGCGAGGTTGTGACCGAGGTGACAAAAGCAGGTGGAAGCGCTGAAGTCTGCCAACTCGATGTTGCGGAATCAGGCGCTGCGGCTGCAGTCGTCAACGCAATCGTTGCCGAACACGGTCGATTAGACGGCGCCTTCAACAATGCAGGTATTGTCGGGCCGACGGTCAAGTTACTCGACATTGATCCAGAGGAATGGGCGCGCGTTCTTGCCGTCAACCTGACGGGAATATTCAGCTGCGTGCAAGCTGAGATCAGGCAGATGACGCAACAATCATCCGGTGGCAGCATCGTCAATACCGCCTCCATCTGCGGTTTGGTTGCCCTCTCCCACGCAGCCGCATATAACTCGGCCAAACATGGTGTTGTAGGTCTAACGAAATCAGCGGCAGTCGAATACGGCCCCAAGAACATTCGCGTTAATGCAGTCTGCCCTGGGTTCATCGATACACCCATGCTCGCTAAAGGCGCCGGTGCCAGTGAAGGGATGCTCGAACAGGTCACAGGTACATTGCCCATACGCCGCATTGCCGATGCAAGTGAAGTCGCGGATGTGGTCGCCTGGTTATTGTCGGCGCAGTCGAGTTACGTGACGGGCATCGCGATGCCCATAGACGGTGGATGGACTGCCCAATAGACCTTCCAGCAATGATTATGACTAACAAAGGAGAACGACATGGCGGCAAACACAGGTCAGTCTAGCCCGGATAATCAATGGCTAGCGATGTTGCAAGAGGACGTGCTCGAGCCTGCGTTACCAATTATCGATCCGCATCACCACCTGTGGTTACGCAGCGGCTATACCTATTTGATGCCAGAGCTCGCTGCAGACCTCGCCAGCGGCCACAATATCATCGCCACCGTATATGCTGAGTGCCATTCGATGTATCGCAAAGACGGTGCTGATGGGCAACGCTCGCTAGGCGAAACAGAATTTGTTCGCGGACAGGCGGCCATGAGCAACAGTGGCGAGTTCGGTAACGCTCGCGCCTGCGACGTGATGTTCGGCAACGTTGACCTCACGTTAGGCGGTGCTGTGGAACCCATACTCGAACAACACATTGAGGCGTCCGGCGGCCGCTTCCGCGGGGTCAGACTATCCAGCGGTTGGCACGCTGATGACAAAATTGGCAACGTTGCCGCGCAACCTCAGTTATTGCTAGATCCACGTGTCAACGAAGCCGTCGCCGTCGTAAAGCGACTAGGATTGTCATTGGACTGTTGGCTTTACCATCCTCAAATAGATGAAGTTGCGCAGCTCGCAGATGCGCATCCGGACCTAACCATTATTCTCAATCATGTCGGCAGTCCAATTTTAGGCGGTCCTTATAGGGGCAAAACTGACGACGTTTTTAAGCAATGGAAAGCCGCGATTATTCGCCTTGGCAAACGTGACAACGTGTTTGTAAAACTCGGTGCCCTACCGATCCGCATGCCAAGTTATGAGGGCGACCGCAGTCTGCCACCCAGCTCACAGGAAGTGGCTGCCGCTTGGCAACCGTGGATGGAGACCTGCATCGAGGCCTTTGGACCTTCTCGATCGATGTATGAATCAAACTTCCCGGTGCAAAAACGCTGGTGCAGCTACCAAGTCTGCTGGAACGCATTCAAGCGTATATCAGCGGGCGCATCAGCGGCTGAGAAGACTGACCTGTTTGCTGGCGCGGCAGCACGTGCATATCGTATGGAGAATGTTCTATAACCTGATGAGTCTTAATGTTGTACAGTGGATCAGGACCATTAAAAAATGGATTGCGGCGTCTTAAATTTGAATAGTCATCAGCAATCACCCTACCTGACCGTTTTTCGAAAAATATAGTTCATGCTTCCTGTCTTACAATTAGTGCATACTCTTCGCTAGACCTTGAATAAGAAGTGGGTGATGTATGAATGACGCAAGACCTGAAAAAAATCCTATCTATTGGTTTTATGGTTCGGCATCGGTTGCCTTCGGCATCAAGAACAATGCATTCAGCTATCTACTTTTAATCTATTCAACTCAGGTGCTGGGCATTCCCGGTTATCTTGCTGCCCTTGCACTTGCCGTTGCTATGGCTTGGGATGCAGTCTCTGATCTATTTCTTGGCCACTGGTCGGATAAAACGCAATCTCGAATGGGACGGCGGCACCCCTTTATGTACGCCGGCTTCATCATGCTACCTCTTTCATTTTACGCATTGTTCAATCCGGTGATCGAATTGACTGAGGCCAATAGCTGGGGTTACCTGCTGGTCACTGCGATCTTGATTCGAACCGCCGTCACATTGGTCGAAGTCCCCTCTGTCGCATTGTTACCGGACTTGGTAAAAGATTACGATGAAAGAAATAAATGGTTAGTACTGCGTCATGCTTTTGGTTGGTACGGCGGCAATGGTATTCATGTGATTAACATGGCTTTCTGGGTGGGTGCCTTTGGTGTCGCGTCGCAGGCTGGTTATTCTATCTATGGTCTTGCAGGCGCGTTGATTATTGCAGCGAGCATTCTCATATCATCGCTCGGCACCCAGAAAATTGCGGCCGCAATGCCACAACCATCAGAGCCTTTTCGGTTTAGAGAAATCTGGTACGAAATAAAGCAGATCGCACAATCAGTGAAGAACGCTAATTTTTTCTGGTTGTTTGTTTACTCTCTCGTTGTGGGTGCAGCGGGAGGCATGTCTACAGCACTGTACTTGTATAACGTCACCTATTTCTTCGCATTTACGGGTCCACAGATCGCCATCACGGGCGTATTTGTGTTCGCATCACCCGCAGTGGCCTATTTTTTAGCACCGGCGCTCGGCAAAGCGCTCGGTAAGAAACAAGCAGCTGTCGCGGCCTTACTGGGCGCTATCTTCCTCTACCCCATTCCTTATCTTTTAACCTTGGCGGGTTACTGGCCGGAGAGTGGTAGCTGGAACAGTTTGATTTTCTATTCAATATTTGTCATGACCGAGGTGATAGGATTTATTGTTGGCGGTGTAATGTTAGATTCGATGATGGCTGACGTCGTAGAGGACAGCGAAGTCCAAACGAGCAGACGATCCGAAGGCCTATTCTATGCTGCGAGAAGTTTTGCGAGTAAAGCGGTGAGTGCGCTCGGCATTATCCTTGCAGGCTCCATTGTCTCGTTGGTTGGAATGGATGGCATCAAAGGTGTCGCGGATATGACCGATGTTATGCGCGGCGATCTCGCGAGTTTCTTTCTGCCAGCCTACTGCGGGCTGTATTTCTTTGCGATCTATCTGATTTCAAAGTACAAGATTGATCGGCAACAACATCAAACAAATTTGGAAGCATTGGCCAAGAAGGGATAAGAACATTTGGCAGAAGTTACCATGCATGGCCGTTTTTCATAGGTCATTCGCGTTACACTTTATGAGAAAAAAACAGAACGCGAGAGCGAAATAGAAAACCAGCAAGCTAAAAATGTTTGAAGGAAAAATCATTAATAGTCAGCCAATCAAAAGATCGAAAGCCGCTTGCGAACCATTTTTTTTGTTTATGGGCGCGATACTCACAGCGATCGTACTATTTGGTTTTATACCGTCGGTGCTGTCGAAACCAAACGGCGCTTTTTCGTTACCGTTGCTGTACCACGTACATGGGATGGTTTTTATATCTTGGTTTGGCTTGTTTACCTTACAGGCCTATTTAGTGCGAGGCAGAAACTTACGACTACATCGTCGACTGGGTCAAAGCAGCGTTGGTGTCGCGATCGCCATGCTCATAACGGGATACTTCATGATGAGGGCGGCCTACGCGTTGCCAGCGTTTTCGATTGGTAATAATAGTCATGCCGCATCGATGCTGTTTCCTACGACTGACTTGATTAATTTTAGTATTGTATTTGTGTTGGGTTTCCTCAATCGAGCCAAGCCGTTGGCTCACAAGCGTCTAATGTTGCTTGCAGGCATATTGATTTTGGACCCGGCCGTCGCTCGCATGATTGGTACTATTGGAGCACCTTTTGCGTTTATTCCCATTGTTGAACTCGGTCTTTTTGGCTTATTGATCGGTTACGATCTAGTGAGATTGAAGAGACCTCACTGGAGTAGCCTATTAGGTTTGTCGCTCTTTTTTGCAGCGATGGCGCTCAAATTTACGCTTGCACAGACGCCTGCATGGTCAGATATTGCGAACATGCTCTTCGGCTAGTGAAACAACGGGAACGAACACGCTCTCATGTTCCCTGCTGACTTCATGTCAGCCAACACAGATGATATGCGGCAGTTTTACTCTGCGCCCATTTCTTGTCAGCTCAGCCGTTAAAGCCCTGAATGATCCAGAGCGGATCGGCTTTTTCCGGCGATCGATCAATAAATTCAATACCCGTAAGACCAGCCCGATGCATGTATTGCTGCACAAGATGGATCCTGTCCTGCGGCGCCAGCGTCTGAAATGCATAGATCGCTTTAGTCGGAAAAAGGCGGTGGGACATTGAGACGATACATTTACCACCGGATTTAAGCACTCGCCTGATCTCTTCGAACACTTCAAAAGGTCGAACCAGGTATTGGATCGAAACGACGATCATGACAGTGTCGAACGATGCTTCAGCAAAAGGAAGCCGCGGGGTGTCGTTCAAGTTATGGACAACGACCTGGTCCAAGCGCGGATTGGCATTCAATTCCTCTAGATTCATGCCGAGACCAGTCACTTTCATATAGTCGACATCCTCCGGCAGGTGACTGATCCATGATGACATGAGATCCAGCAGCTCATCTTCCGGACTCAGGGCTTCCCGGTAAAATCGAGTGATTTCGTTGATGGTCGCGTCGTCAATGTGATTAACCATGCGGGGAACTGCGTAAAACGCTTCATCCGAGGAATCGTCCTGTCGCTTGAACAGGTGGTCTGGTAACTCGTCAGTCAATGTGTCGGGTCTTTTGGTTCCGTGTGAGGAGGTTAATGTAGCATCATCATGATGATGAAAGTCCTGAATTTCAGTTTATATTTTCGACATAGTGAAGGTCATGCACCAAAAGCCTGTATGCATTTATCGCTGTATAGCGAGCGCCACCTATTTAGGCTTTTCTTCGTGAACTAGCATATCCATGAATTTTTCAAACCGCCTTATTCTAGTCTCGGCTTTCTTCGCACTTATCAAACCATAAGCGATAACATAACGACTCGATTTATTGAGCGTTTCAAAAAATGCTTTCACCTTCGGCTTACGCTCCAATGCCGCTAGGAAGTCCACGGGTACTTTCATTTCACTTACGACATAGGCGTTTTCCCAACGACCGTCAGCTTTCGCCGCACGAACATGCACAAGCCCAGATTCATTCATCCGATCTTCGTTTATCAAACGTTCAACATGCGCTGTGTTTCTTTTAGACCAGTTACTTCGTAATGCTCTAGGCGTTATGCGCTGAAGATACGCTTGATCATCAAGTGACTTTTTTACACCGTCAATCCAACCCCAGCATAAAATCTCTATCACTACATCATTCCAAGTAACACTCTGAATTCCCGTGTTTTTCTTAAATATCTTTACCCACAACTCGCTTTCCGTTGCGTGATTGGCCTTTAGCCACTGGCCGAGACCTTTCGGTGTTGTAAATGTCATGATTCTCAATGGGTCTGGTTCAGGCATCAAACTAGATTCTCTTCGGCGAAACAACTTATTTTACAGCAGCGATCGTATATCACCTTAAGCCAAAATTTTTAGACGTCCATCAATTCACTATAACTGACAAAAAAATTCGGTCACAACGCACGACAACGGTTCATTAGCGGCGCCATTTTGCCATCATTTCGAAAATACAAAGGCCAGCCTCGGGTCGTCTAAATTCATTTCTCTTTATTTCACGACCCCAACACCCTCAGTTTGTCTGACCGTGTTTGCCTCTGAACGCTCGATCATCTTAACGATTGCAGACTGAATCACCTGGTCCTCTCTGGCGTCCGACTTACTATGAAAACGTTCTTCCATCGCCTCGGCGCCCTGCTCAGCGACAAATGATACCGCCACTTGCTCGGCTATATTGATGGTGCTGCCAAAATATGCGATGGATATTTCAGGGTACCCTTGAAACCCCATCTTTATCTTTTTAGCAATTCTCTTTTTAGATTTTTCTAAATTCATGATAACCACTCAGATAAGAATCAATTCAAACCCTACTCTAACCAATTCAGGAAACTAATACAGTGAAGGCTGGTGCGAGAGAAGTAATGACGAATTACTGGTGTGCGGGGAAAATCTGACATTTATTGATCGTTGGGCTTGGCACTTGGTCCTAACCCTAAGATTGCGCTGACGGCGTTTCTTGCTGTTCAGGTATGTACAGGTAAACCTTCATCTTGCCAACGCAGCAGACCGCCACTGATATTTGCAACCTTGTGCCAGCCAGCATCGCGTAATATGTTTGCCGCCAGAACCGACCTCTTGCCAGCCCGGCATATAGTCACGACCGGCCTATTTTTCGGCACTTCATTTATGCGGTCACGCAGCTCGTTGATAGGAATTAATTGCGCCCCCTGAATCCGAGCACTTTCCTCGGCAGTTTCTACCGCGGTGCGCACATCCAGAACATGCAACTCGGTCCGGTGACTTGCCACCCACTGCGGCGAAATCTCAGTTACACCACTGTAAGAGATCACCACTGGACCCCAATCTGGCTGTTTCGGCAGTTGATCATCTGCTGGTCGGCCAGCTTTAAGATTAGCGGGCACGGCGATTTCAAGTTTTTTAGGGTGCGGTAATGCCATATTTTCCATATAGCCGACGAAATCATTTTCGTTGGCATACCCTCCAATACGTGGGTTGTGCTCTTTTTCTTCGCCTATCATGCTGGCGGTACGTCCCGAGTAGTCGTGGGCAGGATAGATGATGCAGTCATCGGGTAAGGCAAACAGCCTATCCTTTATTGAATGGAAAAGTTGTTTGGCCGAACCTTGCTGAAAATCAGTTCTACCGCAGCCGCGAATAAGCAGGCTATCACCCGTAAAAACCATCGACCGGTCGTCCGTCACAAAACTTATGCAGCCATTGGTATGTCCAGGCGTGCTAATAACAGTTAATGCGTGACCACCAAACTTCACTTGGTCACCGTGCGCTAACTTATTATCCAGTGCTTCTATCCCTGAATACTCAGACGCAATGATCTTACAATCGGTTGTATATTTTAGTAACCAGGCACCGGTTACGTGGTCCGCATGACAGTGCGTTTCCAGACACGCTAACAATTCCAGTTTCAGCTCTCGTATTAAAGACAGGTCACGATCGTGTTGCTCATAAACGGTATCGATGAACACTGCCTGACGGGATTCAACATCGGCTAATAAATAGGAGTATGTCGCCGAGGTTTGATCGAAGAGTTGTTTAAAAATTAAAGAGGTCGTCACAAATGTTGTCCTAGATAACGTTTGGCGGTAATTCTTACCTCAATTATCCTACGCCGACGTAAGCGCTATGCCAAATTTAATGAGGTCACCAAGCTATCTAAATTTTAGATCAGCATAGACGTTTCGAGGCCTTTGATTAATCGTTAGAAATGCGGTTTTTAAGTGCTCGTTTGTGAAAGGTACTGCTGTTGTTGAAACACAGGCGCAGGCACAGGCATGCAAAAAGGACAAAATCGAGGGCGACGAGACATCGTCATTTTCCGAAGGCATAAGGAGAATGAGAATGAGAACACTCTCACCCCCCTGTTTACTTCATGTAAGTCATCGTTGATGAAATGGTTAAGTTTTACTCTGACCCCATTTCTTGTACCTGATCAGTCGTCAAACCCTAAGAAACATGCAGCTTCATCAACGCTCTTGCGCTCTGATACGACCGCGTTGGCCGGGAAATCTTCATCTGGCCAGCCCAGCGCAACAGCCTTCATAATCACCTGATCGTCAGCAATATTTGCATGCTCACGCACCACCGGCGACTGCATAATGCCCTGGCTGTTAATCACCGCACCCAAACCACGCGACCAAGCTGCGTTTACTAGTGCTGTTGTTACTGCGCCACAGTCAAAAGCAGTGTCATCGCTGTCTGCCAGCACGCTGTCATAGGTAATAATCACACAAACCGGCGCATCAAACTGGCGGAAACCGCGCAACACCCAATCCTGACGTCCTTCTTTATCTTCACGTTCAATACCCATCGCTGAGAACAATTGCTTAGCAACACCAACTTGACGGTCGCGATGTTGTCCCGCAAACGCCTGGCCGATGCGAAACTCGCGCGAATGCGGCACACCAGCGAGATTACGTTCAGTGTTACCGGCGCGAATACGGTTCAAGGGTTCGCCGGAGACGACAGTGAAATTCCACGGCTGCGTGTTCATCGAAGATGGCGAACGCATTGCCAATGCTAGAACTTCTTTAATCAGTGCTTTCGGCACTGGGTCGGGTTTATAGCCACGAATACTGCGGCGTCCGAGTAGGACATCATCATACTGCACTATTGAAATCTCTCTGTGTGAATAGACCGACAGTGTACGGGAATAAGTGGGGTCGGGGCAAAATGAATCTTAGCGGGCAGTTTTACGCTGACGCCATATCGATTGGTAGGTACTTCGTCAAAAGCGTCCAACCTACATTACCTTTGGCTGAGGTTCGAGACCATCGCAGAGCATGCGCATGCCTTGGCACGCAGTAATCAGCCTTGCGCCGGCAGCGACGATCGATTCTAGGCTATCTGACCGTCAGCTTGGCGTCGACGAAGGATACGCGTGCGAAGCCGTCTAGTGCCCTGTTACAGGCAGGGCATAGTTGGCTTGAATAAGCGACGAAGGCGCAAAAGCCAACTGTATTTTGTCGTTGTTTAACAGCTTGCTATACGTTTTTTTAGGATTGACTTAGCTTTATTAAGTTTTACGCCTTCGTTGCTGACAATTTCGCCAATTACGTTTTTGCCGTACTGCCATAGATATTTGTCTAATTGATAGTTTGTATATTCAACTAGATTGAAGTCTTCCTTGAATTCTAAAAATAAATCATAGAACTTTTGGTATGTCTCTGGAGGGGCAAAACTGAGTTTTGTTTTATTTTTTTGATTAAGGTAGCCAATCATCACGATCCAAATATAACTATCATATATGGGTAATTGGCGGCCACTTAAAAAGTGAATATATTTTGATGAAAAAGACATGTTACAGCGTTTATGCCTTTTAGCCGTTGTTGGGCTCAGCCAACTAACTGTTGCTATTTTATCGACACATTCTACGTACTGATTAATAGAATGAAGCTTATGGTTGTTATCTATATTTCCACATATTTGTGACACAACGGGTGCAATATATTGAATCGCAGTGGAATATATTTGATTTAACGCTGCAACCTTAATTGAAACCTCATATTGATTAGTTTCATTATTTAACGAATCAAATAACTTAGTAAGGCTTTCATTTATCTTATTTCCACCATCCTTGTCATGTTGACTAAGCATGATTTTGATATTTGAAGCATTAGGGGGAATTAGTATCAAGTGTTGCACCTATACATATAACGCCTGCAAACATTGGCTGGAAAACGGCGTTGCTGTTTGACAGTCCGCCACAAAGACGTTGTGGAAAACTGCCGCGCCCGAAGGAAAAGCGAAGCGACGAGTGATTTTACCTGCATGTTATGTTGCCACACTGGCGAATACTTGAATGAGTTCTCCGTGAGATTCATCTACGCTCCGCAGATCAAAGCCTGCATTTATTAGGTGTTCAGACAATTGGTCTACATTCCAAATTGTTCTGGCCCAAGATCGATCAACCGACTCTACTTCACCCTTCGGATCAATACGTTCGTAACGTAGTTCAGCGACAATTTGCTGACTGATCTCATTCCATTCCAAATGGGTCATGCCTACTCTTAGCTGATAGCCATCGATTTCGGTCGTTTTAAACCTGCCAACGTACTTTCGAAGGTCTGCTACATTCGGTACATCGAGATCTATCAGTACAGTTCCGGTTGGGGCCAAGCAAGCCCGAATTCTCACAAGCGTATTGTGTAGGTCAGCGTCACTCGAGAGAAGCGTTATGCTTCCATTGGCAACATAAACTGATCGGTATTTTCGGGGGACAGCAAAATCTTGCATCTTCGAATGGTGGAGTGTCACCTCCAAATTTCTTTTACGCGAATTCTCGTTGCAAATCTTCAACATGTCCTCGGAAGCATCAAGACCTTCAACATCTAACCCAGCTTCTATCAGATCAAGTATTGGCAGCCCGGTGCCACAACAAATCTCTAAGGCAGGTTCACCATGAGTTTTAACAAAATCGATAAACCTTCTTGAGCCTGTTATACCACTTGCGAGAGGTTCATAGAGCTCTGCTATAAGACCAGTATAGAAATCGGCAGCATCGTTCATAGCGCTATATACCACCGAGTTAAGCGGTGTAATGAGTTGGCCCGCAACTTACGAACGCAATATGCGCGACCACTTGCTAGATCCGGGTGACGCAACCGAAGGCGACGGAATGACTGCAACTGCATGTTAGGTGTCTCTCCTGATTCTACGCGCTCTTCTTTTTGTCCCTCGTTCACTATGTGATTCAAGTGAATCTAGTTTTGTCCCGATCGCGTCCATAAGCTCACGTTGTCCTTGTGCTAACGCTACTGACACGCGAATCTTATCCTTCGAAAGAATCGCATCGGCCCACAGCCCGTCAGAATCATCATGAAAGTGGGCAAAATCTTTCCCCGCCAGGCGAAATTTGCTCCCTTGGTTTTCCTCAAGAACCTCATAACTTCTCAGGAACTTGAGCAAATCTGCGAGCGTGTCGACTATGGATTCTCTCATCTCGCTCTGACACCTAACAACTTATTCTATTGCAAAGGCTGTGCATCACTTTGTCGCATATCAACGCAAGGTTCATTTTAGAATATCTTCGTTTGCATTTTAATTCAAAAATTAGTAGCACTTTAATAACAAAGCTTCTATCCGCAAAATAGCGTGACGTCCATTTCATCAATTTGAACGTCGACGCCTTTTCAGCGTTCCCCGCGTAAGCGCTGGACAATGGCAACAACGTTGTCACGAGCAACGTGGCAAGTACGGTGACTAGCGTAGTGCGATTATTCAACAATATCTCCCTATACCTATCGGCTGAACAAGACTACCTATCGGTTGCTAGGTACCTCGTCAAAAGCATCTAACATGCACTGCCTTTGGCTGAGGTTAATGATAATCGCAAAGGATACCTTGCTTTGGCATGCAATGGCCGGCACCAATTGCAGGTTAGTTGTCTCCCCGCGAATTCACACCAAATAGCTCGTCAACATAGCTGTGAAATGGGTCAGCAAAGGCAACTTTGTACTTTTGCCAAAATTCGACGTAACCCTCTTTTTGAGCTATCTCTTCGCGATAATAGGAATCTGCCCCCGTCCAAATCTCCGGAGGAATAGACTCATCTATATTTTGATAGTAGAGGTACTCCCAACCGTTGTATTGAATGAAGTAAAAGTTGTGACAGCGATTGAGCAAAGACTGCGGCAATCCTCCTTCCGCTGAATCGCACTTCAGTATAATTTCAGCAAGGTCAGCATTCTCAACCATGAGCATAAGTGGCTCTTGCGCAAGTTCTAGTGCATTAAAGTGTGCCTGGCTCCGCAACAATTTATTATTGTCGGAAAGTTGCACAGCAAGATAGATTAACGACACGAGTACTGCGAAACCGCCGATAATTTCAGCAATATGAGCCAAGTTTTGCAGGTTCATCTTCTTCAAACCAATATCTCTCCATCAAGTACTGACACATAGCAACCGGTTAATTGGGGCGTCGCCAACCGCGTTGCGTCCAAGTAAACTTGCGAACGAATTGAACTGCTTGTTATGTTTTGGTTGGACATACGAACTCTTCAGACCGGATTGAAGTCGGTTATATATTGAAGCGAGCAACCAACCGCTGATGCCGGCAACTGCGGCCCAAGCAACCAGTTCCGTTAAAAAGCCTGTAAAGGTTAGAGTCCAACTAAGCGTGCTCAGATTTGAATGCATCATCTACCCGGCAATCATCATCATGGGTTGCGGAGCAAAATGTACTGCGGTGCTACATATGATCCAAAGAATACCAAAGGTAGCAGCACTGGAAATTCCAATTTTATTTGCTTAAACATTCACGATGCCCGCCGTTTTAAAATATAAATATCTGACCTAGTGAAAAATAACGCATTGCTCACCGGCGAGCAAGTTGGGATAGAGTTGATATGGCTGTTTATCCAAGCCTGTTCTAGGGTTGACGAAGATAAGCAAAAGTTAAAGGCTTTCTTTGATGGGAAAAAGGGGCTCAAACCCCAGAACTAGGCCTCTAAAACCCATTGGGGTGCTATAGAAAGACACCGCCAAATATCAAAAATTTTATTCTAAAAGTCTGATAATGTTGAGCATTACTTTGCGCAGCAATTTAGGAGACTAGTTGATCATGAAAAAAATGCATGACGATCTAATATCGTCCATTGAGGAGATCCTGAGTATCAGTGATTCTAAGATCAAAGACCCAGTGCTTTTTTCAGAAGCCGCTAAGTATTTCGAAAGTTTTATTACCAGAGCTGCTCCTTTCGACGTTTGTTCGGAGATCAAGCAAGTCGAAAGAATTGACGAGTTAGAGTCAATTTATGAGGATTTAGTTCTAGCGTCCAGGATGTAACTTAGTCTCAAAAGTTTACCCAATTTAGCGATAGCTTTTAGTTAGTCGATTGCTCTTCTATCATTAACTACCTTTAAAGCTAGTACGATTCTTTATTCTTCAAACATCTAGTTATTCCACATCAAGTAGGCTTGTACAGTTCATACTTTTACAAAGCTCTTGCTCGGTACTCAACAAAATGGGTAATATCAATGCGCATTCACTAAATTGATGTCGGTTTTATATCGTCAAAATTTACATCAATGTCGGAATCAAAAAAAATTTATGAATAACTGAGGATTAATAGAATGGAATTATTGTTAAGCATCGGAGCACAAGATCCAGTTGATGTTCTAGACTCATTGCAAAAAGCCTATCCATCAATGAGCGTAACCAACACAGACATAGATGAAATTGAGGGAAATTCGGAAGTTACGGTAGAAGTAGATGATGTTAATGGCTTTGTTGATGTCATAAAGCAAGGTATTGAGAGCGGTGATTTCGAGCAAATGAATAGCGTTGATGACGAAGATGGCAATAATTACTGGGAGTCTTCTTAAGATTTTTAACACCTTAATGAGTAATTTTGGTTAGCGACGGCCAGTGGAAAACCCGATTTAAACTCATCTGCACAAATGCCGTTGTAAATCGCGACCCACGAATTCGCACTCAAAAAAGCGCTAGGTACCGCTAGGAAGATGAACAAATAGTCAACAAACAGCGAGGTCGGTGATCAACGAAAAACAGGCAATTTAGGTTGCGCGGAAATCACAATATTCGCAATGGCGGTTAATTGTTCATAATCAGTGAAGGAAGGAAGAAAGAAAGAAAGAAAATGTTGATCAAACGAATTCAAACGCATCAGGTCATATACACTGACACATACGAAATTCCAGAGGAAGAATTTACCAAACGGTTTGGATCACGCGAAAAATTTTTATCTGAAGTCATGGTCGAATCTGATTTTGAGGGCTTTAAGGTGGGTACGACAATTGACGAAGTCTCTAATCGCAGAGGGGATTATGAGGAAGAATGGTGGTTTGAGAATGAGTGATTTTGCAGAACCCAAATGGTCGCCTTTCTATAATTTTGACGAAATATGCGAGTGCTAAGAACTATTTAACGAAGCCGCAAAACGCGTGTAGAAACGGATCACAACAGCATCACAGGCAGATCTCCTTCAGCGAACGGACTTCACCTTCGCTCAAGAGATATACGTTACCAATCTTTTGTAGGAATACCATTGACCCAAATAGAAGAGCAATAGCGATGGATAGAAAGGCTTTACGACACTTGGGTTTTACCTATGCCGGCCACCTAGAAATAGATCAAAATGACAAGATCGACGCCACTAATTGGACTGATGAAGCAATGGCAAAGGTCTCCGGAGTATATTGCTGGGTATGTTGCGGTAATCTGCACACTCTTGAGGAAGTCCTGTACGTAGGTAAGTATGGAAAAGGTTTAAAAAAGCGATTTGACGAACACCGCGGTGGCATGCGGGGCGGAAGCAAATCGGGAGTCAAAAAGGCCGCTATCTTAACCGATTTACTTGAAAACCAAGGTCATTCGGTCGAGATCTGGCACAAGCGAAGCAATAGCTTCTTACAGCAATATGTAAATATTTTTGATAAACCACAAAAAGAGTCATTTTCAGCCGTGTCCTTGGACGAGATTGGAATGATCAAGCACGTTTCGGCCGACCAAGGCGACTTACCGCCTCTAAACGGCACAAAAGGGGGATGATAAAACCGTCTCCTAACCGTTGCACTTGGTTTCAATTCAATGGCTAAGTGAGCGTCTTTATCACAGCAAAATTGTGTGCGTCATATCAGTACCAGAGAGCTACCTAACCACCTATTTTCTAACTTATGCTTGCGGGGCTAAAATGAAATTCACGTTAGTGTTTAGCGGTCACGAAAATGAAGAACTGTCGGTGGGCTGCATCTTTGTTCCATGTCTACTTTGGACACGCGGCCGTGCAAAGATACTTAATCCCCACCCAGAAAATCCGCTTTACCAAAAAGGGGATTTTCAAGATTTGCTTGAGAGAACGGCTATTGGAGATCGAATCAAGGGGGCATCGAAGGGGATGTGTCTCGTAGTGCATAATATGGGCCATGGAACTTCGGACTGCCTAAAAAACCTTGAACAGGATCTGGCTGATTCTGGGTTTGAAACGGAAGTCGTGAATATTTAAAGTACAGGACATGGAAAAAGATCAAACTTGAATCTGGGGACAATAAGACTGAAAACCTCAATAGGATTTTTTTAGCGAAATCGGGTGCTGCGAGAATCGCCGAATTTTGTAGCGCCGTCATTGCCAGAAAAAATGGATTCATCTACCTCGTTGCTGTCGCTGATCCGCGTCTTGATGAAGTCGATCTGCACATCAAGATAGCAAGCACGCAACAGAAGGAACTGACCGATGCCAGCAATGAAACCGCCACGCCAAATAGTGTCATCGATGGAACTAAATTTAAACCGCATCCACTCCGAAGCGAACGTCGTTTGAGTTTATTGCACTGACGTTAATGTTAAACAAGATTGAATAGCGTGATATTAATCCGCCATCTCGTCAAACATCGATCGAGGCTGATCTACAATGTCCCTGCCCTATTGATTTCAGCATCATTCAAAAAAAGTAAGCACCGCTTTATTGATCAGCGTTCTGAGTTCCGGGCGCGAGAGGTCTCCTGATAGCCCAAACCGCTTGGTCATATTAGAAAACTGCGGAGCATCCGAATAGTCAAAGTGTTTCGTGCCTGAGACCAGCTGCTTCTGGGATTGCGGCGAGGCCTTCAAAAACTGGTCGAGCTTTTTATAGTTAATGGGATCGTCCCATGCGCCCTGACCGAGATAATAAAATGGTTTTTGTGTGCCTGCGGAAATAACCTCTGCAGGCACCGGCACCATCCAGCCATCCAAGGCCAAAGCTTTACTCACTCGGTCGTCTTTTAGTGACAACATGAGTGCCGTTGTACCACCGAAAGAATGTCCAAATACCCCGACCGAGTTAGTCTGCAGCTTAGCCCATATGCTATCAACCTCATCACTTCGTCGCTCTATTTCGTTTAATACAAAAACAAGGTCTGCCACGCGCGTATTCAATTGCGGTAATCTAAACGCGAAAAATGCCTCGCCTGTAAGGTTTTCTGTGTCCGATGATCGGTAATCCGCCTCGGACCCGTCTGCGAAAACCGTCAGGTAGGCATCATAGGCGTGATCGACACTGATGACTGTAAAGCCATGGCTGGCCAACACCTCTGCCTGTATGGTGTTCTGATTCTTCATTCCGCTTAAGCCGTGCGAAAACAGAACGACGGGCATCTTTTTATCCTGCTTCAGAAACGGTGTATTTAGAACAGCATTGGTTTGAACTTGCTGCATATGCGCAATCATAAAATGGGGTAGCCCCGACTGATAAGAGAGCATGTCGAGACGTCGGCCTGGGTAATCTAAGTACGGTTGACGAGCCTCAACAATCGTTGTCGCCGCGGGGTACCAGATCTGACCCACCAATCGTCGTTGGTCACCGGGCTCATCGGTAAACGTCTCCTCTCGCGCCTCATCAACCCACTCAAAAAACTGCGTGCCAACGACGTGCGGCCCTGAAGGCGCAGGCAAGTCATCGAAGGGAAATACTTTCGAAACCAGCGTGGAACAGCCAGATGTGAATAGCCCAAAAATAATCAATGCGATCAACGGGAGTTTCATATATTTCCTTAATGTTTACGACTTCGCACAACTTTTTGGAGTTTTAAAAATGAAGCGGGAGAAATCTTCAGAAACGGGATTCTATCGCGCATTCTGCCTCGTTCGTACAACTATAACTAAGGCAGATGTTTAGAACAAAATGTTGGTTGATCTAATTTTGACAGACAAAGGTCACCGTCTGACGAGCAAAAGATCTAAAGACTGGCAGAGAATCGGGGCGATTACTTAGGTACCGCCTCGACTCAGCCCATGTCTCAATGCATGCCGCTTTGTTTGAGATCCCGGCGATCATGCACACCTGCCGGTGAACAAGTATTTTTAAAGGCGTTTTACGAGATTTCAAAAATATCCTAATTGGGCATTTTTTTGCTCATAGACCTCGGTGGGATGTCGGCAGCAACACGCATCGTTCCTAACTACAAGGAGCGCCGCGCAATATCAAGCCAATCGCGGCCCATTCAAACACTTTCTTGCGTCGTTGAGACGAGGTTAACGGCACGATAAATCGATCTGCAGGTTCTGCGACCCATTGCAGACGCGCTATAAAGATAGCCGAAAAATGCTAGTTCTTCGGCCTTTTTCGACTTAGAGCATCACGAAACCGTGGCATTTAATGGCACTGTCCAAAAAGACGTCATAGGTGTACGCTTTTCACACAGATGCATGAATGCTGCTGCTATAAAAGAGAGGTATTGCTGGTACAGGATACTTAAAAAAATAAGAAATCTAAATTGAGGAAAAACGATGCATTTTTTAGCTGAAGGAGACCTAGTTGGGGTCACATTTTGGATCGTGTCGGTTGCCATGATGGCATCGACCGTATTCTTTTTATATGAAGGCATGAACGTAAAACGCGAGTGGCGGCTGTCGATGTTGGTAGCCGGGTTGGTAACCTTGGTTGCGGCTGTGCATTACATGTATATGCGCGACTACTGGGTGATAAACCAAAGTACGCCGATCGTCTATCGCTATATTGATTGGCTCATCACAGTGCCGTTATTGATGATCGAATTTTTCATTATACTAAAAGCGGTTGGCGCGGCCGTCAGTACAGGTTCGTTCCTTCGGTTGTTGGTCGGCACCTTGGTTATGCTTATCTTCGGCTATTTAGGCGAAGCGGCTATTATGCCTTCAACAATCGCCTTCTGGATAGGCATGGTCGGTTGGGCTGTGATCATCTATGAAATCTTTGCGGGTGAAGCGTCAAAGGCGGCAGCGGCAAACGAAAGCGTAAAGGCAGCATTCGGTTACATGCGCTTAATCGTGCTGGTGGGTTGGGCGATCTACCCGATCGGCTATGTTTTAGGTTACATGATGGGCGGTGTTGATGAAGGCTCGCTCAATATGGTTTATAACCTTGCAGACTTTGTGAACAAGATCCTGTTTGGATTGATTATCTGGAACCTTGCGTACAACGATTCCTCAGAATCTAGTCACTAAAGGTTTGATTTAAGAAAGCCCCGCTTCGGCGGGGTTTTTTTTGCCTGTAAAAAGCTTAACCCGAGCCATTCGCTTATTTTGGCCCGTCCGGTGTCACGCTTCGTTACACCACACAAAGGGGACGGAGTAATATCGAGCCGATGCCGGCCTGTTCAAACACTCGCTTGAGTCGTTGAGCCAAAGTTGAGGGTACGATAAATTGATCTTCAAGTTCTGCGAAAAATTCGGGCACGCTTCGATCGGTTTTGGCTAGCTGCTCATGATTAGCTTTTCGAGTTTCACCTGATCTGCTGCAAACTGACGAATACCATCAGCCAGTTTTTCAGTCGCCATGGCATCGTCGTTGTGATCTAGGCGAAATGCCGATTCATCAAGCTGTCGTTTATCATCCTCAGACTGCACCCCGTCGGTATGCAGCGCCCTGACCAGTTCACCTTCGTCTGAATCGAGTGATTCAAGCAATGCTGGACTGATGGTCAGACGGTCGCAGCCCGACAACTGCTCAATCTCGCCTGTATTTCTGAAGCTGGCGCCCATCACCACGGTGTTGTAATTGTTTGCCTTGTAATACCGATAGATGCGCTTTACTGATTGCACGCCGGGGTCATTTTCAGCGCTGTACTCTTGTCCGGATTTCGCCTTGTGCCAGTCAAGGATTCGCCCCACAAAGGGTGATATAAGAAACACACCAGCATCAGCGCAAGCACGCGCTTGAGCAAAACCGAACAGCAGGGTCAGATTGCATTGGATGGACTCCTGCTCCAATTGGCGCGCAGCCTCAATCCCTTCCCAGGTGCTGGCGATTTTAATAAGTACCCGATCGCGTGCAATACCTCTTTCTTCGTACATGGCAATCAGATGCCGAGCTCTTGCTATCGTCGCGGCAGTATCAAACGACAGACGGGCATCTACTTCAGAGGATACGCGACCCGGAATCATCTTCAGAATCCCCGTACCAATCTCGACCGCTAGTCGGTCGCAACTTTGCGCAAGCACGATTTGACTCGAATCTGTCTGCGCTGCGGCCCATTGTCGGACTTCATCAAACAGACTTTTGTATGCAGGTAACTGCACTGCTTTTAGCAGCAAGGAAGGGTTAGTGGTTGCATCCTTAGGTTTGTATCTAGCGATAGCTTCTACATCACCCGTGTCTGCAACGACATCGGTCATCTGTTTGAGTTGGTCTAATTTGTTCATGGCATTGCGCACGGTTTGTGTAGATAGCAACTAAAGCACCTGTCGCTGCATTGGTCAACTAAACGGGTAAGCCTGCAATTGAAGTAAGACTCCGCCTTGCTTGCTCAACTGTTATTGTCTGCGCCTTTGCTGCTAAACGTATCGGTAAAGTAATCTATGTAACCATCACTTCGCCCCACACACTTGAAGGTCTTTTAAGACGACTGAGCTAAGTATACCCGACGTCTGGTTACTCTTTGGCGAGCGCCAACAATCGACACCCACTCTGATTAGCCGAGGCCACTTTCTTGTGCGCGCGACGACGCCTGCAATCGGCATCGAACAGACCGTCACCACCTACTGCGGGCAGTTTCGAGAAGACGTTAAGGCACTAACCGCTTGATGAACTTACCCGGCCGCTTTACTGTAACCGCATAACTTACGCATAAATGATAAAGGCAATAATATTGGATATTAAAACAGGCCGCGTGGCCTTGATCGTGAGTCTGTTACTTACGATCGCAATGGGCGCTTCACGCAGCCAAGCACAACAGTCGGAAGCTATCGGTATACTGACGGCCCTTGATATTGAGCTAGATCTACTGCTCGGCGCAGCTGAGAGTATTCAGACCACCACGATCGGTGGTGTTGCTTATCACCGCGCTAGGCTCAATTCAGTCGACGTTGTGCTTGCGCGCGCAGGTGCCTATGGGATGTTGCCGAGTGCGACAACTAGCATTCTGATTCACGAATTTGGGGTCAGCGGAATTGTCTTCACGGGCATTGCGGGTGGCGTTGCCGACCACACCAAGGTATTGGATGTTGTCATCTCAACAGACCTTATTATTCACGACTGTGGCACGCAGACTGATGATGGATTTGTCTGGAAACCTGACTGCGGCGTGAATGAAGACGGCAGTATCCCGGCTGATCCCTATCTACGAGAAATCGCAAGCAACGCTGCCAAGCAGGTTGTCGGCAAAGAGCATGTGTTTGAGGGAAGGATTGTCAGCGGTGAAGCGTTTATTGCCAGCCAGCAGTATGTTGATTTCCTGCGTGACCAGTTTGATGCCTACGCAGTAGAAAGCGAAGGAGGACCGGTTGCGAGAATCGCGCACGAGTTTGGCGTGCCGGTGATTGTTATACGGACCCTTTCAGACAAGGCCGATGGGCGAGCGCATGAGTCCTATGCAAGTTTCGCGCAAGATGCAGCCGACAATTCCGCACGTGTCGTGCTTACGATGCTAAAAGATCTGGCCGCAGATAAATGATTGATCCTGGATTCAAGAAATAAGAGTGCGGCACACACATAAAAACTCTCAGGCTCTCAACGAAATCTCTTACAAAAAGGTAGGGTGAACTGCCCCACTACCTTATGTTGGCGTCCGCGACAGATTGGAAGCAGTCTAAATCAGTATGGCGACCTGGAAACACCTAGACGAGACGATGGAACTATAGGGTACGTCCATTCGTTATTTATCTGTACTTCTAGGTGAATCAGGGTTACCGCACTGGCGCACGACCCCTTATTGGCCTATTTCCAGACATTTTGCGCCGCACCCCGACGACTGTGCTTAACCCGCCTTTTCGGCTTCAACCCTTGCGATACTGGGGTGCTCTGCCATGAGATCGACCACAGCTTGAATACGGGGGTAGTCTGCCAATACATCCAGGTCCATCACCGCTTTACCAATACCCGTTGCAAGACCAAAGGTATAAAAAGTATAGAAGTCTGCAAGGGTTACCGTGTCGCCAGCGGCATAGGGCGCGCCAACAAAAATCCGATCAACCGCCACCATACCTTTGATCAAGTCAGCCTTGGCGCTTTCTCTGGTTTCGTCACTCACAGGCTTTTTAAATAACAGCTCTGGCAGGCAGCGCCGCGCAACCAGCTCTACGTCGAGCTTTAGATGGCAGATCAATTCAACCACCTTCGCTGCTGCTAAGGGATCGCTGGGCAACAAGGCTGGCTGCGGCGCGATTCTATCGAGGTAAGCCGCAATCGCGAGAGATTCCGACAGGTACTGGCCGTCTACGCCGATCGATGGCATTTTGCCCATAGGCGAACGGCTCAAGTTATCTTCATCTTGTGTCGGTGGCGCTTTCACCTCTTCAAATTCCACACTTTTTTCTATCATTAGTGCTTTGGTCAAGCTGTAGTAATTGCTCATGCGTAAACCGTAGAGTTGAATCATTTTTTCCTCCATTGCTGATGGTTAAACAAATTAGGTAGTGACAATAATATTGTGGCACATACAAAACAACACCGAATATCAAGCCAACAGTATCATTATGTCAATGCACTAAAAGTGTGTGCCCGTTTATGATTTTGTTTTTGATTTATAGCGGATTCAGTCAGACATGTTCTCAAAAAACGACCAAACCACGCGGCTTGTGTCTATATCTTGGTTGGCGTTGCGAAAGTACCACCAAGCCATTGGGTTTCTCCACCAATCGAATTGTACGCCTGGCCAATGGTGGCCCCCGTCGACAACCCTGTAAAACCAGACTTCGTTATCCTGTGTTTCAGACCAATATCGATCAAAAATAATGTGGCTGCTGTCATTGGCAGCATTATTAGGCAAATTACTCGATTGCTTGAGTGTTAGCCCATTGAGCTCGACCCAGAATGCGATGGTCGCCGGTAAATCTAAATAAGGTCCCCATCCCCCAGAATTTTCCATGTCGCCATTGAATAACGATACCTCGTCATTGGTGCCGTGGACCTCAAATAGGGGTAGCGGCCTGCTGGGCGAACAGGTGTCGAAGGTTTCTTTCATCATGACACCCGCGATTGGGGCAACCGCGCGAAAAATATCTGATGCTTGGCATGCAAGCAGATAGCTCATGTCCGCGCCGTTCGACATACCGGTTGCAAAGACCTTGTCTGGATTGAGGGTTAGCTCGTCTTGCAGGTGCGCGACTAGGTCACGAATAAACTGTAGATCATCCACCGAGGCGTCAGCGTGGAACTCATAGCCAACATTAAAAAACGCGTTACCCTGTTGATCGACCGTGCCTTGTGGATAGACCACAACAAAACCTTCTTCGTCTGCGACCTCGTTCATACCGGAATAAGACATGATGCTATCAGCAGAACCGGTGTAGCCATGCATGACGATCACAAGGGGTGCGGGGTGTGTTAGTTGCTTTGGTACATGTAGCAAATAAGAACGCGTTAGAGCACCTGACTGAATATCATATTGTCCGGACGCCAAATCTGTTGCACTTCCTTCTGCATTAACGAAACTCGCGATGGTCGCTAACAGCAAGAATAAAATGAGCCTTGTTGGTTTTGGCGAACCGGATACTTTGTCCATAGCACTAAATTTTCTCATTTGGTTCATGTCAAAAACCTTACGCACGGCTTATTTAAATTGTTAGCTGGCGAGCTGTAGAACTATCGTTTCTACAATACTGCTATAGCTTCAGCCAACGGCGTTTTACCGTCGATTAAGCTGAATGATTTGCCAATAGTATTGTCATAATCAAGACACGCAACGAGAGCCTCTGCAACGTTTTCACGCGAGGTCATTCCGCTCCCCTGTAATTCTGTGGTGACAGTCACTAACTCTGAACTTGATTCGTCGGTCAAACCACCGGGGCAGACAATCGTATAGTCAAGACCGGTTTCGACCAGGTGGTTATCGGCATGCGCCTTGGCGCGGTGATAGTGCGCGATGCGAGACTGACTGTTCACATCGTTATTGATTGAGCTAAGCATGATGTAGCGTTGAACCCCATGCACTTGCGCTGCAACCATTGAACGAATCGCGCCAATATGGTCGATCAACACCGTTTTGTCTTTACCTGTCGTACCGCCGGATCCTGCAGCAAAAATTATTGCATCGCATCCTTCGACAGCGTGGTCGATCGGATATTCAAGGTCTGCTAAAACGGTCGGCACGCCTAATTTGTCAAAATTGGCTCGCTGCGACGAGTTTCTGATCATTGCAATCGGATCATGTTCGCTTTTCACTAATCGCCTAATGACGCGTGTTGCCGTGTTTCCGTTTGCGCCGATAACCAGTACTTTCATGTTGGCCTCTGTCTGAAACATTTCTTTGATGACTAGTAGGCATGAGTGTTGTGGTGGAATCAAGCGAAGCCGGGGTGTTAACTGCTCTATCTAGTGACACACACAAAACAATATGATGAGAATGCGGTAATAGCAGCAATGGCTTACCTCAGCCCAACACGTGCGCGCATCTCACAGCGTATCGAAAAGTTCGCGTGCTATTTTACGTGTTTTCGAATAAAGCTTTTTACTAGTGACAGTCTCATCGCACAACAAATCCTAGCCCATTGCCTAGACCGGCTTTTAGCTTTATCTTTAGGCTTATGCTTATTTTGCTTACGAAGAAACCGCCTGGTTAGCTATCCTGAATGTACTTAAACTCCTGGTAAGCTGTTGATGCAAAACGTGTAAACGTCTAAGGATCACTAGCGTCAAGTCTGACCGACCCACAACAAATAAAATAGGGACGCTTAAACATGCAAAACATTGATCAAATTCTAGAAAAGCATATCGCCAGCGGCGACCTTCCTTGCGCCGTCGCCGGTGTCGCTAATGCTGACGGCACATTGTATATGGGTGCCGCGGGCCTACGCAGTCTTGATGCTTCTGATGCCATGACCACAGACACTATTTTTGCCATTGCCTCCATGACCAAGGCCATCACCACCGTTGCCACCCTGCAATTAGTCGAGCAAGGGCTGATTGATCTGGACACGCCCATTACCGCCTACCTGCCTAACTTAGCGCACCTTAAGGTTTTAGATGGTTTTGATGATGACGGCGAACCTATGCTCAGTTCGCCTACAAGCAGTCCGACCACTCGCCAACTGCTCACCCACACTTCCGGTTATGTGTATGAAATATGGAATGCCAATGCATTACAGCGTGTCGCCAGTGAACAAATAGACAGCCTGTTTGTTGAAGGCGGCAATGGTATGACAGCGCCACTTGGTTTCTCTCCAGGAGAGCGCTGGGAATACGGTATTGGTATTGATTGGGCAGGCGTCATTGTCGAAACCCTGAGCGGTAAAGATTTGGACGTGTATTTTCAAGACCACATTTTTTCACCCCTAAGCATGCATGACAGCGCTTATGTAGTACCGGAGGCAAAAGCCGCCAGGCGTGCCGCGGTACACGCCAGAACTGAGGATGGTTTAACAGTAATACCACACCTTGGCGAACCAATATCTGGCGGCGGTGGCTTAAGTTCAACCATCCCCGACTACCTTCGATTTATGCGCGCATTGTTGAATCAAGGCACACTAGACGGCACGAAAATTTTACAGCCGCAGACCGTGGATATGATGTTTGAAAATCACATTGGTGATTTAGACGTTACCCCTGGCCCAACGCAAATGCCGGCTATCAGTAATGACTTCGACATGGGCTTTGGTCAGCCAGCCAAATGGGGTTTAGGCTTTCTGCTGCACGAAGCACAAACAGCATCAGGACGTCCCAAAGGTTCTGTTTCTTGGGCAGGTTTGTTTAATAGCTACTTCTGGATAGATCGTGAAAACGATCTTTGCGCAGTTATCGCAACGCAGGTTTTACCTTTTTACGATACTCACGCCGTGGCTATGCTGAAAGACTTTGAATCTGCGGTTTATAAGAATTTGAAATCATAGACAGGTCTTCTAAATGTTATGCCAACGATAGCATTAAGGTTAATTGTTGAAAGTGTGTGTCCCTATGTAGTTTGTCCTATATAATTTGTCCTATGTAGTTAACTCAGCAAGCACATGCAAATGAACCGTGATTGACGCTGAAAACACGCGTGAGTGGATAGGAAAGAATTTCAGAGACTTTGTTCATGGTTGCAAGCTTGCTGGCGTTGCGATTAACGAACCCTCTCGGATCGTAAGCCTCACAATAAACATCACCAGCAAGCGTTTGCTAAAAAGTTAGTCAACTTAGTCGCTAATTAGCCGTTAAAACGTTTTATCACCATCTTGCCCAGTGCCATCATATGCACCTGGTCTGGACCATCTGCCTGACGACACCATCTGGCATAGTTAAAGGCTTCAGCCATAGGATAGTCAGCAGTTAAACCACCCGCACCATGAATCTGCATGCAGCGATCAATCACTGTCTGCGCCATCAGAGGAACGGTTATCTTAGCCGCTGCAATTAGATCGCGAGAATCTTTTGCGCCGACTTCGTCCATCTTTCTTGCGGTCTTAAGCGTGAGCAGCCTTGCCTGTTCGATTTCACTAAATGACTTCGCGATGTCCTCAAGCACAGATTGGTGGTCCGCTAGTTGCCTACCGAAAGTTTCTCGACTAACCGCTCTACGACACGCAAACTCTAACGCTCTCTGGGCAGAACCGATCAAACGCATACAATGGTGAATTCGGCCAGGCCCAAGTCGACCTTGAGAAATCTCAAATCCGCGTCCTTCACCCAACAGGATATTTTCTTTCGGCACGCGCACGTCTTCAAAATGAACTTCAGCATGACCCGAGGGCGCATCATCATAACCAAGTGTTGTCAGTGACCTAACAACTCTCACACCCGGCGTGTGCTTTGGCACCAGGATCTGGCTTTGTTGCAGATGGCGGTTCGGATTGTCTGCATCAGACTTGCCCATAACAATAAATATCTTTGTTCGCTCATAAGGCGCATTGGTAATAAACCATTTTTTTCCGTTGATGACATAATCGTTGCCATCTTGAACGATGGACGTGCGAACATTAGTCGCATCACTGGACGCGACATCCGGTTCAGTCATGCAATAGGATGAACGAATCTCACCGCTGAGCAAGGGTTCAAGCCACTCAGCTTTCTGAGCCTCGGTGCCATATTTCATGAATACTTCCATGTTGCCAGTATCCGGCGCATTACAATTAAACACTTCTGGTGCCCAGAGCACCCTGCCCATCATCTCGGCAAGTGCACAATAATCTTCGTTGCTGAGTCCACCATGATTTTTTGGCATCCAAAGATTCCACATCCCTAAGTCTCGCGCTCTTGCTTTTAATTCTTCCATCAGAGGCACTGTCGAGAAGCGGTTCTCGAGATTGTTGAGTTGTTCCTGATAGCGTTCTTCATTTGGATAGATGTATTCATCCATAAATGATTGAAGCTGATTAATGAGCTGTTCAACCGGCGGCAAATCAGTAGATGTTTGGGTCATTGCTTTTCTTTCCTTAATGTCTATTTATATTTTCATCAATTGGTCTTAACGTCTTCAACTTGCTATTACCAGCAAGGCTGTCGCTTTGACTTCCACCTTGCATTCTAATTCAGAATGCGGGACAAAGAATCTCTTTCGTCATCTAGACTCGATGAAATACCAAAGATCACATTTTCTTTCCCTCGATCGTTCAGACTCGAAAAAATGAGTATCCTTCGAAGGACATCCATTACTGCACTTGTTAAGCCTACCTATCAATATCAATGACTAATTTTGTTGAAGGGCTTATTTCGTAGATGTTAATAAACACATCTAGAGCAAGACTTTTAGCAAGCGCTACATTTTCACCAATATTTTTACTAAATCCACCTCGCTCACCTACAATACTGCCACCGGGCCTGTCATAAAGCGGCCATACTTCTAACTCTATGTCATATGCCATGAGCGTTTTTTTCGCACGATTTTGCTCATCATCGTTAAGCGACTGAACGGGAAGATCAAAATAAAGCCCTTCGCTTTCACCCCATGCGAACTGCACATAGTTTTTTGATTCTGGATCTTCCATGACAATAAACCAGCCATCACCCTGCTTGCTTACCAATTCATCGATGGCATTATCTATATTGTTATTAAGCATGCAAAAAACACCTGAGTAAGTGAACGCTGAATATATCAGTATGAAAGTAGGAAATACTTTCTTTATAGAAATAGTATTGTGACACACACAAAACAGCCCTCACGCCATCAGCGTGATCGCTTACAGCGCGTTAGAACGCCCCCGCTACATACCTTTGAGTTCCGCCACGACGTTGAAACGCTGTAGAACAATGGCAACACCTAGGCGTCAACTGATTGATCCTGACCATCCGATGCACGACCGCATTGTCTCTCGATGTGTGCGCCGCAGCCGGTTGTGTGGTGTTGATCGACGCTCTCGAACAAACTATGCGCAGCGCATGTGTCATTTGGTAAAGCACTTCTCGGTCGCCGTTGATGCCTTTGCTATTATGAACAGTCGCTTTCATTTGGTCGTGTATTTCGACCACAGGCAAGCTATCGATAGTGTGATGGACAGGTTGCAGAACGCTTGTTGCATGCCAGACAAACGCTGGGTTCGCTGTCGATGTTCATGAAGCATCTGAAACAACCCCTTGCCTATCGGGCCAATCGGGCAGATAGGAGTTCGGGGCATTTCTTTCGGCATCAAGGTTCGAGACCCACGCCGAATTCATTCGCGGCGCTAGATTACGCTGCCACCTGACGTTTATCTTCTTGATGAGAGAGGGTCATTGCAGCTACAGTCACGTATCGAGGCGAAAGCCCAATCCCTTTAGGAGATTATTTAGTGACAAATCCACAAGTCGTAATCAGTGGTGCTGGCCTTTGGACACCCGATCACACCGTCAGCAACGATGAGTTGGTGAAAAGCTACAATGCCTATGCGGAAATGTTCAACGCCGATAACGCCGATGCCATAGCCTCGGGGGACGTTTTGGAAAAGCCGCTGTCGTCATCCGAGTTCATCGAGAAGGCATCCGGCATCAAGTCACGCTATGTGTATATCAAGGACGGCATTCTTGACCCCGAGCGTATGACGCCAAAAATTCCATTGCGCGGCGAAGATGAAATCTCCGATCAGGCTGCGATCGCAGTCATTGCGGCGCGCAAGGCCATGGCAGCAGCGAATAAGTCTGCTTCTGATATTGATGCGGTGATTGTTTCCTGCGCTTACACACAACGCTACTACCCTGCCATCGCAATCGAAGTACAGCATGAATTAGGCATACAAGGTTTTGGTTTCGATATGTTGGTGGCCTGCTCAGCCGCCACCTTTGCATTGCAGCGCGCCTACGAGATGGTGGTAGCGGGCACAGCACGCAGCGTACTGGTCATCAATCCTGAGCTCACATCACCTCAGAACAATTTCCGAGACCGTGACAGCCACTTTATTTTTGGTGACGTGGCAACCGCGACCATTGTAGAAAAGGCAGAAACCTGCAATTCAGACCATAGCTATGAAATTCTAGACATGAAGGCCGCGACAGTTTTTTCCAACAACATCCGGTCCAACATCGGCTACATGGTTAACGCTAACGATGATAACCCTCTGCGAGAATACAACTACTTTCACCAGCAGGGTCGCAAAGTGTTTAAAGAAGTCTGCCCACTGGCGGTCTCCCACATTCAAGCAAACGTTGAAGCGGCTGGGATTGAAGTCAGTGATGTCAAACGCTGGTGGTTACACCAGGCCAACATCAATATGAATCAACTCATTGCTAAAAAATTACTGGGCCGCGTGCCAGATAACAAAGAAGCACCCACCGTACTCGACACCTATGCCAATACCGCATCCGCAGGGTCGTTAATCTCCTTTAATCTCAACCACGAGGATTTAGTATCTGGCGACTACGGTGTGCTTTGCTCCTTCGGCGCGGGTTATTCGATTGGCAGTCTGGTACTACGAAAGCGCTAAATAGCGAAAACGGCTGGTGTCAGTGAAACGATAGGATCGGAGTACAATGCAAATTTTTGCCGGCGTGCTCTGCTGCTCTGCTCTACTTTGACCGGACCACAGCTTTTCTTGCCTTTAAGAGTCACTTAGATCGGTAAACCACCATGCAACTATTTACCAAAACCATACTGTATACAGACGATCAGGGCTTCGCCCAATTTCGCGAGGAATATGTGGAGTTATCACAAGGTAGCCCTCGGTCAATGCTCTCAGCGTTAAGCCCATCCGGTGGTTATCAGCTGCGCCACAGCCCCGTCGGATTTGCTAAAGAATTCCACTGCACGAGAGACCCTCAGTTCGTCTTTATTTTATCAGGTGAGATGCAAATCAGCCTTCAAGATGGCTCATCAAAAACGTTCACAGCCGGTCAGCATTTTTATTCCAGTGATCTGTTACCCGAAGGTAAAACGTTCGATGCAACCATTCACGGCCATCAGAGCCGTCAAATTGGCGATCAATCACTGGAGACACTATTTCTGAGAGGATGAACTCGCCCACCACGATACGCTGACGTCCGCCACAACCTAGATGTGCGCTTAACCAATATCAACACATGGCGACACCCAGACATCAAAGGATTGACACCGGCTACGGCGTCGCAATCATTCTGTGTGCAGATAATGCTTACTCTACCCGCCTTCTTGATCGCTTATTGATAATCAGCGATTAACATATCGGCTGCCTTTTCAGCGATCATGATCGTCGGTGCGTTGGTATTACCGCCCACCAGCGTTGGCATAACAGAAGCATCAATAACTCTAAGGTTCTCGATACCGCGCACTCTCAGTCTCGCATCCACTACCGCCATATCGTCGTGACCCATTTTGCAGGTGCCAACGGGATGGTAAATCGTCTCTGCATTTTTACGGACGAAGTCTTTAATCTCGTCATCGGTTTGTGCATCACGACTAGACTCATGCTCGGGCCCAATAACCTTTTGAAAAGCATTGGTTTTGAATATTTTTCGGGCCACTTTCACGCCTTCAACGAGTACATCAAGATCTTGTTCCGCCTCAAGGTAGTTCGCCTTTATCACGGGGTCAGAGAATGGATCATTCGATGCCAACGTGACTTCACCGCGACTCTCCGGTCTTAGCTGACAGACATGAATAGAGATACCCTCTCCTTTCACTGGCACACGACCGTGATCGATCATAAAGGCTGGAATAAAGTGTAATTGAATATCAGGCACTTCCAAGTCGGGTCGCGTTTTCAAAAAAGCACCTGACTCCAAGGGGTTATCAGCACCGACACCCTTTTTAAACATCAAATAGTTCAACAAAATAAACGGCAATTTATATTTCTTAATCTTGCCAGCAAGCGACATTTCAGGATCAGTCACATAGTGTTGAATGATAACGTCGAGATGATCTTGCAAATTTTTACCCACGCCTGGTAGATGGTGCTTGCACTCAATTTCGTGTTGCGCGAGTTCAGACTCATCACCAATACCTGACAGTTGTAACAACTGAGGCGATTGCACAGCACCTGCGCACATAAGCACGGCTTTACCGGCACTGGCCGTAATAGCCTTACCGTTATGATCGTATTCAACACCGGTCGCTTTTTTATCTTCGATCAGTACCTTAAGCAGTCTTGCGCCAGTGGCCACTGTCAGATTGGGTCGGTCCAGAACGGGTTTTAAATAACCGTGCGCTGCACTGCATCGTTGACCACCAACCTTTGTCAGTTGGTACGGGCCAACACCCTCTTGTTTGGCACCGTTAAAATCATCGTTATAGGTGTAGCCAGCCTCAACACCTGCTTCTATAAAAAGCTTGTGTGAGGGTAACGCGGCGCCACCGTCCTTTACGTTTAGAGGTCCACCCACACCATGAAACTCATCTTCACCACTGTCCTGATGAGTCTCTTGAATACGTTCTTGGTTCATCGATTTTTTGAAGTAAGGCAGAACCTCATCAAAGCTCCAACCTTCATTACCCAGCTGTCGCCAGCGATCAAAATCTTGCGCATGGCCGCGAATATAAATCATGCCATTAATAGAACTGGACCCGCCTAAACCTTTACCGCGCGGCCAAAACAAACGTCGGTTTTCAAGATGAGGTTCGGGAGCCGTATCAAAAGACCAGTTATAAGTGGTACCTGATAACAACTGTCCAACACCGGTTGGCATACGGATAAAGGGGCTGGTGTCCTTTTTGCCTGCTTCCAATAGCAAAACTTTAGTTTTCGGATCAGCAGACAAACGATTTGCCAACACGCAGCCAGCCGAGCCGGCACCCACAATAATATAATCGTACATTGTATTTTTTAAACCTGAAGAAGAATTGGGCGATTCTACACGAATTTGTCGTGCCCAAATAAAAATTGGGGTTAGCGTAAAATACAGTCAGCCGCAATTTCATAACAAGACCCGTCGATGGAACTACCGCATTGCCTCACTTAAAAAACGACCACGCGCCTTTGGCGCCGCGAATTAAACATCACCTTGGCGAACAGACATTGGCTGGTCTAGGACTGGCATGCCCTTGACCGCAGACTGAAAAGCAACGCCAATTGAGCATAGTGCATGGAATATTTAGTTAGCGAAGTGGCCATTCACTGTAATCCACTCAGACTTGTCGAAGCTTCTAGTCCCAATCACATACATTGATATCTACCTAACGACACCGTTGTGGGATAGAGAACGCGTGTCTGTCCATATGAGTAGCAAGTGACAAGATGGCCAGACGACAAAACTTGTAATGACCGGCGGTCAACTATATAATTGACCACCGGTCAGTAATTGGAACCCCAACGCTGACAGAGCAACCAAACAAAAAGCAGTGCGGAGACACTCATGAGTTCAGTCGTTGAGATTAATCAGAGGGCGAGAAGCGCAGAACAAAAAGCGCTAAGGCGGCACGCAGTACTAGACGCTGCCGAAACGTACTTCCTTGAGGTTGGCTACGAGGCATTTTCTATGGCTCAACTCGCCAAGAAAACCGGATTGGCCAAGGGCACACTCTACCTTTACTTCAACACTCGGGAAGAGCTTTTCCTGACCCTTTATGAGCAAAGCCTGATTCGATGGGGCCAGGTTTTCATCGGTTACTTATCGGACCACACGACGAGTAAGACCTACGCCGAAACGCTATATAGCACTGCCATAGCGGATGGCACCTTCTTGCCTTTGCTCATCAGGCTCGAACATATCATCGAACACAATGTTGCGATCCCCAGGCTAATCAAGTCGAAACAAGTGTTCATACGCCAGGTGGAGGCTGTTGCGGAACCTACGTCAACTTCACTCAAATTGAGTAAAGCGCAAGCAAGAGAGGTCGTAAAAACAATGGGCATCCTTCTGATTGGTGCAACCGGCGCCGACCAAGGCCCATCACTTACTAACGAAGAGCTGCCAGAAGATGTTCAGGACCTTATTGCCAGTTTTTCGTCTGGACCTCTCTTCGTTAAGAATGCCGTTCGCATTATAGAGGGCATACGCGCGGAAGCCGCATCCAACATCTAATCAAATCAAACGCGTAAGCGAATCACTAAACAGAAATAACGCAGAACAACCTAGGAGAGAAATTGTGAGCATAGCAGAACACGACAACGTCACTAAATTAGAAATCCAGAACCTGACAGCACTACTCAAACTACAGAGAAGCAAATTTCGCGCAGAGGGCGAAGTCACCTATGCGACAAGGATTGACCGCCTAAAGAGACTCAAGGCGATGATTATTGAAAATAAAACAGAGTTCGCAAAAACAACCAAACGCGAATTTGGTGGTGCACGATCCTATGAGTTCAGTTTGTTCTCAGAGTTTGCGTCAAAGGTCGAAGCCATCGACTATTCAATGAAACATTTGAAAGAGTGGATGAAACCTGAAAAGCGAAAAACCAACAAACCGATGAACTTTTTGGGCGGAAAGAGCCAGGTTAGGCATTTCCCCAAGGGCGTTGTTGGTATCATTTCCCCTTGGAACCTGCCCTTCGGCTTGACTGTTGCGCCTTTGACAAGTGCGCTGGCTGCCGGTAACCGAGCGTTACTAAAGCCTTCAGAGTTCGTTCCTGAAACAGCGGCATTGTTCGCCGATGTTATCCCCAAATATTTCTCAGAAGATGAAGTCGCAGTCGTAACCGGTGGCGCAGCTATCAGCCAACGTTTTGCAGAATTGCCTTTCGATCATCTTTTGTTTACCGGCTCTACCCGTGTGGGTGCGCAAGTGATGCAATCAGCCGCGAAAAACCTTGTGCCCGTCACGCTAGAACTTGGCGGCAAGTCACCTGTCATCATTGGTCGTAGCGCAAAGCTTGATCTGGCCGGAACACGCCTGACATTCGGTAAGCTTTTGAATGGTGGTCAATTATGCCTGTCGCCAGATTACGTTGTCGTGCCGAAAGAACTCGAAGAGCAGCTCATTGCGCGGGTCATTCACGAGACAGAGTCAATGTATCCCAACATCACAGAAAATGAGGATTACGCGGGCGTTATCAACGAAAGACACTTCGCTAGATTACAGAACTACATTGATGACGCAGTAGCCAAGGGAGCCAAGCTCACAATTGTTGGCGCTGACAAGACGCGTGCATCTAAAGACAATCGTCGCATGCCTTTACACATTCTCCAGAACGTAAATGAAGACATGCTGGTCATGCACGAGGAAATATTTGGTCCTGTTCTTCCCGTGATGACCTATTCTGACGTAGCTGAAGTTCCAGATATGATTGAACCCCGCCGAAACCCACTTGCCATGTATTACTTCGGCAAAGATAAACGTGAGCAGGAGTACTTACTGACTCATGTGCCAAGCGGCGGTGTTTGTGTCAACGACATTACGCTCCACTACGTACAAGAAGACCTACCATTTGGTGGTGTCGGTGCCTCTGGCATGGGCGCTTATCACGGTCCCGAAGGGTTTAGAAGCCTAAGCCACGCGCGCGCGATATACAGTCAAACCATGATCGATGTTCTACCGATCGTTGGCGCACGTCCGCCATTTGGCGAAAAATTTCGAAAGAATATAAGCAAGGTTCTTGGCTCAATATAAATGTAAGGCCAGAGTATTTTATTCACGCTAAACGGTTCAGCTTGAATTTCAAGACCATGACATTAACTTGGTTTTACGCCGCCACGGCAGATAGTTAGTTGCGTAGCTGCGGAATAGTCCGGGTATTCGGCGTGAATAGAAACAAACATAAACAAAGCACTGGAAGAAGCACAATGACAATAAATCGCCAATGGCTATTAGCAGAACGACCAACCGGAATGGTTGGCGAACATAATTTCAAGTATGCCGAAACCCCGATTCCGGCGCCCAAGCATGATGAGGTTCTGGTAAAAAACCTGTTCCTATCGTTTGACCCTGCGCAACGAAACTGGATGGAAGATCGCAAGGCTTATCTGCCGCCAGTGGCCATCGGTGAGCCCATGCGGGCAGGCTCTGTTGGGCAGGTAGTCGATTCACGGCATGCTGACTATTCAGTGGGTGACCTGGTGCAGACGACAGGGGGTTGGCAAGATTATGTGGTTGCGGCGCCCAATGAGGGTCCAATGGGATTGGTTAAATTGCCAGCAGGTGTGCCGCCTGAAATGATGTTATCTGCGCTCGGCATTACCGGGCTTACCGCGTATTTCGGTTTACTGGAGATTGGACAGCCAAAAGCGGGTGACACTGTACTGGTATCAGGTGCCGCAGGTTCTACGGGCTCATTTGTTGGCCAGATCGCAAAGATTAAAGGCTGCCGAGTGGTCGGAATTGCTGGCGGCCCAGAAAAATGTAAGTGGCTAAAAGAGACCGCCGGCTTCGACGCCGTGATCGACTATAAGAATGAAGATGTTAATGCGCAAATTGCGCATCACTGCCCTGACAAGTGGGACGTATTTTTTGACAATGTAGGAGGCCCTATCCGAGAGGCGGCCTTAGATCACATTAATTTACGCGCTCGCGTTGTTCTATGCGGGAGCATCGCAGCATATAACTCAGAGTCGCCCATACCCGGCCCCTCAAATTTAGCTAACCTCACCATTAACCGCGCGCGAATGGAGGGCTTCGTTATTTTGGATTATATGCCGCGAGCGATGGAGGCCATTGAAGAATTAATGGCCTGGGTGGCGTCGGGCGATTTAATTTATCAAGTCGACGTGCAGGAAGGTTTTGAGAATATTCCGACCACTCTTGAGCGGCTATATACCGGAAAAAATCTCGGTAAGCAGTTACTCAGAATAGGCTAACAGACATGACACACATAACACCCAAGCAGCGTAAAGAGTTACCGGCGTTAGAACCGATGCTTCAAATGGTAGAAGCATCTATGGGCTTTTTACCAACATCCATGCTGACAATGGCGCATTGGCCAGAGCTGACTCAGGCCTTTGGTGGGCTTGGCGCCACAATTCTTAACAGTGGTGAATTAGATGCTGGGCTAAAGCAAATGATCGCGTTTGCGGTTAGCAATGCAGCGGGTTGCCGTTATTGCCAAGCACATACTGCTAACTCAGCATTAAAAAACAATGTCAGCTCGGAGAAAATACAAGCGGTGTTCGAGTTTGAGAGCAACGACTTATTTTCCAATCAGGAGAAAGCGGCGCTGCGCGTTGCGGTGCATGCCGGCATGGTACCCAATGCGGTAGAGGCTGAGCACATGAGTGAATTATTGGAACACTTTAGTGAGAAGCAGGCGATCGAAGTTGTGGCGGTAATTTCACTGTTTGGTTTTCTGAATCGCTGGAACGACACAATGGCAACTACCTTAGAAAGTTCCCCCAAGCGCTTTGCAGCGGACCAGCTAGCCTCGCACGGTTGGGTTGCGGGCAAGCACGAATAGACTTTGCTCGACAACACCCAGACCGACGGTAATGCAACCGAGGAAGCAGGCAGCACCAGAAAATTAGAAGACTGCCTAGTTAGAGTAAACCAAAGATCACTGCAAACGTAAGTTGATCGAACCATTAGAGACGTGGCGATTGAACGAGCTGTTTTCGTTGCTCGCACTTGGCACCCCAAATAAAACAAAAGCAGGAGTTGATTAGTATGTCCGTTTACATAATTGCGAGATTCAAGATACACGACCGCGGTGAGTATGATACATACTCAGCTGGATTCGCAGAGGTCTTCAAGAAGTTCGATGGCAAGATGTTGAGCGTTGATGAAGCCCCCATGATATTGGCGGGTGAGTGGGATGATACACGCTCGGTTATTATTGAGTTCCCATCAGAAAAATCAGCGTTGGCTTGGATGACGTCTGATGAGTATCAGGCGATAGCGAAACACCGAGATGCGGGAAGCACAGCAAACTCTATCTTAGTGAAGGGGCTTGAAGGTTAGACACACACAAACGCCTTTGACGTAGGCTTGGATCTCTGGGTCATCAAAGTCATATTGGACAAGTCATATTGAAAGTCATATTGTGACACACACAAAATAGCACTCACGCCATCAACGAGATTGCTTACAAAACGATACCATTATGGCGATGTATCAAAAGTGTGTGTCCGTATATGGCTCTCTATATAGCTAAAGAGTTATTGATCTTGCGTGAGTTTCTTCAGGACTGACGGGTAGTCTGTCATTAGCCCATCCGCGCCAATCTCCATCAATGCAGTCATATCGTCTTCGTCATTAATCGTCCAATAATGAACCAGCATTCCCGCATTGTGTGCAGCTTCAACAAACCGTTTTGTCGCGAGATTTAGACCGCCGGAAGTCATCGGAATCGCAAAGGCATCGATGTCATAAGGGAATAATTTTTCTAAATGGAGCATGTGCAAGATATAAAATAAGCGAATTTCACCACCAGCCGCATACGTTTGTGCACGCGGCGCTATCTTTCTGACTTCCTTCAAAGTCGACGCATAAAATGAAGCGATTAAAACGTGATCCCAACGATTGTATTGACCAATCATTTCAAGTAATGCGCTGCGGAGTTCTTCCGTGTCGTCTTTCAGCTCAATCACAAAACGATGATGTGGATAACGTTGAAACATTTCATTCAAAGTAGGAATTGATAAACCTTTCCCACGATAGGGAAACGTCATATCGTCAGGCACCTTATGTTTTTCGACGTCTTTATTAGTGTGATACGGCCACCAATACGCAGCATCTAATTGTTGAATCTCGGCTAATGTTAAGTCTTGAATGGCACCTTCGCCGTCGGTTGTGCGATCAACTCGTCGATCATGCATAACAATAAGATGGCCATCTTTGCTTAGATGAACATCCATTTCTAGCACATCAACGTTCAGTTCCGAGGCGGCATCAAACGCGACGAAAGTTGCATCGGGCTGTTCTAAATTGCCACCTTGATGGGCAATGTTATCGATTTGACCGAACGTGAACTTAGGTACGGGTTTGCTTGGCAAGACCACTAACAACACGCAAAGCGCCGCAAATAGAATGACTATCCAAGTTAACAATGGGCGAAAAAAGTACACAAAAAACCCTCGGGGGAAAGAATAAACGTTGATGCATTCTACGTAGTTAGGCAGACGTTTCAATTCGTACTTTTTTTGAACTAAATTTTGCCTGAGCGGCGTTTGATGTTTGGCTGTGTCAGGTGTGTCGCATTGATTACGACAACGCTGATCTTTTTAACGTATTGCGACACTGACATAAACAAACGTATTGCGACACACACATAAAAACGCTCACACCGTCGACGATATCTCACACAGAACATCAAGGCTAAGTCCGCCTCATATACACACTGTTGACGGCAGCATATTCGATTTAGACTAACCTAACGATATAACCATAGCGTGACCGTAAAAGTGTGCGTCCATATATAGTCTTTGCTCTACCTCCGACAGCTAGGTTTTCTCTTTATTGGTTCACACTGGCGTACAGCGCGTCGACCAAGGCAATATTGCGCGGATCGCGCCAGGCCCGGCCCTGCTTGTTCATGGTGTAGCAAAAGCTCAGATTAGCATCGGGGTCGGCAAAACCCAGCAGACCGGCATTACCGTAGTGGCCAAAGGTACGCGGGTTGGGCCCCAGTGGCCGCTCTGGCATGGTCAGCATAAAACCGAGCCCAAAGCGCGTGGGTCGGGACATCACCGCATCAATACCGTCTGCGCTGATGGCGATAGCCTGCTTAATAAGCTCGGGACTCAGTAGTTGTACGCCGTCTATTTGACCACCGTTGGCCAGCGCTGAGAAGATCTTGGCTGTGGAGCGGGCGTCCGCTTGTGGGCTGGTACTGGGAAACATCGCCTGACGCCATGCCTTTGAATTGAGACTGAACTCTCCTTCATCGGAAAATTCGGGGTTGTTGTAGGTCAAATAGTGCATGCGCTCATCATCAGAGCGTGTATCGATGTTGCTTGCGTCTATTGGCGCGGTCATGGCTTCGATGGGGCGAAGGTAGGGAATATTATCGGCTATTCGATCCAGCGCGCTCTCATCTACACCGAAGAAGAAATCGATGCCCAAGGGTTGGCATATTTCATCTTGTAAATATTGGGCAATGCTGCGGCCATCGACTCGCTGTAATAATTCACCAAGTAAAAACCCGTAGGTGTGCACATGATAGCCATGGCGTTCGCCGCTCGGCCACCAGGGTTTTTGTTGCTCTAGGGCCTGCACATACAAGGGCCAGTTGGCCCAGGCACCGGGGCGCAAGGCGGTCTCGACCGCGACCAGACCGGCGCGGTGACTTAACAACTCAGCTACGGTAATAGCTGCTTTGCCATTTTGAGCAAATTCTGGCCAGTGTTTAGCGACGGTATCATTGAGCTGAAGTTTACCTGCATCGACCAAACGCAGTACACACAATGCCGCTACAGCTTTGCCTAGGGACCACACGGTAAAGAGTGTCTGCGCCGACAGTGGCCGTTGTTGCTTAGCGTCCAAGTGGCCCGCCCATAAATCAACCACTTTTTGATTGTCTTGATAAACGCTAACGGCGGCGCCGACTTCGCCGTGTAGAGTAAAGTTATCGGTAAACGCCGACTCGATGTCGGTAAATCGTGAGTCACAAAAACCGTTTATTGTTACGTCTTGCATGGGTCGCTCACGTTGAAGGAGCGCCATTTTGGCAGAATAGTGTGACACACACAAAACAACGCTCACTATTTGCTTGGCAAACAGAGCGTCGCAGGCCTACGACCGGCACGCCCTTGCCTGCTGAATGAAGACCAGTGCTGTTCATTTACTGTAAAGGAATATATCTCGCAAACGATGCGCATATTATTTGAAATTTGTTTAGCCTAGCGAAGGCCATCCAATCTATCCACGAGGATTATTAAAATCCTAACGACACACTCAAGGCGAAAAGCTAAAAGTGTGTGTCGGTTTTCAATTGCTTAGATTTTGAGAGGTGCATCGACTCGGGGTCGGATGCACGGACTACCTATATTGCATCCCTCCCCTCATTATCCCAGGCGACATTCAGCCGAGAATGGGATATTGACGCGTTAGAGACACAAAAAGCGAATAGAGGCATGAGTAAGAGCTTTGGCCGCACTAGGATCGCGACCAAAGATACCATGTCAATTATAGCCTGTAACTCGAGTGTGAGTCGTTATGCCCCACCATCTCCTTCAGACTTACGGCTTCTTTCATCTCGTTGCTGTTCTGCTGGCATGTTGCTAAATTCTATTATCGTAAATACGAGCCCGATGGCCATTAATATAAAAACAGCGATTGCATAGAAAACTAAATGGTCAGCTATCATTATCGGTCTCTCCTTGCGGCAAGGCTCGACAGTTTGAAGTAGATTCCAAACGATAGGATAGATGGAACCCAAATGGCAGTGAAGAGCCCTTCACTTTGATAACCTTGGAACCAAAGCAGGCCGGATATCGCGAAAGATACCCCGACGGCGAGCAATATAAATAAGTCGGACAATTTGAACATACTGGTTTCCTTAAATAGTGATTAGTAAAAGTTCAGACAGGACGTGTGTCCCTCGCTAGGAACGATGAAATCCGATCGCTGAAAGTAAAAGTCCTGCTATCGTCAATGAGGCCGGGAAACGAAGCCCGACGATACCGAAGACATCTATCATTGAGGGCGTCAGCTCTAGAAAACCTAGCGGCACCCACAAAAAGAAGGGTGCAGAGATCGCGATGCCGAGATACCCGAGAGCTGGCAGCAGATAGTTTTTTTCCGCCACTTGATTGCCATCTAAGGGGGTTGATCCGTTACTCTTATGACTTGCTGATTTGTTTGACATCCTGCCCCGACACATATGAACTTTTTTGCCGTACATTTTGCTCACTTGTCAGTTGCGTTAACTAACGGTGAGATGCACTTCCGGCTTGTTTTACGCCGATAACCTTCTTCTGGTTCACTCTTAGCCTTCTTGACACTATTCAGAGATTATTTGAATGATCTTTCACCGACGATCCTCGACAGCTTGAAGATTAACTTAAAGCACAAGAACGAATAGCCCTACAACACACCAGCCAGCAACTGGCAGGTTTGGTTTGTAGCCCTGACCCATTCGGTATCTGTAATAATTCTAAAGCTATATCGGGTAGCTTGATGTGGCGTAAAAAATTGTGCAGCAGGTACTTTTTCCCGTGTTTGATCCACAAGCGACGCCCCTGCGTAACAACTCTTTTCATTCAAAGCTTAAAGGTAAAAAATGGCGTCCTCAATTGACCAAGTCCTAGATAACACCGAAGTTAGTCTAAAACTGCTGAAGGTACTGGCGGAAAATAGCTTCGACTCAATTTTAATCACTGATGCAACTGCTAAGGGAAAAATAACCTACGCAAACAAGGCCTTCAAAAAATTAACCGGTCATGAGCCTTCTGAAGTTATAGGCAACACACCACGAATACTGCAAGGCAAGGGCACGGACAAAAAAGTCATCGATCGGCTATCAGTTGCGCTGAAGTCTGGCGGCAAATTCGAAGGAAAAGCGATCAACTATAAAAAAGATGGCACGCCCTTTATCATGTACTGGAGAGTACTTCCCATCAAAGTTGGGAAGAAAATCGAAGCATGGCTTGCTATCCAAAGGGAAGGCTCGGTTATTTAACCACTTAGCTGGATACCCAGATAAAGCGGGATTGGGCAATTGGAAACTTGGCCTGCTACCAGGTCAAGTTCCCCTTATCTTTCTGTACAATATAAAATTACATATAGGTATGAGGGCGACACACACTTAAAACCTCTCACACCATCAGTGGTATCTCGCACACAATAACAAGGCTAAGTGCTCCACATACACGCGCTGTTAACGGCCGCACAACCGATTTAGACCAACCCAACGATATCACTATGGCGACACGATAAGAGTGCTTATCATGTAGTTTACAGACAGGTTTTTTTCTCTTCGTCGGTTGGAATCTAGACCAGCCGGGTCAACACCGCCCCGCTCGACCTAAAAATCTTCTCGGTTATCTGCCTACTGGTTGTAAGCCTGCAGTACGGCCACAACAGCCATTGACCAAGAAAACACTAACCGAGTCTCGCGGACTGGAATTTCGGCTAATCACGCGCATACCCTGCTTGACTCATCTTTGAAAAATGTGATTTATTCTTCCTATCTACAATTCAGGAACGACATCATGAGATGGATCGCGCTCATCATTCTATTTTCTTCTTCAGCCGCATTAGCACAAACAAAACTTTACGTTTTTGATTGTGGGTCTCTGTCTCTTGAAGACATCAGCATGTTTAACCTAACAGCGGAAGAGACTGAAGTCCGTGAACTTTTTGTACCTTGTTACCTCATTGAGCACGAAAAAGGCAGGTTGTTGTGGGATGGCGGCCTACCGAAACCTTACGCCGATGCGGGTCAGATTAGCCTGGAAGGCGGCTCTGCGACCTATGAAAATTGGATAGTGGACCAGTTGGCTGCAATGGGTATCACGCCGGGTGACATAAGCCACGCCGCATACTCGCATCTACACTATGATCATGCAGGTGCTGCCAACTACTTTCTAGAATCAAAGGTACTCATGCAAAAGGCTGAATGGGAAGCCGCTTTCGGTGGCGAAAGTGGAGCCTTTGTCGAAACCGAATGGTTTGACAAACTTAAAACTGCAGACGTAGAAATACTGGAAGGCGATCATGACGTTTTCGGGGACGGCAGCGTAAAGCTAATTTACACACCAGGTCACACACCCGGCCACCAGTCTCTCTATGTCGACCTCGAAGCAACTGGACCACTAATACTGTCTGGCGATCTGTTCCACTTTCGCGCTAACAGAACATTGCGACGCCCACCAAACTTCAACGCGGACGCCGAGCAAACGTTGGAATCAATGGATAAAATCGAACAGCTCATCAAAGAGACCGGCGCGACGTTATGGATAGAACATGACAAAGCATTGGCCGACAGCTTGAACAAGGCACCCGCATACTACGACTAGCTTCAGCTGCGAGATCACGCGCACATCCACCAGTGGTGCCCGCAGACTGTCTCGTTCGTGATAGCGGGTTCGGCAGAATACTGTGACACACACAAAACAACACGCACACTAGCAACGTGATTGCCTACAGAACGATACAGTCTAAAGTGTGTGTCCATATATAGTTTCCTATTATAGTTCTCATATAGTTCTATCATGTGGGGTGATTGCTGATGGAAATCTGATTGCGGGTCATTCGCTATGAGTGACCCAAGCGATGTGGTTGCTTTGAACATTTATACCTTTGATGATTTCTATTAAATTCAAGGATTAATTTATGCGCAAAATCTTACTTGGACTAATCATGGCCATGGGAGCTCAGGTCGTTGCTGCAGAAGATGCAGCTAAAGCCGAAGAGTGGCTATTCGTACACACAGCAGAGACTGCTGAAATACCCTCGGTGACGACGCTTGTTATGTCTATACGGAGAGAAATCTTTGCGTTCACAAATAGACCAGATCGAATGTACGCCTACTTGACTGCAAATGAATTTACCTCGCTATGGGATGAGGGCGGAGGTCACACATTTTATGCTGACCCGTCAAATGCAGTTTTGACTTGGGAAAATGAAGGCCAAGTCCAAGAAACTAAAATAGTTATTTTAAAGGCATCTGTCTCGGAGAATGGTAGGTCGATAAACTATAAGGTTAAAGTAGAGGTAGGCGCAATGCCTGACAATAGCGCACAAAATCTATCTCTTTTCTTCGACGCCTATCGTACTTTAATGAAGGGTGGTAAAAAAATGCGGAATAGAAAAGCAATTACTTCTAATACTCAGAATTTTTGTTGTATGGCCGGTACGGCTCCGCCGGTTCAGGAATAGTTGGCTAATGAAGCGGCATCTCACTCAGGTCAGCATCACTAAAGTAAGGCAGCGTACGCACTAGGTCAGAAGATAAGAATTATAAACCACATTTTTTGAAGAACGATCATGTATGGTAATTGCTGATGATCAACCAAATTTAAGACACTGTGGCGTGGTCATCCTCTTAAGTTCAATGACTGTAATTGTGCTGGCCTGATGGCTTACAGGCGGCCGGGTTGATTACCTAGGAGACTAAAAGATCGAGCAGACAAAATAAATCGAGAAGAGAATCCTGCTTTTCATAAATCTAGGCTCCGAAGGTGGTCCCTGAGGTTGTGCTCACAACGAAACACCGCCATCAATCTGAAAGTAAATTATCCTTCTCTGCGTTGTTTGCAGGTTCGCTGCTATCATCATAGTTCAACACCAGCTTAATTTGGATATGTTTAGACGGCGCATATTAAGGACCAGTAAGTCCTTCCGATTGTGCTCTCGAAACCAGGCTTTAGATCAAGGCGCCTAGCAAAAGCTTTGCTCACCAGACTTGTGGATATTCCGAGGACCAACCCATTGACAAACACTGAAGAAAAAATCGGGCCAGACAATAATAAATGGGTCAAGAAGCTGGAACCGGCGATGGTCGTTATTGGCATCATTGGACCTTTTGCATTGCTGCCGCAGGTTACCAAAGTTTACTTTACCCATGTTGAACACGCAGCTGGCCATTCGCTGATCAGCTGGTTCCTGTTCGCTATTTTGTCCCTCATCTGGATGAGTTACGGAATCTACCTGAAGAAACCGTCCATCTACATCGGTAACGCAATCTCCTTGGTTTTGAATGCCCTGATGATCATCGGTATCGTTTCCCAGGTGGGGTTGACCTACTGAATCGAGTGAGGAATCAATATAGAGGATAGTAATTTTAAAGCGCATTTACTGCGAGTAAGAATGTGGACGCCACATATGGAATATTTAACATTAGCTTAGATGGCGAAAATCGTCAAAAGGCCTATAGGAGCCTATTCAAAGGGTTATTGGGTGAAGATGTGTTGAGCGATATCAGATTGTCGGTGAACACTGGCTTTGTGTACGGTAACGAGAAATTCCGGCGCTAGGTCGAAGCGCTCTCCGGGATACTGCAATCTTTCCAACAAAGAGGTCGCACGGCGAATTGCAGCTAATTGTAAATTTTACACTGACCCCATTTATCCATACTAACTATGCATCAAAGGGGATCAGTCAAAAGTGTGTGTCCATATATAGTTTACTAGCCATGAAAATTTCCGGACCATCCTCACGAATCCCATCCTCACCTAATAATACCATTATGGCGTTATGACTAAAGTGTGTGTCCATATATAGTTTCTATGGTGCTAGTCTGATGGCTTACAGACGACCGGGTTGATTACCTAGGAGACTAAAAGATCGGGCAGGATTAATTTGGCTTAGTTATCAAAGCATGTTTTTGGATTGGATAGCTGTCGATCGTTTCCGCGGAGGTGTAAAGACAGGGTTTAGCCCGCATCACCATTTACGCTTATCAAATCTTTCTTCTTTCTTTTCGTCTACTCGAACGAAGACAAAGTAAATCAAACCAGCTATAACGAATAGACCAAGGATCACTTCAAATATCATTCCGAATCCACTACTCAACGATCACTGCGGTTCCATAAGCTGTTATTTCACACGCACCGACATCTATCATTGCAGAGGAAAACCTAGAGGCTATGATCATATTCGCACCCATTTCTTTAGCATCTTTTTTCATTCGCCAAATAGCTTCTTCACGACCTTCTGCCATAAGCTCTGTGTAACCTTTTAACTCGCCTCCTACGAAGTTTTTTAGACCTGCTGCAATGTCTCTTCCAACATGTTTGGCTCTCACCGTACTTCCTCTTGCAGTGCCGATTACTTTAATTACTCGACCATCACCGACCGTCTCAGAGGTGACAAATGGTATAGCTCGTATCAAGTTATTTAACTGCTCCATGTAGGCTTTATATGACTCTTCTGAAGACTCAATAATAGTCTCCATCCTAAAACCTAATTTACCCTCGGGAAAATGGATTTCAAAAAACTCGGTATCACGAAATACTCTTGCGACCTGAGGCTTAGCGGCATTTGACCTTATTTTTGCGAAAGTATCATTTGAATCTATATCATGTCCCTCAAGAGAAAAAACTAAATCTCCCGTTAAGATACCAGACTCAGCTGCGCGCCCATTTTCCTCGACCGAAGTAACCTTCATTGCCATAGCTTTTGTTCCCCTGTTCTTCTTAATCTATTTCTACTTTTAGACTAGTCGATTTCACTTATTCAAGCGATAGATTTTTTTACTTATCTGATTAGTTCTCTACCCGAGGCCACCAACCACTTTCGGCAAAGCTAGTTCACCTCTACAATCACCCCAGCTACACAACATGCCACCACGCCCACCCATCAGCCCCGAGCAGCGAAGAGAAAGCTATCTAGAAGCCGCCAGAGACAAGATGGTCAAGTTGTATGCCTACGGTGAAGCCAAGCGCCCTGCCCGTCAGCAGCTCTTCCATGAGATCACTGTGGTGTCTGAATGAAACTGAATTTGTAGCTCTTGACCTTCAACACAATGCAATAACAATCTAGCGCGATTTGATTCTGAGTCAATGCTCAACAACAACTTAGAAGAATTACTGAAATCATCAGCAGTTT
>Ga0307995_1000082_pt1 | contig 64503 bp, 59 predicted proteins | sample EllFjometagen262_FD_203132 | JGI IMG/M metagenome (GOLD analysis project Ga0307995, IMG submission 203132) | Marine microbial communities from Ellis Fjord, Antarctic Ocean - #262 | ecosystem: Environmental > Aquatic > Marine > Unclassified | place: Southern Ocean | collected 2014-11-02 | reverse complement strand
AAGCGCTTAGCCATTTGGATAAGCTCGTGCTTAGTGGTATGTTCATCAATGGTGAGCGCTTTTCGGCTTGCCAGAGCTTCTTTAAGCTGCGCTTTTGATAATGCCTCTATGGCAGAGTCTGTCATGTTTAGAAAGTTTATTTTGCGTGTGATTGGTGGGTTGGTAGGGCCAAAGATAGCTTTGTTTTCAAACCCAAAATCTGCTGCATATTTTTCCATAAAATAGCTTAAAAACGTATTAATACTAATGCGCACTCTAGGATCACCTGTCAAATAGGTTGTACATTCATCTAAGGTTTCAAGCATTAGTTTCATCCATCGATTGGCACCTTTTTCGTTCATAAGTTCAAAGGCATTATGTTGATGGTGAAAATTTAGCCTAAATTCAGCCCCATGGTAAGTTAGGCCACCACCCATCACATCTAGCCACATAGAAGACTGAGTGTTTACATGGTGGTTAAGGTCTCCAATTTGCCTAAAAACTGAGCTAAACCAAGGCTCATCTTGATACACCTTTGTATAAAAATGGCGCACTATGCTGACAATTCTCTGCTGTCCCAGCACCGAATATAGTTGCCAAAATTGAATCGGCTTCAAAGAGTTATTAGGTGCTGATAAAGAAATGATCTCAGTCATGCGATAGGCTTGAGTAGGCAAAGCATTAGACTCTATTGCAGTAGCAATGTACTTGCTTTGAATTTTCTGCGTCATATACCCAGGAGCAGGGTCATAGGTTGGGTAGGATGTTTTAGGCATGGGTCGGTTTGGTTGTAACCATAGTCGTTGTTAAGTTTGATAGGTTTAAGGCCTGACTGCAATCATCTATGTTCATTTAACTGATAAACATAGGTTGGCTTCCAGTTCTTAGGTGGGATGTAAAACCAATAAAGGGCCTTTGGCCGCTGCCACATCTGCGGGCTCATGGGTCACTAGCAAAATAGGAATAAGGTATTGTTTGGCTTGGGCCAATAAAAATTCTCGCATGGTATGTCTTAGCTCCAAATCAAGTTTGGCAAAGGGTTCATCTAATAACAGTGCTTTGGGCTTGGCGAGTAGGGCGCGCATGAGGGCTACACGGCTTTGTTGGCCACCAGATAATGTCGCAGGGTCTCTGTGATAAAAGCCTGCTAGTTGAGCTTGCTCTAAAGCCTGCTCTACATGCAAGCGACGTTGTTTAGCCCCAACCACGCTGTGGCTTAGGCCAAAGGCTAGGTTGTCACCTACAGTTAAGTGTGGAAACAACAAAGGGTCTTGAAATAAAACACCAATCTGACGTTCATCAGCAGGCAAAAGGGTCATCGATTGATGATTTAATACAATGTCACCTTTAATGCTGAAGTGACGGTTTAAATGACCTCCTATTGCATTGAGTAAAGTGGATTTTCCCACGCCAGATGGGCCCATCACACACGCTATTTCACCAGCACCCACACTAAAGGTTAATGGCGCAAACAAAGGCACCTGTTGCTGCGCAGTGACAGTAAGGTTGATTAGTTGCAAACTCAAAATAATTTTCTCATTTTGCTATTTTAACCTGTTTAATCTAATTAATTTGGGTAATAGTAAGGCCATGCCGTACGCCAGCAGAGGCACTGCAGCTTGAAGTAATCCATACACACCCACCAAACGGCGATCGGCCCCTGAGGCTAGGCTCACCGCTTCTGTGGTAAGGCTTTCTATCTTACCAGCCCCCATCATTAGCGTGGGTAAATATTGGCCTATAGATACGGCCATGCCTATGGCCCAAGCAAGGAGTAATGGCTGCAATAATAAACTAAGTTTAATCCTCCAAAAACAACCCCAAGAAGAAGTGCCTAGGCTGGCAGCCACTTGCAAGTATCGTTGGTCTAAAGCCCGCCAAGAGTCTACCAAGCTGAGCATTACGTATGGGAATACAAACAGTAGGTGAGCCCAGATTACTGCGCCCATGCCACCATTAAGCCCTATACGAAGAAACCCTACCTTTAGGCCATATAAAAATGCAATTTGTGGCACTAGCAAGGGTAGGTATATCAACCACAAGGTTAAGCGGGATAGGTGCCCTCCATAGCGGTCTTGCACTTCTAACCAAGCCACAGATAAAACCACCGCTATGGCGCTACTACCTAGTGCTAAAGTGATGCTGTGTTGCAGTGCCAAAGGCCACTTGGATATTAACTTTAGCCAATAGGCATAGGAGTAGCTTGTAGGCAGGGCGTCTGGAAAAGACCAGCGCCAAGTCACCGACCATATTGCCAATACCACCAATGACAGCAGGCCCAGTATTAGGATGCTTGGCAAAGTTGTTGCTAGTGCGCCAGATGCAAATTTCCAGGGATGGCCTCGGCCACCTATCCTAGTCATCATCTTTGTCATGGCCATGATCACCTTGATGGTTATTTCCCAGAATAAAACACTGGCTATCATTAAAAGGCCCAAGCTTAGTGCTGCCGCAGAAGCGGGTAATAGCAAAGCTACATTAGCGTCGTTATACCAACGCATGGTAGCTAGGGCTAGTGTAGGTGGGCTGTTGGGGCCTAATATTACGGCCATATCTACAGTAGAAAGGGCATACACCAAAACCACCAGCACGGGTAATCGAATTAAAGGGTAAAGCTGGGGAATGATCACTTTATACCATGCATTAGCGGTGCTATAGCCTAAGCTATGTGAGATAGAGAGTTGCTTTGAAACCTCTATTTGCTTTAATGCAACAAGGCTGATGAGCCATAAAAAAGGCAATTCTTTAATCACTAAACCTAGGACGAGGCTTAGGCCCCATAAGTCTTGCACGGTAGCTAAATCTGGCGGCAGTTGCCATGTGGTTAGCCAGGGGCTAAATAGACGTGCTAGCCAACCTGATGGCGCTAACAAAAACGCCAGGCCTATAGCCACTGCTGCATGGGGAGCCGCTAAGATAGGCACTAGCAATGGGGTTGCAAAAGGTTTTAATTTGTTTAAAAGTGAGGGTCTGTGTGAGCTGCTATGCACCCAAGCACAGCCAAATAATGCCAATATCAAAGCCACACTGGTCGATAGAAAACCGCTCACTAGGCTAAGCCGCACGCTAGTGGCAAGGCCTGGTAGCTCAAACAATTGCTGCCACGCTTCTAAGCTAAAGCTATGCTTGCCAAGGGCTGGCAAAATGCCAAAGGCAGCCCAAGTGGTCTCACCAAGGCCAGCCACTACAGGTATCAATATGCTCATCACTAGGATGGCCAGCATTGCCCATTTTGGCCAGTTTCTAAAGAACATCATGGGCTATATCAATACCTGTTTTGCTGCATTTATTACTAGGTATGTTACGGCATAATTTACTGGCTGTAACGCTTACTCCACTCTTCCTTTAGTTGAGTTGTCCAGCTAGCGTGAGGCTCTAGTAACGTGGGGCCTAACTCTACTAGTGTAGGCAGAGCCTTGGAGGTAGGTAATGCAGCAAAGGCCATGCTATGTTGGTGGGTGATTTTGGTGGTATCTAACACCGAAAAACTACCTAACACATCGATGTTTTGCATGTGGGCTTGGGTTTCAGGTTGTATCAAAAAGTTGGCTACTACTTCCGCAGCCGCTATATGGCTAGCATTGTAGGGAATAGCAACAAAGCTGATATTGCCTAATGAACCTTGGTTTGGAACAAACACGCGGGCGCTAGGGGGTAATAAACCACTGGCTATGCCTGCAGCTGCTGCTGCTGGGTCAAATGCCATAGCGATGTCAATGGCACCATCACTTAGCATTTGCTGTTGAATTGCCTCATTTTCCGGAAAGCTAGTGCCTTGACGCCATAGATAAGGTCTAATGGCATCGTACCATTGCCATAGAGGTGCACTTGCTGTGGCAAAGTTTTCCTGGGTAGCGCTTTGCTGCAATACGCTAGGGTCTGGTGTTAATTCTATTAAAGCTTGCTTTAAAAAAGTGGTGCCCATGAAATTGCTTATTACTGGGTGGGTTAGTCGCCCAGGGTTTTGTTGTGCAAAGGTAAGCATTTGAGCCATTGACGAAGGTGGGTTTTTCACTCGATCGCTGTCTACAATAAACACAAAGCGAGCTAGGCGCCATGGCACTTCTAAACCATCTACAGCCTCTGTGAAGTCTACAGCTGCTGCTGAGTTTGGGCTTAGATCAAGATACTTGGCGTTGGGCAGCTGGTCCACAAAAGGTCCATGTAAAAGCCCTTGTTGCTTCATTGCTAAAAAGTTAGGTCCGTTGATCCAGATCATATCTACGGCGCCTTCAGTGTTTTGCCCAGCGGCTTTTTCGGCCAACACTTGAGTCACTGCTTCAGAAGTGGATGATAGCTTCACCTGCTTCACCTTAACATCATATAAAGCCTGTGTTTGATCACCTACCCAAGAGATAAAATCGTTGGTGCGTACGTCTCCACCCCAAGCGTGCCAATACACAGTGTCACCTGCAGCTTGGTCTAGTGTTTTTTGCCATTCATCAGCATGGCTTAGCTGACTAAAAAGCCCTAGGCTTAATACAGACAGTATAGCCGTGAGTTTTTTGGGTTGTAAATAGTTCAAAATTGGCGCCATTTTTATAGTCTCCAGTCATCAAAATAGTTGGTTAAAAATCAATCAGTAAGCCTTTGCCACCCTTGTAGCCACCGGCTAAAGGTAGTGAGCATGCAGGCAAAAGCAAAGCCGTAAGCTAAAATACTAAACAGCTCAGGCCATAAACAAAATGCCACAAATATGGCAATGGTTTCAGCGCCTTCAGTGAGGCCACCCAGATAATATAAGCCTTTACTAGGAAAGCTTTGAGACTGAAGCTTACGTTTTTGTGCCATTAACGAAAAGGCCAAAAAAGACGAGCCAGTGCCTACAAACGCTGCGAGTAAAACTGCAGCCGCTAAGGCATTGGCTTGGCTGTTAGCAAATGCAAAAGCCAAAGGTATTAGTGCATAAAATACAAAATCTAAGGCAATGTCTAAAAACGCACCCCTATCTGTTGCCTGGGTTAAACGGGCAACTTGCCCATCTAATCCGTCAAACAATCGATTAGCTAAAATGAAAACTAATGCCCATAGGTAGTGTTCAGTGGCTATGAGTGGCAGTGCGATAAGGCCTACTAAAAAACCAGCGATGGTAATTTGGTCTGCACGGACACCTAGGTGCACTAATAGCTTAGCAATAGGGTGCAGTGTTTTGTGCTGCAAGGGCAGTAGGTGAGCATCAATCATGATCGGCGCCAAGTATGGTAACGCTGTAACCATAACATTACTTTAGGGTTGACCTGTGCACGCTTCCATTCACCAGCTACATATTTGTTGGCTTCTGCCATTGTAGGATAAATATGGATGGTTCCAAGCACTTTGTTTAAACCAAGATTGTATTTCATTGCGATGACAAATTCGGCGATTAGTTCTGCTGCTTGGGCGCCCACTATGGTGACGCCTAATATTTTGTCTTTGCCAGGCACCGTTAACACTTTTACAAAACCTGCAGCAGAGCCATCGGCAATGGCTCGGTCTAAATCATCAATCCCGTAGCGCGTCACTTGGTAATTAATGCCTTGTTCAGCTGCTTCTTGCTCATTTAACCCTACTCTGGCTACTTCGGGGTCTACAAACGTAGCCCAAGGGATAATACGGTAATCTACTTTAAAGCGTTTAAGTTGGCCAAACAATGCATTTACACTGGCGTACCAAGCTTGGTGAGCTGCTGCGTGAGTAAATTGGTAAGGCCCTGCGACATCCCCAGCCGCATAAATGTTTGGATATAGCGTCTCTAAATAATCATTTGTCTGAACCACCTTGTTAGTGGGGATTCCTAGCTCCTCTAGGCCAAAGCCGCTTAATCTTGGTGCTCGGCCTACAGCCACTATGATTTGGTCAAATTCAATACGTTGCGTTTTATCGCCACACACTACCTCTAGCCACTTCACCTTGTTCTTGGTGTGATTACCTGTTGCATCTGTAGTCTCTAGTTCGCTGACACCGCACCGTATGGCTCTATGGCCTGTGAGTACATTTACCTTGTCTTTTTGCAAAGCCTCTTTCACAAACAAAGACACTTCTTCATCTTCTTTGACCATCAGCCGCTCTAGCATTTCTACTTGAGTAACATCAGAACCCAAACGCGCAAACGCTTGGGCAAGCTCACAGCCTATAGGGCCACCGCCCAAGACAACCAATCTCTTAGGAGCTTGTTCGTCGCTACGAAGTTGGTCCCATAAGGTGTCTGACGTGAGATACCCTGTTGACTCCAGCCCAGGCAAGGGCGGCACAAAAGGTGCTGCACCTGTGGCAATGATAATGCTGCGGCTGGTTAGTTGGGTGCAACTGCCGTCTGCGTGGGTAATGCTTAGGCACCAAGGGCTGATTAGTTTTGCGTGACCTTCTAGCACTTCCACACCCATCGATTGATAGCGCTCCACGCTGTCATGAGGTGCAATGGCAGCAATAACCTGATGGATTCGGTTCATTACATTGCTAAAACTAAATGTAGGGTTGGAAGCTGTTAGACCATAATCATCAGCATGAGTGATTTGGTGAGCGACTTTTGCACTTTTAATAAGGGCTTTAGATGGCACGCAGCCGTAGTTAAGGCAATCACCACCCATTTTATGAGTTTCTACTAAAGTGACCTTGGCCTTTACTACGGCAGCTATATAAGCGGACACTAAGCCTGCTGCACCTGCACCTATGATAATTACATTGCGATCAAATGATTTAGGTTTATCCCACTTGGCATAGGCTATTCTGCGCTGGTAAAAGTTCAATACTAAGCGCACCACCCAAGGCAATAATCCCAAAGCAACAAACGAAAAAATTAAGATTGGTGATGTAATGTCGCTTAAACTTTTGAGCTGAGATAGCTGGGTGCCAGCATTAACGTATACCAATGTGCCTAGCAACATGCCTATTTGGCTCACCCAATAAAAGCGCCATGCTTTCATTGAGGTTAACCCTAATAATAGGTTTACAGCAAAAAATGGTAGGGCAGGGATCAAACGCAGGCTAAACAGATAAAAAACCCCATCTTTAGCCAAACCTGCGTCTATTGTTTTGGCATAATTACCTAGTTTATTTTTCACCCAATCTCGTAAAAAATAACGTGATGATAAAAATGCTAACGTAGCGCCAATACTTGAAGCAAAGGAAACCATCAGTAACCCCCACCAAAGGCCAAATAATGCGCCGGCAGCCAAGGTCATCCATACAGCTAGAGGTAAGGAAGTGGCTGTAATAATTACGTAAGCGGCAAAAAATAGGCCAACAAAAAGAGTTTCGTTGTGCTGGCGCCACTTTGTCGCATCTGCAATAACCAGTTGAATGTGAGCTAGGTCAATAGATTGGCTGTTTAAGTACCAAAGGAGTGCAGCAATTGTGCTGACCAAAAGTAGTAATAAAACTTTTTTAGACGTATTTGTGCCTTTTGTTTTAGATCTCATGCTTGGAGCCCTTTTGTATTGCGTCATTCTTAAGCTTAATCGTGCTTAGCTTTATGAAGGTTGAATATATCACAGGTAATTAAAATGCAAATATTTATCCCATCTTAACATGGTATTACAAGAATATTATACGCACTTTTATGACTCGCACATACTTTGCTACATTAAGTTACTTCAATGATAGTGTTGCTGTGCAGCTGGCGCAAAGCCATGCGAGTTTGAGTGCCAACGACGCCAGGCAAGCGCAGTATTTTTTTGTAATATAGTTCTTCATAATCTTTGGCATCGGTATAAACCACTTTTAACATAAAATCATTATCACCTGCCATCAAGTAGCACTCCATCACTTGCTCAAGCTTGGCCACTGCAATTTCAAATTCATCAAATACAGCCTCACTTTGCTTATCTAAACTAATAAAAATGAAGGCCGTGCCCTCTACGTGAAATAAAGCTCTATTTAGTAACCCAACAAATTGATCAAATACGCCGCTGTCCAATAAAAACTTAGTGCGACGTAAACACGCAGAGGGAGAGAGGTTTATTTTCTCTGCCAGCTCTACGTTACTTAAGCGAGCATTATTTTGTAACGCATTAATGATTTTTTTATCAGTGTGATCAAGTTCTATTTTCTCACTTGAATTTAATTTCATAAAAACCCTAATTTTTGTAATTAAATTGATTATATTGCCAAAATTTATGTGAATATAGCAAGATAATGCACGAAAAACAGCTCTAAACTAACATTATATTCAATCGCCTCATCGTGTGAATGAAGCGAAATCATTGTTAAAGAAGAGGGCTGTATAATGTTAATTGGTGTACCTAAAGAAATAAAGAATCATGAGTATCGTGTAGGTATGACACCTGCTAGTGTGCGAGAGCTTGTTCATGCTGGTCATAGCGTTATTGTTGAAAGCCTAGCTGGCAGCGGTATTGGCTCTGCTGACAGTGATTATGTAGCAGCCGGTGCAAAAATTGTGACCACGGCCCAAGACGTATTTTCTCAAGCCCAGATGATCGTAAAGGTAAAAGAGCCTCAAGCGGCTGAAATCGCCATGTTGCGTCCGGATCAATTACTCTTTACTTATTTGCACTTGGCCCCTGATGCTCTTCAAACTGCTGGTTTGATAGCTTCTGGTGCAACCTGTATTGCATACGAAACGATCACCAGCGCTAGCGGTGGATTACCTTTGTTGGCTCCTATGTCTGAAGTAGCGGGGCGAATGTCTATTCAGGCTGGCGCTCATGTATTAGAAAAGGCGCAAGGTGGCCGCGGAATGCTGCTGGGTGGAGTGCCTGGTGTAGCGCCTGCAAAAGTCGTCATTATTGGTGGTGGAGTTGTGGGTTCAAACGCAGCCCAAATGGCGCTAGGAGCGCGCGCTCAAGTGACTGTGCTTGATCGTTCTACGCAAGCTTTGGCTCGATTAGATAAAGAGTTTAATGGAGCGGTACACACAGTTTATTCAACACAAGATAGTTTGGAAAAATACGTACTAGATGCTGACCTGGTCATTGGTGGGGTATTGATTCCTGGGGCTGCTGCCCCTAAATTGGTCACCAAGGCCATGGTGCAAGCAATGAAGCCTGGCTCGGTGCTGGTGGATGTAGCGATTGATCAGGGAGGCTGCTTCGCAACCTCTAAGGCCACTACCCACGAGCACCCCACCTATGTTGTTGATGAAGTGGTGCATTATTGTGTTGCCAATATGCCAGGTGGTGTTGCAATGACGTCAACCTATGCACTTAATAATGCCACTTTACCCTATATCTTAAAGCTCGCTAATATGGGATGGAAGGGTGCCTTGAAACAAGATATACACTTTTTGGCAGGGCTAAATGTGCATGCAGGCAGTGTCACTAATGAGCACGTTGCTAAGGCACTAGATTACCCATATACGCCGCCAGAAAGTGTGGTGAATGACGCTGTTGGTTAATTATTGAACCCATGAAGAGAGTGTTTTACACCTCTTGCAGGGGTGAAAATGTGCGTGTGTGTTGGAAGGAGTCTATTTTTTGGTAAAAATTAGACTCCTTTTGGGCTTATGGCTTGACTATTAGGCACTAAATACGGAAAATTCCGCTTTTGATTTCGCCTATAAGAGCCAATATCTTGGCAGAAGCCTGTTAGCGCTTCAATTTAGGCAAGACTTTAGTAGAGCGAGCCTGAGTGCAGGCGTGTTCATTTGATAATTAATGAGGCATTTAAATGCAAGTTTCAGTTGAAGCGACTACAAGCATCGAACGACGTTTAACCATCACAGTACCTTCTGAGCAAATTGATAGCGCAGTTGATAAAAAGGTTAACGAAACCGCTAAAACGATCCGTATTGACGGCTTCCGTCCGGGTAAAGTACCTACCAAGGTCGTCAAAAAGCGTTACGGTGCTAGCATCCGTCAAGACGTTTTGGGTGATGTGATTCAGTCTAGCTACTTTGAAGCGTTGCAGCAGGAAAATATTAAGCCTGCTGGCATGCCTACCATTGAGCCTAAAGAAGACACTGGCGAAGGTGAATTTAGTTACACTGCTATGGTTGAAGTTTACCCAGAAATCGCTTTATCTGATGCATCTGGCATTACAGTTGAGCGTATGACGTCTAGCATTGAAGATGCTGACGTAGACACAATGATTGATGTATTGCTGAGCCAGCAAACACAATGGACTGAAGTTCTACGTGCAGCTGCAGACACAGATCAGATTAACATTGACTTTGAAGGCTACCTAGATGGCGAAGCCTTCGATGGTGGAGCAGCACAAGGACACGACCTAATACTCGGCTCTAACAGCATGATTCCAGGATTTGAAGAAGGCATCTTGGGCATGGAAGCTGGCAAGGACAAAGACATCACTGTGACCTTTCCTGAAGATTACAATGCTGAACAACTAGCTGGTAAAGAAGCGACTTTCACTATTAAAGTGAACACGGTTAGTGAAGCGACTAAACCAGAGCTGAACGAAGAGTTTTTTGCTCGATTCAATCCTAAGGAAGAGGGCGAAGCTGGCTTTCGTGCAGAAATTCGCTCCAACATGGATCGTGAGATGAACCAAGCACTTAAATCTAAGCTAAAGAATCGCTTGTTAAATGCGTATCTTGAAATCAATGCTTTTGATATTCCAAAAGCACTGGTTACTGAGGAGCTAGGCCGCTTAAAGCAGCAAGCTCTCCAACAGTTTGGTGGAGGCAACGAAAACCTAGACCCTAGCATCTTACCAGACGAGATGTTCCAAGACCAAGCTGACAAGCGTGTGAAAATTGGTTTATTAGCCGCTGAAATCATTCAACAAAATGAATTTAAGGCTGATGAAGAAAAGGTCAACGCACTAGTATCAGAAATGGCCCAGGGTTACCAAGATCCACAAGAGTTCATTGATCATTACATGAATAATGCAGAACAGCGCAGTCAGCTAGACGGTGTTGTGTTAGAAGATCAAGTGGTAGAGCATTTGTTGGCTGCAGCTAGCATCACCGATGTTGCCGTGGATTACAAAACAGCCGTTGAGCCTGAAGCCAAAGATGTAACTGAAGATGAAGAAGCATCAAGCGAAGAAGTTTAATTCTTCCATCCATCTGTTCTAGCCCTAATCAGACTTGAACAGATCAGCGGTATGAGTTACTTTGACGTAATTCATGCCGTTTTTTTTGCATGTTAGTTGATTAAATTGGTCTTTTAATGGGCCTAGGCCTTGGCATTTGTCAGATGTGACACCATATAAAGTCTTGTAACGTTTTAATGTATTGGAGTTGTAGCGACAATGAGTTTTTCTTTTCCTCCACAAATGGGGCTTAGCCCTCAGTTGAACCAAGAATTAAGCGCCTTAGTACCTATGGTTGTTGAACAAACTTCTCGGGGTGAACGCTCTTATGATATTTACTCACGGCTCCTTAAAGAGCGTGTTATTTTCTTAGTTGGCCAAGTAGAAGATCATATGGCTAACTTGGTAGTTGCTCAGCTTTTGTTTTTAGAAGCAGAGAACCCAGACAAAGACATCCACCTTTACATTAACTCACCTGGTGGGTCAGTGACTGCAGGAATGTCTATATATGACACCATGCAATTTATAAAGCCTGATGTAAGCACTATGTGTATAGGTCAAGCTGCGAGCATGGGCGCATTGCTCTTAACAGGTGGAGCTGCAGGCAAGCGATATTGCCTGCCTAACTCTCGGATGATGATTCACCAACCTTTGGGTGGTTATCAGGGACAAGCTACGGACATTGAAATACACACTAAAGAAATTCTCAATATCCGCGGTAAGCTGAATCGCATTATGGCCACGCACACGGGTCAGACCCTTGAAACTATTGCTGCAGACACTGATAGAGATAATTTCATGGAAGGTAGTCAAGCGGTGGATTATGGACTGATTGATACTGTGCTAGATAAACGTCCAGTTTAGACATGCCTTGGTAATGATTGACCCAGCGCTAAGCTTTAGCCTAGCTCAGTCGATAATAGATATATTAAAGTTTTAACGTGAGTCCATCGATACAATGGACTACAACTATTGGTAATTGTATGAGTGAAGATAAAGACGGGTCTGGAGAAGGCGCAAGTAAAATACTTTACTGTTCCTTTTGTGGTAAAAGCCAAAATGATGTGCGCAAGTTAATTGCTGGCCCATCAGTTTTTATATGCGATGAATGTGTTGATTTGTGTAATGACATCATTCGCGAAGAAATTCTGGATCAAGATCAACCAGAAGCAGATGAAAGCCTGCCCACTCCTAAAGAAATCCGTGCTGCCTTGGAGGAGTATGTTATTGGCCAGCCAAGGGCGAAAATGGTGTTATCTGTCGCTGTTTACAATCACTATAAGCGTTTAAACTATGTCGGCGGTAAAGACGATGTAGAGTTAGGTAAGAGTAATATATTACTCATAGGCCCAACGGGAAGTGGTAAAACACTATTGGCTGAGACTTTGGCTCGTTTGTTGAATGTGCCTTTCACTATTGCAGATGCAACTACGCTTACTGAAGCGGGTTACGTGGGTGAAGACGTAGAAAATATCATTCAAAAACTGCTACAAAAGTGTGACTATGATGTTGAGAAAGCTCAACGTGGCATTGTTTACATTGACGAAATTGATAAGATTTCTCGTAAATCAGACAATCCGTCCATCACTCGGGATGTCTCTGGAGAGGGTGTCCAGCAAGCCTTATTAAAGCTTATCGAGGGCACTGTTGCTTCGGTTCCTCCACAAGGTGGGCGCAAGCATCCCCAGCAAGAGTTTTTGCAGGTGGATACGAGCAACATCCTGTTTATCTGTGGTGGCGCTTTTGCTGGTTTAGATCAAGTGATTCGAGACCGTACAGAAAAAAGTAGTATTGGTTTCTCGGCAACGGTTAAGAGCAAAGATGATAGCAAGGATGTAGGCCAGTTATTGCATTCTGTTGAAGCTGAAGATTTGGTGAAATTTGGATTGATACCAGAGTTTGTTGGCCGCTTACCTATGGTAGCCACCCTAGAGGAGCTCGACCAAGAAGCTTTGATTCAAATTTTAACAGTGCCTAAGAATTCCTTAACCAGGCAGTACCATAAGCTGTTTGAAATGGAAAACGTTGAAATAGAATTTCGTGATGAGGCTCTCAAAGCCGTTGCCCAAAAGGCAATGGAGCGTAAGACTGGTGCGCGTGGTTTGCGTTCTATTCTTGAATCAGTGCTTTTACCTACCATGTTTGATCTGCCGGATCAGGCTAATGTGGTTAAAGTTGTGGTTAACGAACAAAGCATTACTGGCGAGAGTGAGCCTTTAATGGTGCTAGACAATGTTGAGCTTCAGCACGCTGCTTCAGACGAGTAATTTTGCTGCTGTAGCCTATTAAAGCCACCTTAAGGTGGTTTTTTTTGGACTCATTTTACTCAAAGGCTTGTATTCTCCCTCCTTGTCCGCATTTAATAAGGCATACTAGAAATTCGCAAGCCACCGCGATGTTAGCCTATAGGATTTTTTATGACTCAAACTCTTCCCCTTATTCCGTTGCGCGATGTTGTGGTGTATCCACATATGGTGATTCCTCTTTTTGTTGGACGCCAAAACTCGATTGACGCTCTAGAACAGGCTATGGCTGCTGATAAAGCCATTGTGGTTGTAGCCCAAAAGAACGCTACTGTTGATGATCCGCAAATTTCAGATTTGTTCGAAGTTGGTACTTCTGCACGTATTTTGCAGCTGCTTAAACTACCTGACGGCACAGTTAAAGTATTAGTTGAGGGTGAGCAGCGCGTGAACATAGAAGAGGTCAGTGAGGCGTCTGGCTTCTTCACAGCCCAAATCAATACCATTGATGATGCACAACCTGCAGAAGGTGAGAGAAAAGCCCTAACGCACACATTAATGTCCCAGTTTGAGCAATATGTGAAGCTTAGTAAAAAAATATCGAATGATGTGATGTCTTCAATTACTAACATCGAAGATCCTAGTCGATTAGCAGACACTATTGCCTCCCAGATGAATTTGAAACTGGAAGAGAAACAGGCCCTTTTGGAAATGGGAGACCTTACCCAACGTCTTGAGCATCTAATGGGGCAAATGGAAGGTGAGATAGATCTTGTTAAAGTAGAAAAGCGCATTCGTGGCCGAGTGAAAAAACAGATGGAAAAGAGCCAGCGTGAGTATTACCTAAATGAGCAAATTAAAGCCATACATAAAGAGCTTGGAGATATAGATGAAGCTGCTCCCAACGATTTGGAAGAGCTGCAAAATAAAATCAATGCAGCAGGCATGCCTGATGAAGCTAAAGATAAGACTCAAGCAGAGCTAAGTAAGCTTAAAATGATGCCACCAATGTCTGCAGAAGCGACAGTGGTGCGCAGCTATATTGATTGGATGGTAACAATCCCTTGGAAAAAGAAGAGCCGCCTTAGGCATGACTTGGCTAAAGCTTCACTGGTGTTAGAAGAAGATCATTATGGACTATCTGAAGTAAAAGAACGCATTCTAGAATATTTGGCAGTACAGCAGCGAGTTAAAAAAGTAAAAGGCTCTATCTTGTGTTTGGTAGGGCCTCCAGGTGTTGGAAAAACGTCTTTGGGCAAGTCAATTGCTCGTGCAACAGGACGTCAGTACGTACGTATGGCTTTAGGTGGTGTAAGGGATGAGGCTGAAATTCGCGGTCATCGTCGCACTTATATAGGCTCATTACCAGGTAAGTTAGTACAAAAAATGTCTAAGGTAGGCGTTGCAAACCCATTATTTCTTTTGGATGAAATTGACAAGATGGGCATGGACAGTCGAGGTGACCCATCGTCAGCTTTGCTAGAGGTGCTGGACCCAGAACAAAACAACACTTTCAATGATCACTATCTAGAAGTTGATTACGATTTATCGGGTGTCATGTTTGTTTGTACAGCGAATTCTATGAATATTCCAGGCCCCTTGTTAGACCGCATGGAAGTGATTCGTATTCCTGGCTACACAGAAGATGAAAAGCTTAGCATTGCTAAACGTTATTTACTGCCCAAACAGCTTGCTGCTAATGGATTATCACCAACAGAACTAGTGCTTAAAGATGACGCTATCGTAGATTTGGTGCGTTACTATACCCGTGAAGCTGGTGTGCGGAGTTTGGAGCGAGAAATAGCAAAGATTTGCCGCAAGGTCGTTAAAGAGCATCTTTTGGCAGGCTTCAAGGCGGCGGCTGACAGTCCGGTTCAGCTGGTTGATGCAAGTAACCTTGAAACTTATTCGGGTGTGCATAAATGTAGTTTTGGCCAGGCTGATGCGGATGACCGTATTGGTCATGTTAATGGCTTGGCTTGGACCTCAGTAGGTGGTGATATTCTTACTATTGAGTCTGCTGTAGTGCCAGGTAAGGGGCGTTTAGTGAAAACGGGATCTCTTGGTGATGTCATGCAGGAGTCAATTCAGGCGGCTCTTACAGTGGTTCGTGGTAGGGCATCTGGTTTGGGTATAAAGCCAGATTTCCACGAAAAGTGTGATATCCATATTCATGTTCCTGAAGGCGCCACGCCTAAAGATGGCCCAAGTGCTGGCGTAGGCATGTGCACGGCTTTGGTTTCGGTGTTAACAGGCATTCCAGTTCGGGCAGATGTTGCCATGACCGGTGAAATTACTTTGCGAGGGCAGGTGTTGCCTATTGGTGGATTGAAAGAGAAATTACTTGCTGCTCACCGAGGTGGCATTAAAACGATAATTATTCCAGAAGAGAACGAGAGGGATCTAAAAGAAATTCCTGATAACATAAAGGCAGATTTATCCATCAAACCTGTCAAATGGATAGACGAAGTACTCGATTTAGCATTACAGTTCAGCCCAACACCAATTGTGGTAAATGACAGTGAATTGCTGGTTGACAAAGCTAAAGATGCCACAACTGTCGATACAATCAGCACACATTAGGTCGTTTGGTAAAATAAATCCAAAGGCATGCTTGACAAGGCTTTGGACAAGTTGGTATAAATTGTACTTCGGTGGTTAGAGCTGAATATAGTACGATATAACAAAAAAGATCTGCTGGAGCAGATCGCTTATTTTTATACATATAAGGGGATTGACGTGAATAAATCTGAACTGATTGAAGCCATTACAGCGGAAGCTGATCTTTCAAAGGCTGCTGCTGGCCGTGCATTAGACGCAGTAATTGGAGCTGTTACTGGGGCTCTTAAAGATGGTGAATCTGTTTCTTTAGTGGGTTTTGGTACTTTTTCTGTAAAAGCTCGAGCGGCTCGTACAGGACGTAACCCACAAACTGGTGCTGCAATACAAATTGCTGCTGCCAACATTCCTAGCTTCAAAGCTGGTAAAGCACTAAAAGACGCAGTCAACTAAGACTGAGTCTCTTACTCTATGGGCTGATAAACTTTTTATAATGGAATATTGCCCCATAGTTTAGAAAAAAACGCATTCCTTTGAATGCGTTTTTTGTTTGTAGAACCTCAATATATAGCCAGCAAAGCTAAAGAAGCCAAAAAATGCTACAAAATATTCGTGATAATTCAAAAGGTATAGTCTCCAAAATATTGGTAAGTCTTATTGCCTTTACATTTGTAATTTGGGGGGCAGAATCCCTGTTCAATATTACTTCAGATGCTAGTGCACCAGCAGAAGTAAATGGTGAAGAAATTAGCCTTCAAGAGCTGCTACAAACATCCGAGCTGCAGCGTCGGCAAATATTAACTAGCAATCCAGATTTAGATCCTGTGACACTAGATGTTCAAGCAATACAGGCCCAAGCATTACAACAGTTGATCGCTCAGCGTGTAATGCTACAATATATTGCTAGCAATGATTTAGCCCTATCTGACGCTGCCGTTGACCAAATGATTGTGCGCTCAGAAGACTTTCAAGTTAATGGCGTGTTTGATCGTAACCTCTTCGAGTCATTGTTACGAAACTTTGGACTAACACCGACTACCTATCGCCAACAGCTTAAGCGTGGCAATCTTATAGACCAAGTCCAACAAGCTGTTTCAGGCACGGCATTTACTTTAGATGACAATGCTGACTTAGTGGCTCGATTGGATGGGCAAACCCGTGATTTTTCTTTGTTAACCCTACCGTTGGCTGCAGAAATGAAATCTGTGTCTGTCTCACAAGAAGAAATTGATCGCTATTACGCAGATAATAAGCAACGTTTTATGGATCCAGAAAATCTGAGTATTAGTTTTGTTACTCTTAATAAGAGTGATTTTTATGACCAGGTTAATGTGACTGATGAAGATCTTCAAAAAGCATATTTAGATAGCCAGCAATTGGCTTTGGAACAAACTGATACTGAAGCTGAAGCTTCGCATATGTTGTTCTTGGTCAGTGACTCTCAGACAAAAGATCAGGCCATGGAGTTAGCTCAAGTAGCTTACGTTCAATTAGAGCTTGGAGAGAGTTTTACAGACGTTGCTGAGCAACACTCTCAGGATGAAAGCACTTCATCTGATGGAGGTTATATTGGTTTACTTGCAAAAGGTGAGTTTGGAGAAGCATTTGATAAGATCTTATTTGACCTTGAACCAGGCACCTACAGTGAGCCGGTAGTTACCGAATTTGGCGTACAGATTGTTTACTCTCATGCTCAAGACAAAGCTGAGCAGCCAAGCTTTGCTGATCAGAAGCAAACTCTTAGTTTGTCATTGAAGCAAGCAGGAGCTGAAAACTTATTTGTTGGTGCAAGTGAAGAAATGGCAGACATTGCATTTTCATCACCTGATCTATTTGAAGTAGCTGATGCATTAGGTTTGACTGTACAAACAAGCGATTTCTTTGGCCGCGAAGGTGGCTCAGGCATTGCGAGTAACGACAGGGTAGTCACAGCTGCTTTTGGTGATGAAGTTTTGTTACAAGGCAATAATTCAAGCGTGCTGGAACTGGCGTCAGACAAGTTAGTTGTGATTCGTTTGAATCAATATAATGAAGCTGCCCAGAAACCTATGTTAGATGTGAAAGCTGGGATTACTCAACAACTTGTTGCGCAAAAGGCTGCAAAGGTTTTGGATGAAAAAGCTAATACTTATGTTGAAGAGCTAAGAAATGGTGCAGACATGAAATCTGTTGCAGCGGCTGAAAATGTAAGTGTTGAGCAATTTGATGATGTTTCACGAGGCTCTACATCTGTGAATCGCTTGACAATTCAATCTGCCTTTCGTTTGTCACGGTCAGCTGAAAGTGTGAGCTATGGCACTGCACCAAACTATAATGGTGATGTGACTATTATACATTTGCAAAGTGTGAGTGATGCCGATCTTGATGACCAAACACCAGAGCAGCGTGTAGCCTTGATGAATGCGTTAACACGTATGCAGGGTCAAAGTGACGTTAAGTTACTTGAGACTTCTTTAAATGGGCAGGCTGTTATAGAAACTTTTTGATCTAATAGTTACTTAAATAGAACCCATGAAAAAGGCAGCCTAGGCTGCCTTTTTGCACTCTTTAAAAAGTATTACATATCTTTTACAGCGTAAATGCCATCAACGTTTCGAAAATAGCCCTGGTAATCCATTCCAAAGCCATACACAAATCGATCTTCTACATCTAAGCCTATAAAGTCAGGTACGTATTCTACTTTGCGATCATGAACCTTATTAAGCAGGGCTGCAGCATAAACTTTCTTCGCCCCAGCCTCTTTTAAGTATTCACATATAGCCGCTAAAGTATGCCCTTCGTCGTATATATCGTCTACAACAAGTACCGTGCGTCCGCTGATGTCGATGCTAGGGCGAGCTAACCATGACAAGTTTGTACCAACTGTCTTTTTGCCGTAACGAGTAGCATGCAAGTAATCTGTTTCTAAAGGAAACTGTAATTTAAGCAATAGCTGTGCCATAGGAATCATGCCGCCATTAAGTACGCATAGTACTAAGGGCATTTCCTTCGACAAGGTCGCAGTGATTTGGGCTGCCATGGTATCAATGCTAGCTGCAATGGTTTCGCCACTGACCAATAAATCGGCTTGTGAATGAACTGATACAGCTTCAGCGTATGTTATTGTCATAATAATGCCTTGCAAAAGTGAACTATTATAGCTCAAATAATTGTTTGTGAGAAAATTGATTTTAGACTAAAAGATGAGCAGTCACAGCCACAGAAGATGAGGTAGAATAGTCCATACACAAGCTCATCTAATTAGCCTATTTATGAATACAGACATCAATCACATACTTGTTAATGGTGCACAGATTGCTTTCAATAAAATGCGACGAGCTCAGTCGTTTAATGCGCGCTTATACTATTATGCTGAAATAGGGGTTTATTTAGAGGTTTCTTTGTCTCATGGCGCTGGTATTACCCCTGAAAGTAATGAGCAAATTGATGAGATTTATAAACAAGCAACACATTTTCATATGAACGAAAACAAACGCTTACGACAAGTTAGCTAGCCTATTATGCATACAGATGATACCGCCACATTTAACATAGATGAATACCTGAAACAACTTCCGCTTCGCCCAGGTGTTTATCGTATGTTTGATAATGCGGGTGATGTGATTTATGTTGGCAAAGCTGTTAACCTTAAAAATAGGGTCACAAGCTACTTTAGGGGGAAAAGCCACAACACTAAGACACAGATGATGGTGTCAAAAATAGTCTCAATTGAAGTGACTTTGACGCACAGTGAAAGTGAGGCTTTACTGCTAGAAAATACTTTAATCAAACGTTTAAAGCCACCCTATAATATATCCCTTCGCGACGACAAGTCCTATCCCTACGTTTATATCTCTGATCAGCACAATTTCCCAGCAATGCAATATGTGCGTGGCGGAAAGAACCGAAAAGGACGTTATTTTGGCCCGTATACTAGTGCTGGCGCTGTAAGAGAAAGCCTGAATTTGATGCAGCGTATTTTTCGCATCCGCCAATGTGAAGATGCTTTTTTTGCTAATCGTCAACGCCCTTGCTTACAGTTTCAAATAGGCAGGTGCAGTGGACCTTGTACAGGAGAGATAAGTCAAGAAGACTATGCGGCTGACTTGCGCCACGCGACTTTGTACCTAGAAGGAAAAAACAAACAGTTATTGGATGAAGTTAGTGAGCAGATGAATGTTGCAGCTCAGAATCTTAAATTCGAATCAGCAGCAGCACTTAGGGATCAGCTAGGTTATTTGCGTCAAGTTCAGGAGCAGCAGCATGTGGTTTCTAAGCGGGGTAACTTGGACGTATTTGCAGTGGCAAGCTCCCAAGCTGGTTTATGTATTCATCAGCTAATGGTGCGCTCTGGGCGAGTGATTGGGAGCAAAAACTTTTACCCAAAGATGGGTCTAGACGAAACAAAACCAGCTATACTCACAGCTTTTTTAGGGCAGTATTACTTGTCAGGGCAGTATCGTGATGTGCCAGATGAAGTTCTTGTAAGTGACGCTCAAGAAGAGCAACAAGTGATTGCGTTAGCCATAGCTGGACGAACCCAGCATGGATTTAAAGTAATAAGTAAAGTAAGGGGCCCCAGGGCACAGTGGCTGCGGCTAGCCCAAACTAATGTAGACCAAGCCTTACTGAGCTACGTGGCCAATAAACAAACGCAGGTCTCTCGCTTTGTCGCTCTGCAAGAAGCGCTAGACCTGCCACAAATGCCTGAACGTCTTGAGTGCTTTGATATTAGCCACTCTAGCGGTGAAGCTACTGTTGCTTCTTGTGTAGTGTTTGATCAGGGTGGGCCGAAAAAGTCAGACTATAGAACGTTTAACATTGAAGGCATCACCCCAGGTGATGATTATGCAGCCATGTCCCAAGCAATTACTAGGCGTTACACACGGCTAAAAGAGAACCAAGGCACAATGCCAGACCTTTTAATTGTAGATGGTGGTAAAGGACAGATCACTCAGGCGATCCAAGTGCTGTCTGAGCTGCAGTTGCAAGACCTGTACGTTTTAGGTGTGGCAAAAGGGGAAACTCGAAAAGCTGGATTTGAGAGGTTGTTTAATGGTTGGACTGGAGAGGAAATTGTTTTACCAGATGACTCGTCTGCGTTACACCTATTGCAACATATAAGGGATGAGAGTCATAGATTCGCCATTACTGGACATAGAGCCCGTAGAAACAAAAAACGCACCCAATCTAACCTTCAACAAATAGGTGGTGTAGGCCCAAAGCGCAGGCAAGCATTGCTAAGCCATTTTGGTGGCATGCAGGATTTAACTAAAGCAAGTGTTGATGAATTGGCAAAAGTAAACGGAATTAGCGCCGATATGGCCAATACAATATATCGTTCTTTACGTGGTGAAGATGGATAGGCTAAAATGGCAAAATATATGCTCCTTAGAATACTAAACGGTTGATTATGTTAAACATTCCTAATTTAATAACGTTATTTCGTTTGGTATTGATCCCATTTATTTTAATTGCCTATTATTGGCCATCAGAAAGTCGTTTTTTATGGGCCGCTGGTTTATTTTCTCTAGCCGCCGCGACAGATTGGTTGGATGGTTACCTAGCTAGAAAACTTAATCAAACGACACCTTTTGGTGCTTTCTTAGATCCTGTTGCAGACAAGGTTACCGTAGCCGTGGCTTTGGTGGTGTTGGTTGAGTCGTATTCAGAGCTTTGGTTGACCTTGCCTGCTATTATTATAATCAGTAGGGAGATAGTGATTTCTGCTTTACGTGAATGGATGGCAGAGACCGGTAAGAGAGCAAATATCGCAGTTTCTTATATTGGCAAAGTTAAAACGACTATGCAGATGGGATCAATTATTTTGCTTTTAGCAACTCCTCCAGGCACATTGGTTGCCCTCGTTGGACTTGTAATGCTGTATGCAGCAGCCACTCTAACTCTGTGGTCCATGATGTTATATTTATCAGCTGCTTGGTCTCAACTTAAAAAAGGTATGTAGCGCTTATGCCAAAGTCAGTTCCAATTTCTGTAATGTTGGTTGACGATCATGAAATTGTTCGCTTTGGCTTTAGGCGACTGATTGAAACCACCAATGACATTAAAGTAGTGGGTGAGGCTTGTAGCGGTGAAGAAGCGTATGGTTCAGTTTTAGAACATGAACCTGACATCGTCATTATGGACATTAATATGCCTGGCCTAGGAGGGCTAGAAACCATCATTCGGTTATGTAAGCGTGACCCCAATATAAAAATAATAGCACTTACAATGCATGAAAGTGAGCCTTTTCCCACACGTGTATTGAGCGCAGGTGCAAAGGGTTATCTGAGTAAGCGCTGTGCCCCACAAGAGCTTATTGCTGCTATTCGTAGAGTTTTTAATGGCAGTACATTTATAACCAGTCAGGTTATTCGCGAAATGAGCAAAACTCCTGGTGCCGAAAAGACAGCCATTAACTTATTAACTGCCAGAGAATTCCAAGTGTTTTCTATGATCGCAGCAGGGCGAACGGCGGTCGAGATAGGAGAAGATATGAACTTGAATCACAAGACAATTTATAGCCACCGATCAAACGTCATGAAGAAGCTCAAGCTAAAAACGACGGCCAACATCGTTCAGTTTGCAAAGTTGCAGGGCATCGTTTACAACTAAGAGCTATACCTTTTCTTCGTGTTTTAAAGCCACAGGTCTGCGGCTTACCACAATGCCAAATAATATTGCTACTAACGCCACCATGTCATGCCAAACTACTAATTCGCCTAAAACAAGAGCCCCAACAAAATAGGCTACTACCGGAATCAGGTAGTTAATGTTAGACAAAAATGTAGGCCCAGCGCGTTGAATGAGTGCAAACAGGATAATAGCTGCAATCCCTGTAGGAAATACCCCTAACCACAAGATCGTTAGCAAGGCTGTATTAGGTATTAGCTGCCAATCTATATACAATGCAGACGGCCAGATTAATAGGCTTGTAAGGGCAGCGCAGAGGGTTACACCTGTACTAACAACCGCAGAGCTATAGGTAGGTAATCGTCTGGCAATGATGGTGTTTGTTGCATAAAGAATTGCGGCGGATAGCACTAACAAGCAGCCTACCAAGCTGTTTTGTGAGCCCTGTATAGTAGGCCATAATATTAGTAAAATTCCACCAATCCCAAAAAAAAAGCCGAATAACTTATTCCGATTTAGGTTTTCACCTGTAATAAAAAAGTGCGCCAATATAATGGTCATTAAAGGCATGATGGCCATCAACAAGCCCGCCATGCCTGAAGTCACGTAGACTTGTCCCTTGGCAATAAGCCAAAAGGGCAGTACGCTGCCAACAAGACCAAGAAGCATAAAGTGCGCCCAAGCAATAGGCTTTAAAGGTAGACGTTTGCCTCGGGCTAACATAAAAACGACAAGCACCAAAGCACCAATGGAAAGTCTCAGCACTACCACTTGATCTGGTGAAAATGATTGTAGGCTGAGTTTTATAGCCAAAAAGGAGGTGCCCCATAGGGCAACCAAAGAAAATAGCAGTGTCCAATTAATAATTTGATCTCGTTGCAGTGCCACTAGTCGTTTTTCTCATCATTTGCTGCAGGAAGGTCTTTAACTGTTTTAAGGTGGTTAAGCAGCTGTTTACGGGTGTCATCATCTAGCATTATTTCTGCCACTCTTTCTGCAGTGGTTTCATCTATTCCAGCAGTTTCAACGAGGTCGGCAATGAAGTAAAGGACATCCGTACGATTGTCTAAATCCTTTGCTAGCTTAATATCCATGAACTCTCCGATTACTGTGCCTGTTTTGTTGATGACCTGATGTACTGTGCGAATTGTCATGGTGTGTCCATAATTTGAGCTACTGTATGTGCGTACAGTATAGGGATGTAGAGCTATAATAACTAGCCGTATCTTTCCATGTTTAACAAAAGGCTAAGTTAATTTATCTATAATTTAACATAATATACATTATGCGAAGTTAAATATAGATTATAAAAGGGCCTATCGGTATAATATTACTACTAACCTTTCGTTACTTTGAAGAAATTATTTTGGCTAAGAATGTTTTAAACAACTCAGCAAGTGATGCCGTTTGTCCAGTGTCTAATCGGCTTAAGCAAGCACGTATTAAACGTGAATTATCGCAGCGCAGTCTAGGTATTGCGGCAGGCATTGATATTGCGTCAGCCAGCGCGAGGATGAATCAGTATGAGCGTGCTAAGCATGTACCAGACTATGAAACTCTGTGTAGGTTAGCGCTGGTGTTAAATGTGCCAGTACCATTTTTTTATGCAAATGATGCCGAGGCTGAGTTGCTGCTGAATATGGCCTTACTTTCTAAAGAACAACAAACGTTAGTTCGTAACTTGGTTAAGCGAATTAATTTCGCCCAATAAAAACCCCTTTACAGTTGCCATGTATCAAGTTTTTAGGGCTTGGGCGTGTATTATTAGAAGGATCTTCTTATACAGTAAACCAGCGAGATATGAGTTAAAGCACTGTAGCCAAAAGACACTTCTAAAGATGCTGCTTCTTAACCTAAAATGACTGCAGTCAACCATAGAAGTTTGTGGTGTTGAACAATTTTTTGGAGCTAATTTTTATCACATTTAATTGACGCTATAACGATGTATATATTGGCCGTTTGTCAGTATGAAGAGAGCCTCTAGGCCGGCATGCCGCACAGGTGCTGCATTCACAGCCGCACAAAGATTTTGCTGGGATACATAAGACTCATGGTCGCTTCCGTCTGTAAGGATGTGATAGAAAGGCTGTTTTTTTTCAATTGAAGGCTGGCCTAAGCTTGCCATAGTCTTGCACGCTTCTTGATACCATTGCTCATCAAGCGAATATTCAAAATCAATATCAAACACGACGCCGCGAAAGCCAAAGTGCTTATGCTCCACTACTTGGCCTATATTAAACTGTGCGTGAGAAACCTGCATTGATTCATATACTCATTTTCAAATTGCGAGTCCTTATTGTACGCCTTTTTATTAGGCGCTACAAAGTGACTTGCTTATTAATAAAATTTTTGCTGCAGCAGCTAATGCACCAAGGTTAGCTTCATTTGTGCTGTATTGTTGCGCTAACTTCGCTCTATAATTTATTCTGCTGCTCATGATGAGCATTTAGTTGTTGTATAGGCTCATTTTTACACTTAATTTCAAAAATATCCTAGCTTCTTCAGCTAGTTCGACTACAATTAAGAGATTATTTAAACGAGGATGATACTAATGCAAGATCAAATACAGTTTTCTAGCGATTCAAGAGAATCTGCCTTAGCGACTAATAAGGTATTACGTAATACATATGCCCTACTTTCAATGACGCTGATCTTTAGTGCGATAACAGCCACTATGGCTATTGCAAGCAATGCAGCGCCCGTTAACTTTATTGTTCAGATCGTTGTGCTATTTGGTTCATTGTTTGCTCTACACAAATTTAAGAATTCAGTATGGTCTATTCCGTTGGTCTTCTTCTTTACTGGCTTCTTGGGATATACAGCAGGACCTATCGTTAATTTTTACCTAGGTATGGCTAATGGTGGCGACATTGTTACTACGGCACTAGCTATGACTGGCATTACATTTTTGGGCTTATCAGCCTATGCTGTTTCTAGTCGCAAAGACTTTAGCTTTATGGGTGGCTTTTTGATGATTGGCTTGATCCTTGTGGTCGTAGCTTCATTAGCTAATATATTTTTTGCTATTCCCGCTTTATCTCTAGCGATTAGTGCAGTTGGCGTATTAGTGTTTTCAGGCTTTATTTTGTACGATACTAGCCGCATGGTGAATGGTGGGGAGACAAATTACGTGATGATGACGGTAAGCTTGTACCTCAATATTTACAATTTGTTCTTGATGCTACTACATCTTACAGGTGCTCTAAGTGGTGATGATTAATTTTCATCGGTCTGACTTAGATCACGGAACCCCGCCTTTTGGCGGGGTTTTTGTATATGCCTGATTTAGAAAACGCCATAACCTCGCCCGTTTCTGCAGTGTCTCTGACTTATGCTGTTTTGATTCGCTGCGGGCCTGACCAACAAAGCCAAGCGTTATCTGCTTTCCAATTTACTAAAGAGCTCTTAAGGCAAGGACATAAAGTCCTGAGGGTCTTCTTCTATCAGCAAGGTGTACATTTGGCTTCAAGCCTAAAAGTAATGCCGCAGGATGAAATTGATTTGACCGGGCTTTGGCAAAAGCTAAGCCAGGATCATAATTTGGAATTGGGTGTTTGCATTGCGGCAGCTTTGCAGTCGGGTGTGATTGATCAGCAAGAGTGTAAGCGCTATGATCTTAGTGGCGCTAACCTCGCCACTCAATTTACCTTGGTGGGCCTTGGTCAGCTAGCAGCAGCTAGTGTTGAGTCTGATCGTTTGATCAGTTTTGGGGGTTAATCTATGCCTTGTTTGATAAGTTTAAGTCAAACGCCATATGGCTCTAAGACTGCTAAGGAATCCTTAGATTTGGCGCTAGTGTTGGCTGCTTTTGAGCAACAGCCCGCGGTTTTGTTTCTCGATGATGGCGTATTACAGCTCTTACCGGCCTGCAACTCACCTGCTTCGCACAAACACATTGGTAAAATAATTAGTGCTTTAGAAATATATGACATCTCGGAGCTTTGGGTTGAACAAGAGTCATTAGACCTCTTTAGTCTTCTGGTTAGTGATCTTAGCCAAAAAGTGAATGTTATTCCAAGAGCAAAGGTATCTCTCCTTTTTAGTCAATACGAACAGCACTTGGTATTTTAATTATGGCGATACTTCATATTATTCCTCATATGTTAACTACTGATGCGTTGCATAAATTAGTAGAGCGAAGTGATGTTACCGATGCTTATGTGTTTATGGATGATGGGGTTTATGTGCTGTTAAGCAACAATTTATTAGCCTTCAAAGGGGCTCCAGGAACAGCTTCCAGACCTGTTTTTGTGATGGCTGATCATGTTATTGAACGAGGTATTTCGCTAGAGTGTCCTAATAGCGTGACTCTCATCGATATGGCAGACTTGGTGCGCCTAACAGTCTCCTATACGTCTTCAATGAGCTGGTGATATGCAGTTAGATACGGACAAAGACGGATACCTAAAGCATTTAGATGATTGGAATCCAGAGGTGGCTCAATGGTTAGCCTTGAGTGTGGATATTAGGCTAGGGTCTGAACACTGGGAAGTGATCTTTGCACTACGCAAATTTTACTCTGATACAGGAATATCTCCAGCGATGAGAATTTTAGTTAAAATTGTGAAGAAAAGTGTGAGTGTTGAAAAAGGCAACAGTATTCATTTGTTAACCTTATTTCCAGGCAGTCCAGCTAAGCTAGCCGCAAAGATTGCAGGCCTACCCAGGCCCACAAATTGTCTTTAAGGCTTAGTTTAGGCTTTTGATGTAAGTACAGTAGTTCCACCCATGTAAGGTACAAGTGCATCTGGCACTAAGATACTGCCATCTTCTTGTTGGTAATTTTCTAAGATGGCTAACAAGGTGCGCCCTACTGCCAAGCCTGAACCGTTAAGAGTGTGTAATAACTCTGGCTTGCCTGTTTCTGGATTGCGCCATCTTGCCTGCATACGTCGAGCTTGAAAGTCACCCATGTTTGAGCAAGAAGAAATTTCTCGATATTTATCCTGTCCAGGCAGCCAAACTTCAAGATCGTATGTCTTAGTGGCCGAAAAGCCCAGATCACCGCCGCAAAGGATGACTTTACGATAAGCCAAACCTAAGCCCTTCAATATAGCCTCTGCATGCCCTGTTAGCTCTTCTAAAGCTGCTGTTGAGTCAGTAGGCTTAACCATCTGTACCATTTCAACTTTTTCAAACTGATGTTGGCGCACCAAACCTCTTGTATCCCTACCATGGCTGCCAGCTTCACTGCGAAAGCAAGGAGTATGGCAAGTGAAGCGCAAGGGCAATTTGTTTGCATCTATAATTTCATCACGCACTAGGTTAGTCACAGGAACTTCGGCAGTAGGAATAAGGTACAAATCGCGCTCACCTGGCACTTTAAACAAGTCTTCTTCAAACTTGGGCAGTTGCCCTGTTCCTCTTAAAGATTCGGCGTTCACTAAGTAGGGCACGTAAACTTCTTCGTAGTTATGGTCTTGGATATGACTATTTAACATGTATTGAATAAGGGCACGGTGCATGCGTGCAAGTTGCCCTTTAAGTACCATAAAACGTGCTCCAGTAATCTTAATGGCTGCACCAAAATCTAAGCCTTCCAATGCTTCTGCTAAATCAACGTGATCTTTAACTGTAAAACTAAACTGAGGCTTTTCACCCCAAACTAAAACTTCTTGATTGTCATCTTCAGTAGCACCAATGGGAACAGTCTCATGGGGAATGTTAGGGATTGTCATTAACATTGCGCTGAGCTCATCCTGCACGACCTTTAGTTGAGTTTTTTTGGCGTCCAGTTGGGCTCCAAAATCACTCACTTGGGCCATTATTTGTGTTATATCTTGGCCTTGTGCTTTAAGTTTTCCTATTTCCTTGGACTTTGAGTTACGCTCACTTTGTAAGTTTTCAGTATCAATTTGCAGCTGTTTACGTGACTCCTCTATGCCATTTAGCTTTACAACATCAAGTTTAAAGCCCTTTTTTAATAGCAGATCAGCCACTTCTTGTGGAGTATTACGAACCAGTTTTTGGTCTAACATGGAGTATTCCTAGGGTAAAACGATAGTGAGTATAGGTGAACTGTAAATCTTATAACCAACGTCCAATGTACAAGCCAACAGAAACACCTAATAAGCTTACAAAGACATTTGAAAAAACATTACCTAAAGCCATAAGCCATTCACCTTGTTCAACAAGGCGGATAGAATCTAACGAAAAGGTAGAAAAAGTAGTGAAGGCTCCCAGCAACCCGACGATTAAAAATGGTCGCCAAGACGCAGGTAAAATACCCCTCTCTTCGATAAGCACATAGGCCAAGCCTATGAGTAGTGATCCGATGGAGTTGGTCACAAGGATAGCTAAGGGAAAGCGTCCTGAGTAGATAGGAGCTAACCAATGCTGAATTCCAAAGCGGCCCAAGGCGCCAACAGCACCTCCACAGGCAATAGCAACTAACTGGCCGACGATTGGATTCTCCCCCATTTTTTTAATGGTATTATTATAGCTTACATAAACGTTTATTTATAACGCTGTTGATCACTATTTTGATTCAGAAGTGCTAGTTTCTCCAACTTTTCACCAATTTTACCTTCTATACCCCGGTCACTTGGATGGTAAAGAACATGGTGTGCTAAGGCTTCTGGCATGTAGTTTTCTCCAGCTGCAAAAGCCATTGGCTCACCATGAGCATATCGATAGTCTGCACCATGTCCCATTGATTGAGCAAGGCTAGTGGGTGCGTTTCTTAGGTGGTTTGGCACATCATAACCAGGCTCTTCTCTTGCCAATTTCATCGCAGCTTTAAAGGCAGTGTCTACGGCGTTGCTCTTGGCTGCACATGCACAGTAAACGGCCGCATGGGCAATGGCGCGGTTGCCTTCTGCCGGCCCCACTCTTTCAAACACTTGCCAGGCGTTCACTGCGACTTGCAAGGCTCTTGGATCAGCATTGCCGATGTCTTCTGAGGCAATTGCTAACAAACGTCGAGCGATATACAGTGGATCACAGCCCGCATCAATCATCCGAGCCAACCAATATAGTGCGCCACTGGGATCAGATCCGCGAACAGACTTATGGAAGGCTGAAATTTGGTCATAAAAGATGTCTCCACCTTTGTCAAACCGTTTTGGGCTCGTTTGTAGCACCTGTTCCAGCACACCATTGTCTATGACTAACTGACCTTGTTGAATTTCAGCGATATCGGTCGCAATTTCTAACAGGTTTAGTAATCGACGGGCATCGCCATCAGCAGCTTGCAGCAATAATTTACGTTGGGGCTCTTCAATAGCAATGTTGAGTGTGCCAAGACCTCGATCAGAATCAGTGATCGCTTGCTGTAGCAACCATCCCAACTCGCCTTCAGACAAAGATTTTAAAATATAAACCCTAGAGCGAGACATCAAAGCATTGTTAAGCTCAAACGCAGGATTCTCTGTGGTAGCGCCTACAAAGATAAAAGTTCCATCTTCAATGAAAGGTAAAAATGCATCCTGCTGGGATTTGTTGAAACGATGTACTTCATCGACGAATAAAACGCTGTCTCGCCCAGATTGAGCACGCACCTGCTGAGCTTCTTGTACAGCACTCCTAATATCTTTAACACCCGACATAACAGCTGATAAAGTCATAAAGTGGGCATCACTAACCTGGCTCATTAATCTTGCAAGGGTTGTTTTTCCTACACCTGGCGGACCCCATAAAATCATACTATGGAGCAGACCTTGGCTTAATGCCTTGCCGAGGCTTTTTCCTTCACCCAATAAATGTGACTGACCTGCATACTGATGCAAGGTTATAGGCCGCATGCGGCTCGCTAATGGTTGGTATCCTATAGACTCTTGTCCAAACAAATCATTTTTCAAAACTGGCTTAACTCGAACACATCTATATTTTCTGGAACCACAAACTCAAACAAACTGTCTTCAATTTTAGGATTAAAAACCATGTTGCTAAAGATTAGACTTGTTTTTTGGTACATGGAATCTTCTAACTGCATCTCTATCAATTGGTTGTTTTTAAAATTGAGTCTTAGTGTTTGGTATAAGCTTTCTGGATCTTTAGGTGTTAGGCGATAGAGCACTAACCCATTGTCGGAACGTTTCATCACGACTGTAAATTCGTCTCCGATATCGGTGCTATTTCCACTAAGTAGTAACGCAGGCGTGCTTGTTGTGCGCTGATCTAAAGATTGCACAGTCACTTGTTCCAGGTCTTTATCATAAATCCAAAGTCGTTTGCCATTGCTTACAATCAACTGAGCAAAAGGATCTGCTGTTTGCCACCAAAACTGGTTGGGTTGGGCCAATACCATGTGGCCGTGAGTTTCTTGTAGTCTGCTCCCACTGGCATCCAATACATATTGTACAAAATCAGCTTCGATGTTGGTTTGACGACCAAGTTGCTCACTTAGGGATTGTGCAGCAGTTTGTGCGGCACAAACACTAGCCATAGTGATGCTAAATATAAAAACTGCTAACTTCATGATGATTCCTTTATATCATTTAATCGCGTGGTGGTGGTGGTGCAAGCACTTCGCGACTGCCATTGTGCGCTGGAGAAGAAATAACCCCTGCAGCTTCCATAGCTTCTATCATTCGAGCTGCACGATTGTATCCAATTTTAAATTTACGCTGCACAGAAGATATAGAGGCTCTACGAGTTTCTGTGATAAACGCCACAGCTTCATCGTATAAGCGATCTTGATCTTCTTCAAAGGCTCCTTCTGAGGAGGCTAAGCCAAACCCAGCCTCTTGATCATAATTACCTTCGACTATGGCCTCAATAAACTCAGGTGCGCCCTGCTTCTTCCATGCATCTACTACTCGATGAACTTCATCATCACTCACAAAAGCCCCGTGTACACGCTCTGGCATACTTTTTCCTGGTGGTAAATACAGCATATCTCCGTGCCCTAGTAGGCTTTCAGCGCCACCTTGATCAAGGATAGTTCTAGAGTCAATTTTAGAACTTACCTGAAACGCTATACGAGTGGGTACGTTAGCCTTAATGAGGCCAGTAATCACATCAACTGAAGGGCGTTGTGTGGCTAGTATAAGATGAATTCCAGCTGCCCTGGCTTTTTGAGCGATCCGCGCGATGAGCTCTTCTACCTTTTTACCCACCACCATAATCATGTCAGCAAATTCATCGACCACCACTACAATATAGGGCAATGGGTATAAATATGGTCGGTCATCGATGTTTTCACCATTAGCTTCATCGGGAACCCATATAGGGTCCAGAATAGGCTCACCGGCAGTCACTTTGGTATTAAATCCTGCAAGGTTTCTAACGCCTTGAGAGGCCATCAGACGGTAACGTCGCTCCATTTCAGCAACACACCAACGCAGGCCACCCGCTGCTTCTTTCATGTCTGTAATAACAGGTGCTAATAAATGGGGGATACCGTCGTAAATCGACAATTCGAGCATCTTTGGATCAACCAGCAGCATACGTACTTGATCTGGTGTTGATTTAAGTAAAATACTCATGATCATCGCATTAACACCCACAGACTTTCCAGAGCCTGTAGTGCCAGCTACCAATAGGTGAGGCATTTTAGCCAAGTCTACCACGACAGGTTTACCCGCTATGTCGTTGCCCAGTGTGAGTGTTAGTGGGCTAGAAGAAGATAAATATGGTGTACTCCCAATTACTTCACTGATGCGGACCATTTCTCGATGCTGATTAGGGATTTCAATGCCGATAACAGATTTCCCTGCAATCACTTCAACTACGCGTACGCTCATTACAGCCATTGAGCGTGCTAAATCTTTGGACAAATTGCTTATTTTACTGACCTTAGTGCCAGGTGATGGACGGATTTCAATACGCGTGATAACCGGTCCAGGATTGACCTCAACAACCTCTGCAACGACGCCAAAATCAAGTAACTTGGCCTCTAGAAGCTGACTTAAGTTAGTGAGCTCTTCAGCAGTAATAGCTGGGTTCAAACTGGCTGTTGGCGGGTCAAGCAAGCTCAATGGGGGTAGGTTTTTGTGTTTGGTCACCTTGCCATGTTGTTCGGTTTTTGAAGTTCCGGTGTCTTGTTTATGGGTTTCCGACAAAGGCACAATTTTTACTTCTTTGATTTGAGTAACTTCTTTAACAGCTGCAGTTGCCAATGGAGTGGATGTTTGAACTTGAGGTGTAGGTGTTATTGTAGGTGTCGTTGGATTTGGGGGTGGGGTTGGTACTGGAGTTTGTTTTGTTATCAATGGTTTTGGTTTTGTCGCTGGGCTATCTAAGGCCGCAGCAACATCATCCGCACTAAAGGAGACCGAGTGACTACTTAGGCTAGTATTTTGAGTGGGCATGGGTGTTTTTAAATGCTGCTCTATAGGCGCATTTGAGGCATATTTAGGTGATGACCCAATATTTTTATCCGTCTTGTTTTTAGTGTTGCTATTAGAGAACCAGCTAGAGGTTAACGTTTTCCAGGCCCCACTAACAGACGCCATTATACTAGACTTTTTAAGCACATTAACCTTTGGGGCTGAGTCAGTTTCCTTAGCTGACCTCATACCATCTTGGGGGCTAGTCTTTCTGTTGAGATCTTGCTTGTTAGTGTTATGTGAAAATAGACTTTGAAATAAATGTTGATACCAATAAATGCTGTGACGGCCGATGGTTTCAGTAATCACCCCCCAGCGTAATCGCCAAGAATAACTGATAGCTAGGGTTAACGTGGTGAGTAGCAAAATGTTGGTGCCGGTCATACCTAAAGCTTGACTTAGTGATAGGCCTAACGTTAGCCCTAGAAGACCACCGCTACTTTGTGGGTAAGCTAAGTGAGAGCTTGCAATATGAATAGAGGCATACACACAAGAGGCTACAATTAGAGCGCAAAGCGTGAGGATTTTGAACCCAACCGAGTTAGATTTGTGTTGATCAACTCGGCCAGATTGCCCAATAAAACGGCTCACTTCATATTGTATAATCAAAATGGGAATTAGATAGGCGATGACGCCCAATGCCCAAAAAAACAAATCGGCTAATATAGCTCCAAAAGTCCCTCCAGCATTATGAATATTGGCCACGTTAAAGGCTTGAGTAGATGTAGGGTCACGAGCATCAAACGTTACCAATACTATCAATAAATACACACCAAAGGCCAACAATGCCAAGTGATAACCATGCCAACTTAACCGCTGAATCCAATTGGAGGTCACATTGCTGTTCAGTTTAGACGGTGTTCGTGGGTTATATGTGGCCACTAATGTGTTCCTTGTGAATGTGTTTGGTGAGCAAACTTACCCCATGATACGCAATCTAGATAGTTGAACCAAGCTTAATGATGATCTAGTTAGATTGGAGTGAAATCACAGTATAATGCCTATGGCGTTTAAAAAAGTGGTTTGGCCCGTTTGCAACAGACTTTAGGAGTAATATACTAGCCTTAACTGACCCAGGTTAAGCTATTGCATGGTTTTGTCCCTAAGTGCATTGCTTCAAACGGTTATTAATCCTTTGCTGTGACGTTAACTTATGCCTGTTTACCAACTAGATGCTAATGAATATTGGTTTCCACCCGTATCTGAAGCGATTGATGACCCTCAAGGTCTATTAGCCATAGGTGGTGATTTGTCTGTGCCTAGGCTGTTACATGCCTATCAATGTGGCATCTTCCCTTGGTTCTCTGAGCAAGACCCCATTCTTTGGTGGGCACCTAGCCCTCGCATGGTGGTTGTGCCGGGTGAAGTGCACGTTTCTAAAAGCATGGCTAAGGCTATTCGTAAAACATCGCTTGTGGTGACCACTGATCAAGCTTTTCAGCGAGTGGTCAAAGCTTGTGGTACGACACCAAGGGGCGATCAAACAGGCGAGGATAGCTGGATTACTATGGAGATGCAGCAGGCATATACCTCATTATATCAAGGTGGATATGCACATAGCGTGGAAGTGTGGTCTGGTAGCGAGCTAGTGGGCGGCCTTTATGGCATAGCTCTTGGCCGCTTGTTCTTTGGGGAGTCTATGTTCAGTAAAGTAGACAATGCTTCTAAAATGGCTTTCATTCACCTTGCTAAACAGTTAGACCAATGGGGCTTCGTACTGATCGATTGCCAAATGCACACACCTCATTTGGCTAGCCTTGGCGCTAAAGAAGTGTCGATGGAAATTTTTCAAAACTACTTAGAGCAAAACCTCACTTATGGGCTGGACAGTTTGTGGGATCAGGCCTCACATTGTGCTAAATTTATTTCTTAACTTGGTTAAAATGGTGTCTTCCTATCTCGTTATCTACTGATATTAATGCTCTAGTTTTCCACGCTACACCAGAACATAACTGTAGCTACTTGGACAATAGGCAAGCTAAGTCAATTTTTTTAAGTCCAGATCAATCGTTAGATGAGTCTAGCTATATGCAACTCACAGACATTGGCTTTAGGCGCAGTGGCCAACACATATATAGACCTTGGTGCGAGGGTTGTGGCGAGTGTAAGTCTGTGCGGGTTCCTATACGGGATTTCAAACCAAGCAAAAGCCAAAAACGCGTGCTTAGTCGAAATAAAGACTTGCAGGTGACCTTTGAACCCCCGTCTAACACCGATGAAAATTATGCACTGTATGAGCGCTATATTAATGAGCGGCATAGTGATGGCGATATGTACCCAGCATCGATGGCGCAGTTTGAAGACTTTCTATGTCACTCTCCCCCTTCGAGCAAAACCCAGTTCGTTTGTTTTAGGCTAGAGCAAAAATTGTTGGCTGTGGCAGTAATAGATATATTACCAAAAGGAGTGTCTGCGATTTATACTTTTTTTGACCCCGATTATGAGGTGAGAAGTTTAGGGAGACTTGCGGTGCTTTGGCAGATCCTTTGGGGACAGTCTAAAGCAATGGATTTTGTTTATCTGGGTTATTGGGTAAAAGATTGTCAAAAAATGGCCTATAAAGCGCAGTATCAACCGTTGCAAGTGTTTGAAGGTATTGATTGGCAGCCGTTAGCTCCTCTCTAACGTAATGTAGGTCTTTTACTCGCTTTTTGTACACTATTGCGGCATAATGTCGCGCAATGTAAAAATGATAAACTTCGTAATAACCTTGAGGCTTTAATGGCTAAAGAAGATCAGATTGAAATGGAAGGTACCATTATTGATACCTTACCTAACACCATGTTTCGTGTAGAGTTGGAAAACGGCCACGTGGTCATCGCCCATATCTCCGGCAAGATGCGCAAACACTATATCCGTATTTTAACGGGTGACAAGGTTAAAGTAGAGCTAACGCCATACGACTTAACCAAAGGCCGCATCACATACCGCGCCCGCTAGTTAATTTGTATTAGTAGACTAAGTCTAAATAAAAAATGAGCACTTAATGTGCTCTTTTTTTTGTTTTAACAACTGAAACCACTCCTCCTTAAAAAAGAGTGGTTTTTCACGGCTATAAATCCAAATTTACGCTGGATTGAGTAATTTGGCAGTTCGCTTACTAGGCTTGCTAGTTAAGATAATTTTATCCTCTTTTAAGCTCACCAATAGCTTACCACCTGCCGCTGCAAGATCCCCAAATAACAAAAGCTCTGCCATTGGTTTCTTTAATTCCTGCTGTATCAATCTAGCCATTGGCCTAGCACCCATCTCTGAGTCATAACCCTTATCACCAAGCCATTTACGAGCTTCATCACTCACTTGAAGGTGCACTTGCTTGTCTTCTAGCTGTACTTGAAGCTCCACCAAAAACTTATCAACCACTCCCAAAATAACGTCTTTTGATAAAGAGTTAAATGCAATGATGTCATCCAATCGGTTACGGAATTCTGGACTAAACAAACGTTTGATAGCACCCATGCCATCAGAACTATGGTCTTGTTTTGTGAAACCAATGGAACTACGGCTAATCTGCTCCGCACCAGCGTTGGTGGTCATTACCAAAATAACGTTACGGAAGTCAGTTTTGCGACCGTTATTATCTGTTAAAGTGCCGTTATCCATTACTTGGAGTAAAATGTTAAACACTTCTGGATGCGCTTTTTCAATCTCATCTAACAGTAATACGCAATGAGGCGTCTGTGTCACTGCCTCAGTGAGTAAACCGCCTTGATCAAATCCAACATAGCCTGGAGGAGCTCCAATTAAACGAGAAACGGTGTGGCGCTCCATGTATTCAGACATATCAAAGCGCACAAGTTCAATCCCCATCACGCGAGCTAACTGCTGTGTTACTTCAGTTTTGCCAACGCCTGTAGGCCCAGAAAACAAAAAGCTACCCACAGGTTTGTGAGGTGCGTTCAACCCTGCCCTAGCAAGTTTTATTGAATTGGCCAAGGTGTCAATAGCAGTGTCCTGGCCAAATACTACCAACTTAAGGTTCTGCTCAAGAGAATGCAGTTGCTCTCTATCTGTTGCTGAGATACTTTTGGGTGGTATGCGTGCGATATTGGCTACCACAGCTTCAATTTCTGCCACATCAATAAATGACTTGCGCTGTTCGGGTGCAAATAGTTGCTGATACGCGCCAGCTTCATCAATGACATCGATGGCTTTATCAGGCATCTTTTTATCGGTAATGTATCGATCAGCAAGCTCTGCAGCTGCATCTATAGCAGCAGGTGTATATTCTAGCTGATGATGGCTTTCATAACGCGATATTAGGCCACGTAAAATAGCTTGCGTATCGGAGACATTAGGTTCGTCTACATCAATTTTTTGGAAACGACGGGCTAAGGCATGATCTTTTTCAAAAATGCCCCGAAATTCAGTAAAGGTGGTTGAACCAATACACCGCAACTTACCGGAGCTTAGCGCAGGCTTTAATAGATTAGATGCATCCATTGACCCACCAGAAGCAGCTCCAGCACCAATGATTGTGTGAATTTCGTCTATAAACAGCACAGCATTTGGCGTTTTTTCAATGTCTGATAATAGGCCCTTTAAACGTTTTTCAAAGTCACCTCGGTATTTTGTGCCAGCTAGTAAGGCACCCATATCAAGGGAGTAAACGGTTGATGATGCGATCACTTGGGGCACATTCCCCTGTTCGATTTGATAGGCCAAGCCCTCAGCAATGGCGGTCTTTCCTACGCCTGCATCACCCACTAACAGAGGGTTATTTTTACGGCGGCGTGACAACACTTGGACCAGTCGCTCAAGCTCTTTGCCACGGCCAATTAATGGGTCAATGTGACCATTTCTAGCTTCAGCGTTTAAGTCTGTGGTGTATTTGACTAAGTCACTGGCTTCTTCATTTTCACCTTCTACAGATTTTTCTGACCCTTCCATCTCAGTTTTGCTGACACCGTGGGATAAGTAATTAACGATGTCTACCCTCTCAACGTCTAAGGAATCCAGCAGAAATACTGACTGGCTTTCAGTTTCGCTAAATATAGCAACTAAGACATTAGCTCCGTTGACTTCGCCTTTGCCAGAAGATTGCACATGGAAAACAGCACGTTGTAACACCCGTTGAAAACCAAGAGTTGGTTGCACATCATAGTCTCCATTGGACGGGTCCACAGAGGGTGTGGTGTCATTAACAAACTTTTCTAATGGTGTGCGTAAATCATCAAGAGCTACACCGCAGGCTTTAAGCACTTTTTGGCCAGCTGGATTATTAAGCAAAGCCAGTAGTAAATGTTCTACGGTCATAAACTCGTGACGCTTCCAATTGGCATACTTGTATGCTTCGTTTAAGCTTTGTTCTAAATCGTTGTCTAACATTGTCTAGTTCCTCTAAGAAGCAGATTCAACTTCGCATAGTAATGGGTGTTTGTGCTGTCTAGAATGTTGATTTACCTGCATGGATTTTGTTTCAGCAACATCTTTGGTGTATGTGCCACATACACCTTTGCCTTGGGTATGAACTGCTAACATTATCTGAGTGGCTTGTTCTTCGTCATGATTAAAAAACCTAGCCAGCACATCTATGACAAATTCCATAGGAGTGTAGTCGTCATTTAATAAAACGACTTTGTACAAAGAGGGGTGGGCCATTTTAGGACGTGTTTGCTCAATAACCTGTAAATCATTATTATCATCAGGTGTATTCTGATCATCCTGACTCATTAGTGTTGGCGTGTAATTTGATCTATTAGCTTGAGCGTAGATTGGTGAAGAAAAAATGCGCATTAGTAAACTCTGAATTTAATATTGTTTTCATCATAACGTTACTATTGGGCCTATGTCTGCACTTTTCCAGAGCAAAATTGTAAACGGCTGTAAATTTTTCTAAACCAACTTAGAGTTGTGGCTAATTATCCGTTAAATACATAGTTTGAAATACTTTAGGGCTAAAAAAACCAGCGTAAGCTGGTTTTTTTATTGGATCAATCTAACTGCTACATATTAGCAATGATGGCATCACCAAACTCAGAGCAAGACAACAAAGTGGCATCAGGCATTTGACGCTCAAAGTCATAAGTTACAGTTTTAGCGTTGATTGCGCCTTCAGTGCCAGAAACGATAAGGTCTGCTGCTTCCAACCAACCTAAATGGCGAAGCATCATTTCAGCTGACAAGATAATAGATCCAGGGTTTACCTTATCTTGACCAGCATATTTTGGCGCTGTGCCATGTGTGGCTTCAAATATAGCAATGTCATCACTTAGGTTAGCGCCTGGTGCGATACCAATGCCGCCTACTTCTGCTGCTAAAGCGTCTGACAAATAGTCACCGTTTAGGTTCAACGTAGCGATCACGTCATAATCTTCTGGGCGTAATAGAATTTGTTGTAGCATGGCGTCAGCAATAACGTCTTTTATGACAATTGTCTTGCCAGTATTTGGGTTAGTCATTTCACACCATGGGCCGTCACCCAACAGTGTAGCACCAAATTCTTGTTGGGCAATTTCATATCCCCATTCTTTAAATGCACCTTCAGTAAACTTCATGATGTTTCCCTTATGAACTAGGGTCAAAGAATCACGGTCGTTATCTATAGTGTATTGAATTGCTTTGCGAACTAAACGTTTGGTGCCTTCCTCTGATACTGGCTTGATGCCAATGCCACACATTTGGTCAAAACGAATTTTAGTAACGCCCATTTCGTCCTGTAAAAACTTAATTACTTTTTCCGCTTCAGGAGAGCCAGCTTGCCATTCAATGCCCGCGTAAATGTCTTCAGAGTTTTCACGAAATATCACCATATCAACATTTTCTGGCTTTAGCACTGGGCTAGGCACACCAGTATACCAACGCACTGGGCGTTGGCATACGTAGAGGTCAAGTTCTTGGCGCAGGGCCACGTTTAAAGAACGAATACCGCCACCCACAGGCGTGGTTAAAGGCCCTTTAATACCTACTTTGTATTCTTTAAAGGCGGCTAATGTCTCCTCAGGCATCCATGTATCAGCGTCATAGGTTACCGTTGCCTTTTCACCAGCGTATACTTCCATCCAGTTGATTTTTTTGGTGCCGTTGAAAGCTTTCTCTACAGCCGCATCGACTACCTTAAGCATTACCGGTGAAACGTCAAAACCAATGCCATCACCTTCAATATAAGGGATAATAGGATCGTTTGGCACGTTTAAAGAGAGGTCCGCGTTTACAGTAATTTTAGAGCCTTGCTCTGGTACTGTGATGTGTTGATATGTCATGAGTTCTCCGGATGCTTAAAGTATAGCCTTGTGGCATAGACAAAACGATTTAGTTAATTGCTTTGTAGTCAGGAATTATTATAGCTTGAATGGCCCTGTAGGCCCAAGGAATCATGTAGTTATTTTACAAAATTCTAACAATTCACAGAACCAATATGGGAAATAGTGTGTCTAACATTTTAGTTTTTAATAAACCTTTTCAAGTTTTGAGCCAGTTTAGCAACGGTGATGGGCGAGCAACTCTTGCCGATTACATTGATGTGCCAGGTTATTACCCTGCTGGGCGGTTGGACTATGATTCTGAAGGGTTGATGGTACTAACTAATGATGGAGCACTGCAGAATCAGATTGCAAACCCTAAGCATAAGTTAGAGAAAACTTATTGGGTTCAAGTAGAGGGCCAACCAAGTGAGCTGCAGTTAAAAAATTTACGTGCCGGGCCAATACTTAAAGATGGCCCAACTAAACCTGCTAAAGTGCGCTTGCTCGGTGCACAAGCGCAAAGTTTAGGGCCTCGTGTGCCACCCATAAGAGAGCGCGCTTCCATCCCCACACAGTGGCTTGAAATCCGGATTAGTGAGGGACGCAACAGGCAAGTAAGGCGTATGACAGCCGCGATTGGCTTGCCCACTTTGCGTTTAGTAAGGGTTGCCATTGGCCATTGGCGCTTAAAAAATCTAGACATCGGACAATGGCGTTTAGACACTAGCCCACAATTAAGGCAAAAATAATCCCATTACCAGCGCTCATCGGCCTTCTGATCAGACGCCTTTGCAGCAACCCAGTGCTTGCCTCGCTCAGAGACCTCTGCTTTCCAAAAAGGAGCATCTTTTTTTAAGTAGTCCATTACGAATTCACAGGCGCTAAAGGCGTCAGTGCGATGCCTCGAAGTGACCCCTACCAAAACGATTTGCTCATGAGCCAGCAACTTACCCACTCGATGGACAATGTGGATGCCTTCGATGGCCCAGCGTTTGTGGGCTTGATCCACAATGCTTTGCAGGCACGACTCTGTCATGCCGGGGTAATGCTCCAGCTCCATGGCTTCTACCTTTGCGTCATCTAAGTCTCTGACTAGGCCAACAAACAATACAGCTGCTCCTGTGGCAGCAGGGTTTATTTGTAACAATTTTTGGTAATGCAGATTAATATCAAAATCTGCTTTTTGCACAAGGATGAGGTCATTGTTTTTCATGCAGCTAAAAATCCTTGGAATATGTCCATAAGCCTAGGCTTGAGGGCCTGGTTCGGTTAAAATTGAGGTCTAATATACAATCTTTTGACCGCTTGAATCAAAATCTATGAGTGAACCCACTTCTACACGCGTTATCGTTGGCATGTCCGGCGGTGTCGACTCATCTGTCTCTGCTCTGCTTTTGATGCAGCAAGGATATCACGTTGAAGGCCTGTTCATGAAGAACTGGGACGAAGACGATGGCACTGAATACTGCACCGCCAAACAAGATTTAGCAGATGCCCAAGCGGTGTGTGACAAACTGGGTATCCATTTACATGCAGCCAACTTTGCAGCCGAATATTGGGATAACGTGTTTGAACATTTCTTGGCTGAGTATAAGGCGGGCCGCACACCCAATCCAGACATCCTTTGTAATCGGGAAATTAAATTTAAGGCATTTTTAGACTATGCCAAAGTGCTTGGAGCGCAATATATTGCTACTGGTCACTATGTACAGCGCAAAGGCGAAGGAATTGAATGTAAATTGGTTAAAGGCCTGGACGGCAACAAGGATCAAAGCTATTTTCTACATGCGGTGGGTGCTCTAGAAGTAAGCCAAACGCTGTTTCCTATAGGGGCTATGGAAAAACCAGATGTGCGTTTGCTGGCAGAAGCGCATGGCTTGGCAAACCACGCCAAAAAAGATAGCACAGGCATTTGCTTTATTGGTGAGCGCAGGTTTAAAGACTTCTTGCAAGATTACTTACCTGCTCATCCCGGAAAGATTGAAACAGTAGATGGTGACCTAATCGGAGATCATCAAGGCCTTATGTACCACACCATTGGTCAGCGTCAAGGTTTAGGCATTGGTGGCTTAGCTAATTACAGTGAGTCTGCTTGGTATGTGGTTGATAAAGACTTAGATCGTAATCGACTAATCGTCACTCAAGGTAAAAATCATCCAAGCTTATTTAAGCCATCCCTTATCTGCCAACAGCTAATGTGGGTCGATGGTAAAGGTCCAGACCTTGCTAACGGTGCACAGGTATCATTGACGGCCAAAATACGCTACCGGCAAGCAGATCAGCCATGCTCCTTAATAGCCTTATCTGATGGCCATATCAAAGTAGAGTTTGTAGAGCCACAAAGAGCAGTGACGCCTGGGCAGTCTATCGTTTTTTACGATGGGGATGTGTGTCTTGGAGGAGCGGTCATTGACTAATCAACTAAATACTAACCAAAGGCGTGTGCTGGCCTTGGCAGGCATCGTTCAAGCTGCAGCGTTGGTAAACCAAGTGGCAACTACTGGGCAAGCTGAAGTAATTGCTGGGCAATGTGCTCTAGCCTCTCTCTTTATCACTAACCCAGAGCACACTGAAGATGTTTTTGGTGGTGTGCAAGCTCTCAACAACTTACGTTTAGGTTTAACCACCCTTAAGTCAATTATGAGCCAAGAACAAAGCTCAGGTGCTAAAGACATTACCCGCTACGTGCTTGGCCTTACTCATTTACAAAGCAAGCTGAGTAAGCAGCCACAAATGCTCAGTGAGATCAGTAATCAATTAAAACACAGCCAAAGGCAGGTCGATCTTTATGAATTGGGCCATGCCAATGTGTTAGCAAGTGTTGCCGAGACCTACTCTTCTACTTTGAGCAGCTTTAATTTTCGTATACAAGTGACAGGCAACCCTACTTATTTACAGCAGCCAATGAATACAAATCGAGTACGTGCTTACCTTTTGGCAGGTATTCGGGCAACCATGCTATGGCGCCAAGTAGGGGGCCGTAAATGGCACCTTGTTGTGTTTAAAAATTCTTTGCAACGCGAACTTGACGTGCTGCTAAATCAACTCAATCATTGACCCCATTACTCATTAACCCAACCCAGGACTCCGTTATGGATTTATCTTCAATCTCAGCCCTTTCTCCAGTAGATGGCCGATATGGCAGCAAAACTGCCACACTGCGCCCCTATTTTAGTGAATTTGGCCTTATATATAACAGAGTGCTGGTTGAAGTGCGTTGGTTGCAGCGCCTTGCTGACCATCCACAAATTGAGGAAGTCGCCCCCTTAAGTAAAGAGGCCAATGCCTTATTGGAAAACTTGATTAAAAACTTTGACGAAGCTGCAGCCCAGCGTGTTAAAGACATAGAAAGCACTACTAACCATGATGTAAAAGCGGTGGAATATTACATTAAGGAACAGTTTGTTGGTAATACAGAGTTAAATGCAATTAACGAATATGTTCACTTTGCCTGTACTTCTGAAGACATTAACAACCTGTCCCATGGTTTAATGCTTAAAAATGGCCTAGATCAAGTGATCGTGCCAGAAATGACAGAGGTGTTAGCGCAAATAAAGCAGCTAGCACACAGTCACCAAAGCCAGCCAATGTTGTCCCGCACACATGGCCAAACGGCTTCCCCATCTACCATGGGTAAAGAAATGGCCAACGTTGCAGCTCGTTTAGAGCGACAGCTAAAACAAATTAAAAAAATGGAATTCTTGGGTAAAATTAATGGTGCCGTTGGCAACTACAATGCGCACTATACGGCGTATCCAGAAATAGACTGGCAGGCTAACGCGCAGATATTTGTAGAAAGCCTAGGCCTAACGTTTAATCCCTATACTACGCAAATTGAGCCACACGACTATATTGCTGAGTTATTTGACGCTATTGCTCGATTTAACACCATTTTGTTAGACTTTGACCGTGACATTTGGGGATATATTTCCCTAGGATTTTTCAAGCAAAAAACCATTGCTGGAGAGATTGGTTCATCGACCATGCCTCATAAGGTGAACCCCATTGATTTTGAAAACTCAGAAGGCAACTTAGGAATTGCAAATGCCCTACTACAACATTTGGCGAGCAAACTACCTATTTCTCGCTGGCAGCGTGACCTGACTGATTCCACTGTGTTGCGTAATCTAGGTGTAGGACTTGCCCATAGTTTAATAGCCTATCAGTCCACCTTAAAAGGAATTAGCAAATTGCAGCTTAATGCCCAACGATTGGATGCTGATCTAGATAATGCTTGGGAAGTGCTTGCAGAGCCTATCCAAACAGTAATGCGTCGCTACGCCATTGAAGAGCCTTACGAAAAATTAAAAGCCCTTACCCGTGGTAAAACCATTGATGCAGCTATTATGGCCGATTTTATAGACACATTAGAATTACCACAGTCTGTGAAAGACGAACTAAAAAAATTAACCCCAGCGAATTATATTGGTAATGCTGTAGCACAAGCTGCAGCGGTATAATTGATGAGTCATACATCTGATGTTAATGCCTCCTCTATGGCGCCACTGAGCCATTTAGGTGATTTGAGCGTGACTGAATTTATTGCAAACTATTGGCAAAAAAAGCCAGTGTGTATCCGTAACGGTATTGCCTTTCATGAAACGCTCATGGAAGTAGATGAGCTGGCAGGATTAGCACTAGAGCCTGAAGTAGAGTCACGTTTAATCGAGAACAAAGGTCATATCAAAGACTGGTGTGTGACCCACGGGCCGTTAACAGAAGCCGATTTTAATAAGGAACGCGACTTCCCTTGGACCTTATTGGTGCAAGGGGTGGATTGTTTTGTACCACAAGTGCATGACTTTTTAGCCAAGTTTCGTTTTTTACCCAGCTGGCGTTTAGACGACCTCATGGTAAGCTACGCTACAAAAGGTGCAGGTGTTGGGGCGCATTACGATCGTTATGATGTGTTTTTAATTCAAGGTGAAGGTCAACGCCAATGGCAAGTGGGCCAAACATGTAACGAAAATACCCCATTAATGGCCCACGATCAGTTGTCATTGTTGGAAAATTTCGAAACCAGTGAAGAATTTGTGCTCAACCCTGGAGATCTATTGTACATTCCGCCTCTCGTAGCCCACAAAGGCGTGGCAGTTTCAGATGCATGTGTCACTTATTCAGTGGGTTTTAGATCACCTTCTCACGCGGAAGTGTTAACTTCTTTTGCTGATGAGCGTAGCATGGAAATTAGTGCTGATTTACGTCTAAAAGACCACGGCTACACCCAGAACAGTGGTGAAATCAATGCCGCTGATATAGAGGGTTTGATGGCTTTAATGCGAGATCAGATTACACCAGAAAATGTGGTCCAATGGTTTGGCAAACACAGCACAGAGCCTAAACAGACAGAGCAAGATATGGCTGAAGAGGCCATGGATTTAATTGAGCTTGAAAGCATTGTTAATGGAGCATATGGTGTATTAAGAGTGTCAGAGGGCGTACGTTTAGCCCATACATGGCAAGGGGACGGTGGCCTTACGCTGTTTGCTCAAGGCCAGGCAATACCCTGCCCACCAGAAGCCACCGCATTTGTAGAAGCGATCTCAAACCAGTGGCTGCTTGAAGTTGATGAAATGGCTAAATTGCTCAGCCATGATGCTGCCAAAGCGATGTTGTTGGTTTTGCACAACCAAGGGTATTTGTATTTTTCTGATGAGTAGTTTGCTTTAGCTACTGCTTTAAAAACCATCCAACAACAAGGCGTGAGGGGTAACCAAAACGCCATTGTTGTCTGCATAAATAAAATGCCCAGGCACAAAGGTCACGCCACCAAAGCTCACTTCTTGGTTAATATCTCCCAAACCCCGTTTTTGAGTTTTCATAGGATGTGTAGCCAATGCATGCACCCCAAGATTGATGCCCACTATGGCATTGACGTCGCGTATACAGCCATAAATAATCATCCCTTCCCAGCCGTTAGTTACTGCCTTTTCGGCCAACAAGTCACCCAATAAAGCGCGTCTGAGGGAGCCACCACCATCTACTACCAAGACTTTTCCGGTGCCATCTTGGGCGACTAGTTCACGCACTTTAGAGTTATCTTCATGGCATTTTAAAGTCACTATCTGGCCACTAAAGCGTTCCTTACCACCAAAACTGGTAAACATAGGCTCTACAACCTTTACTAAGCCTTCAAACTGGTCACATAATTCTGGCAATAAATCTTTCATATTCAGGAGTTCATTAGTTACTTTTGGGCTAAGTTTAAGCTAGTTTGGGTAAGTAGTCATCGTTTAGGCGGTAGCTTTTATCAAGCCCAGTTATGGGACACTTAAAGGCTAGGTAAGTTGATACTAGGCATAAATCTACATGGTGATCATCTTCTGGGTAACCATATAAACGATCCCCAATGATGGGGAACCCTGCACCACTAAGGTGTTTTCGGATTTGATGTTTGCGACCTGTTTCAATACTCACCTCCACTAAGGATTGCTTAGTTAGAGTGCTGTAAGTCAGCAAAGTAGCGAGGCTACATGCAGGCTTCGCATTAATTGGTGATTCTAGCAACAGGGTTTGCGGGAACTGCCCTGGCACGAGTGCTGTGTAGGTTTTAATAATTTTTCTTTGTTCAAACAAACCACTAAGAGCTGCTGCATGCGCTTTAGTATGGGCAATCAACATAAGTCCCTGGGCCGCCCGATCTAGGCGATTGACAATGAAGGCTGGTCGCTGGGGTAGATGATTTTGCTCTACAAAACGGTTAATAGTGCAATGGTCACCCCATTTAGACCCTTGGCTGAGCATGCCGTAGGGTTTATACCAAACACTATAGTCACCTTCATCTTTAATCAATACCGCAGGGGCGACCTTTGCAGCTAAAACCTGTGGATCAAAATACAGGTGCAATGATTGTCCCACTTTAAGGCATTTGTCAGCTCTTCTTAGGCGTTTGTGGCTAATATTATGCTCACTTGTCCACACCGCTCCCTTTTTCATGGCCTGTTTGATCTGTTGCTTAGACAACCCACTTGGCTCTACCAAGAGCTGGGCAGCCGTGATAGATGGGTCAGTCACATCTACATGATACTCAGGCATCTGGTATTCTGACCCATCCTTCCATCAACACCCTAGCGCTTCGACTCATGATGGCTTTCGTGGCTTGCCACTTTCCATCCACTTGATGGGCTTGCGCGCCCACAGTTAAGGTACCAGAGGGATGACCGAAGGTGACTTGTGTCAGCTCGCCGCCACCTGCAGCCAGATTAACTAAGGTATTAGGTATTGCAGCAGCAGTGCCTATAGCTACAGCAGCTGTGCCCATCATGGCATGGTGTAACTGCCCCATAGACATAGCCCGCACCAAAAGATCCACCTCATCAGCTTGCACTTTGCTGCCACTTGATGATGTGTAGTCTTTTGCGTGTGCTACAAATGCCACTTTTGGTGTATGTTGGCGAGTTTTGGCATCATCAATGTGATTAAACAGCCCCATACGCACGCCACCATGAGCACGAATCGCTTCAAGCTTTGTTAAAGCTGCCTGATTTGAATTAATGTTGGCCTGCAACTCAGTGCCGGTGTAACCCAAATCATGGGCGTTAAGGAAAATCGTAGGTATGCCTGCATTGATCATCGTTGCATCAAAGGTACCAACATCGGGCACCTCCAGCTTATCCACCAAGTGTCCAGTAGGAAACATATCAGCATCGGCAGCTGACGGGTTCATAAATTCCAGTTTAATTTCCGCAGCAGCAAAGGTCACACCATCAAGTTTAAAGTTGCCAATTTCTTGCACCTGACCATTAGCCATTGGAATATGAGCAATAATCGTTTTTTTGATATTAGATTGCCAAATTCTCACTACCGCAATGCCATCGCTAGGCACACGGCTTTTGTCCATTAAGCCAGAGGTGATAGCAAAAGCCCCTACTGCTGACGATAAGTTACCACAGTTTCCACTCCAGTCTACAAAGGCTTTATCTATAGACACTTGGCCAAATAGGTAGTCAACATCATGGTCTGCCTGGGTAGATGGGCTTAAAATGACGCTTTTGCTAGTGCTTGATGTAGCACCACCCATACCGTCAATTTGTTTGCCGTATACATCTGGGCTACCAATCACTCGTAGCAACAAAGCATCCCTAGCTGGGCCTGCGACTTGCGCTGCAGCAGGCAAGTCTAAGAGGTTAAAGAACACCCCTTTACTGGTGCCACCGCGCATATAAGTGGCTGGTATTTTAATTTGCTGTTTAAAACTCATAGGATGTCCTAACTAGCACTGGTGGATTCAAGGAAATCTTGTGCAAAGCGTTGTAATACACCACCTGCAGCGTAAACACCTACTTCTTCAGCTGTATCTAAGCGACAAGTCACGCTAAGCGTTTGGCTACTGCCGTCAATGCGATTTACCACTAAGGTTAGGTCGCATCCTGGGCTAGGAGTGCCAATCACATCAAACATTTCTGTGCCATCAAATCCTTGGGTTGTGCGATTATCACCTACTTTAAATTCTAATGGTAAAACGCCCATGCCCACAAGGTTTGTGCGGTGAATACGCTCAAAACCTTCCGCAACAATCACTTCTACACCGGCCAAACGCACACCTTTTGCAGCCCAGTCTCGTGAAGAACCTTGACCGTAATCTGCTCCTGCAATAATGATTAATGGTTGTGCTCGCTCCATATAGGTTTCAATGGCTTCCCACATGCGCAATGTGTTGCCTTCAGGCTCTAATCTTGCCAGAGACCCCTGTTGAACTTGGCCAGCTTCATCAGTACACATTTCGTTAAGCAACTTAGGGTTAGCAAAGGTGGCTCTTTGAGCAGTTAGGTGATCACCTCTATGGGTTGCATAAGAGTTGAAATCTTCTTCAGGCAAGCCCATTTTTGTTAAATATTCACCTGCTGCACTATTGGCAAGAATCGCGTTTGAGGGTGATAAATGGTCAGTGGTAATGTTGTCACCTAAGATAGCCAATGGGCGCATACCTGTTAAGGTGCGTTCACCAGCCAAGGCACCTTCCCAATAGGGTGGGCGGCGTATGTAGGTGGTATTTGGCCGCCAATCATAAAGTGGGCTAGCCGCTTGTTCTACTTTACCAAGATCAAACATAGGAATGTAAATCTGCTTAAACTGTTCAGGCTTTACGCACTTAGCAACTATTTCGTCAATTTCTTCATCGTCAGGCCAGATATCTTTTAGCACAATATCCTTTCCCTGTTGATCTTGGCCCAATACGTCTTGTTCAATATCAAAGCGCATTGATCCAGCGATAGCATAAGCTGCCACTAACGGTGGCGACGCTAAGAACGCTTGTTTTACATAGGGGTGGATGCGGCCATCAAAGTTACGATTACCTGATAAAACAGCTGTAGAATATAAATCTCGCTCGATCACTTCTTCTTGAATTTTAGGATCTAAAGCACCACTCATGCCGTTACAGGTAGTGCAGGCATAACCCACGATACCAAAACCTAGCTCCTCCATCTCAGAAAGCAATCCTGCTTCTTCTAAATAGAGTTTGGCTACTTTAGAGCCCGGCGCAAAGGAAGACTTAACCCAAGGTTTACGCTTTAACCCCAAACGGTTTGCATTACGTGCTAACAGGCCTGCAGCGATCACATTGCGTGGATTGCTGGTGTTGGTGCAGCTAGTAATGGCTGCAATAATTACCGCACCATCCGGCATTGAGCCATCATTTGCATCATGAGCATACGCCTTGGCAATGCCTCGCTCAGACAAAGCTGAGGTTGGTAGGCGTAAGTGTGGGCTTGATGGCCCAGCCATGTTGCGGCCTACGCTGGATAGATCAAAAGTTAATACTCGCCCATATTGTGCATCTACCATGGCATCAGCCCATAAACCATTGGTTTTAGCGTAAGTTTCAACCAAAGCCACCTGCTCTGGCTCACGTCCAGTAAGGTTTAGGTAGTCAATGGTTTGCTGGTCTATGTAAAATAAACCCGCGGAGGCACCAAATTCTGGCGTCATGTTAGAAATCGTTGCACGGTCGCCAATAGTCAGGCTGTTAGCCCCTTCACCAAAAAACTCAAGGTAGGATGACACCACTTTTTGCTGGCGCAAAAATTCTGTGAGAGCCAATACCATATCAGTGGCTGTGATACCCGGCTGGCGCTTGCCTGTCAGTTCTACTCCAATAATGTCAGGAAGGCGCATCATAGATGCCCTGCCCAACATCACGTTTTCTGCTTCCAACCCACCCACACCCACGGCAATGACACCCAAAGCGTCAATGTGAGGTGTGTGACTGTCAGTGCCGATGCAGGTATCAGGGTAAGCAAGACCGTCTCGATTTTGAATTACAGGGGACATCTTTTCTAAATTGATCTGATGCATAATGCCGTTACCAGCAGGGATAACATCCACGTTTTCAAAAGCTGTTTTAGTCCATTCAATAAAGTGGAAGCGATCATCGTTACGACGATCTTCAATGGCTCTGTTTTTATCAAAGGCGTCAGCATCAAAGCCACCGTGTTCTACAGATAAAGAGTGATCTACAATCAATTGCGTTGGCACCACTGGGTTAACCTTAGAGGGGTCACCACCTTGGTCTGCGATGGCGTCCCTTAAACCTGCCAAGTCTACCAATGCCGTTTGACCTAAAATATCATGGCATACCACTCGCGCGGGGTACCATGGAAAGTCTAAATCTTGCTTGCGCTCAATTAGCTGTTTAAGCGATGCAGTTAACATAGATGGATCACAGCGACGGACCAACTGCTCGGCCAAGATCTTGGAGGTATACGGCAACTTGGCATAGGCGCCTTTGCTAATGTCATCGATGGCTTGTGGGGTATCAAAATAATCTAGCCCAGTATCAACCAAAGTTTTGCGATAGTTGGTATTCATGGTCATTAATCTCTTTGTTCGATGTCTACCCATTGGGCAGTTTCAGGGCCTGTATAATCAGCACTTGGACGAATGATGCGATTATTAGTGCGCTGTTCCATCACATGTGCTGCCCATCCTGTAAGCCGTGACATAACAAAAATCGGAGTGAATAACTTGGTTGGAATGCCCATAAAGTTATAGGTTGATGCATGGAAAAAATCGGCATTACAAAACAGTTTCTTTTCACGCCACATCACCTCTTCACAACGCACAGACACTGGATACAAGTGTGTATCACCAATTGAATCAGCTAGTTTTTCCGACCAACTCTTAATAATCACGTTGCGTGGGTCAGATTCACGATAAATGGCATGGCCAAAGCCCATGATTTTATCTTTACGGGCTAACATTCCCATGATCGCAGCTTCAGCTTCATCAGGTGTTTTCCAGCTTTCAATCATATCCATTGCAGCTTCGTTAGCACCACCATGTAATGGGCCTCTTAAGCTACCAATGGCCCCAGTGACACATGAATGCATATCTGAAAGAGTAGAAGCGCACACTCGTGCAGTAAACGTAGATGCGTTAAATTCATGCTCAGCATACAAAATCAAAGACACATTCATCACCTTAGCATGTAATTCGCTAGGTTTTTTGTCATGGAGTAAGTGTAAAAAGTATGAACCAATAGAGTCATCGTCAGTTTCAGTTTCAATACGCACACCATCATGGCTGAAGCGATACCAATAGCAAATAATAGCTGGAAACAAAGCGAGCAAACGATCTGTTACTTCTTGCTCCATCGAAAAATCTATTTCTGTTTCTAAGTTGCCAAGCATAGAACAACCAGTGCGCATTACATCCATTGGGTGAGCACTAGCAGGTATTTGTTCTAGCACTGTTTTTAGCGCCTGCGGTAAATGACGCATGTCCTGTAGCTTTTTAGTATAGGCATCAAGTTCTGTTTGGTTTGGCAAATGTCCTTTAAGAAGCATGTGAGCTACTTCTTCAAAACTAGCTTTTTCTGCCAACTCACTTATGTCATAGCCACGATAGGTTAACCCTGTGCCAGTTAAGCCCACGGTGCATAATGCGGTAGATCCTGCTGATTGACCCCTTAGGCCAGCTCCAGATATAGGTTTAGTGCTCATGTTGTTGCTCCTTTTAAGGGTGTAATTACAGGTTTTTGCCAGCTTTGAATAATTCGTCTAACTTCTCTTCAAACGAGTGATAATCTAAAAAGTCATAAAGTTCCATGCGGGTTTGCATGGTATCAATGACTGCTTTTTGATCACCGTCTGCTAATAAATGTTCATACACATTTAGGGCTGCTTTATTCATGGCCCTAAATGCACTAAGTGGATAAAGAACCATGTCTACACCTACATTGGCCAGTTCTCTTTTGTTATACAAAGGGGTGGCACCAAATTCTGTGATATTAGCCAGCAAGGGCTTAGTAATTGCCTTAGCGAAGGCTTCATAGTCTGTCAACTCATGAACAGCCTCTGCAAAAATACCATCAGCACCTGCTTCTATGCATGATTGAGAGCGATCAATGGCAGCTTGCAATCCGTCTTTTTGGAACGCATCTGTTCTGGCCATAATGAAAAAGTCGTCGTCGATACGTGCGTCTGCAGCAGCTTTAACGCGGTCTACCATTTCTTGGGTAGATACAATTTCCTTATTAGGGCGATGGCCACAGCGCTTTTGAGCGACTTGGTCTTCGATATGAACTGCAGCTACACCAGCAGACTCCATACCTTTAATGGCACGAGCGATGTTAAAAGCACCACCCCAACCTGTGTCAATGTCGACCAATAATGGTAGCTCGCAAGCAGACGTAATGCGCTGGGCATCAGCCAATACATCGTTTAGGCTGGTCATACCTAAATCTGGCAAGCCATATGAGGCATTAGCCACACCGCCACCAGAAAGGTAAATCGCTTGATGGCCTACTTTCTCTGCCATCATCGCGCTATAGGCGTTAATTGTGCCAACAATTTGCAATGGATCGTTATTGTTAATTGCCGCACGGAATTTAGCACCTTGGCTCATTCTAATAGTCTTGCTCATTGATTTTCTCCATCCTGGGTAGGTGTTAGTATTTGCATACGTTGCATAATGTTATTTCGAGCATTACTGATATGACGTTTCATGAGCCACTCGGCTAAATCCCCGTCCCCTTCTTCAATAGCGCTACAAATTTGGTCGTGTTCTTTTAAAGCTTGTTGAGGTCGATTACTAGACAAGCTAAATTGATATCGGTACATCCGTACAAGTTGATACAGATCTCCAGCAAGCATATCGATCAAACGTTTATTTTTACTGCCATGAACAATGCAGTAATGGAAATCGACATCACCTTCTTGCTGAAAATATGACTGCCCCTGAGTATCCAAAATATGTTTGCGGTGGCTATTAAGTAGTAATCGAAGATTAGCCTTTTCTTCTCCAGACATGGCTTGAGCTGCAAGCTTCGCTGCTAAGCCCTCTAGAGATTCTCTGATTTGATAAATTTCTAATAGCTCTTCATAAGAAAGATTTACAACCCTTGCTCCAATATTGGGTGTGCGGGTAATCAAACGCATAGATTCAAGTCTGCCCATGGCCTCACGTAATGGTCCGCGGCTTATGCCATGAATACGAGCTAGTTCAGGCTCATTCAGTTTTTGGCCCTGGGCAATGGTGCCTGTGATAATGTCTTTTACAATGCGTTCACAGACTTGTTTGGCTAAGGTAGTTATTTCGTCTTGCATAAGTATATTGTCTACACATTTCGAGTAAATATATTATAATCCACCAAATAACCCCAGTCAAATAAGACATTGATCTAATATTGTAGACAATATAGCATATTCACTTATTATTTTTATAATCATTGCCATAATTTAGTGATCGTTAATGGATTAAATCGCTAGTCCAAATCATACTTGAGAGTTAGAATGGTATTTCTATAATCCTTAAGATTGTTAAAGTGTATATAGCCAGCTTACCTTTCGTAGAAAATGCCTGCCATTACTTTGAAGCCATACGGCATCTTCCTATGCCACTCTTACTCGACTCTAGCCGGCCAGCGAGCCATTTTGGTCGTTACGATATTGCCATGGCTTCGCCATTGGCCATCATAAGTCACACTGATGGCGTCACCAAAGTAGAGCAGCACCAAGCAGTAACGATAACCCAGACAGACCCTTTTGACCTGATTGGTGAGTTACAAAGCCAATTACTTGCAGACACTAGTCAGCTTGCTGAAGCTCAAGGGATACCATTTACTGGTGGTGCGGCAGGATTGTTTGGCTATGATCTAGGGCGCTCCATAGAAAGGCTGCCAACTAGAGCCGAAGCTGACATTGCTATGGAACATCTATGCATAGGCATTTATCCTTGGGCCATTATTAATGACCATGAGTTACAAACAAGCTACTTAGTGAGTCAGCTTGACGAATTAAGCACTCAAGCCTTAGTCGCTGACGTTCTTTTAGCTAAACCTGGTCAAAACAAAGATTTTCACCTTAAACGTGACTTTGTTTCGAATATGACAAAACAACAATACACAGACAAATTCCATCGTGTGATCGACTATATTCACGCTGGAGATTGTTACCAAGTGTGTTTAGCTCAAAGGTTTGATGCTCCCTATAACGGCAACCCCTGGTCAGCTTACAAACAACTGCGGCTTGCTTCACCTACGCCTTTTAGCGCTTATATGGAGACTAAAGAAGGAGCTCTACTTAGTTTGTCTCCAGAACGTTTTTTGCAAGTAGATGGTTGTCAGGTGGAAACTAAACCCATTAAAGGCACTCGCCCCAGAGGGGCTACACAGGCTCAAGACCAACTTTTTTATGACCAATTGATTGCAAGCCCTAAGGATCGTTCTGAAAATGTAATGATTGTTGACTTGCTTCGCAATGACTTAAGTAAGCATTGCCAACCGTTTTCTGTAAAGGTGCCGGAGTTATTTGCTATTGAGACCTACAGTAATGTGCACCATTTAGTGACCACTGTTACTGGAGCGATTGAATCTAGTGAGCAGATATTGCCTTTGTTAAAAGGTGCTTTTCCTGGGGGTTCAATTACTGGTGCACCAAAACTTAGAGCTATGGAAATTATCGAAGAGTTAGAGCCTCATCGGCGCAGTGCTTATACCGGGTCTATTGGTTACATTAGCACCAACGGACGTATGGATACTAATATATGCATCCGTACACTGGTAACCAATGCCAAGGGTGATAATGGCGGCCAGATCTATTGTTGGGCTGGAGGAGGATTAGTAGCCGACTCTGAGTGTGACGCTGAATATCAAGAAACCTTTGATAAGGTCAACAATCTACTGGACGGTTTGCGCAGTCTTTAGCCTTGAGGCTGGGTTCACCTATTAGGTTAGCCGTAAAGAACTTACCTCATAGGAAGGTCTTTACGTTCAAACAAGGCATCAAGCTCTTTTTGTGTACGACACTCTTGCGCTTGGTTGACTTTAGCTCTCGTAAGATTGGGTGCAAAGGCTTCGATGAAGTCGTACATATAGCGTCTTAAAAACGTACCTTTTCTGAAACCAATATTAGTAGTGCTATAGGCGAACAAATGGCTCGCATCCAAGGCGACTAGGTCACTGTCCAGGTCTGGTTCATAAGCCATTGTTGCAATAATACCCACACCAAGACCCAGTCTTACGTATGCCTTTATTACGTCAGAATCCACTGCTGTAAATACAACCTTTGGGTCTAAATGTGCTTGATTAAAAGCATCATCTAGTTTTGATCGTCCAGTAAAACCAAAAACGTACGTCACAATAGGATGTAAGGCTAATTCCTCTAAGGACAGTTTTTCGACCTTTGCTAAGGGATGGTCTTTAGGCACTACTACGCAACGGTTCCAGTGGTAGCATGGCATCATTAACAAGTCACTAAACTGATCAATCGCTTCTGTTGCAATGGCAAAATCCACTTCACCATCTGAGGCTAAGCTAGAGATTTGTTTCGGTGTGCCCTGCTGCATGTGCAATGCCACATCAGGATATTTTCCAATAAAATTATTGATAACCTTTGGCAAGGCATAGCGTGCTTGGGTATGCGTTGTCGCAATAGACAATGATCCTTTTGTTTCATCAGAATATTCTTGCGCCTTACGCTTTATGCCATCAACTTTTAACAACACATCATAGGCTGATTCCAAAATGGATTTTCCTGCAGGAGTTACATGGGTTAAGTGTTTGCCACTTCTAGCAAATATTTCAACGCCTAACTCATCTTCCAATAAACGGATTTGCTTACTTATGCCAGGTTGTGATGTGAACAGACTTTGAGCTGTAGCAGACACATTGAGGTTGTGCCTTTCTACTTCACATATATATTTGAGCTGTTGTAACTTCATAAGCGTGGTCAAAACCTGACAGGACGATCTATAAATAATACCACATATAACAAAAAAGCATATAGGTATAATTACCGTATATCTACTTGTCGAACTAGCTCAACTAAATAATCAATAGACGGAACTCCAATTACTGTTTCTGGGTACAAATCACCTTTGCCAGTATAAAAAACTAACGCAGGGGGACCCACTAAACGCAGTGACTGCATCAGAGACTTTGCAGCTTCGGTGTTTAGTGTGACGTCCACCTTTACCACTTTAAAATCTACAAGTGCTTTTTGTACCCTGTTATCCGTAAAAACAAAGGTATCCAATTCTTTACATGAGATACACCAATCAGCATAAAAATCTAGCATGACAGGCTGTTTATCTAGTTTGGCTTGCGCCAACAAGGGCGCTACTGCCTCTGGTAATACTTTGATTAGGGCTAGTTTCTGGGTGGGATTTTGTGTGCTTGTGGCTTGCACGTTTACAAGGCTACCTAAAGGCTGTAATAGCGTACCTGTGCCTGCAATTTGACCCACAAGAAGAAGCACACCATAAAGCCCTAAAAACATGGCTAAGGTATAGCTGATCACCGAAGCTGCAATTTCGGTTAGAGGCGGCTCCCAGCGATGGTTTAAGGCCAAGACCAAAGCAACACAGATAGCAATGAAGGCGACTAGAGTTAATGTAGCTTCTGGCCACACCCGGTCAGTCATCCACAAAGCCATCAAGAGCATTAAAAATCCAAAACCTACTTTGATTCGATGCATCCAAGGACCCGTTTTAGGAATCCATTTACTGGCGGAGGTGCCTATCAATAGTAATGGCACGCCCATGCCTAGACCCATGAAAAACAGAGCCAAGCCTCCCGTACTTGCATCCCCTGTTTGGGCTATAAATAACAAGGCCCCAGCTAATGGAGCAGCAACACAAGGGCCAACCACGAGCGCAGATAAAACGCCCATCACTGCCACACCAGTGGTTTGCCCACCTAACTGGTTGTCACTAATTGAGTTGATTTTGGTTTGAATAGCCTGTGGCATTTGAACATTAATCCAGCCAAACATAGCTGCTGCAAATAATACAAACAATGCAGCAGTAACACCAATAACACCGGGGTGCTGCAATGCAATTTGAATATTAGAGCCACTCAATCCAGCAGCCACTCCAGCCAAACTATATGTGGTTGCCATAGATAAAACATAGATCAGTGATAGAAAGAAGCTTTTTGCCGGGCCAGGCTTGGGACTAAGGCCCACAATGATGCTAGATAAAATAGGGACCATTGGCAGCACGCATGGAGTAAATGCTAGGGCTAAGCCAGCTAAGAAAAAAATAACTAATAAAGTCACTACAGAGCTGTTTTCAAGATTCTGTAGGAACCAATCAGCATTAGTGCTGGTGGTTTTTGTCCAATCTGTATCATCGTTTACTTTTGTCGGGGTATTAAAGGAAGTTAAGGTGCTGGTAGACCTTGCCACTGGGCCTGCAAGCGATACCGTTTTGGATTGAGGCGGGTAGCAAACACCACCACTCCAACATCCTTGGTAATAAATGGTCACATGGGTGGCTGTTTTTACTGAATCGGGTAATAATCCAGACACATACAGCTGATTATAATAAACTTTTGTAATTCCAAATATAGGATCTTCTTTTAAAATAGCCTTGGGTAAAACCACGTTCTCTAGAGGCTTATCGTTAGAAGTTACAAATACAAGTTTGTCTTGATATAGATAATAATCTTTAGCAATGCTCCACACCATTTCAATTGAACGGTTGTCTTGCTGGACTGTGATATCGAAGGCTTGTTCTGCAGGTAAAGGATGCTTGGCAGGACTAAACAATGACGCCTGGCTCTGCACCGACAATAATGCACTAATACATAGTGCAAATAACTGCGTGAACAAGAACGGCCGACCATTTATACCCAGTATTGCCATAATTATTTTCTCTAAATCACAATTTGAACGAGTTTAATTTGTTTGTAGACCTTTATTTGTGTTACAAAGGACGGCTGAATTATAGCGTTTAGACCTTGCCATAAGCCAACCTTTTACCACATTAGCGTTAGTTATTTTATAGAGAGTCATTATGACCGATCGTCGAATCGAAGACCTGAATATCGCCAGTCAACAGGTACTCACTTCTCCTGAAGATCTCAAAAACCAATTACCAACAACAAGCATGATCGCAGACGGCGTCATGCAAGCGCGTCAAACCATCAAAAACATATTGGATGGTACAGACCATCGGTTGTTTGTCGTTATTGGCCCCTGTTCTATTCATGATACAGAAGCCGCATTAGATTATGGCCGTCGCCTTGCGTTGTTAGCAGACGAGCTTAAGGACACCCTCTATATTGTCATGAGGGTTTATTTTGAAAAACCTCGCACCACAGTTGGGTGGAAGGGCCTTATTAATGACCCACACCTGGATGGGACATTCGATATTGAAACAGGGCTGCACATTGGTCGCAAGCTTATGCTAGATCTCTCAGCAATGGGTTTACCCTTGGCTACTGAAGCACTTGATCCTATTTCACCACAGTATCAATCAGATTTATGGAGCTGGGCAGCTATAGGTGCCCGTACCACAGAATCCCAAACTCACAGGGAGATGTCTTCCGGATTGTCCTGTCCAGTAGGTTTCAAAAATGGTACTGATGGAGGTTTGACTGTAGCTTTTAACGCACTGGAATCGATGGCATCCCCCCATTCTTTCTTAGGTATTAATCCCCACGGCCAAGTGTCTATTACGCGCACTACGGGTAACCATTATGGTCATGTGGTACTTAGGGGTGGTGGTGGCAAGCCCAACTACGATTCAGCTAACGTTACTTTGTGTGAGCAAGCACTTGAAAAAGACGGCCTGTCTGGCAACATTATGGTCGACTGCAGCCATGCTAACTCAAACAAAGATCCTGCTAATCAGACACTAGTAATGGAGAACATTGCGCAGCAAATCAACACAGGTAACGACTCTATTGTTGGTTTGATGATCGAAAGTAACATTAACTGGGGCAATCAATCTATTCCATCTAACTTGTCTGATTTGCGATACGGTGTTTCTGTAACTGATGCATGTATTGACTGGGACACAACACAAAGCAGCATGCGTGAACTTGCCATAGCATTAGAGCAGAGTTTACCCAAACGTTCCCGATTAAGTTAACCACTGCTTTAAGGTAAAAAACCAGCTTAAATAGCTGGTTTTTTATATTTTTAAAAGCCCTAACTATAGGCTTAATCAAGGCCAATCCCTACATATACGCATTTTCTGTATTAGAGTGATCTGTAACATCTCGAACTGAGTTGATGCCTGGGATTCTTTGCTTTAATGTCTTTTCAACACCTTCTTGAAGCGTCAGTGAAACAGAACTGCATCCTTGGCAACCTCCTCCAAATTTTAATACAGCTACATTGCCCTCTTCTTCGGCAACCACACCGACCAGACTAACATCACCACCATGAGAGGCTAAGCTAGGATTTATTTCGGTGTAGAGATAGTAATTTACCTGAGCATCCAATGGGCTATCTGCAGACACCTGAGGCATCTTAGCATTAGGAGCCTTAATCGTAAGCTGCCCACCCATACGGTCTGCACTATAGTCGATAAAGGCATCATCTAAGAAATCTACGCTGGCTGGATCAACATAAACTCGAAATTTTTCCAAATCTGTAAACTCATCTGTAATCTTAACTTCGTCGGGGCGACAGTAAGCTAAGCAAGTCTCCGCGTTAGGAGTGCCTGGATCAGTGACAAAAATACGTACTGAAATTCCTTCTACATCCTGCTTTGAGAGTAATTCTGCAAGGTAGTCTTGTGCACTGGGGGTGATGTCTATGTAATCCACTATATGTTTCCTTTATTACCAACCACATGAGCAAGCTTTGGTTGCTCAACTATGGTGCTATTATATACCCTACTGTTTTACTTGGGTATTCATTTTAAAGACTCACTAAAAAAGCATATAATAGCTGCTTTATAGATATACGTTTTAATCATACACCTGTTAAGTAGTAGACCATGAGCAACTCACAAGCTGTCCACCATCACTCTTCAAGCGAACCTACACTAACCAATTTATGGGGTATAGCAGCACCATTAAGTGGTGCAATGTTGTCACAAGCCCTACTCGGTTTGGTAGACACCGCTTTTATAGGCCATTTGGGTGGACTAGCCTTAGCAAGCGTAAGTATTGGCAGCTATTTAGTGTTCATTTTGGTGGCAATTATTGCAGGCCTGGGTACTGGCTGGCATAGTTTGATGTCCAAGCACGGTGAATCTTTTCAAGGACTTTTTACCTTAGGCCTAGTATATGCAATAGTTGTAGCCACTTTTTTAGGTGTGATTGGTGGCTATTTGGCTGATGATCTAATCAATATTTTTGTTTTAGATGATCGAATTAATACACTTGCGGTACATTATGGACAAGCTCGCCTATGGGCATTACCAGCCATTGCCACAAGTGTTGCAGCCAGAATTTACTGGAGCGAATTAGGCACACCTTGGCAATATACAAAAATCATATTTTTTGCTCATCTTGTTAATATACCAATTAGTTACGGCCTCATTTATGGCGTGGGTGGGCTTCCTGCTATGGGGGCTGTGGGAGCAGGTGTAGGGACAAGTATTGCCGTATGGCTAGGGTTTTTGTTTCAGTTGGCCGCCTTACTTAAACAAGGCCTTCGGAATACTGTCTTGAGCGGACAATTGAGCTTGGAACATTGGCGTGTGTTACTAGCCTTCACTTGGCCTCCGATGCTACAGCAATTCATTTTTGCATTGCATTTGGCTATCTTCCTTTGGATTTTAAGCCTTCTAGGTGCTTCTGTTATGGCGGCTTCTTTTGCCGTGTTAAATGTGGGACTGCTGCTCATTCTTCCAGCTATTGGTCTTGGTCAAGCAACGTTGTCCGTATTGGGTGCTGCTATGGTTAATGCCAATAAAATGCATGTCAAACAATGGAGCAACCTGATCCTAAGTACCGGTATATGTATTGCTTTAGCACTAGCTATGTTGGTAGGCTTTATGGCACCTTGGTTGGCACAGCTATTATTGGTGAGCCGTGATTTGCAGCAGCTGACAGCCACGGCCCTACCCTGGTATGCAATCGCCATGGTATTAGAAACATGCATCGTTATTTTAAGCCGCTTTGTGCTAATAACAGGCCGAAGGAAAACCGTATTAATACTAATGACTGCTAGCCAGTGGCTACTTTTCTTGCCACTATTAGCTTGGCTGGCGCCTGCCTACGGTTTTATGGCTGTCTGGTGGTTACATGTGGGTTATCGTGTGATTTCAGTTTTTTGTCTTTGGTGGATTTGGAAACGTTATTTAAACGGTTCTTGGTTAGGCCACATGACTAAGTTTAACAAGGGATAGGAATGCACACGGAATCAGTTATTTTTTCATTTTTTTTGATCTTTACAGGTGCGGCGCTACTGGCCACTTTATCCTTGTACTTTAGACAACCATTGCTTTTAGCGTACATTGCCTTAGGAGCAATATTAGGACCATTTGGACTAGCCTGGGTAGTCGATACGGAACTGCTAGCAGACGTCTCCCACATTGGAATTATTTTCCTTTTGTTTCTCATCGGCCTTGATATGCAACCCAGTCATTTGTTACAGATGCTTCGTAAAGGCTACCTGGTTGCATTTATAAGCTCTGTTGCTTTTGCTGCATTGGGTTTCTTTGTGGGGTTTGGATTTGGTTTTGGTATGATGGATAGCCTAATTATTGGTGCATCAACAATGTTCTCTAGCACTATTATTGGCATTAAATTACTCCCAACTACAGTGTTACACCACAAGCAAACAGGTGAGCTCGTGGTCGGTTTATTGCTTTTACAAGATCTATTAGCCATTATCTTGTTGACCTTGTTAACCACTTTGGGCGAGCAATTTAGTGAGGGATTGGAGTTGTCTCTTAACGCAGATTTATTAATAAGCCTTGGGGCCTTACCTTTACTCATGTTTGCTGCTTTAGGATTTGTGCGTTGGGTATTACTGCCGTTGATTACACGCTTTGACCGCTTCCATGAATACATATTTCTTTTAGCATTGGGCTGGTGTCTAGGTGTTGCTGAGTTGGCTCATAGTATTGGCTTGTCGGCCGAAATTGGCGCTTTCATTGCTGGTGTAAGCCTAGCATCTAGCGTAATCAGTCAGTACATTGCTATTAATTTAAAGCCTATTAGAGATTTCTTTTTAGTGTTGTTTTTCTTCTCAATTGGCGCTAGTTTTAACTTCCCTTTGATGGGGGCCGTGTGGCTTCAGTGCCTGGTGTTAGCAACACTTGTAGTGACGATAAAACCAATCGTATTTGGCTTTATCATTAGACCTATTTGCAAGTCCAAATCAACCTCTTGGGAAGTTGGCTTTAGGCTAGGACAAACCAGTGAGTTTTCCATATTGATAGCCACACTAGCAGCCTCTAGCATGATGATTAGTGAGTCAGCCTCACTACTCATTCAAGCCACTGCGATTATCACTTTTGTTGCGTCATCTTATCTTGTGGTTTGGAACTTTAAGTCACCTATCGCTGTTAAAGATCACTTAAGGCACGATTAGAAAAGCCCCACAAACCTTTAAGAAGAGTATGAGGCTTTTTGTTTTATAAATCCCTGAATCAGTGATATTAGTTAGATGTAGCTAATTTATTGTAGCCCAGCCTAGCCTAGCCAGGAGTTCGCATAGTCACAAGCTCTTCGGCACTGGTGGGGTGGATGCCAATGGTCCCATCAAAATCAGCTTTAGTTGCTCCAGCTTTCATCGCCACTGCAAAGCCCTGAAGCATTTCACCAGCACCCTCCCCTACAATATGTAAACCAACAACCTTATCTGTGGAAAGATCGACAATAAGCTTCATAAAACTGCGTTCATCGCTGCCACTAAGGGTATGTTTCATAGGCTTAAATTCTGAACGGTAAATAGAGATGTCACCATGTTTTTGCAGAGCTTGATGCTCCGTTAAACCAATGGTACCCACGTTTGGCTGGGTAAATACTGCTGTTGGAATAAGCTCATAATCCATACGTTTTTTACCATCACCAAACCAATGATTAACTAAAACCATAGCTTCAGCTAATGCCACTGGTGTAAGCTCAATGCCACCTGTGACATCACCCAAAGCATAAACATTACTAATGTTTGTTTGGAATTTCTCGTTAACAGCTATGGTGCCTTTGTCGGTTGTAATAATCCCCAATGTGTCCAGCCCAATGCCAGACAACCGAGGTTTTCTACCAATGGCCATAAGCACTTGGTCAACTTCTTTAGTTGAACCGTCAGCAAAAGTGACCAAAAGACTCTTATCACTTTGACGAAGAACATTAGTCACTTGGCTTTGATAATTCATTTCAATGCCTTGCTTGCGCATTTCTTGATCTACAAAACGCCTTACATCGTCATCAAAGCTGCGCATGATTAAATCGCCACGATATGACACTTGTACCTGACTACCCAAACCTTGAAAAATACATGCAAATTCTAGAGCTATATAACCCGCTCCTACGACTAATAATCGCTTGGGAAACTCTGCAAGGTCAAATATTTCGTCAGAGCTAATGAGCAAGTTAGCATAATCTACATCAGGAATATTGGGGGTGCCACCTGTTGCTATAACTATACGCTGCGCAGTGTAATCAATGCCATTAACCGTGACTGTATGTTTATCTTTCAAGCTTGCATAGCCACGAATAATCTGTGCGCCAGAATTAGTTAACAAATTAGCATAAATGCCATTAAGGCGAGAAATTTCCGTTTTTTTGTTAGCCACTAATGTTGGCCAATCAAACTTTGCTGATCCTAGGCTCCAGCCAAAACCTTTGGCATTCTCAAAGTCATGGCTAAAGTGGCTGGCATAGGTATATAGCTTTTTTGGTACACAGCCAACATTGACACATGTGCCACCTAAGGCATGGTCGTCGGCAATCGCTACTCTTGCCCCTTCACCTGCTGCCATGCGAGCAGCTCGCACTCCACCAGAACCTGCACCAATAACAAACACATCAAAGTCAAAAGTCATAACATCGTTTTCCCAGGTGGAAGCTAAACAATAAACCAACAGAAACTGGCTAGATCCGTTCTAACCCGCCACTATTTCTATTACAATAATCAAAGTTTAGCAGCCTTCCAACGTTATTGTTGGTTTTCATTTCCCTACTTGAGTTAAAACAATGCATCTCGTATCTTTCAATATAAATAGCATCCGCGCACGCATACACCAGCTAGAAGCCATCGTGGAACAATATCGCCCAGCCGTTATTGGCTTGCAAGAGACTAAGGTACAGGACTTGGAGTTTCCAATAGAAGAAACGCAAAGGTTAGGCTACCAGACTATCTTTCATGGACAAAAAGGCCATTATGGCGTGGCACTTATGACCAACCTGCCTATCCTTAAAGAAATCAAAGGCCTTCCTGGAGATACGCAAGATTCACAAAGGCGCCTAGTAGGTGCTGTTTTACAATTGCCAACTGGAGATACCATGACTGTGTTTAATGGATATTTTCCTCAAGGTGACAACGTAGAACACGCTAGTAAGTTTCCAGCTAAGCGAGATTTTTATGCGGGGCT
>Ga0307995_1000081_pt1 | contig 64946 bp, 63 predicted proteins | sample EllFjometagen262_FD_203132 | JGI IMG/M metagenome (GOLD analysis project Ga0307995, IMG submission 203132) | Marine microbial communities from Ellis Fjord, Antarctic Ocean - #262 | ecosystem: Environmental > Aquatic > Marine > Unclassified | place: Southern Ocean | collected 2014-11-02 | reverse complement strand
ACCATCTATTGTGTGGGAGAAAATACAAAATCATTATTATTAAAAAATGGTCAAAAAGTGATAAAAATGACTAAAAATTCATCAAAATTGTCCAATTTTATTAAAAAAAATGCCAAAAATGAAAATTATGTATTTTGCTGTGGAAGTATAAAAAACAAAGAACTTAACACTTTTTTTAAAAAAAATAACATCACTTTAACAGAAATTCCTGTTTATAAAACCATTTTAAATTCAATAAAAATTAAAAAAAAGTTTGATGGAATAATGTTTTTTAGTCCAAGTGGTGTGAAAAGTTATTTAGAAAAAAATTCTTTTGATGACAATTCTTGTATTTGTATAGGAGAAACTACTTCAAGTTATGCTTCAAAATTCTCAAAAAATATAATCACCTGTGATAGCCCATCCATTAACAATGTGATAGCCTTAACTATTAATTTATTTAAACATGAGTCAAATTAAAAATCCGTTATTTTTAAAGGCCTTAAAAGGAGAAACTGTTAGCAGGCCTCCTGTGTGGATAATGAGACAAGCTGGAAGATACCTGCCAGAATTTATGGTTTTAAAAAATAAATATGATTTTTTTACAAGATGCCAAACTCCTGAGCTTGCAGCTGAAATTACTATGATGCCAATAAAAAAAATTGGGGTTGATGCTGCTATTCTATTTAGTGACATTCTTGTGATTCCTCAGGCAATGGGCGTAAATGTAGAGATGAAAAATAATTTTGGGCCTTATATTGAATTCCCTATTCAATCAAAAGCTGATGTAATTAATTTAAATACTCAAAATGTTGAAGATCGTTTAAATTATGTTTTTGAGGCGATTAGACTCAGTAAAGAAGCTTTAAATGATGAAATTCCATTAATAGGTTTCGCAGGTTCCCCATGGACAATTTTATGCTATATGGTTCAAGGAAGTGGTTCAAGAAATTTTGATAAAGCAAAAAATTTCTGTTTTAAAAATCCGGAGCTAGCTCAAATGCTGTTAAGCAAAATAACAATGATAACTATTGAATATTTAAAACTAAAAATTGAAGCCGGAGTTGATGCAGTTCAGATTTTTGACTCTTGGGGGGGGGTATTATCTCATTCTGATTACCAATTGTTTTCACTCCCTTATATCCAAAAAATAACAGCTGCACTAAACAAAATTAGTCCAGTAATAATTTACCCTAAGGGATGCTGGCATGCACTTTCAGATTATTCAAAAATCGGAGCCTCTGCAATAGGATTAGACTGGACTTGTTCAGCAAGAAATGCTCGTTATTTAACTCAAAATAACGTTACTCTTCAAGGGAATTTTGATCCAAGCAGGTTGTTTTCTTCAAAAAAAACAATCATATCTCAAACTAATCAAATGCTAAATGATTTTGGGAAAGATAAGTATATAGCGAATTTAGGACACGGTATCTTGCCAAATACACCTGTTGAAAATGTTAAGATTTTTGTAGAAACAATCAAAGAATTTAGCTTAAATGAAAAATAAATTTTCAAGTTTTATTGATGATTTACAGAAGATTATAACAGACGCTTGTGAAAAAATAGATGGTAAATCTAAGTTTAAAAAAACTCATTGGAAAAGAAATGAAGGAGGGGGAGGAATGACAATGGTGATTGAAAATGGAAATGTTTTTGAAAAAGGAGGTGTAAATATTTCTAAAGTCTACGGAAAGCTTCCAGAAATTATGGCTGAACAACTTAAGCTCAATGATGTTGAATTTTTTGCTTGCGGGCTCAGTTTGGTATTGCATCCAAAAAATCCAATGGCACCAACAGTACATGCTAATTTCAGATATTTTGAAACATATAAAGATGATTTATTAATTGATCAATGGTTTGGAGGAGGGATGGATTTAACTCCATATTATTTATTTGAAAAAGATGCTATTCATTTTCATGAAGTTTGCAAGCAAGTTTGTGATAGACATGACGAAAATTTTTATAAAACATATAAACAAAAATGTGATGAATATTTTTGGAATTCACACAGGGAAGAAGCCAGAGGAATCGGTGGGCTATTTTTTGATTATTGTAGACCCAATAAAAAAATGTCAATAAATGATTGGTTTTTATATATTTCTGATTTAGGAAATTCTTTTCTCGATTCATATGTGACAATAATTGAAAGAAGAAAAAACTTACCTTACAGTTCTGAAAATAAAAAATGGCAAGAAATAAGACGTGGTAGATATGTCGAATTTAACCTTTTACATGACAAAGGCACTCTTTTTGGGTTAAAAACAAACGGTAGGATAGAGAGTATTTTCATAAGCTTACCTCCAAAAGTTCAGTGGGTATACGATTTTAATCCAAAAAAAAATAGTGAAGAACAAATGCTTATAGACGTTTTAAAATCACCCATTAAATGGGTATAAAATAAAAAATATGTTTCCACTAAATAGAAATCGTAGATTAAGATCCAAATCTTCATTAAGGAATTTAGTAAGAGAGTCTTCTTTAAGTCCAAATGACTTTATTGTTCCTCTTTTTATTTGTGAGGGCGAAAAAATTAAAGAAGAAATAAAGTCTATGCCTGAATATTATAGATTAAGTCTTGACAATTTAAAAAAAGAAGTAAGGGAATTGTGGGGTATTGGAGTGCAGGCCATTTTATTGTTTGTTAAAGTCCCTTATAAACTAAAAGATAATTCTGGAAGTGAAGCTGTAAATGAAGATGGGCTGATGCAAAGAGCTATTAAAGAGATTAAAAATACAGTTCCTGAAATTACCATAATGACAGATATAGCTCTTGACCCTTACTCAATTCATGGTCATGATGGAATTGTAAAAAACAATCTTATTTTAAATGACGAAACCAATGAAGTGCTCTCAAAAATGGCTTTATCACATGCTATGTCAGGAGCTGATGTATTGGCGCCTAGTGATATGATGGATGGAAGAGTATTAGCAATAAGGCAAGAATTAGAGAAAAACGGATTTCATGACACCTCGATTATGAGTTATAGTGCTAAGTATGCCTCGTCTTTTTACGGTCCATTTAGAGATGCGCTGGGCTCCAAACCTGGGTTTGGAGATAAAAAAACCTATCAAATGGATATCGGAAATAGGACAGAAGCAATAAAAGAAGCGCTTTCAGACATTGAAGAGGGAGCAGACATTTTAATGATCAAACCTGGAATAGCTTATTTAGATATTGTTAGGGAGATTAAAAACACTATAAACATTCCCCTAGCTGTATATCAAGTTAGTGGAGAATATGCCATGGTAAAAGCAGGATCTAAATTAGGATGGATAAATCATGATGAAATAATGATGGAACAATTAAACTCTATCAAAAGAGCTGGTGCTAATATGATAGCTACCTATTTTGCTAAAGAAGCTATTAAATTAATCTCTTAAATTTTTGATACATTAGCTTTATATGAAAAAAAAAATTGGATTAATATTTGCTCTTTTTTTAATTTTTCTATTTCCTTCTGATTTAATCTATTTATCTGAACTAGTTAGTACCATTTATAAAATTCAAAGAACTGATCCAGATATAACTGATTATAAGTATTTTGACAATATAGAAATTCCCAAAAGCAAAAACCCACAAGCTTGGCCAGTTCATGAAAAATACAATAAGACTCCATCAACAGAAAAATTAAATTCTAAAAATTCAACTTTAGGAACAATCGCTTTTTTAATTATTAAAAATGATTCCATATGGCATGAAAAATATTATGAAGGATACGATACAAATTCTTTTAGTAATTCTTTTTCCATGTCTAAAAGTATCGTTTCTGCAGCCATGGGAAGAGCAATTCAAGAGGGGTTTTTTAAAGGTCTAAATGACAAGGTTGGATCTTATATTCCAGAATACAACGAAGGCTTTGCTTCTGAGTTGACCATTGGTGATTTGTCAAGTATGTCTTCTGGAATGAAATGGAATGAAAGTTATACTAATATATTTGGAGTTACAGCAAGAGCATATGTTGGAAGTAATTTGAATAAACTGATTAAATCAAGACCTATAATAAAAAAGCCGGGAAAATCATTTGAGTATCTAAGCAGTGACACACAACTTTTAGCAATGACTATTGAAAAAGCTACTAAAAGAAAATTATCTGACTTAGTTTATGATTGGTTTTGGAATCCTATGGGTGCAGAAAACAAGGCCTTATGGCAAGTAGACAACCTCAAAACAAATACAGAAAAAGCATATTGCTGTTTTAATTCTAATGCTAGAGATTTTGCAAGGTTTGGGAAATTATACAAAGATCACGGCCTTTGGAAAGGTAAAAGGTTATTAGATTCAACTTTCATAAAAAAATCTTTGACAGCTAGGTTCCTTTCAAGTCCTCAATACGGATACGGATTTTGGCTTGGAAATTTACAAGAAAAAAAATATTTTGCTATGAGAGGATATTTAGGGCAATATGTAATTGTATTCCCTAAAGAAAATGTAGTTATTGTTCGTCTTGGAAGAATGGAAGAAAGCACAGAGGAAAGAGTGTACATTGAAGAAGCCTTCAAGATGCTCGAGATAACATAAAACATATAATTTGAAATCTACAGCACTTCTTTCAGTAAGAAATCTTTACGTCTCAATTTCTAAAATTCCTATTTTAAAAAATATTTCTTTTGATTTAAAAAAAAATGAAATTTTAGGATTTGTAGGAGAATCTGGAAGCGGAAAATCTATTACTGCATTTTCCATAATCAATCTATTAAGATCAAAAAATATTACTAAAACAGGAACTATTAATTATAATGGGGATTTTATTGAATCTCTTGGATCTAAAGGTTTTGAAAAAATAAGAGGAAATGAAATTTCAATAATTTTTCAAGAACCAATGAGCTCTCTAAATCCAAGTATGAAATGTGGAGAACAAATATTAGAAATAATTTTAAATCATAATTTAATCAGCTTAAAAAAAGGGAAAAACAAAGTTTTAGAGCTAATAAAAAAAGTTCAGTTAATTGAATCTGAAATAGTTTATGGAAAATACCCACATCAGCTTAGTGGCGGTCAACAACAACGGATTATGATTGCCATGGCTATTGCTTGTGATCCAAAAGTTTTAATTGCTGACGAACCAACAACATCACTGGACGGTATTGTAAAAAAAGAAGTCATAAATCTTTTAAAATCGATTCAAAAAGAAACAGAAATGAGTATAATCTTTATATCTCATGACCTTCACCTAGTTTCTAAAATAGCTGAAAAAATTATTGTTTTAAATAAAGGAGAAATCGTAGAGCTTGGCAGTAGCCATCAAATTTTTAATAACCCTAAAAAACTCTATACTAAGCTTTTATTAAATGCTAGACCTCCTAGAAATGTTAGACCAGCAAGGTTGCCTACAAATGAAAAAAACATAAACACATCATTAATTTCGAAGAAAGAAAGAGTTGAAGCTCACAATAATTTATATCAACATGACCCTATTTTGAAAATTGAAAATTTAGGGTTTTCTTATGAAGATAAAAAGGTTTTAAATAATGTAAGTTTTAATTTATTTAAAGGAGAAACTCTAGGGTTAATTGGTGAATCTGGTTCTGGAAAATCTACTATTGCCAAATCTATATTAAATTTAAACAGATTTGATAAAGGTCAGATTATTTATAACAAAAAGTGTATAAAGACGTATAATAATACAGAATTTAGAAGAAAAATTCAATTGGTTTTTCAAGACCCTTATTCATCTTTAAATCCTGAAATTTCTATTGGCTACTCAATAATGGAGCCAATGCTTGCTCATAAACTTTACAAAACAAAAAAAGAGTCAAAAGAAAAAGTTATTTCACTTTTAAAACAAGTAAATCTTATTGAAAGTGATTTTAATAAATTTCCTTATCAATTTTCTGGAGGACAACGACAAAGAATAGTTATCGCAAGAGCTTTGGCGTTAAACCCTGAAATACTAATTTGTGATGAATCAGTTTCTGCTTTAGATGTTACTGTTCAAGCTCAAATATTAAACCTATTAAATCAATTAAAAGAAAAATATTCAATTACCATTTTATTTATATCTCATGACTTGTCGGTTGTGAAATACATGTCTGATCGAATTATAATATTGAACAATGGTAAGATTGAAGAAGTCAACGAGACTGATCAGCTTTTTTTAGAGCCAAAAAAAGATTACACAAAGAACCTATTATTGGCCAATGACTTTTAAAATGAATTATAAAAAGTGCTTATATTTAGCAATTAGTTATTTCAAATAAAACATGGAATTAATGTTTCAATGGGTTCTTCAGCTTCATTCTTACTGGACTTTATTAGTTTTTTTGACAACTATATTTGTAATAATAAATTGTTCTTTTTCTCTTGTGATGAAAAAAAAATTTCAGACATTTGACTTAAGACTTTCATTATATGCTTTAATTTTTAATCATATTCAACTAATAATTGTATTGATCTTATATTTCATTTCTCCTAAACTTTCATGGTGGAATAATGGAGTTAAATCGGTGATTCACAACATTGAGCATAGGCTATATTTGATTGAACAACCTATCGCTAATATATTGGGTGTTATAATTTTATCTTTAGGATGGTCTCTTCATAAAAAATCATCTCAAAGTTCAAAAAAATTTTTAAGAATTGGGGTGTTTTATTTAATAGGATTTATTTCAATTTCATCTAAATTTTCTTGGTAAAAAAAATACTATTTAAAAAAGAGAGTGTTGCGAAAACCAAACTATTTATTAATTTTATATTAGGAAATTAATTCCAAAATTTTTGTTAATCTTATATATATGAATAAAAAATATGCTGTGCTAGGTGGAGGAAGTTGGGGAACAGCTATTGTTAAAATACTCACTGAAAATAACAATTTAATTAATTGGTACGTTCGAAATGAGGATAATGTAAATTATTTAATAGAATTTAAAAAAAATCCCCATTATCTATCTTCAGTTGTATTTGATGTTAAAAAAATAAATATTAGTTCCTCAATTAAAAAAGTGGTTGAAAGCTCTGATGTTATAATATTAGCCATTCCATCCCCTTTTTTAGAAAGTGAATTAATGAAAGTTAAGTCGCTATTAAAAGAGAAAATAATTTTTTCAGCTCTTAAAGGAGTTGTTCCAGAGTCTCATTTAATTGTTAGTGAACATTTAAATGAATTCTATAACGTCCCTATAAGTAATATTGGGATGATTACTGGGCCTTGCCACGCTGAAGAAGTTGCTTTAGACAAACTCTCGTACTTGACTGTAGCTTGCCAAGCTAATCAAATAGGTAAAGACATGAAAACGGCTTTAGAATCAAAAAACATCAAAGTAAAGCTCTCACAAGATACTATGGGAATAGAATATGCCGCCATGCTTAAAAACATTTATGCTATTGTAGCAGGAATCGCGCATGGTCTTGGCTATGGTGATAATTTTCAAAGTGTTTTAATTAGTAATTCTGTTCGAGAAATGAAACGCTTTGTTAATGATGTTTATAAAATCAATAGAGATATAAATGACACAGAATATTTAGGCGATTTATTGGTGACTGCCTACTCTACTTTTAGCAGAAACCGTACTCTTGGAAATATGCTTGGAAAAGGATATTCTTTGAAAGCAGCTATTGCTGAAATGTCTATGATTTCAGAAGGTTATTATGCTACTAAAAATGCTTATGAAATTGTAAAAAAAGATTTTGAAAAATTCCCAATTATACACGCTGCTTATGATTCTCTTTATAAAAAGATAAGTTTAAAAAAAGTATTTCAAAATTTGAGTGAAAAATTAAATTGAATTCTTAAACTGACTTAAAAATCTTACATCATTTTCATATAAAATTCTAATATCTTCTATTTGATATAAAAGCATTGCTATTCTTTCTATGCCCATTCCAAAAGCAAAACCTGAATACTCGTTTGAATCTATCTTACAGTTTTCTAAAACATTCGGATCAACCATGCCACATCCCATTATTTCTAGCCATCCAGTTCCTTTAGTTATTCTGTAATCAGTTTCTGAATTTAATCCCCAATAAATATCGACTTCTGCGCTTGGTTCAGTAAAAGGAAAATAAGAGGGTCTTAATCTGATTTTAGAATTTCCGAAAAGTTCTTTCGTGAAATATATAAGCGTTTGCTTTAAGTCAGCAAAAGAGACGTTTTTATCAATATATAACCCCTCTACTTGATGAAAAAAACAATGTGATCTTGCTGAAATATCCTCATTTCTGTAAACTCTCCCAGGTGAAATTGTTCTAATTGGAGGTTGATTATTTTCCATGTGCCTTATCTGAACTGAAGAAGTGTGAGTTCTAAGTAATAAATCCGGATTTTTATTGATAAAAAAAGTGTCCTGCATATCTCTTGCAGGATGATGTTCTGGGAGATTTAATGCGGTAAAATTATGCCAATCATCTTCCATTTCGGGGCCTTCAGAAATATTAAATCCTATTTTATAAAAAATATCAATTATTTTGTCTCTAATAATAGAAATTGGATGTCTAGATCCTAACTCTAACATTGAAGCTGGCCTAGTCAGATCCTTATTAACTGTCTTTGAATTTTTTTTAGTATTTAAAGATTTTTTTAAATCTTCTAGTTTCTGAAGAGTAACTTTTTTTAGTTCATTTATAGCTAAACCATATTCTTTTTTTTCAGAAACATTTACTTTTTTAAATTGAGCAAAGTATGAACTTATATATCCCTTTTTTCCTAAATATTCTATTCTAAACTTCTCTAACTCTTTTAGGTCATTTGTAATAAAAGCAGAAGCTTCTTTAATCCTTTTTTGTATTTCAGCAATCATAAATAAACTTAAAATTGTTATTCAAAAGTAATGTTTTTCATCTATTGAATTAATTCTTTTTCTATAAAATAATTAATCACAGCCTCTTTCATTAAAAGAGTTTGTTCTCCAGATTTTAAATTAGGCAACTTATTCATCACTTTATAGTGAGGCCAACCATCGTTGTCAATATATTCAAATTGATAAAATCCAAATGGCTCTAAAAGTCTGCATATGGCTACATGCATTAAGTCTAACTTCTGATCTTTACTAAACTTGCTGTCTGTTTGACCTAGTTCTTGAACTCCAATTAAATAAATTACATTTTCTAAATCTAGAGGCTCTCCATCATTAAATTGGATGCTTAAAATATCTAAAATTTTAATCCATTTGTTTTTTAAATCATTGGTATTATTCATTGCTCGTAGTATTCAAAATTCATAGCGCACAATATACTTATATTTGTAAAAAAAATGTGTTGAATTACTTAGATATTTTTATTGTTTCTATTTTGGTTTTTGGTTTTTTTAGAGGTTTTATAAAGGGCCTTATCATGGAATTATCCTCTTTATTAGCTATTGTTTTAGGAACTTATGGCTCTCTTAAATTTTCTGACATCACACTCGATTGGCTGTCAATAAATTTTTCAAATCAAATCGAAAGTATTGATGAAAATTATTTAAAAGTAGCTTCATTTGCTTTTACATTTTTAATAATTATAGTATTTGTTTCTATTATTGGCAAGGGCCTTACCAGTGTTCTTAAAATGGTTTCGTTAGGCTTAATCAATAAGGTTTTAGGAGGATTGTTTGGATCTATAAAATATGTTCTTATTTTATCTTTTTGTTTTGTTTTCTTTGAAAACTTAAACTCTACTTTGTCTTTAGTGGATGAAAGTTTCTTTGAATCGACTTTGTTTTATGGATCAATTATTGAATTAGGAGATACTCTATTGAATTTTTTTAATTCAAACAAAGAATCAATTAATTTTTTTAATTGACTTTAATTCAATCCACCCACTATTTCCATCGCTAATTTCAACTAGCCCCCACTGATTTAATTCTTCTTTTATAATAACTTTTGTTCCTTCGTGTAAATTAAAAAGAATTTCACTTCTAAAATTAGGTTCAGCTCTGAAGTCTATTTTATTTTCAAAAATTATAGCACTAATAGTGTTCTTTTTGTTTTCAAAGCGATTAATTCCAATAAAAATAAAAAGAATACTAAGACTAAAAAATATCGCAGAAAAGGTAAAATAATTTTTCTTTGATATAGTTTTAGTATTGAAAAAATATAACAAAAATGTTGCTAAAAAAATATACCACAACACTAAGCCTATAATTACCCATTGCTCCATATTTAAGATTTTTGAAATATAATTGAAAAAATCTGAAACTTGATTGGTTGGGAGCTTTTCTATTTTGTCAATTAACATGTTTTGAGAATAGGCCAGGTTATTTAAAATATCCTTGTCCTTAGGGCTTAATATTAAAGCCTTCTCGTAAAAGTATATGCTATTTGCAATATCATTTATTTTATAAAAGGAGTTTCCTAAATTAAAATACAAGGTTTCAGAATGCTCTCCATTTTCAATTATTGATTTAAATTGAACAATAGCCTCTTCATATTTGCCATTGTTATATAAATCTACTCCATTATTAAAATACTCAGTACCGTTAGTTTGTGACGAAACTAGCGTTGAGAAAAGCGAATAAACTATAATAATAATTTTTTTCATCTTTAAATTTGTTTGTCAATTTCTAAAATTATATTTACTGCGTTCTCATAATCATTGTTAATTGCAACATTTGAAGCTGGTGTAAATCTGGCATACTCACAGTTCTCTATTAATTTAACAAACAACTCTATCGATTCTATTCGAATGTTTTTATTTGCCAATAAACTTTTGATTTTTTCTTTACTATAATCTGATGTTTCTATTAAAAGTTTAGATTTTAAAAAATTGTGTAAGGCTCTTTCTAGTGCATCATAAAAGACATCTTTCTTTTGCAAACTTATTTTTGCTTCTAATAAATATTTTTTTGCTAATTTATTAGCTCGTCTTGATTTATATCCTTTTAAATCAGAATCTGAAACTTTTTTAAATTTAAAAAACACTAACAGGACAAATATAATTATTAAGGGTAGGATAATAAGAATATAAAACAAAGTCGAGTACATGAAGTTTTGACTCTTTAATTTAATTAACCCTGGTTTTATTTTTAAAAATCTAAATTGATTTTGAGAATTAGAAATATTATTAGCGTTTTCAGATAATACTTTAACTTTATTATTTTTAGAATATGAAGAGGGCCCTTCTAATACACTAACTACTATCTCTTTTGTAAATGTGGATTTGTATTTTTTTGTTTTAGGGTCAAAATAAACAAACTCAACGGGAGAAATTGGGTATTTTCCTTTAAATTGTGGTACTAATGTGTAGGTGTCAGAAATATTTCCTGACATTCCTTTTAGATTAGTTGTTATATTTTCATTATGTTCAGGATCATATTTTTCAAGTGAACTTGGAACTAATAAATCAGGAGCAGAAAATAATTTTAAATTTCCCGATCCTTTAACTTTAATTGTTACTTGTAATGACTCCGAAGCATTTAATTGATTTTTTGAAGAAGATAATTCAATTTTAAAATTTCCAACTGCTCCACTAAAATTAGATGGAGCGGCTTTAGGCAATGGCTTTACCTTTATTAATCGGTTTCCTGCAACAACGGTTTTAGGAACCTGAGTATAAATTCTATTTCCAAAAAAATCTCTTTTACTTGTTGGTACATCAACTGAAACATCTAGAGAAAGAGGCTTAATATTTAACTCTCCTTCTTTTTGAGGGTAAAGAACCATTTTTTTCCAAATAACGTAATTATAACTATCTCCCTTATATGATCCTCTTTCGATTTGGAGTCTTGGTATTTTGATGTTATTAGACCAAAAATCCACATATTCAGGGCTGTCAATTTCACCGACATTAGTAACGTTAATTTGAGGGCTAAAAAAGAGTTTATAAACAATAGAAATGCCCTCATTTAGGAAAGGGTTAGTATTGGATACTTCAGCTACCAAATGCAAATTTTCATTGACTAAATAGTTTGAATTATTTGGATCATCATTAATTGAAACAGATTCGCTAACTATAACCTTAACTGGCATAGTTTTATAAAGTTTTTCTTTTATTTCTATAGAAGCTTGTCCAATTGTTAAAGATCCTTTTTTTAAAGGAGACAAAAAATAAGTATAAACCTTAGAAAAAGATCTTTTCCCATTTATCCAGGAATTGCTTACTGATTGTTGTGGTCCACCAACAACTCGAAAGTTATCAAAATTTGGAGGCGAAAAATTATCCCCATCTTTATTCATTTTAAAATCTAATCTAAGAGTTTCGTTTATTCCTAAGGTATTTTTGCTAGTTATGGCCTCAAAACTAATTCCTTGATTTTGAGCATTAATTTCAAAAAATATTGTTGAAATAAATAACAGTAAAAGAGTAGCTCGTATTTTCATAGTTTTATTTACCAATCTTTTTTATTTTTAGTTGGAGAGCCTTTAATTTTATTCTTGTTAACCTTTTCCTGAACTTTCTTTTCTTGATTGTCCATTGCTTTTAATAGATTTTTAAGTTGCTCTGGTGATATTTTGTTTTCTTGAGGTTTATTTTGCTTGTCTTTTTTGTCATTCTTGTTGTCGTCTTTTTTGTCATTCTTGTTGTCGTCTTTTTTGTCGTCCTTCTTGTCGTCTTTTTTGTCATCCTTCTTGTCGTCTTTTTTGTCATCCTTCTTGTCGTCTTTTTTGTCATCCTTCTTGTCGTCTTTTTTGTCATCCTTCTTGTCGTCCTTATTGTCGTCTTTTTTATCTTTTTTCTTTTGTTCGTTTTTTAGCAGCTCTTTTGCTAAAACATAATTATATCTAGTTTCGTCATCATTAGGGTTATTAAGCAGAGCGTTTTTAAAAGAATTCACCGCGTTTTGATAGTCTTTGTTTTGCATGTAGACATTCCCTAAGTTATGATGTCCTTTATGAAGTTCTTGCCTTGAATTAGCTTTTTTAATGGCTAATTTATACTGATTAGCTGCTTCTTGGTTTAATTGACCCTTGTAAAATGAATTAGCCAAATTATAAGAAGCTATATTATTTAATGAATCAATCGAAATAGCTTTCCTGTAGAGAGCTTCCGCATCAATTAAATTATTTTCAACATACTCTAAATTTCCATCTAATGTCATATTATTAGATTTTTTGTCAAAAGGAGAGTCCTGAGAAAAAATCTTTACAGATATTAAAAAAAAACAAATTATTGTATATCTTTTATTCATTAAATAAATTTAACTTTTTAATCCAAAATGTTTTCTTTTCAAAAACAAATAATTCCAAACATAGAAAAATTAAGGCAAGTGCTATAAACCACTGAAATTGATCTTTATAAGCAACAAATTGCTTGGATTCAAATTCTTGTTTATCCATTTCTTTTAATTTATCAATTATAATTTTAACTACTTCTTCTGTGTTTTTGCCTTCAATATAAATGCCATTTGTAGAGTAAGCTAAATCTTCTAATAATTTTGGAATAAGCTTGGTAATAACCACTTCCCCTTCTGAATCTTTTTTATATGATTCTACTATATTATTTGATTTAATTGGAATAGGTGACCCTTTGACAGTTCCTAGTCCAATTGTAAAAATAGTAATTCCCGAATCTTTACCTATTTCAGAAATATTTTGATTTTCAATCTCATGATCTTCTCCATCAGATATTATGCATAAAACTCTGTTAGTTTGGTTTTCATCATCATAATAATCTTTAGCCAATTTAATCGATTCTAGAATTGCTGTTCCTTGAGAGGATAACATCTCTGTATTTAAACTTTGCAAAAACATTTTTGCCGTAGAATAGTCATTTGTAATTGGCAGTATTGGTAAAGCTGAAGCTGCATATGCAATGATTCCAACCCTGTCCGAATTTAATTCATTAATTATTTGAGAGACCAATCGTTTTCCTTTTTCTAGTCTATTAGGAGCAACATCCTCAGCTAACATACTTTTAGAAACATCTATTGCAAATACAATATCCACTCCTTCTCTTTTTACAGTTTTAAGTTGAGTTCCAATTTTTGGATTAACTAAGCTTATTGAAATAAATAGAAAAAAAAGCAACAAAAAAATTAATTTTAATTTAGGTTTGAAAGTAGAAATATTTGGGCTTAATATTTTTAATAATTTTTTAGAAACATACTCTTTTTGAACACTAATTTTCCATCTATTAAGAATGAGAAATCCAATCAAAACAATTGGGATTACCAATGTTAAATAAAAATATATTGTCTGTTCTAATTGATACATTTATATAAAACTTTTAAATAAAGTTGATCTAAGTAACCACTCAATAAAAATAAGCACAAAAGATATTAACACAAAAATTCTATACTTTTCTACAGCATTAGTGTATTTAAATTCTTCCACTTCTGTTTTTTCAAGTTTATTGATTTCTTCATAAATATCTTTAAGCCTTTTATTATCTGTTGCTCTAAAATATAATCCTCCTGTTTTTTTTGCAATAGATTTTAATAAGTCCTCATCAATTTCAACTTTTGTTAATCCAAACCTAAAGGAGCCGTTTGGATTAATAGCGATTGGAGCTAAAGCATTTCCATTAGTCCCCAACCCTATTGTATAGGTTTTTATTTCATACGATGAAGCTAGATCTGCTGCTGTATTTGGATCAATAAACCCTGAATTATTAACTCCGTCAGTAAGTAAAATGACTACCTTACTTTTAGCCTTACTATCCTTGAGCCTATTAACTGCTGTAGCCAAACCCATTCCAATTGCTGTTCCATCTTCAATGACTCCATCAAAGTTAATTTCTTCTAGTGATTTGATTATTATTGATTTGTCAGATGTAACTGGGGTCTTTGTATAACTTTCTCCTGCATAAACTACTAATCCAATTCGATCGTTAGTCCTGTCATTTATAAATTCTTTCGCTACTTCTTTTAGAGCATCTAATCTATTTGGACTCAGATCTTGAGCTAACATACTTGAAGAAACATCTACAGCAATAACTATGTCTATTCCTTTACTTGTTTTAGTTTGAGTAGAAATATCTACTATTTGTGGTCTAGACAGTCCTATAATTAACATAGTAATGGCTAAATATCTTAGAATATCTAAAATTGGATAAAACTTAATTTTAAAAGATTTAAAGTTTAATTCCTTTAATGAGGATATTTTAAACTTGGACTTTTTTTTGTTTGAAGTTTTAATATTTCCCAAAACTAACAGAGGTAATAACATTAGTAGCCAAAGAAATTCAGAATTATAAAAAGTTATTTCTTGAAACATATTATTAATTATCAAATTTTATTGATCCTTCTATTTTTTTTGAAATTTGTTTAGCATAATTATTTTCTCTGTCAAATATAATTAGAACGTTTTGAACCCCTGCTTTTTCACTAAATGTAATACTTGAATATTCTTTTTTAATTTGAATATCATTTTCTGTTAAGAAATCGAATGATCCCAAAAATTTTACCGCAGATAATCCATTGTCTAAATAAAATTCTTCTTGCTTTGTTAAAATATTTTCTGCACCCTTGTTTTTTAATAAAGCGATTAAATCCTCTATTGTTTTCTGAGGATTGTTCTTTTTTTCTTTATCGATTGGTTTTATGTTTACTATAATATTTACTGAACTATTTAAAGAGCCCCATTCAAATTTCTGGTTTTCTGTTTCTAATTCCCGAATTAACACATCGGGAGAAGAGATAGTAATAGGAAAAGCGCCATAAGTACTGATTATCCAATCTTGTTGTAATAATTTTTTAGTTGAATTTCCTATAACATTATCTTTAACATCTTGCCATCCAAAAATTATTACTGATAGAATCAAGCTAAATAAAACAAGTCCCAAACTTATCATAACAAAAAACTTTACAAGCTTATTTTGTTTTTGTTTTTTAAGTTTTTCTAAATATTCTTTATTTTTTAAAAGTTCTTCTTCAGTTGGTTCAGGAATAGCTTCTTTGGTATCTAATAAAACATTTTCTAAAACTTTTTTGTCTGAAAAAGCTATCTCGTTTCCGGGATTTGATTTAGCAAATTTCACTAAATCTGCTGTTTTCAATACGCCTTTAAAGTTAATAATTGTTTCGTTGGATAATGAAAGTTTTCCTGCATCCTTCAATAATTCTAATTTATTAATTAGTTCATCTGTAGTGCTTTCTATCGCATCTAAACTCACTTCTTCCTCTAAATAACTTTTTACAATTTCAGTTAGTTTAGAGTAATATAACTTGTACTCTAACTGTTCTTTTAAATTGTTCGATTCTAAAAGGTGTAATGCGTTTATAGCCCTTTCCAAAGGGGGTTGTGTCTTTTCTTTTTCTAGTTTTGAATTAAGAGTTCGCTTATATAATTTCCAAATTAGAATAAACATTAAAATAATAAGACAAATCGCTACATAATTTTTCCACCAACCTTCAACATTTTTATTTACTTCTATAATGTTTTTTATATCGAAAAATTTTTTGCTGACTGTGTCCACCTTTACATTTAAAACATCTATTAAAATAGAATCTGAATAAAATAAAATATCATTTATAATTATTTTAGGAGATTTTAAAGAAAATGTGCCTGTCTCAAAACTTGTTAACGAAAAGTTTTTTTTAATATTAAATTTATTTTCAAATCTTAACGTATCCCACTCTTCTTCATTGATTAATTCAAAAGGATTAATAAACTTGCTAGATTCAAAAGTAAATAAGGAGATCGTGTCAATAATCAAGCTTAATTCATAGTTTATTTGTTCACCTACTTTAATGGATGTTGTATCAACTTTTGATGAAATGATCGGTAAATCCTGTGAGAATATATTTGTAACAAAACAAATTAATATTACAATAAGTAGCTTTATTTTATCCACGCTTTTTAAAATAACTTAATAGTTTTTTTACATAACTTTCGTCTGTTCTACAAACCAATGTTCCTGCTCCATTTTTAGTGAATAATTCATTGATTTTTTTGAAATTTAATGAATTCTGTTTTCTATACTTGTTCCTTAATTCTAAAGAGGATGTGTCTACAAGTCTGATTTCTTCTGTTTCCTGATCAAACATTGATACCAAGCCTAAATTTGGAATAGCTTCTTCTAGTTTGTCATAAATTCTAATTCCTGTTACGTCATGTTTTTTAGATGTAACTCTTAAAGTTTTTTCAAAGTCAGGAGAAATAAAGTCAGATAAGATAAATGCAATTGATTTCTTTTTAATTACACTAATTAAAAATTGTAGAGCAATTCCAATATCTGTTTTTTTACTTTCAGGCTTAAACTCGATCAACTCTCTGATTATTCTTAAAACATGAGTTTTGCCCTTTTTTGGAGGTATATAAAGCTCTATTTGATCAGTAAAAAGTATGAGCCCAACTTTATCATTATTTTGAAGTGCTGAAAAAGCTAAAGTCGCTGAAATTTCAGTTATTATATTTTTTTTTAATGCGTTGTCAGATCCAAAAAATTCTGAGCCACTAATATCAACTATAAGCATTAAAGTTAACTCTCTTTCTTCTTCAAATACTTTAACAAATGGTTCATTATACCTTGCCGTTACGTTCCAATCTATCGCTCTTACATCATCTCCAAATTGATAATTTCTAACTTCACTAAAAGTCATGCCCCTGCCCTTAAAAGCACTATGATATTCTCCTCCAAAAATATTATTACTTAATCTTCTGGTTTTTATTTCAATTTTTCTTACTTTTTTTAAGAGCTCTTTTGTTTCCACTAGATAGGGTTAATTAACTTTTTTTAAGAATTGATAATTCAAATTACTTCTAAGGAACTTCAACTTGATTAACAATTTTATTTATAATGTCTTCAGAGGTGATGTTTTCGGCTTCAGCCTCATAAGTTAAACCTATTCTATGCCTTAGGACATCGTGAATTACAGATCTTACATCTTCTGGAACTACATATCCTCTTCTTCTAATAAAAGCATAACAGCGTGAAGCATTTGCTAGATTAATACTTCCTCTTGGTGAGGCTCCAAAATTAATTAATGGCTTAAGCTCTTTTAAACCGTATTTCTCAGGATACCTTGTTGCAAATACTAAGTTTAAAATATATTTTTCAATTTTTTCATCCATATATACCATTCTCACAGATTCTTGAGCCTTAATAATTTCCTTAACACTAACTACAGGCTTTATCTCACCAAAACTGTTATTAATATTTGCCCTAACAATTTGTTGTTCATCCTCAATATTCGGATAATCTATAATAGTTTTTAACATAAATCTGTCTACTTGAGCTTCAGGAAGAGGATAGGTCCCCTCTTGCTCAACTGGATTCTGAGTAGCCATAACAAGAAATGGTGGCTGAAGCTTAAAAGTGGTGTCTCCAATGGTCACCTGTTTCTCTTGCATAGATTCCAAAAGAGCAGACTGCACTTTAGCAGGAGCTCTATTTATTTCGTCTGCTAGTACAAAGTTTGCGAAAATTGGGCCTTTCTTAATAGAAAAGTCATTTTCTTTCATGTTGTAAATCATAGTTCCCACAACATCTGCAGGAAGTAAGTCTGGTGTAAACTGAATACGACTAAAGCTGCCTTTAACAGCTTTGCTTAGTGAATTTATAGCCAGCGTTTTAGCAAGTCCCGGAACTCCTTCTAAAAGTATGTGTCCTTGGCCTAAAAGCCCTATCAAAAGCCTTTCTATCATGTGTTTTTGACCAATAATAACTTTGTTAATTTCTAACACTAAAAGGTCTATAAACGCACTTTCTTTTTGAATTTTTTCATTGATTTCTTTAATATCAATATTTTTATTATTCTCCATTTAAATTAATTATATATTATAAAATTACTCATTAAACTAAGGGGGTGCAATTTGAATAAAAAAAATCATTCAAATTGTTAATAATTGGTTAAATATTAGATGAAACTAATTAAGGTTTTGTTAAAATTTCTGATATTTCTTTAGGAACTAAATGATCTATTGATTCGTTTTTTGATTTTTTCTCTCTTATTTTAGTTGACGAAATGTCCATTACAGGAGCATTATGCAGCTTTACGTTTGGATGTTCTAACAACGAATTAGATAAGTTTGACATACTTTTTCTAGGATAAACACATACCTGAAGTTTCAAAATATTTTCATAATTTTTCCATAAGTGCAAAGAATTTAAATTATCTTCTCCCAAGAGAACGAAAAAATTAACATTAATGTTTTTATTCACTAAATAATCTAAGGTGTCTGCAGTATAGTTTGGAGAAGGCAAGTTAAATTCAATATCTACGCATTTTATTTTTTCATTAAAGTCACAATAATGAGATACTATTTCTAGTCTTTTATTTGCATCGGAAATATTATCCTGATTTTTAAAAGGGTTTTGTGGGGTAACTACCAGCCAAAGTTCATCTAGATTAAGCTTAGATATAAAATAGTTAGAGATTGCGACATGCCCGTTATGTAGGGGGTCAAAGGTTCCAAAAAATAAGCCTATACGATTCATTAGATATTTAGAAATTGATTAACTATTTGATAAGATCTCTCTATTGCAGTATTCAAATCATCATTAACAAGAATAATGTCAAAGTTGTTTTCCTTTTTTAGCTCATGTTTTGCTTTCTCTAATCTTAATTTAATTGAGTGATCTGAATCTTTTGCTCTTGATTTTAGCCTTAGCCCTAACTCATCAATACTTGGGGGCTTAACAAATATAGATAAAGCATTTTCTTTAAATAAATTTTTAAGTTTTATTCCTCCTTCTACATCAACATCGAATATTACATTATGTGTACTTAAAAGCTTTTCTAATTCTTTTTTAAGAGTTCCATAATAGGTTCCCTTGTAAACTTCTTCATATTCAAATAGACCTTCTGAATCTATAAGATTTTCAAACATGTCTTTTGATATATAAAAATAATCTAATCCTTCTTTTTCTCCTTCTCTTTTCTTTCTTGTGGTAGCAGAAATTGAAAAGCAAAGATTCAATTCACTGTTCTTAAGTAAGCTTTTCACTAAAGTAGTTTTTCCACTCCCAGATGGTGCTGAAAAAATTATACACTTCCCCTTATTAATCATAACACATTAAGTAATTGCTCTTTAATTTTCTCTAAATCATTTTTCATTTCAACAACAGTTTGTTGCATTAAAAGATGATTTGATTTTGAACCAATAGTGTTAATTTCTCTGCCGATTTCTTGGCCCACAAATGCAAGTTTTTTTCCTTTCTCAACATTTGAGTCATTAATAATTTTTTTAAAAAAAATAAGATGATTTTCAAGCCTAATTGTCTCTTCGTTAATATCATATTTTTCCAAATAATATATTAACTCTTGTTCAAATCTATTTTTATCAAATTCGACTTTAAGCTCTTCTAAACTTTGTTTAATTTTTCTCTTTACGCTCTGTATTCTTTCTGGTGAATAAGTTTTAATTTTTTCTAATTTATTATCAATTGAATCTATATTATTTAATAAATCTAACTCCATTGATTTTCCTTCTTGAATTCTAAAATCAATTAATTCTTTTACTGCTTTTTTAATTAATTCTTTTATGTTATCTGTAAACTTCTCATCAAGATCAGAGCAGTTATTTTCAATAGAATTCGGTAGGTTAACTGCAATTTTTAAAAATTCTGTGCCAACTCCAGTTGTTATCTTTTGCAAATCTTTAATGTAAGATTTAATCACATCGTGGTTTAAATTAGACCTAAAATTATTTTCTGAAATTTTAAAATTTATCTTAATATCAACCTTTCCTCTTTTTAAAGAATTAGTCAAGACTGATCTTATATCATTCTCAATATTTCTAAATATTGGGTTTAAATTATAGTTAAGATCTAGATTTTTACTATTTAGAGATTTAATATCTAAAGATATTTTTCCAAGTTCAGAATCTATGGAAGCATTTCCAAAACCAGTCATTGATTGTATCATTGTGTCAAAGTTACAAAAAACTGATTCTTTAATCGGCTATTTTTCTAATCCAAATATTTCTAAAGGATAGAGGCAAGGAAGGATGATCTTGAAGGACTAATGGTAAGTTTTCGTGTGAGTTATATTTTGGCAAACCAACATTTGTGGTAGCTCCTTGAACTTCCACATGATTTTGTATTAATACTCCATTTTGGAATACCGTAAAAAAGGCTGGTCTAATTAATTTTTTTTTGTCAAATACTGGGGCATTAAAAATTATGTCATAAGACTGCCACTCACCAGGTTTTTTACTTGAATTTACCATTGGGGAGTATTGTTTATAAATAGAGCCTGCTTGTCCGTTGACATATGTCGGATTTTGATAACTATCTAAAATTTGAAGTTCGTATTGTTGCTGTAAAAACACTCCGCTATTTGAATTGTATTGTGGTTTTTTATCTCTAATTCCTTTACTTGTTTTCCATTCAACATGTAACTGTACGGATCCAAAGGCTTCTCTAGTTTTAATTCCGCCTGTCCCATTTACAACGGACATAGAACCGTCGCTGTTAATTTTCCATTTAGGAGTTTCATTTGAATATTGTGATACCCAATTAGAAAAATCTTTACCATCAAAAAGAATTATAGCATCACTAGGTGCCTTAGTAAAATTATTCGCATTTATTTTAGTAGGAACAGGGCTCCAAATTTCTGTTGGAGTGGACTCATCTTGAGAAAATCCTAAAAAAACATTTATTAATAAAATTCCTGAAACTAGTTTATAAGTAGACATAAAATTCAATTATAGTGTTCTGAAATATTCTGCCAAAGCACGTGCTTGGTCTTCAGTTATGTTTTGATTTAACATCATTATATTATTATACTCTTTTAACAGCGCCACAGCTATTGGATCCTCTTTTAACATTTCATCAGGGTTTAGAATGATATTCATAACCCACTCAGGACTTCTCCTGTCGTAAATTCCTTTCATTGGGGGTCCAATTAATCTTCTGTTAATGTTGTGACATGCTGTACACTTAGAATTAAAAATATTTTTGCCATTTTCAACTAAAACTTGATCTATTTTTTCTGTAAATACAACCTTTTTGATAGGCCCAATTCCTTTATTATTTAAATCAATAGGGGTTGAATTTATTTCATTTGTAACAACTTGATCTGGAGATTGAGTTCTTTGATATGTAAATTTTTTAGGTTCTTTTTTTTCATTACCACAACCTAAAATAAATGCTAATAAAATATAAAAAAAGAGCTGGTTAACTTTCATTATTAATAATTTGCTTAAAAGTACAAAATACGTTAGTAATATTTATTTTATTTAGCTTAACTTATAGTTTATCTAGTTCTATTTTGGCTTTTAAAACCATTTCTTTAGAGTTTCCTATAAAAAGCTTGTTGCCAATAATCAATATTGGCCTTTTCAAAAAACTATAATGCTTTAAAATCAGCTCTTTATAAGTGTTTTCATTTATATTTTTTGTTTCTTTTTTTACTTCTCTAAATAGTAATGCTCTTTTGTTAAATATATCTTCATAGTTTTTAGAAATAGCATAAACTGCTTCAAGTCCTTTTGAGTTTATGGGATTTTTTTTAACATCTATAAGCTTAATTGACTTATTTAATTTCCATGAATTAATAATTTTTTTACAGCTAGCACAAGTGGATAAATAATATAATTTATTCATTTAAATATAAATCTATAAGATTATTTTAAGATAATATATCTTTGATCTATATAATTAATAATAAATGTTTAAAAAAGAAATGAAATTTAACACTAAAACTATTCATGGGGGACAAATTACTGAAAAAGGCTATGGTGCGGTTATGCCGCCTATTTATCAAACCTCTACCTATTCACAGTCGAGCCCAGGAAAACATCAAGGATATGAATATAGCCGAACTCATAATCCAACCCGACATGCTTTGGAAAGTTCGTTAGCAAGTATCGAGAATGGTCAATTTGGTTTAGCATTCGGCTCTGGTTTAGCAGCTATAGATGCTGTTTTAAAATTATTTAAACCAGGAGATGAAATTATTTCTACCAACGATTTATATGGAGGTTCATATAGGCTATTTACTAAAATTTTTGAAAAATATGGCCTTACGTTTCATTTTACTGATATGCAGAATATTTCTAATGTTGAAACCTTAATAAATGCAAAAACACAAATGATTTGGGTTGAAAGCCCTACTAACCCAATGATGAGTATCGTTGACATCAAAGCGTTGAGCAAAATAGCTAAGGATAATGAAATATTGTTAGCTGTAGATAATACTTTTGCAACTCCCTTTTTACAAAAACCTTTAGATTTAGGAGCTGACATTGTGATGCATTCTGCAACAAAATATTTAGCAGGACATAGCGATGTCATACTAGGAGCTTTAGTAACTGATAATAAAAAAATCTCAGATCAACTTTATTTTATTCAAAATGCAAGTGGTGCCATTTGTGGTCCAATGGATAGTTTTTTAGCTTTGAGGGGGATTAAAACTCTCCACATAAGGATGGCTAGACATTGTGAAAATGCAAAAAAAATTGCCTTTTTTTTAGAGTCTCATTCAAAAATTGAAAAAGTATTTTGGCCTGGCTTTAAATCTCACCCAAATCACGAAATAGCAAAAAATCAAATGACTGATTTTGGTGCAATGATTTCATTCACAACAAAAGGCAATAATTATGAAGAAGCAATACGTGTTGTTGAAGATTTAAAAATATTCACCCTTGCTGAATCGCTAGGAGGTGTAGAAAGTCTTGCTGGACACCCTGCCTCAATGACTCATGCCTCAATTCCTAAAGATCAAAGAGAGCTGTCTGGAGTTGTAGACTCCTTAATAAGACTTAGTGTTGGGATTGAAGATGCGGAAGATTTAATTGAAGATTTAAAACAAGCTATAGGCTAACATTCCATATATTTAAGTTAATTGTTTTAAATTTAGAATAGTATTTATAAATTTTAATTCGTTTTATTATGAAAAAAGATATTGAAAATTTTATAGCTGAAATTGATAAAAAAAATTCTCAGGAGCCTGAATTTATGCAGGCAGTTAGAGAGGTTGCAGAAACGGTTATTCCTTACATTGTATCAAAAAAAATATATCACGGAAAAAATATTCTAATGAGAATGGTTGAGCCTGAAAGAGTTCTTATGTTTAGAGTGGCTTGGGTTGACGACAAAGGAGAGATTAGAGTGAACAGAGGATATAGAGTACAAATGAGTTCTGCTATTGGGCCATATAAAGGTGGTTTAAGGTTTCATCCTTCAGTAAATTTAAGCATCTTAAAGTTTTTAGCTTTTGAACAAGTTTTTAAAAATAGCTTAACCACTCTTCCCATGGGGGCAGGAAAAGGTGGGTCAGATTTCAATCCAAAGGGCAAAAGTGACGGGGAAATAATGAGATTTTGCCAAGGGTTTATGACAGAACTTTATAGGTATATTGGTCCAAATACTGATGTTCCAGCTGGAGATATTGGGGTTGGCGGAAGAGAAATAGGCTATATGTTTGGTCAATATAAAAAATTAAAAAAAGAATTTACTGGAGTTCTTACAGGAAAAGGACTTTCATGGGGAGGTTCATTAATAAGACCTGAGGCTACTGGATATGGGACTGTTTATTTTGCTGAAAACATGCTCAATCATGTAAATAACACTATTAAAAGTAAAACAGTTGTAATTTCTGGCTCCGGAAATGTAGCGCAGTACGCAGCTGAAAAATGCATTCAACTTTCAGCTAAAGTAGTTTCTTTATCTGATTCGTCAGGTTCAATTTATGATTCTGATGGAATTAATCAAGAAAAATTAGAGTTTGTTATGGACTTGAAAAACAATAAAAGAGGAAGAATTCATGAGTATGTAAAAAAATATCCTAATGCAAAATTTTTCGAAAAAGAAACACCTTGGAATTTTGTATGCGACATTGCCTTGCCTTGCGCTACACAAAACGAATTAAAATTAAAAGATGCTGAAATTTTGATAAAAAATGGATGTATCTGTATTAGCGAAGGAGCCAATATGCCTTGTGAACCCGAAGCTATTGCTGTTTTTAAAGCTCATAAGATACTTTATGCTCCAGGAAAAGCTTCAAATGCAGGTGGAGTTGCTGTTTCAGGACTTGAAATGGCTCAAAACTCTCTAAGATACAGTTGGTCAAGAGAAGAGGTGGACAATAAATTAAAAGATATAATGAAAGATATTCATAAATCATGCTTAACTCATGGTGATGAAAATGGATATGTTAATTATGAGAAAGGTGCAAATATTGCCGGCTTTATAAAAGTAGCTGACGCCATGTTAGCCCAAGGCGTTGTCTAATATATATTTTTAATTTAACCCCATTACCTCAACATGCTAGTCTCGACTGAAGCTATAGTTTTAAGCTATTTAAAATATTCTGAAACTAGTATAATTGTTAAATGTTTAACTCAATCTGACGGATTAAAATCTTATTTAATTAAAGGGATTAGGTCTGTTAAAAAAACCCCCATAAATATTGGATTTTTTCAACCGCTAACAATTCTTGAAATTGATGCTAATCATAGAAATAAAGGCACTCTTGAAAGTATTCGTTCAGTCAAAATAATAGAACCCTACAAAACTATTCATGTTGATGTTTTAAAAAACACCATGGTATTGTTTCTTTCTGAAATCTTATCTAAAAGCATCCAAGAAGAAGAAAAAAACAAATCTCTTTATGACTTTATAAAAACATCTTTGATGTGGTTAGACTCCTCAGAAAATTTTATGAATTTTCATGTTCAATTTATTACTAAATTATTGAAACATTTAGGAGTTTCACCTGATTTATCACACATTACACTTAGTAGTTTTGACATCATAAATGGTGTTTTTTGCAGCCCTTCCAAATCACAATATTGTGTTCAAGGAAGTATAGTTAATCATTTTAAAGAGTTTTTAGGCACAGATTTTGATGACATTCTGATAAATATCGATTCTTCACACAAAAGAAAAGAATTATTAGAGTTTTTAATGAAATATATGCAATTACATTTACCAGAATTTAAAAGGCCTTTATCACTTAATATTATGTATGATCTTTTTAAAAAATAAAAACATTTTAGTGGTTGCTATTTGCCTAGTTTGTTGGAATAGTTTTTCGCAAGAATTAATTGTAAAAGATTCTCAAGATAATTCAGAAATTAACAATGCAACTGTCTACAATACGCAAAGAACCATTTCTGTTCTTTCAAATTCTGAAGGAGTTTTAGATCTTTCAAAATTTAATAAAACTGATACTCTTGTTTTTAGCCATTTGTCTTACGAAAAACTGATTCTCGCCAAATCAAATTTTTCTGTAGAAAAATCGATTTTGTTTATGGACTCAAATACACAAAAATTAAATGAAATCATCTTGTCAGTTGCCCGAAACAAAGAAGATAAAGGAAAAATATCTAAACAAGTTTCGTTAATCACTCAAAAAGACTTAGAGCTAAACATGCCTCAAACATCTGCAGATTTATTACTTTATGCTAGTGGAGTTAGAGTTCAAAAATCACAAGGTGGGGGTGGAAGTCCAGTGATTAGAGGTTTTGAAGCTAATAGAGTTTTACTTGTGATTGATGGAGTAAGAATGAATAATGCAATTTATCGATCTGGGCATCTTCAAAATTCCATTACTATAAATCCTAATAGTTTAGAAAGAACTGAGATAATTTACGGCCCTTCATCTGTTGGGTATGGCTCAGACGCTTTAGGAGGAGTAGTCCATTACTATACAAAAACTCCTAAAATTAACAATGAAAAAAAATGGAATATTAAAGTAATCTCTTCATTTAATCCAAGGCTACATAACACTATTCAGAATTTAGATTTTGAACACAGTGAAAAAAGATGGGCAAGCTATACCAATATTTCTTTTTCAAAATTTGGAGATATAGTAATGGGTTCTAAAAGAAATCATGGTTTTAAAGATTGGGGCTTAGACAACCATTATTTAGATTCAAACATTTATAATGTTCTCGAAATTAAAAACTCTAATCCAAAAACTCAATTAAACACAGCATATCATCAATATGATTTTATGCAAAAATTTAATATCATGCTTTCTGAATCATCTAATATGATTTTGAACTTTCAGCACTCTAAATCTTCTGATATAAACAGGTTTGACAAGCTTAATGAAACAAAAAATGGTGCTTATAAATATTCTGTGTGGAGATATGGTCCGCAAAAAAGAACAATGATTTCATCCGCTTTGAACTTTTCTAAAAAGAAAAAATTAAGTGATAAAGTGAAGCTGTTAATTGCATATCAAAATATTGGGGAATCTCGTCACTTCAGAAAATTTCAAGAGCTTTCTAAAACTAATCAAATAGAGGATTTAAATATCTTTTCAATAAATTCAGATTTTATTAAACTCAATTCCAACAGATCTTCCTTAGCCTACGGGTTCGAGTATGTTTATAATAATGTTAATTCTAAAGCTTACATCAAAAATTATACTCTGGGCACTTCAAACGAATTAATTGAAGATGGAGTAGATTATGATATTCCAACGAGATATCCAAGTGATGAAGGTCATTACGCAACAACTGCCGCTTATTATGAATACAGAAAAGATCTTTCTCAAAAATCAAATATGAATATTGGAATGAGATATACCAATACACATCTAAGGGCCAAGTGGAATGATCAGGCAATAATAAATGCAAATATTTATGATATTAATTCTCAAAACTCTTCTTTAACAAGTAGTATTGGCTATGTGCTAAGGTCAGATAAAAATTGGCTATTTAATGCTAATTTTTCTAGTGGGTTTAGATCGCCTAACATTGACGACATAGGAAAGATTAGAGAGCAAAAGGGTGTTCTTTCGGTTCCAAATGCTGAACTTAAGCCGGAATATGCCTACAATACAGAGCTAGGGTTTTCTAAGTCATTTAATAGGCAGAATGTCATCTCTATAAATGCATATTATACTCATATTTCCAAACATATTACAAGAGATTACTTTGAGATAATAAATGATACTTCTACTGAAGATAAGTCTACTATTATTTTTAATTCTGAAGAAGTTATTACAATGGCTAATGTTAATAAAGGTAGTGCCTATATTTATGGAGGGACTCTAGACTTAAAAGCCCATATTTACAGTAATCTATTGTTTACTGGAAACCTAACTTATACTGACGGAGCAAGTGTTAAAAATGCACACCCCTTACCCTCTATTTCTCCATTTTTTGGATATTTTTCTTTGAAATTCCTTTTCAAAAAATCAGAGACTCAATTAGCTTACAGGTTTTCTAATTCCAAAAATTCTGATAAATATAGCATTGGCGGAGAAGATGGCTTAGAAGAAACTCCTGAAATTTTCCAAGGATTAGATTCATACTTTTACGGGATGCCTTCATGGAGTATTTTGAAACTCTCTTCTTCGTATGAGTTTTCTAATAACTTTAAAACAATCCTTATTTTAGATAATATTTTTGATTTACATTATAGAGAATTTGCTTCTGGCATCTCGGCTCCAGGTAGAAACTTAAATGTTGTTTTAAGTTATAAGTTCTAAAAATTTCATCTAAAATAGTTACTTTCGCATCTAAGCAAATTTCGATTTAATCAAATGGCATTTAAAGAGTACAAAGGCTTAAATTTATCACAAGTTGCTGATGAAATTCTTATAGATTGGGAAAAAAACAATTCTTTTGAAAAAAGTATCAGTATAAGAAAAGGGGCTCCCAAGTTCATTTTTTATGAAGGGCCACCTTCAGCAAATGGTATGCCTGGTATTCATCATGTGATGGCAAGAAGTATAAAAGATATTTTTTGCAGATACAAAACTTTAAAAGGATTCGAAGTTAACAGAAAGGCTGGATGGGATACACATGGACTTCCAATAGAGCTTAGTGTTGAAAAAGATCTTGGGATAACTAAAGAGGATATCGGAACTAAAATTTCTGTAGAAAATTATAATAAAGCTTGTAAAAAGGCTGTCATGAAATATACTGATGTATGGAATGATCTCACAAAAAAAATGGGTTATTGGGTTGATATACAAAATCCATATGTAACTTATAAATCAAAGTATATTGAAACTGTATGGTGGCTATTAAAACAACTTTACGATAAAAAATTAATTTACAAAGGTTACACCATACAGCCATATTCTCCAAAAGCTGGAACAGGATTAAGTTCGCATGAATTAAACCAACCTGGAACCTATCAAGATGTAACTGACACAACGGTAATAGCTCAGTTTAAAGCTATAAACGAAACTCTTCCTGACGCGTTTAAATCATTTGATTCAGTTTATTTTTTAGCATGGACAACAACTCCATGGACACTTCCTTCAAATACAGCTTTAACTGTTGGTCAAAAAATTAATTATGTATTAATTTCAACTTTTAATCAATATACTTTTAAGCCCGTTAGCGTAATTCTTGCAAGGGATTTAGTTAGTAAAGTTTTTAAAAATGGATTTATTGAAGTGCAAAACAAATTAGAATTAAAATTTGATGTAAAATCTAAGAATAAAATTCCTTTTATTGTTGAAAAATCATTTCTTGGAAATGATTTAATTGATGTTAAATACGAACAGTTGTGGAGTGGTGCTCCTCTTCCTTACGAAAACTCTCAAAATGCTTTTAGAGTTATAGCTGGAGATTTTGTAACTACTGAAGATGGAACTGGAATAGTTCATACTGCGCCAACTTTTGGCGCTGATGATGCTAAGGTTGCTAAAATGGCTAGCCCTGAGATTCCTCCTCTTTTAATTTATAATGAAAATCAACAACTAGTTCCGTTAGTTGATTTACAAGGCAAGTTTCGAAAAGAGCTTGGGGAACTTGGAGGCAAATATGTTAAAAATGCTTATTATGCAGAGGGTGAAGCTCCAGATAAATCTGTAGATATTGAGATAGCTATAAGATTAAAAGAAGAAAATAAGGCTTTTAAAGTTGAAAAATATGTTCATAGTTATCCTAATTGTTGGAGAACTGACAAGCCTATACTATACTATCCTTTAGATTCTTGGTTCATTAAAGTAACTGAAAAAAAGGACAGTTTGAAAAAACTAAACGACACTATAAACTGGAAACCTAAATCAACAGGTGAAGGCAGATTTGGTAATTGGCTTCTAAACGCAAATGACTGGAATTTATCTAGATCTAGGTTTTGGGGAATTCCCCTTCCTATTTGGAGATCCGAAGACTCTAAGGAGTCTATAATGATTGGTTCCATGGAAGAACTAAAAAATGAAATTTCCAAATCGATTTCTTTAGGATTCATGAGCTCAGATCCATTTCAAAATTTTGAAGTCAATAATATGACTGACTCAAATTATGATCAGATTGATTTACATAAAAATGTTGTTGATCAAGTTATATTATCCTCTAAAAGTGGACAAAAAATGTTTCGAGAATCAGATTTAATTGATGTTTGGTTTGATTCTGGATCGATGCCCTATGCGCAATGGCATTATCCTTTTGAAAATAAAAAAATGATTGATGAAAATGAAGCTTTTCCAGCTGATTACATCGCAGAAGGAGTTGATCAAACTAGAGGTTGGTTTTATACTTTACACGCTATTAGTTCAATGGTTTTTGATTCTATAGCGTATAAAAATGTAATATCAAATGGATTAGTTCTTGATAGAAATGGTCAAAAAATGTCTAAAAGGTTAGGCAATGCTGTTGATCCCTTTAAAACTATATCAGAATTTGGACCTGATGCCACAAGGTGGTATATGATTAGTAATGCAAACCCATGGGACAATTTAAAATTTGATTTAGAAGGGATTAAAGAAAGTAAGCGTAAGTTTTTTGGAACATTATACAATGTTTATTCGTTTTTCTCTCTCTATGCTAATATTGATAATTTTACATATTCTGAGAAGGATATAGAACACAATAAAAGGCCAGAAATGGACAGGTGGATTTTGTCTGAGTTAAATTCATTGATCGCTGAAGTTGATGATCATTATTCAAACTACGAGCCAACTAAAGCTGCAAGGTCTATTTCCAAATTCCTTCAACTTTACTTAAGCAATTGGTATGTTAGACTTTCTAGAAGAAGGTTTTGGAAAGGTTCCTATGGTGAAGACAAAATTAGCGCCTATCAGACTCTCTTTACTTGTCTAGTAGAGATTTCTAAAATGTCTTCTCCAATCGCTCCTTTTTATATGGACCGATTATATCTTGACTTAACTTCAAATAATAATACTAATTCACACGAATCCGTTCATCACTCTGATTTCCCCAAAAGCAATAGTACTTTTGTTAATGTTGATTTGCAAAAGAAAATTAGAAAAGCACAAATAATATGCTCTTTAGTTCTTTCATTAAGGAAAAAAGAAAAAATAAAAGTTCGCCAACCGCTTTCAAAAATAATGATTCCCTACTTTAATGATCAAGAAAAAGTGGAATTAAGCGAAATTTCTGATTTAATTAAATCAGAAGTTAACGTAAAAAAAGTAGCATTAATTAGTAACTCTTCTGGCATTCTAGTTAAAAAAGTTAAACCTAATTTTAAAGCTTTAGGCCCTAAATTAGGCAAAACCCTTTCTCAAGTAATTAATAAAATAAAAGAATTTGATAATGCTGATATTCAAAAAATAGAAAATGGAGAATCAATTACTATAGACTTGAATTCGGAAAAAATTATTCTTGAACCGACAGACTTAGAGGTGGTTTCTGAAGATATAGAAGGGTGGTTAGTTGCTTCAGAAAATGATATTACCGTAGCTTTAGATGTTCAGCTAAATCCTAAATTAATTAATGAAGGGGTTTGTAGGGAGCTAATTAATCGTATTCAAAATTTAAGAAAGGAAACTGGACTATTAGTTACTGATAAAATTAATTTAAAAATTCAGAAGGATAATATCATTGAAAAAGCTATTTTTGAGAATAGAGATTATATTTTAAGCGAAACTCTAACGGAAAATTTAGAGTTCTTTGATATTTTAAGCGAAGGAATTGAGATCTCCTTTGATAATATTAAAACTAAACTTTGTATTAATAAAATAATTTAATCATGGCTATCACAAAATATTCTGATAAAGATTTAAAAGAATTTAAATCTTTAATTGAAAATAAAATAAAAAAAGCTGAAACTGATTTAGCTTTAATCAAAAGCGCTTATATGAACGATGGGAATAATGGAACAGAAGACACTTCCCCTACCTTTAAAGCTTTTGAAGAAGGATCGCAAACTATGTCTAAGGAAGCTAATACTCAACTTGCCATAAGGCAAGAAAAATTTATCAGAGATTTGAATAGTGCACTTATTAGAATAATAAACAAAACATATGGTATTTGCAGGGTCACTGGTAAATTAATTAATAAGAAAAGACTTGAATTAGTCCCACATGCTACTTTAAGTATTGAAGCTAAAAACCTTCAAAAATAAATCCAGGTTTCTCTTAATTTTCTGTTTTAATTTATGAGTTTAAAAAAATCTTTACTAATAATTTTGTTGATTTTAGTGGTAGATCAAGTTTCTAAAATTTATATAAAACTTCATTTTCCTCTTACCCTCTATGGAGAGGCAGCTCTTCTAAATTGGGGATGGTTTAAAATTTTATTTATTGAAAACAAAGGAATGGCTTGGGGAACAAAAATCAATGATATTATTCCTTTTATTAGTGAACGTAGCGGGAAGTTAATGCTCACATTATTTAGAATCATTGCTGTTTCTGGAATTTTTTATTGGCTGTACGATAGTATTAAAATTCATGCTAGTAAATTACTTATAGTATGTCTGACTTTAATTTTAGCAGGAGCAATTGGAAATATTCTTGATTCGGTTTTTTATGGTTATTTATTTACTGGCAGTTATTATAATGTAGCTTCTTTTAGCCCAGGGAATGGTTACGATTCATTATTTCATGGCAATGTTGTTGATATGCTTCAGTTTCCAATGCTAACTTGGGAATGGCCTAATTGGATTCCATATTTTGGAGGAAATGAATTCACTTTTTTTGATCCGGTTTTTAATATTGCTGATTCCGCCATTAGCACTGGAATAGGAATAATGCTAGTCTTTAACAAAAGAATTTTCCCTTAAAAATTATATGTTTCACTTGGAGTAATACAGTGATTCATTTTAATATCGCTTTTTGTAATATCCTGAATTCTATCTTCTGGATCGAAAAAAGAAAGTCCAATTTTAATACAATTACTTGAACATTTTTCAAGAAGCCTATCATAATATCCGCCGCCATACCCCACCCGATGACCGATTTTATCAAAAGAAAGCAGAGGAATAAATACCACATCTAACTGATCTGGTTTTATTTCAATTCCTGAAATAGGTTCTGAAATTCCTAACTTATTAACTTTAAATAAGGTAGAGTCCGTAAGCAAATAATTAACCATATTATTGTCTTTCAAGTTAATTTTTGGAAGAATAACGTTTTTGTCTTTTCCTTGGATTATTTGAATAATAAGCTTTGAATCTATTTCGTTTTGATTTTCAATAGGAAAAAAAACATGATAATTCTCGTTTTTCCAAATATCCAAAGTCAAACACTTATTGGCGATATCAAAACTTAAGTTGTCTACTTCGTCTTTGTCTAAGGAATTTCTTTTGTTTTTATAAAGTTGCCTTAAGTCTTTCTTTTTCACTATTTCTTGATTTTGAATTTATTACCCATATAAATAATATATGGTAAAGGAATAAGTACTGAAACAAAGTATATCATAGACGCTGTAGATTCTTCAAAAATTAAATAAGATATTAGGTATATCAATGAAGAATAAATTGCAAGATTTATAAAAAACTTTTTAAAAAATATAAGATATTTTTTGAGATCAAAAGATTCTTTCTCTTTTTTTGACATAGTATTATAACCCGACAATAGTTGCTCGGCATTATCTTCATTTGTTACAAAGGCAACCCCTAAAAAACATATATTTGTTACAATAAATCCTATTAACATTTTTACAATTAATTTTAATCAAACGAATTTAAAAAATTTATTTTAGTATCGTGATTAGCTCAACTATAAAATTAGAACTTTCCACTATGCCTAGCCTGCCAGGAGTTTATCAATTTTTTGATGATTCGAATAAAATAATATATATAGGTAAAGCAAAAAATTTAAAAAAAAGAGTTGCTTCTTATTTTCAAAAAAACTTAAATTCCCAGAAAACAAAAAATTTAGTTAAAAATATTTTTGAGATTAAACATGTCATAGTCTCATCTGAATCTGATGCTCTTCTTTTAGAAAATTCTTTAATTAAAAAATATCAGCCTAAATACAATATTCTACTTAGAGATGACAAAACATATCCGTGGATTGTTATTAAAAACGAGGCTTTCCCTAGGGTAATTACAACTAGAAAAATAGAAAAAGATGGTTCAGAATATTTTGGACCTTTCACAAATTATAAAACTGTAAGAATGATAATGGACATGTTCTCGGAATTATACTCCCTTAGAACATGCACTTACGATCTCTCAGCAGAAAAAATTGATAATAATAAATATAAAGTATGCTTAGAGTATCACATAGGCAACTGTTTAGGTGGGTGTGAAGGCCTTCAAAAAGAAAATGATTATAAAAAATACATTTCTAATATTCGAGATTTTTTAAAAGGTAATTTATCTACGTCAATAAATTATTTTAAATCTGAAATGAAGCTTGCTTCTGATTCCCTTAACTTTGAAAAGGCACAGTCGTTAAAAGAAAAAATAGAGCTTTTATTAAACTATCAATCTAAATCAACCGTCGTTAGTTCCTCCTTGAATAATATTGATGTTTTTAGCATCAAATCGGACTCTACTCATGCTTATGTAAATTATCTTCAAGTAGCTTTTGGAAGAATTGTTCGTTTTCACAATCTAGAGATTAAGAAAAAATTAGATGAGAGCGATGAAGAGTTGCTGCTGTTGTCTATAGTAGACCTTAGAAATAAATTTAATTCAGATAACAAGACCATCATTTCTCTTTTTGATTTTAAAAAAGTAATTCCTGCAAAATTTATAATTCCTAAAGCTGGAGAAAAGAAAAAATTACTTGACTTGTCCTTAAGGAACGTTTCTTTATTTAAGCTAGAAAAGTTAAAACAAATTCAAATTGTAGATCCAGAAAGGCATTCTAAGAGAATTTTAAATCAAATGAAAGTTGACTTAAGACTTCAGACTAATCCTATTCATATTGAATGCTTTGACAATTCTAATATTCAAGGCTCAATTCCAGTAGCTGCTTGTATAGTTTTTAAAAATGGGAAAGCTTCAAAAAAAGATTACAGACATTATAATATAAAAACTGTTGAAGGTCCTGATGATTATGCTTCCATGGAGGAGGTTGTATTCAGGCGCTATAAAAGGTTAATAGAAGAACAAGTGCCTTTACCAAATTTAATTATAATTGACGGAGGAAAAGGCCAACTAAGTTCGTCGATACTAGCTTTAAAAAAACTCAATATTGATAAGAAAATTGCCATTTTAGGTATTGCCAAAAGATTAGAAGAGATTTATTATCCCAATGATCCTATTCCACTATATCTTGATAAAAAATCCGAAACATTAAAGCTTATACAGCAAATGAGAAATGAAGCTCACAGATTTGCTATTAATTTTCATAGAAACAAAAGAAGTAATCAAGCTCTTAGTTCCTCTTTAGACAGTATCCCGGGAATTGGTGAAAAAACAAAAATCACTCTACTAAAGAAATTTAAATCTTTGAAAAATATAAAGGAACTGCCCATAGAATCCTTGATTTTAGAAATAGGCGAGTCTAGGGCAAAAAAATTAATGTCTTTTTTAAATTCAAACAATTAGTATTTTATACTTTTACCAGATTATGCGTTTTAGAATTTTATTTATTTTGTTTATTTTGTTTTATTCTAAAGCTCTATTTGGCCAAGAACATACGGGTTTTAAATCTCCTTTTTTAAGTTCTTCAAAAGATTCTTTTAAAAAAGGTGAATCTTTAAAATTTCGATTACATTATGGGTTTTTTAATGCTAGTTACGCTTCCCTTAATCTAGAGGAAAAGATTTTAAATGATCAGGAAGTTTATAAAGCCACTGCCATAGGAAAAACTACCGGAATTGCCAGGTTGTTTTTCAAAGTAGATGATGTCTACGAAACTTATTTTAATAAAACTTTGGTTAGACCCTTAAAGTCTACAAGAAATATTAATGAAGGGGGCTACACCAAAAACGTTGAAATTAATTATGACTATTCAAACAATCTTGCTAATATAAATGACATAAAAAACTCTAAATCAAGTTCTGTTTCTGTTCAAGAAAATGTTCAAGATTTAATTTCAACTTTTTATTTTTTAAGAAATCATTTTGATATAGAAAATCTAAAAACAAACGATTTTATAAGAATAACTATTTTTTTTGATGCTGAAAATTATAATTTTAGAATGCAATTTTTGGGGATGGAAGACGTTAAAACAAAATTTGGAATTGTAAATTGCTTTAAGTTTAGGCCCTATATTGAGTCAGGAAGAGTTTTTAAGGACAATGAAAGTTTAACTCTTTGGGTAAGTAATGACAAAAATAAAATTCCTATTAAAGTAAAAGCAGGATTAAGGATTGGTTCGATTGAAGCTGATTTAGATGAATTTAGGGGTTTAAAGTTTCCATTTAAAATAAAAATTAATGAATAAGGTTTTTTATATAATTATTGCGTTAAATTTTATGTTTTTAACGTCCTGTAAAACAGAAAACCCTGAGTTGGCCTCTATTATTATAAAAGAAAAAATAGTAAAACAATTTGGTTATACTTTAAATAATTTTTATGTGTTAAAGGATACGGTTGTTAGCGGTGATTCTTTTGGCTCAATATTAGAAAAAAACAATCTTTATTATCCTCAGATTTATAATATTATTCAAAAAGCCAAACAAGTTTTTGATGTAAGAAAAATAAATATAGGTAAATCTTATACTATCCTGTTTTCAAAAGATTCGCTAAAAACTCCCGAGCTTTTTATATATCAACCTAATTTGATTGATTATGTTTTAGTTTCTTTAACTGACTCTCTATGGGCTGAAAAAAAATCTAAAGCTGTGAAACTTGTTGAATTTGAAGCTCAAGGGATTATCACAAGCTCACTTTCACAAGCTATGGAAGAGGCAAAACTTTCTCCTTTACTCTCTAATGAACTTTCTGAAATCTATGCTTGGACTATTGATTTTTTTAGACTTGAGAAAGGAGATAATTTTAAAATTATTTATACTGGAAAATTTGTTGATGATTCAATTTATGTTGGTTTAAACAGAATTCATTCTGCTTATTTTGAGCATAAAGGGAATCCCTTATATGCAATTGAATTTGAAACGGATACAAAAAGAAATATTATAGAGTATTTTGATGAAAATGGGAAAAACTTAAGAAGAGCTTTTTTAAGGGCTCCAGTTCAATTTAGCAGAATTTCATCTAGATACAACCTTAAAAGAAAAATTGCTTATTACGGAAGAATTCGACCTCACCGAGGAACAGATTTTGCCGCTCCTACTGGTACTAAAATCCGATCAACAGCTAGTGGAACTGTAGTGAAATCAAGTTATACAAGAGGAAATGGAAACTACGTTACTATTAAGCATAATGCTACTTATTCAACACAATATCTTCATATGAAAAAAAGAGGGGTTAAAGTTGGGCAATTTGTCAAGCAGGGGGACTACATAGGTTTAGTAGGAATGACAGGAAACACTTCAGGACCACACGTTTGCTATAGATTTTGGAAAAATGGCAAACAAGTAGACCCATTACGACAAAAACTTCCTGAAGCCAAGCCTATTTCCAAAGGGCTAAAAGAGAAATACTTAACTTATATGAAACCAATAAAAAAACAACTTGACAATATTAACTCAAGTTTTTATTTTTAATAAAACATAATAACATATATTAATAAAATGTCATTAAACAAAATAGACCCAACTAAAACCAAAGCTTGGAAATTGCTTGAGGATCATTTTAGTGAAATTAAATCAGATGAAATAAAAAACCTTATTAGTAAAAGGAACTCTAACAGCTATCATCTTAATTGGAATAATTTTCTTGTTGATATTTCAAAAAACAGGATTAATGATAGGACTTTAAGCTTACTCTTTAATCTAGCCGAAGAATGTGGGCTTAAAGAAGCTATTGCAAAACAGTTTAGTGGTGAAATTATTAATCAAACTGAAAATAGAGCTGTTTTACATACGGCTATAAGAACTGACGGAAAAGAAAAAATAATACTTGATAACAAAGATCTAGTTCCTTTAATTATTCAAACTAGGAAAAAAATTCAAGAATTCACTGATGATGTGATTTCTAAGAATATAAAAGGATCAACTAATAAGGCATTCAGTGACATTGTTAATATTGGTATTGGAGGGTCTGATTTAGGTCCCGTTATGGTTGTTGAAGCTTTAAAATATTATTCTTCCAGATTAAAAACTCACTTTGTCTCAAATGTTGATGGAGATCATGTTTTAGAGATTTTAAAAGATCTCAATCCCGAAACAACTTTATTTATTATTGTTTCCAAAACCTTCACTACTCAAGAAACTATTTCTAATGCAACAACGATAAAAAAATGGTTAGTTACAACACTAGGAGAAAAAAGTGTTTCAAGTCATTTTGCTGCTGTATCAACTAATCAGAAAGAAATAAAAAACTTTGGAATTAAAACTGATTTTGTTTTTCCGATGAATGATTGGGTGGGGGGAAGATTCTCATTATGGAGTTCTGTTGGCCTTTCAATTAGTCTAGCTGTCGGATATAAAAATTTTGAGAAATTATTGATAGGAGCAAACAAAATGGATACACATTTTAGAAGTTCTTCAATAGAAAAAAACATTCCTGTTGTTTTGTCATTAATAAGTATTTGGTACAACAATTTTTTTAAATGCGAGACTGAGGGAATTATTCCATACACTCAATATCTAAGTAGACTCCCGGCTTATCTTCAACAAGCTATAATGGAAAGTAACGGTAAAAGCGTCGACAGGTCCGGAAATAAAGTAGACTATCAAACGGGAAATATTATTTGGGGAGATACTGGAACAAACTCACAACATGCTTTTTTTCAGTTAATTCACCAAGGAACAAAATTAATTCCATGTGATTTTATAGGTTTTAAAACTCCTTTATTTCAAAACAATACTCAGCACGACAAATTAATGTCTAATTTTTTTGCTCAAACTGAAGCTTTAATGATGGGTAAAACTAGATCTAGTGTAGAAGCAGAGTTAAAAAAATCTGGCCTTAGTGATAAAGAAATAAGATTTTTGACTCCTTTCAAGGTTTTTGATGGTAATAAACCCACTAATACAATATTAATAGAGCAATTAAACCCAGAAAGTCTTGGAAGTTTAATTGCAATGTACGAGCATAAAATTTTTGTTCAAGGAGTTATTTGGAATATTTTTAGCTACGACCAATGGGGCGTTGAGCTTGGAAAGCAACTTGCTTCCAAAGTTTTAAAAGAAATTGAAAACAACTCTATTGAAAAACATGATTTTTCAACTAATTATTTGCTCAATAAATATTTGTCAAATACATAGATAAAAGACTGTTTTGTTAATCACTTAGCGTAATAAAAGCCTTAAAATCAGTTATTCACATTAATTGTTTAAAAAATTACTTGTCAATTAACATTTCTTTAAGAAAAAATAATCATTTTTGTAGAATAACTTACTTAATCAAAATATGAAAAAAATAACTTTATTTTTAACAGCAATTCTTATTTCGGGATTCTGTTATTCACAAAACACTCTAACTGGAACAGTTGTAGATTCAGAATTAGGCACTGGCCTTCCTGGAGCTACCGTACTAGTTAAAGGAACTTCAAATGGAGTTTCTACAGACTTTGACGGTGTATTTAAAATAGATGCATCAGATTCTGGTATTCTGGTTGTTTCCTTCTTAGGCTATGACACTCAGGAAATCGTATTTACTAACTCAATGGCTATAAACGTTTCTTTGGTTCCTAGCGCTAATGAGTTGGATGGAATAACCGTCTTTGGAACGGTTGATTTCGCTATTGATAGAGAAACGCCTGTCGCTGTTTCAACTCTTACAGCTTCAGAAATTCAAGAAAGAATTGGAAATTTAGAACTTCCTGAAATACTTAATTCAACACCTGGAGTTTATGCTACAAGAGCTGGTGGTGGTTATGGAGATTCTAGAATTAACGTAAGAGGGTTTGATTCTCAAAATACTGCTGTTTTAATTAATGGTATTCCAGTAAATGATATGGAAAACGGAAGAGTCTACTGGTCAAACTGGGCCGGCCTTACAGACGTAGTTTCGGCTATGCAAGTTCAAAGAGGTCTTGGAGCGTCTAAATTGGCTATCTCTTCTGTAGGTGGAACTATTAACGTTCTAACAAAATCTACAGATCTTACAAAAGGAGGGAAAATTGCTACGAGTGTTGGTAATGACGGGTATATGAAAACTGTCCTTGGTTACAATACTGGCGAAATGAAAGGCGGTCACGCTTTATCTTTCTTAATGTCTAGAACTGCAGGTGATGGTTATGTTGATGGAACTATGTTTGAAGGATATAATTACTTTTTAGGTTATGGGTGGAAATCTGATAGACACAATGTTCAAGTGATTGTTACTGGTTCTCCTCAAACACATCACCAAAGAACTGGTAGTTTTTACAATATGGCAAAAGGCGCACAATACAAGCAATACGGTATTAGATATAACTATAACCACGGTTACTTAAATGGTCAAGAATTTACGTGGAGAAAGAATTTCTACCACAAACCTATTGCTTCTGTAAACTGGGAATATGATATTAATGATTCTACAAAACTATCTGCTTCAGCTTACTACTCAATAGGAAGAGGAGGAGGAACTGGAGACATAGGTAGAGCTTATGGGTTTCAATATGCAAGTGGTGATTTAAATTATAATGGAAAATACGCTTTTAGAAACCCAGCTAATGGGCATTTTAACTACGATAAGTTAGCGGCCTATAATGGAGGTGTTGCAACTACTTTCTACAACGGAAGAACTGCAGCAAATTCAATTGATGCAGCTACTGGTCTTTATATTGTTAACGATCAAGATGAGAGAGTAGATGGTGTAAAAAGAAATGGAATTGTTAGAAGAGCTTCTGTAAATTCTCATAATTTTGTTGGTACTCTAGCTAATTTAAAGAAAACACTTTCTGATAATTTAAACCTGGACTTTGGTGTTGATTTAAGATCTTACAAGGGTATTCATTACAGAAGATTAGATAATCTTCTTGGAGCTGACGGTTATAGAGATTTTGATAACAAAAATTATTCTGGAGGAAGTGCGGTCAGAACTAAAACTTATAGCTCAGATCTTGCAGATCAATGGAATGTATTTAAAGATACAGATGATGAAGAAAAAATTGATTATCACAACGATGGTTTAGTTAGATGGAGTGGAGTATTTACTCAACTAGAGTACAAAAAAGACAAACTTTCTGCTTTTGTTCAAGGAGCCGTTTCAAATCAAGGTTTTCAAAGAGTAGAGTATTTTTTAAGATCTGGTGCTGATCAGACATCTGCTTGGAAAAACATAATGGGAGGAAACGTTAAACTTGGTGCTAACTACAACATTAATGCCAAGAGTAACTTTTATGTAAATACAGGTACTTATTCTAAGCAGCCTAATTTTGATGCAGTATGGATTAATTATGATAACATTCTAAATCCTGATTTAAAAAATGAAACTGTAGTTGGACTTGAAGCTGGTTATGGATATAGATCTAATAGTTTTAATTTCAATATAAACGTTTACAAAACTTCTTGGAAAGACAGATTCTTATCTGACGGAGTATCTGTTGGAGGCGTAAGAGGAACTGCAAACTACTACGGAATCGAACAAATCCATTCCGGAATTGAATTTGACGGAGTTTATGAGATTAGTCCATTTGTAAAAGTTGAAGGAATGCTTTCACTAGGAAACTATGAATATGCTGGTAATGTAACTGCAGATGTATTTGATTCAAGCAGAACTAAAATTGGAACTTCTACAGTCTACTTAGATGGTGTTAAAGTTGGTGACGCTGCGCAAACGACTTCAAGACTAAATCTAATGGTATCACCAACAGATTTATTTAAGTTCAATGTCAGTATGTTCTCTGCTTCTAATTTATTTGCCAACTTCAATCCAGAAGATTTTGATTCAGAAGGTAAAATGGCAATGCAATTGCCTGCATATGAATTATTTGATTTCGGAACTTCTTATAACTTATCTGTAGCTGGTGAAAAAGTTTATGTAAGATTAAATGTAAACAACATATTTGACACTCATTATTTAGCTGAGTCTTCAACTAATATTCTTACAAATCCTGGTGACCCGACATTCTTAGGGGTTAACTCGAATAACAGAGTGTTTCCTGGATGGGGAAGAACTTGGAATTTAGGATTCACATATAGATTCTAATTTTTTAGAAATAAATTTTTAAAAAGCCTCTTAATTTTAAGGGGCTTTTTTATTTTAAATCCTTTAATTTTAGTTGCATTGATGTAACTCCATTCCATGTGTTTTCGTCAATACTATAGACTGCCGAAAAATTAGAAGAATCTTTTATACTATCAAATTTATCGGAAAGCCAAAATCCGATAGAAGGATAAGTTTGAATGTTATCTTGTGTCAAGTTTAATTTTATATGCTCTTTCTCTTTACCTAACTTAAATTCTTTGTTTTTTATTTTTAATCCTTTTGATAGAAACATGGGGGTTCTGTTTCCTGGACCAAAGGGTTCAAACTGCTTAAGAATTCTGTAAAATTTTGGAGTAATAAAATCTAAATCTATTTCAGATTCAATAATTATTTCTGGTTCAGAGCTTTTACTTTCAAATATTTTTGAAACCGATTTTTCAAATTTATTTTTAAATTTTAAATAATTTTCTTTTTTGATAGTTAATCCAGCCGCGTATTTATGTCCTCCGAATTGACAAATTGTATCTGTACATTCTTCCAGGACTTTATAAAGGTCAATTCCTTTAACAGATCTTGCAGAAGCAGTTAACTCCCCTTCTTTTGATTCACAAAAAACTACTGTAGGTTTATAATGTTTTTCGATTAATCTTGAAGCAACAATACCTATCACCCCTTTATTCCATGACTTATTAAATACAACTGTAGAATTTGTTTCTGGGTTATCTTCTTTAATCAAATCTAAAGCTTGGTTTGTAGTCTGTTTTTCTATTTCTCTTCTTGAGCTGTTTAAAGTTTCTATTTTTAAAGCTTGGGACTCCGCTTTTTTAACATCTGTTTCAATTAGCAGTTCTAAAGCCAGTGAAGCGTGTTTCATTCTGCCCGCTGCATTTATTCTAGGAGCGATATGAAACATCAAGTCTCCTATGTTAAATTCTTTCTTGTCTCTATTTTTAAATAGGCTATATAATCCTACTCTTGGATTTGAATTAATTATCTGAATCCCAATATGAGCTAACACTCTGTTTTCTCCAATTAAGGGTACAATATCAGCTGCAATTGCAATTGCTACTAAATCTAGATAATTAATAATATCATCTATTTTATTATTAATTTTTAATTCTAAAGCTTGTATTAATTTGAACCCCACTCCGCAACCGCATAATTCTTTAAACGGATAGCTACAGTCTTTTCTTTTAGGATTTAAAATGGCTAGTGCCTTTGGAATAAATTCTTCAGGATTATGATGGTCACAAATAATAAAATTTATTTCTTTTTCTAAAGCATAATTTACTTGATTATGGGCCTTAATTCCACAATCTAATGCTATTATTAACTTTTGATTGTTTTGAGACGCTAAATCAATTGCCTTAACTGAAATACCGTATCCTTCTAGATTTCTGTCCGGAAAATAGGACACTATTTCACATCCTTTAGATTTTAAATACATACTTAAAAGAGCTACTGACGAGGTGCCGTCCACATCGTAATCTCCAAATATCATAATGGATTCTTTATTTTTAATAGCTACTAATATTCTGTCTACTGCAATACTCATATCCTTCATTAAAAAAGGATCATGTAGCATTTCTATACTAGGTCTAAAAAAACCTCTTGCTTGATCGAAAGAGTTTATTCCCCTGTTTACTAGCATTGAGGAAAGAGTCGTGTCAATATTTAAATCTTTTGAAAGCTGATTGACAATTTCTAAATTCTCGTTTTTTTCTATTATCCAATTCATTTTAGTTTCCCCTTTCCTTCTACAACAATTACAAACTCTCCTTTAGGAGGTTTCTCATTAAAATGATTCATTAGTTCTGTGATAGTCCCCCTAATAGTTTCTTCATAAATTTTAGTTAATTCTCTAGAAACCGAAATTTTTCTTTCAATCCCAAACGTCTCTGAAAAATCATTCAAGGTTCTTAATAATTTATGAGGTGATTCATAAAAAACCATCGTTCTACTTTCTTCCATTAATTTATCAAGTCTTGTTTTTCTTCCTTTTTTAACAGGTAGAAATCCTTCAAAAACAAACTTTTCAAATGGAATTCCGCTAATTAGTAAAGCCGGAATTAAAGCAGTTGCACCGGGTAAACATTCAATATCAATATTATTTTCTAAACATGTTCTAGCTATTAAAAACCCAGGGTCAGAAATTCCTGGAGTCCCAGCATCCGAAACTAAGGCTACATTTTCTCCTGATTTTATTTTTTCAACTATAAACTTAACCTCTTTATGTTCGTTAAATTTATGATGAGACCTTAACTTGGATTCTATATTAAAATGATTAAGTAGCTTTTTACTTCTTCTTGTATCCTCGCATAATATTAAGTCCACACTTTCTAGAATTTTAATTCCTCTAATTGTCATGTCATCTAAATTTCCTATTGGAGTTGGAACGATATATAATTTTGCCATGTTGAATAAATTTTAGCACATTTGTCAAAGGTTTAAAGTTAACTACTTTAAAAATACTAATAACAATTTCGAAATGGCTGAAAATAAAAATTTTAAAAAAACTAACAAAGGTCGTTTAGAGGTTATTTGTGGATCCATGTTCTCAGGAAAAACAGAAGAATTAATTAGAAGGATCAAAAGGGTTGAATTTTTAAATCAAAATTATATCATTTTTAGACCTAAAACAGATTCTCGAAACCCTAATGATAAAATTATTTCACACGCAAAAACAGAAGTCTCAGCAAAAATAATTTCTTCTACCAAAGAAATTCTAGTCTGCGCAACCAACTACGATGTTATTGGAATTGATGAAGCACAGTTTTTTGATTGTTCTTTAACTTCAGTTTGTAACGAATTAGCTAATTCTGGGCATAGAGTTATAGTTGCAGGTTTAGACATGGATTATAAAGGCAATCCATTTGGGCCAATGCCTAATTTAATGGCTAGCGCAGAAGAAGTTACAAAAGTTCATGCTATTTGTGTTGAAACAGGGGAGCTAGCAAATTATAGTTTTAGAAAAAAAACTAATGATAATTTAGTTATGGTTGGAGAAAAAAAAGAGTATGAACCACTATCAAGAGCTGCTTTTATAAAAAAAATGGCCGTCAGAGAAAAAAACAAATAATGACTGCTCAACAAACTCAAATTGAGATTAACCTCCCTAATCTTAGAAATAATTTAAGCTTTTTGCGTTCTAAATTAAATGCTAAAACTATGATAATGGCCGTAGTTAAAGCTTTCTCTTATGGTGCAGACTCAAAAATTATTTCAAAGGAATTAGAATTACAAAATATAGATTATTTAGCTGTTGCTTATGTTGACGAGGGGGTTGAATTAAGAGAAAGTGGAATAAATGTTCCTATTCTGGTACTTCACCCTCAATTAAATGATTTCGATAAAATTTTCAAATATGAACTAGAACCAAGCATCTATTCTTTTAGAATTTTAAAAGAATTCATATTCTCTATGAATAGAAATTCTAAAATAGAATATCCATTTCAAATTAAATTCAATACGGGTCTTAATAGGCTTGGATTCGTTAAGGACGATATAAGCGATTTGGTTTTTTTACTTAAAACTATAAGGCCAACCTTCTTGTTCTCTCATCTAGGGGCCTCAGAAGACTCTCAACAGACTTCTTTTACCATAGGTCAAATAAAAAAGTTTCATGAAATTAGTTCTGATTTTGAAAATAAAATTGGTAGTACTGTTAAAAAACACATTCTGAACACCTCAGGTATCTTGAACTATTCAGAATACCAATTTGATATGGTAAGATGTGGAATTGGATTATACGGCTTTGGAAATGACTCAAAGTATACGGAATTTTTAAGGCCTATTTTAAGTTTAAAAACTGTGATTTCTCAAATTAACAAAGTTAAAGAAGGTGAATCTGTTGGATATAATAAAGGGTTTATAGCCTCTAAACAGACTAAAAGCGCTACCCTGCCTATAGGGCACGCTGATGGAATTAGCAGACTTTATGGAAAGGGGAAGGGTAAAGTCTTTATTAATGGCGTATTTGCAAAGGTCATAGGGAATGTGTGTATGGATATGGTTATGGTTGATGTCACTGGTATTAAATGCAAAGAAGGAGATCAGGTTATTATTTTTGATGACGCTAATTTTTCAGCAGAAGAATTTGCCTCATCTATTAAAACTATTTCCTATGAAATTCTGACGGCCCTTTCTATTAGAATTAAAAGAATTGTCATTAACTAATTGTTTTATCTATAACGATTTGTTATAAAATTGATTTAAAACGACAAGTCAATTGCTTGAACTAATGAAATAACTATTTTTGATAAATAATAATTCTATATGAAGATAGCTTTAGTTGGTGCAACGGGAATGGTTGGAGGAGTGATGATGGAGATAATAAAAGAAAGAAAATTTTCTTTTGACGAAATGTATCTTGTTGCGTCCGATTCTTCAATTGGGAAAAAAATTACTTTTTTAAACAAAAAATACGTATTAATAGGCATTGCAGAAGCCTTAGAAAAAAAACTTGACATTGCTATTTTTTCAGCTGGAAGTGATACTTCATTAATCTGGGCTCCAAAATTTGCTAAAAACGGAGTTTTTGTAATTGACAATTCTTCTGCTTGGAGAATGGATAATTCTAAAAAATTAATAATTCCTGAAATTAACGGAGATTTATTAACTATAGATGATAAAATAATTGCGAATCCTAATTGTTCAACCATTCAAATGTTAATGGTTTTAGCTCCTATTCACAAAAAGTATGGAATAAAAAGAGTAGTGGTTTCCACATATCAGTCCATTACAGGGACTGGTATAAAAGCCTTAAATCAATTAGAAAATGAATCTAAAGGAGTAAGGGGAGAAATGGCCTATAAACATCCTATTCATCAAAATGCTATTCCACACTGTGACGATTTTCTTTCAAATGGTTACACAAAGGAAGAAATGAAGCTTTCAAATGAAACTCATAAAATTCTTGACAAGAACATAAAGGTTAGTGCAACAGCAGTTCGAATTCCTGTAATTGGAGGGCATAGTGAATCAATTAATTTAACTTTAAATAATTCTTTTAAAGTTGAAGATATAAGAGATTTATTAAACAATGCTGATGGAGTTGAGTTAAAAGATGATGTAGCTAATTTTGATTATCCCATGCCTTTATTTTCTAAAGGTAAAGATGAGGTGTTTGTCGGAAGAGTTAGAGCGGACTTATCTGAAATAAACAGTTTAAACCTCTGGGTAGTCGCTGATAATTTAAGAAAAGGAGCCGCGACTAATGCTCTTCAAATAGCTGAAAAAATTATAGGAAAAGGTTATATAACTAATTAGACCTCTTTTAATTCGAAATCTTCCATGAATTTGGTTGTATAATTTCCAGCAATATAATTAGGGTCATCCATTAACTGCCTATGAAAAGGAATGGTAGTCTTTACACCTTCTATCACAAACTCATCTAACGCTCTTCTCATTTTTTGAATTGCTTCTTCTCTGTTTTGAGCTGTTACAATTAATTTAGCTATCATCGAATCATAATTAGGAGGTATTATATACCCACTGTATACATGAGTATCTAACCTTATACCATGACCGCCAGGCAAATGAAGGTTCGTGATTTTTCCAGGAGATGGCATGAAGTTTTTAAAAGGATCTTCTGCGTTAATTCTACATTCAATTGAGTGAAGTTTCGGAAAATAATGCTTCCCGGATACTTTAATTCCTGCGGCTACTTTAATTTGTTCTTTAATCAAGTCATAATCTATAACCTGTTCTGTGATAGGATGCTCTACCTGAATCCTAGTATTCATTTCCATGAAATAAAAATTTCTATTTTTGTCTACTAAAAACTCAATTGTTCCAGCACCTTCATACTTAATATGCTCTGATGCTCTTACCGCTGCTTTACCCATTTTATCTCTTAACTTGTCCGTCATAAAAGGAGATGGCGTTTCTTCTGTTAGTTTTTGATGTCTTCTTTGAATGGAACAATCTCGCTCAGAAAGATGACATGCTTTCCCAAATTTATCAGCAACTATTTGAATTTCAATATGCCTAGGATCTTGAACTAATTTTTCCATGTACATAGCGTCGTTTCCAAAACAAGCAAAGGCTTCTTGTTTTGCACTTTCCCATAAATCTTGAAACCCTTCTTCTTCCCAAACAGCCCTCATTCCTTTTCCTCCACCTCCTGCAGTTGCTTTAATCATCACAGGGTAACCTATTTTTTTTGCTACTTTTTTTGCTTCAGCAAACGTTTCAATTATTCCTTCAGATCCTGGAATAGTTGGAACTCCTGCTTCTTTCATGGTAGCTATCGCAGAAGCCTTATCTCCCATTCTGTCAATCATTTCTGCAGAAGCTCCTATGAATTTTATTTTATGCTCATCGCAGATTTTAGAAAATCTCGCATTTTCAGATAAAAAACCATATCCTGGATGAATTGCATCTGCATTTGTTATTTCAGCTGCTGCTATAATATTTGAAATTTTTAAATATGACTCTGCGCTATTTGCTGGGCCAATACAAACCGCCTCATCTGCAAATTTTACATGTAAACTTTCCTGATCTGCAACAGAGTAAACAGCGACTGTTTTGATGTCCATCTCTTTACAAGTTCTAATAATCCTAAGGGCTATTTCTCCCCTGTTAGCAATTAATATTTTTTTAAACATTTTTTAATTTTAGTTTAAGATGGGTCTACTAAAAATAAGGGTTGATCAAACTCAACAGGTGAAGCATTTTCTACTAGTATTTTAACAATTCTTCCTGAATATTCTGACTCAATTTCATTAAATAATTTCATAGCTTCTATTACGCATAGTACGCTACCTTCTGAAATAATATCCCCATTTTCAATAAAATTAGCCTTATCAGGAGCTGGTTTTCTGTAGAAAGTCCCTATAATTGGAGACTTTATTGTTATTAAATGATCCTCATCTATAGATTCATCATCGTGTAATTGATTATTATTACTAGAGTCCATTAAGCTACTCTGATCTAGCGGCAGTTGACTTAATACATTTGGCTCTGAATAAATTACAGGTTTGCCAGTTGCTGCTGTTTTTACACTTATTTTTAAATCTTTAGATTCAATTTTGACTTCGTGAACTCCAGATTTTGCTACAAATTTAATTAGTTGTTGTATTTCTTTAAGATTCATAATATATAATTTATTAACTGTTGTATCCCCATTTTAAATACATGGCTCCCCATGTAAAACCTGCACCAAAAGCTGCAAAGATAATTTTATCTTCCTTTTTTAACTTAGATTCATAATCTGATAAAATTAACGGAATTGTTGCGGCTGTTGTGTTTCCATACCTCTCAATATTCATTAACACCTTGTCGTCAACAATTCCCATTCTGTTCGCAGTAGCGTCAATAATTCTTTTGTTAGCTTGGTGTGCGATTAAGTAATTTACATCAAAATTCGTTAAACTATTTCTTTTCATTATTTCCTCTGAAGCATCTGCCATCTTTGAAACGGCGTGCTTAAAAACATTTTGTCCATCTTGATAAATAAAATGTTTTTTGTTTTTAACCGTATCTAAATTAGTCGGCATTTGAGAACCTCCTGATTCAATTCTTAAAAAATCCCTTCCTATTCCGTTAGTGCGTAAATACTCGTCTTGAACTCCCATTCCTTCATTATTTGGCTCCAATAAAACAGCTCCTGCGCCGTCTCCAAAAATAATACAAGTATTTCTATCTGTATAATCTACAATTGAGGACATTTTATCCGCTCCTATTAATAAAATTTTTTTATATCGTCCTGACTCGATGAATGCTGAAGCTGTAGACATTCCAAATAAAAATCCTGAACAAGCTGCGTTCAAATCATATCCAAAAGCATTGTTAGCTCCAATCTCTGAAGCAACATAAGCTGCGGTTGCAGTTGCGTGCATATCAGGTGTGATTGTAGCAACAATAACCATGTCAACCTCTAAAGGGTTAATTTTTTTTTTTTCTATAATTGATTTCGCCGCCCTAATAGCCATAAAAGAAACACCTGTTCCTTTATTTAAAATTCTTCTTTCTTTAATTCCAGTTCTGCTTATAATCCACTCGTTATTAGTGTCAACCATTTTTTCTAAATCGTCATTAGATAAAACCTGATCTGGTAAATAAGCCCCTACAGCAGTAATCGAAGCGTGGATTTTTTTCAAATTAAGTATATATAATTTTAATCAAAAATGAGGAAAAAATGAGGAAAAAAGGCAAAAAAAGGCAAAAAAAAGGCAAAAAATGACGAAAAACGCCATAAAATGCTTTTTAATTATTAAAGATTATGCTTCTGCTTGAACAGCGTTATCAATTAATACTTTACCTCTATAGTAAAGTTTTCCTTCATGCCAGTGAGCTCTGTGATATAGATGAGCCTCTCCTGTAGTTTTACAAGTTGAAATTTGAGAATCTGCAACTTTATAATGTGTTCTTCTTTTATCTCTTCTAGTTTTAGAAATTTTTCTTTTAGGATGTGCCATAATTTGTTTATTATATTAAATCTTTTAATTTATCCCATCTGGGATCATTTTTAGAGCTTTTTTCGTTAACATTTAACTCTAACTCCTTTAGTTTTTTTAAAGTATCTGACTCTAATGAGCCGTCCTCTACTCCAGGATGAATAATTTTAATAGGTAAAGATAGTATTATCATTTCAAATAAGTATTGAGCTGCATTTAATTGAGACGACCCAACTGGCAAAATCAATAAGTCCTCATTGTCATTAATTAATTCAGAACTAAACTTAACAACCAATTTCATTTGGTTTTCTATTAAATAGTCAAAAGGTTCGTTAGATACATAGCAATTCACATTTATGAACCCTTTAGAGTTAAAGCTAAATTCCAACAAATTGGATTTTTTCCTAACATTAACTTCTGCTTTTAATTGACAGCTATTAAAATCATTGTAATCAAAATGTTCAAAGAACTTGTTATTTAAATCAAACTGAAAACTGTGTTCTCCTTCTTTTAATCCGGTAAAATTAATTACAAATTGATTTAAAAAAAGCATTCACTTTTAGTTTGAACCCGCGAATATAAGAAATTTTAAAAATAGAACTGATCTATTTTTGAAACGTTTTAACTTTTGAAGTTAATAATGGGTTTTCGTTTATGTTAGCATTTAATTTTCTCTTCTTAAAAATTTCAATTGCAGAAAAAATAGCATTTTTAAAAGAGTTGGGATTTGCCTGGTTTTTTCCAGCGATATCATAACCCGTTCCATGATCAGGAGAGGTTCTTATTTTATTTAATCCTGCTGTATAATTAACACCTTCTCCAAATGAGAGGGTCTTAAAGGGTATCAAACCTTGATCATGATATATAGCTAAAATAGCATCATATTTCTCATGTGTTCTTGACCCAAAAAAACTATCAGCAGAAAAAGGACCAAAAAGTAAAGTGCCTTTTTTAGAAATCTCTAAAAGTGCTGGCGTTAAAACCAAGTCGTCTTCTTTGCCTATAACGCCTCCATCGCCTACATGTGGGTTCACTGAAAGAATCGCTATTTTAGGCCTTTGAATTCCAAAATCTACTTGAAGTGATCGCTCCATGATCATAATTTTTTTTGTAATTGTTTCTAAAGAAATGCTTGAAGCTATATCCTTAATTGGAATATGGTCTGTTAATAACCCTATTCTTAGGCCGTCATTTACCATAAACATTAAACTCTCTCCTTTTAATTTGCTTGCTAAATAATCGGTGTGACCCGGAAATTCAAAATCTTTATTTTGAATGTTGTTTTTGTTTATTGGAGCTGTAACCAGAACATCTATTTTAGAGTTGATTAGAGCGTTTGTTGCGGCCTCTAAGGATAGGTAAGAAAGTTCGCCAGATTTTGCCGTAGCCTTGCCAAACTCTGTTTTAAAATTTTCTTCCCAAACATTAATAACGTTAATTTTTCCTTTTAGAGGGTTTTGGTTAGAATTAATTTTATTGCAATGTATCTGAAGGTTGAATGCTGTAATTTGATCAGTTATTAAATTGTTGTTTGAAAAAATAACAGGAATTAAAAACTCTAACATTCTGTTGTCGTTAAGAGATTTTAATATAACCTCTACCCCAATTCCGTTAGGGTCGCCACAAGAAATCCCTACAATTGGCAATGTTTTTTCTTCCATATATAAGGTAAATTTATTATTGCTAATTTTACACATTAAATATATAGATAAATTAAAGAATATGTTTACAGGAATTGTAGAAGATAAGGGGGTTGTCTTAGATTTGTTGGCTAACAAAGGAAATTTAAATATTACTCTTTCTAGCGAGCTTGCCCCTAAGCTTAAAATAGACCAAAGCATTTCTCATAATGGAATTTGCTTAACCGTTATTGAAATTAAAAACAATACTTACACGGTAACTGCCATAAAAGAAACTATTGATAAAACAAACATTGGTAAATGGAAAATTGGAGAGTTTGTTAATTTAGAGCGTGCAATGAAAATCGGAGCTCGCTTAGATGGGCATATGATTCAAGGCCATATAGACCAAATTGGGAAATGCACTAAAATCGTTGAGGCAGATGGAAGCTGGGAGTATACTTTTAGTTATACTGCTTCAGAAAATATAACTGTAGAAAAGGGGTCTATTGCGGTTAACGGAGTTAGTTTAACAGTCGTTAATTCTAAAGAGAATAGTTTTAGTGTAGCTATTATTCCTTATACCTACTCTCATACAAACTTTAAAAACTTTGTTGTGGGGAGTATAATAAATTTGGAATTTGATATTTTGGGAAAATATTTAATAAAAATGCTTCCAAAATATAAATAGCCTACATTTTTAATATCCACAATAAAGGATTCATTGGGGTTGTTTTTTCGAAAAGACTAAACTGTATTGTAGACTGATTCGTTGAATTGTTTGTAAATACCTGCCCTATCTCTTGACCTGAAGAAATGATATCTCCTTTTTTAACATACACTTTTGAAAGGTTTTTATAAGCTGATATGTAATTTCCGTGTTGAACTAACACCGTAGGGTTACTGCCTTTAAACTGTAGCACAGATAAAACGGTTCCTTCAAATATGGTTTTAACTTTTTCAAATTTTGGAGTAGCAATAACGATACCGTTACTTTTAATTTTAGCTGTTTTTACAACTGGATGAGGTTGAGTCCCAAATTTTTGAATAACAACACCTCTTAAAACTGGCCAAGGCAACTTTCCTTTGTTTAAAACAAATTTCTTAGCTAATGCTTTCGCTTCAGGAGTTAAATTAAAACTTTTCAAGCCCAAATTACTTTTATTTGATCTTGCTATAGCCTCTCGTATTAATTTTTCTATTGCTTTGTCAATTTTCGAAGTTTGTATTTGTTTTTGTACAATTTCTTTTTTATACTTCTTTTCTTTTTTTCTTAGCTCAAATGCGATTGTGTTAACCTCATTTTTTTCGTTTTCTAGCGATTTTTGAACCTCTCGATTGTTTACAACAAGTTCCTGCTTTTCATTTTTTTTTAATAACAATAGATCTATAGAAGTTGTGAGGGCTTTTGATAATAGAGTGATTTTAATACCTTGATTTTTTCTAAAAGCTGCATACTGTTTCATATACTGCACTCTTTTAAATGCTTGAAAAAAAGTTTCTGAAGACAATAAAAACATTAATCTATTCTTTCCTGACTTAGTTTTATAAGATTTTAAAATCATTTGTCCATAAGCCTCTTTCACCTCTTTTAGTTGAGCCTCTAACTCTAATTGCTGATTAATGTTTAGTTTAATTTCGTTATCTAAGAGATTGATTTGTTGGTTTGTTAGCTTAACAAGTTCTTCTTTACGCTGAATTTTATAGGTTAAGTTTTCAATATCTGAAAAAACTACCGCTTTTTTTTTCTTGTTGTCAAAAAGCATTTCATTGATAGCTTTTATTTCTTTTTGAATTTGAATTTTTTTACCCTCTAAATCTGATTTGTTAGATTTTTGAGCAATTACAAATTGAAGATTAAAACTAACTATAAACAAAAAAAAAGCTGATTGTAGACTATTTTGAATTGTCATAATTCAGTTTTTTTATAACCTTTTGGGATCTCAAAAGGAAATGAAAGCTCTTGATCAATTCTATTTATTTTTAAATTAAGCAAAACCTTCAGGTTTTCTTCATTTCCATTTGTGATTAATACTATTTTTTGAGGAAAACTTTTTCCGTTTAGTGTTTTATAATTATCATAACTAATGGTCAATTCATTATTTGTTACAGTTGAGTATAGCTTCTGCTCCATTAGCTTAAAGGTAAATGGATTATAAGAGTAAGTGGTCTTTACCGTTTTATTCTTTGATTCTAAAACATATGTATCTATGTTTTTTTCTTGTGACACTTTAACAACACTTAAATCATCCATTGGCTTTCCAACAAATAAGTTTTCTAAAGAACTCAACGAAAGTTTAAAATTAAGAAGACTAGCTAGAGAGTTGTAATCCTCTAAATAATATGTCTTTTTTATTTTTTCATAAAAAGCAATTTCTTTTTCTGTAATAAGGCCTTTAAATAGGGGGATCAATAGAGATCCACTAATTAAAATCTTCTCGTTGTTTTTAATCCTAATACTTAGATTGATTTGATTTTCAGATTTTCCTTTTATTATTGTTGCTTGAGATCTAATAAAAAGATAATTATAGTTTGCCTCTTGTTTTGAAATGTTTTTAAGTAAGTTTTTTTTGGAAATTTTTTTAAAGCTTTTTTCAGTATCAACTTTAGTTAACGCTTTGCAGTTTAAAAACAATAGTGGAATAAAAATTAAAACTTTTCTCATTTAGGCAAGTTAATTCAACTCGCTGAAATCTCCAATATTAATTTCACTATGTCGACCATCATATTTACAATTGTTTCCAATCATTGAGTTACTAATGTCTGCATTTGAAAGAATTGTGTTTTCTCCAATAATAGAATTTGAAACAGTGGCATTAGAAATTTTACATCCCGAGTTTATAGAAACATGTGGCCCTATGGTTGAATTTTCTAAAGTTACGTTAGATGAAATATAACAAGGTTCTATCACTTTTGAGTTTATCATGTTAACCAAATCTGATGTTAATTGCTCTTTATCTTTTTTTAGAAAATTCAACATTTCTTTATTTGATGTGATCGTACTTTTGACATTGCCGCAATCTAGCCATGCTGAAACTTTTCCCACTTTAAATTTTTTGTCATCAGCCATCATTCCAAGTAAGCCGTCATTTATTTGAAATTCCCCCGAATGCATTTTGTTGTTTTTAATAACGGTTTTCAATTGTTCTTTTAGCTGAGTAATTTCTTTAAAATAGTAAATTCCTATAACCGCAAGGTCTGAAACAAAAACTGAAGGCTTTTCTATTAAAGCTGTGATTTCTTCACTTTTATTTAGCTTTACCACTCCATAAGCTTCTGGATTAGCTACCTGTTTAGTCCAAATAACTGCATCTGCATTTTTATCAAAGGATTCGTTGGTTCTTATAAGTGTGTCTGGGTAGATAACAAGTGCCTTACCTTTTAAAGATTCTTCGGCGCACATAATAGCGTGTCCTGTTCCAAGAGGGTTTAATTGACGATATATTGTAGCTTTTGAATTATGCGATTTTGCTAATTTTTCTAATTCTTTAATTACCGTTTTACCAAAAAATAAGGGGTCTCCAACTATAAAAGCCATTTCTTCAACTGGCTCATTAACAAGCTTAACCGCATCATTTACAAGTCTTTCTACAATGGTCTTGCCAGCTATTGATATTAAAGGTTTTGGGGTTGTTAATGTGTGAGGTCTTAACCTTGAACCCCTGCCTGCCATTGGAATAATTAATTTCATTTTGTTTATTTTGATCCCGTACTCCCAAAGCCCTTTATTCCTCTCTTAGTTTTGTCGATTGACTGGCTTAATTCCCACTCAACTCTTTCATGCTTAGAAACTATCATTTGCGCTATTCTATCTCCTGGTAAAATCTCAAAGTCTTCGTTTGATAAATTAATTAAAATAATCCCTATTTCGCCTCTGTAATCTGCGTCAATTGTACCTGGCGAGTTTAGAACGGTAATTCCTTTTTTTAAAGATAATCCACTCCTTGGCCTGACCTGAGCTTCATAACCCTTGTTAAGCTCAATATAAAGGCCTGTTTTAATCAACACTCTCTCTAGTGATTTAATAGTGACTGGCTCATCTATAAAGGCCCTAATATCCATTCCGGCAGATAGCAGCGTTTCATAATTTGGCAATGCATTTGAAGATTTATTAATTATTCTAACAATCATATTATTGATTTTAGCCCATAATTATTAATATTAAAAGGCTGCGTTAATTATTTAATGCTTCAGCTCCCCCTACAATTTCTAGAATTTCATTGGTGATTGAGGCTTGCCTAGCTTTATTATAAGTAAGTTTTAGCTCATCTCTTAGCTCAGAAGCGTTATCAGTGGCTTTGTGCATCGCAGTCATTCTAGCTCCGTGTTCGCTTGCGAATGAGTCTCTTATTGCTTTAAATAATTGAATTTTCAAAGACTTTGGAATTAAAGTACTTACTATTAATTCTTGGGATGGTTCAAAAATATAATCCGATTTTTCTGCACCTTCTTTTTCGCTAAGCGGAATAGGCAGAAATTGTTCGGACTTAAGAATCTGGGTAGCGGCATTTTTAAAAGAATTATAAATAATCTCAACGTGATCATATTCTTGGGCAATATATAAGTCCATTACTTTATTAGCAATTTGAGAAACCCTTTCATAATTTAAATCTTCAAAAACATCACTATCGTTTTGGATTACTTTTTCTGTTTTGCTAAGAACATCGTTTATTTTTTTTCCAATCGACAAGAAATTTATTTCAGCTTTTTTGAACTCCTCTCTTGACTTGACTACATTAACTTCTTTAGCAATATTTGCATTAAACGCTCCACAAAGACCTCTGTTAGAACTAATTGCTAAAATCAATACTTTTTTGATCTCTCTTTTACCTGTATATGACTTTTCTCCTGAACTGCTTGCTCCACTAAGCCCCTGCATTAGTTCAGAAAGTTTATTAGAATAAGGTCTCATAGCGGTAATAGCGTCTTGTGCCTTCTTCAACTTAGCAGCTGACACCATTTTCATGGCACTAGTAATCTGCATTGTAGAAGAAACAGAGGTTATTCTAATTCTAATTTCTTTAAGGTTCGCCATCTGTTATATCTTTAATACGAAGAGCTTAATTCTTCTGCCGTTTTCGTTAAAACATCAATTATTTCCTCGTTAAGCTTTCCAGCTTTAATTGCCTCCATTGTTTTTTTATGCTTCGCATTTAAAAAATCTATATACTGTCTTTCAAATTCTTTAATTTTATTAACAGGAACTTTTCTTAATAAGTTTCTAGATCCTGCAAAAATAATTGCTACTTGATCTTCAACAGTAAACGGGTCGTTTTGAGCTTGTTTTAAAATCTCTACATTTCTTTTACCTTTCTCAATCACGTTTAGAGTTGCATCATCTAAATCAGAACCAAATTTTGCAAACGCTTCAAGTTCTCTAAATTGTGCTTGATCTAATTTAAGAGTACCTGAAACTTTTTTCATCGGTTTAATTTGCGCCGATCCTCCAACTCTTGAAACAGAAATCCCTACATTAATAGCGGGCCTAACACCAGCATTAAATAAATTTGATTCTAAAAATATCTGCCCATCAGTAATCGAAATTACGTTTGTTGGGATATAAGCCGAAACATCTCCAGCTTGAGTTTCGATAATAGGAAGTGCAGTAAGAGAACCTCCTCCTTTAACAATCTTTTTAAGTGAATCCGGTAAATCATTCATGTCTTTAGCAATTGTATCATCAGCTATTACTTTTGATGATCTTTCTAATAACCTTGAGTGTAAATAAAAAACATCTCCTGGGTAAGCTTCTCTTCCTGGAGGCCTTCTAAGTAACAGTGACACTTCACGATATGCTACCGCTTGTTTTGATAAATCATCATAAATAATCAGAGCAGGTCTTCCTGTGTCTCTAAAAAACTCTCCAATTGCTGCGCCAGCAAATGGAGCATATACTTGCATTGGAGCTGGATCAGAAGCATTAGCTGCTACAATTGTTGTATAAGCCATAGCACCTTTATCTTCGAGCATTTTTGCAATTCCTGCAACTGTGGATGCTTTTTGTCCGATAGCTACGTAAATACAATATACCGGCTCTCCAGCATCATAAAATTCTTTTTGATTTAATATTGTGTCTATACAAACTGTTGTTTTTCCTGTCTGTCTGTCTCCGATAACTAATTCTCTTTGACCTCTACCTACAGGAATCATTGCGTCTATTGACTTTATTCCTGTTTGAAGTGGCTCATTAACTGGCTGTCTGAAAATTACTCCAGGAGCCTTTCTTTCAAGAGGCATTTCATAAAGTTCCCCTTCAATATTTCCTTTACCATCAATTGGCTTTCCAAGAGCATTTACTACTCTACCAACTATTTTTTCCCCAACATTAATTGATGCAATTCTTTGTGTTCTTTTAACAGTATCTCCTTCACTAATTTCTTTAGAAGGTCCCAATAAAACAACCCCTACATTATCTTCTTCTAAATTAAGTACAATCCCTTCCAGTCCAGAATCAAACTGAACTAATTCCCCATATTGTACATTAGAAAGTCCGTATACTCTAGCAATACCATCTCCTACCTGTAAAACTGTTCCAACTTCGTCCAAAGAAGCCGAAGCGTCTAATCCCGCTAGTTGTTGCTTTAAAATTGCTGAAACCTCAGCAGGTTTAATTTGTGCCATAATCTATGTTGTTGATAAATTTGTGTTTTTATTAAACTCTTGTTTAATATTCTTTAATTTGTTTTTAAAACTAGCATTGTATTCAATATCCCCCAGCCTTAAAACAAAACCCCCAATTAAACTGGCGTCTACTTTATTAGATATAGTAGTTTGCTTGTTAGTTAGTTTTGAAATAGTGTCTAAAACTTGGCCTTCTATTTCTTTTGTCAAAGGAGCCGCAGTAGTTACTATTGCAGACTGAATCCCTTTATGGTCTTTATACAATTCAATGAATTTATATGCAATAATTTCGAATAAATTTATTCTGTTGTTCTCGTCTAAAACGCGAATTAAACTCTTTGTTAAAGTGCTCACTTCTTTAAAAACTAAAAGTAAAGAACTTGATTTAATGCTGTTTTTTATAACTCGACTTTCAATAAGATGACTAAGTCCTGTATTTTCTTCAAAAGTTTTTAGCACCATTTCCATGTCGCTAAAAGTTTCTTCTAGATTGTTTTTTTCAACAGATTCTAGAATTAAAGCTTTGGCGTATCTTATGGCTGCTCGACTTGTTTTCATTTTATTTTAATGTAACGTCTTTAATAAGTTCCTTAACTAAGTTCATTTGAGCTTTGTCTTCCGACATTTTAGATTGTAAAACTTTTTCAGCGATACCAACTGACAAATCCGCCATTTGATTTTTCAAATCAACAATAGCAGAGTTTTTTTCGTTCTGAATCGCTTCTTTGGCTTGGGCAATTATTTTGCTAGCTTCACTTTTAGCTTCACTTTTAGCATCATCAATTAACTTTTGTTTAATCTCTCTTGCTTCTTTAAGTAAAGCGTCTCTTTCTCCTCTTGCTTTTTTAAGAGTTAGTTCGTTGTCTGACTGAAGTGATGCCATTTCTTCTCTTGCCTTTTCAGCAGAAAGTAAGGCGTCTTTTATTCCTTGCTCTCTTTCGTTTACTGAATCTAGTATAGGCTTCCAGGCAAACTTTTTAAGCAATAGTATTAGTGCAACAAAAATAATTGTCTGCCAAAAAAACAGACCAATCGAAAATTCTGATATAAGTTTTTCCATTTTTTTTCAATATTAAATTATCTCATTACAACGTCAATATTTTTAACGTTGTAATGAGTTTGATAATTGGCTTAAAGCGCAAATAATGCAGCGAAACCTATTCCTTCTACTAAAGCGGCTAAAATTAAAGCAGCTACTTGAATCTTTCCACTAGCGTCAGGTTGACGACCAATAGCTTCCATCGCGCCTTTTCCGATTAAACCGATTCCAATTCCTACTCCAATTACGACTAGACCTCCACCAATAATTAATGGTATTGTTGTTTCCATATATATATAATTTTAATTAAACATTCAAATTTTTTAATGTTCCTCATCATGTTCTGCAACTGCAAACCCAAAATACAACGCTGAAAGCATTGTAAAAATATATGCTTGTAATAAAGCAACTAATATTTCGATTATTGAAATAAAGAAAGCCAATCCAAACGACAAACTACTTCCTACCCAATTTTGAAACACAAACATAAGACCTATTAGACTCATTAATACTATGTGTCCAGCCTGTATGTTAGCGTAAAGCCTTATAAGTAGTGAAAATGGCTTAATAAAAACTCCCAATAGTTCAATCGGAGCTAAGATTATTTTTATAATCACAGGCACTCCAGGCATCCAAAAAATATGTCCCCAGTAATTTTTGTTAGCCGTTACATTGGTAATAATAAACGTTAGTAGCGCTAATGAAAAAGTAACGGCAATATTTCCTGTAACATTAACCCCTAAAGGAGTTAATCCTAGCATGTTAAGAAACCATATGAAAAAAAAGACAGTTAAAAGAAAACTCATATAGTTTCTATATTTTTTTTCTCCAATATTTGGAATCGCTATCTCGTCTCTAATGTAAAGAATAATTGGTTCAAAAAACCTTCCCATTCCTTTTGAAATTCCTTTATTCTGTTTAAATGATTTTGCCAAACTAACAAAGAGAAGCAACATCATTATTGAAACTAAAAGAATTGTTGCTATATTTTTGGTGATTGAAAAATCTAATGGTTTTTCATTTAAAGGACGATGATCAGAATCATAGGTAATAGTCCCTTCCTTATCTGTTTTGTAAATTTTACTCTCGTGATATTCTAGTTTATAAAAATTTTCTCCAATAGCAACAACTTTTTTTCCATGTTTTAGAGCTGAAGACCAAAAAAATTTGAACCCGTTGTCGTAAAGAATTACAGGAAGAGGAAGCTCAATGTATACTGTTTTCCCCGTTGTTTCATCTTTGTAAGAAGTGATAGAAAAAGAATGACTGTCTTTTAAATGATGATTTATATATTCCTTTATTTCTGACTTAACATCTTGTTTTAAGTTTTTATCTTTTTCCATAACAGATGTTGATGATCGGCCAATTGTTAGTCCAAAAAAGAAGATTAAAATAGTAAATGCTAAATGTCTTTGTTTATTCAATTTGAGACCTTTCTTAAGGATTAAAAATAAAGCCGCAAATGTAAGGTTATTAACTAAAAAATAAAAATATGCTTTATAAAAAATTTATAATAATTCTACAAGACCTTAAGCTTAGCGTTTGAAAAGGCAAATTGAGTTTAAAAGTAGGCTAGTTGTTAAACTTCTTTAGCTGTTTTATTAAAATATAAAAGGAAATAAAAACCCCTAAAAGTGTGATCAACGCAGTAAACACCCTGTCAAAATTATAAGTTAAATCAATATACTTTCCAAGTTTGGCAGCGCAAAAGATAATTACTCCCATTTGAGAAACTAAGCCTAAGAATATTAAAAAAGGACTAGGCTGTTTTTTCTGATTGTGTTTTTTCATCTGTAGAAAGAGCTTTCATTTTTTTAGCCCCCTTCATTGAAATAGTTGCATCAACATTTGCCCCAGCTTCAATTGCAAGTTTTCCGGCAATAACCTGACCTTCAATTTTTGCGGAAGATTTTAGAGAAAGAACCCCGGAAACATCAAGACTTCCTTTAACTCTCCCTGCAATATCAGAATTTACACAGGTAATATTTCCTGAAACAAGCCCTTCTTCACCTACCACTACTTTTCCTGAAGTTGTGATTGTCCCCTCCACATTTCCGTCTATTCTAAAGTCTGCTTGCGAAGTAATGTCTCCAATAATTTTTGTTGTCTTCTCTATTATATCTATTTTGTTAGATTCTCTTGATTGTTGCATGTCCGTATTTTTAGTTAAATTAAATCCCATAATGTTAATTCAAGTCTAAAGCCTTGTAAATCAGTATGTTTTTATACTGGGAAGACAAAACTACAAAATTATTATTTAGTCTTAAGGATTCTAATTTTTCTTTGATATTCTCCAAAACTTCATTCGCTTTTTCCTTGCTTTCTAAGTCTCTGACAACTAAAAGTTTTGTAGACAAATCATACACATCGACAGAGATTCTAAATTTATTAAGCGTTATGTTTTTAACTTTTGTTATTAGTGAGTCACTGGGGGTTTTCAGGTTCTCTAAATAGAAGACAATATTATAATTGCTTAAAACTTTTTTGGTTGGCTTGGTTTTCCACTTGAGATTTATCACCCTACTCAACTCTTTCAAATCTGCAGCTTTAGAAGAATTCGGGTAGCGGTCAATAATATTTTTTATTTGCTCACTATACTTTATAACTCCTTCCAATTTTCCTATAGTTTTGGCTTTCAACAGATCAAACTCTAGTAATATCTCTTTATTCTCTATAAAAACCATTGCTGTTTCTACACCAACTAAAACTTGTTGAAACTTTTGATCATCATAAAGAGTATAAAGGCTATCTAATTGTTTTAAAGTTTCTCCTTCTTCAGCTATAAGGATGTTTTGGTCTGCTAATATTTTGGCAAATTTTGAGTCAGGAAATTGTTTAATAATTTGAAGTCTAATTTCTTCAGCATCTGTTTTGTTTTGTTTTTTTTGGACTTTATAAAGTATGTAGTTTGCTTCAACTAAAATTTCATTTGAAGGATTTAAACTTCTAAGTTGGTTTAGCTTAGTTTTGGTTAGTGTATAGTCGCTATACTTCTCAAGGTATATTTCAGCTAGCCTTAAGTATGATTTATTTTTTAAATGATTAATGCTGTCTTTTTGAAAATTTGTTCGAGGAATTGTCGCTAGAAGATCGTTATTTAAAGGTTCTGTTTCTTCAATAATTATGTTTTTTTCCTCTTTTTCCTCTTTTTCTTGAGAAACTGGTGTTGGTTTTGAAGAAACGCTTCGCCAATAAGACTCTCTAGTTCTCTGTCCCCAAATCGTTTCAAACGATTTTTTCCCAAGCTCTACTAGTTTAGTGTCATAAAAATAAAACTTTGGTCTGCTGCTATTTCCTGTTCTTGTTTTGTTATTTCGAGCAGGATTTGTTTTTTTCTTTGGCTTTGGTTTCTTTTTTTTATCTTTTATTTGATTTAATATCTTATTTAACTTTGATGGCTCATAGCTAGAGAGCTTTAGCAAGCTGTCGTATAGATTAATATTTTCTTCTAGCTGAACCACACGATCCAATCCTTTTTTCCTTCTCTCTAATTCCCAATATTTTTTTGAATTTTTATCTAAATTATTTAATGTGCTATCTAAATATTTTCCAGATAAAACATAATTTGATTTGTTGAACTTTATTTTTGAAATCTGCTCATACCCTCTAAACAACAAGTCTTTATCAGATGGGTTTTCTTTTATCGCTTTATTTAAATAGTATTCTGCTTTAGAAATAGAATCTTTTGAAAACAACATGGTAGAGTAGCCATAGTATATCTTGTCTAGGTAAGGTTTGTTCTCAATATTATCAATTATTTTTGAAACCTCCCTATCATTTTGATTTAAGGGGTTGTAAATCAAGGTTTTTATCTTGGCATTTATAAGTAGACTTCTAGGGATTCTTCTCTTAAAATTTACTACTTTATTAAATGCTGAATACGCAGAGTCCTTTTGAAGTTTTTTTTCATAAACCTGGCCTAATATGAACAAATACCTCGCTTTATATTGCTTGTTTTTCTCATTTGATGAGGCTAGTTTCAGCGGTTTTATCGCTGAATCATTTTTTTGTAATTGCAAATAGGCCATGGCAAGAACTGAATTTGCATCAGCTTTTACTTTAGGGCTTAATTTTTCTTTTTTTAATAAATTTTTTAATAATTCAATTGCCAGCTTCTCTTGCTCTAATCGAATATTACATTTTGCTTTCCATATAACTGAATGATACCACTCATCAACAATTATGTTTTGTTTATACACTTGATTAAAGGCGTCCAAGGCAGGAATAAATCGCTGGTCAAGGTATCTCGCTCTTCCCAAAAGAAGGTACGCCTGCGCAATTTTTGAATTGTACTGAACATTATTTATAAGCATCGAATGCTTCTGGATGGTCTTAGCGGCTTTTTCTTCTGATTTTAAAAAATTTTCGTTCCCAATTCCGTCAACAGTAATGATTTCTTCTGAAAGGTTTATTTTCTCAATAGGCAAAATCTCCCAGAAATTATCAACAAAAGACTCTTGTGTTTGCAAAAGCCCCTCTTCAACAGAAGATTCTCCGTTAAACAACACATTATAACTTGAAACAACTGAGTGATAGCCTCTATTTAGTGATTTATTTTTTTTTGTCGAGCAAGACAAAAAAAACATACAAAAAAGTAGTAAAAGAGTGTATTGTTTCAAATTCTATTGAGTCTTTATATTCAATAACATAAAATAATGAATTTTATTATTGAATACATTAAAATAATTAAATTAAAATCTATTCTCCTTTAAAGTAAGACTCTAATTCTTTTAAAGTTTCTGGGCTGGTAACAAGATCTTTGATTACTCTTCCTTTTTCTAACAGCACTATTCTTTCACAAACTTCTGTTACGTCCTGAATATCATGACTAGAAATAAGTATGGTTACGTCCTTATTTTTGGACATGTCCTTAACAATAGCTTTTAATCTAATTTGAGTCGTTGGATCAAGATTAGCGAAGGGCTCATCTAAAATAACCACTTTTGGTTCTCCGATTAAAGCAGCAATAACACCAACTTTTTTTTGATTTCCTTTTGAAAGATCTCTTAAGTATTTTTTTCCCCCTAAAATTTCTCCATGAAAAAAATCTTCAAACTGGGCTAAAAAAGCATCTACCTCTTTTTTGTTCAATCCTCTTAGTTCTCCAATAAAATACAAATACTCTTCAGGCATTAAATACCCTATCAAAAAAGTTTCGTCTAAAAAAGCAGTTGTAAACGATTTCCAATCTTCACTTTCGCTAACGTCTATTCCGTTATTAATTACTCTTCCTTTTGAAGGTTTTATTAAATCCAATAAAGAGCTAAACAAAGTTGTTTTCCCTGCTCCGTTATTTC